>Ga0209347_1000358_pt1 | contig 123416 bp, 108 predicted proteins | sample AutmiccommuBRH23_FD_187382 | JGI IMG/M metagenome (GOLD analysis project Ga0209347, IMG submission 187382) | Deep subsurface microbial communities from Mt. Terri, Switzerland - Autotrophic microbial communities BRH/23 (SPAdes) (version 2) | ecosystem: Environmental > Aquatic > Deep subsurface... | reverse complement strand
GGAGAGGAAGACGGGGCGAGTGTCAAATAGGTACCGGAGCCAGTGTCGCCCAGGTACCGGAGCCGCGTCCTGAAAGCGTCAAGCACCTACCGGAGCCAATGTGTCAAGTATGTACCGGGACAACACAGTCCCGTGGTATCGCGTTCGTCACCAAAATGTCACCGCCGGGCCGCCGGTTGCCCCCAAGGACGCGAAAACCCGGTCGTGGTGACCGGGCCATGCTTACGTTTTACCTGCAAATACGATATAAGGCGGAGAGGGGGGGATTCGAACCCCCGGTACCTCTTGCGAGGCACAACGGTTTTCGAGACCGCCGCATTCAACCGCTCTGCCACCTCTCCGCGATCGCAGGGGATTCTAGCGGAAACGGCGAGTCGTATCCAAGGGCGCGAGACCCGGTACCGCGGGCCGGTTCGGCGCGGCGGCGCCTTCCGGTCGCCGAGTGGCCGCCGCCGGAGGCGCCGGCCGGTTCGCGGTACCGGCGCTAGTTGCTCACAGAGGTATCGTTCGCGATCTTGTCCATCAGCGCGGCGAACGCGGCCGGTTCCTCGAACAGCGGCCGATGACCCGACCTCTCGAAGACGATCATTTCCTTCGAGGGCGCTTCGAGTTCTTCGAACCACTCGTCGGCCAGGACGGCACGGCCGCGTGCCTCATGCCTGCCGGCCACCATGTATACGGGGATGTCGAGGCTGGGGACGTCTGTGCGGAAGTCGATGTCTTGCAGTTCGGGGTACAGCACGGAGAAGGTGTCGAGGAACGAGCGCAGACCGTTGACACGGTCCATGAGCGTGTTTTCGGGGACGAACAGGTTGCCCGGCATCTCGTGGGCATCGATCACCGGGTACGCATTCCATTCATGTTCATGAGAGAGGGCGGGCTCGTAGGCGAGGAGATCGTCGTAGGGTGGGGGGCCGTTCCCACGGAGAGTGGAGGCGATCTCGTCGTTGCCGGTGCGTTCCGCCCAGGCGAGGGTGTCTTCGTAGAACATGATGTCGGTCTCGCGCGGGCTGACCATCTGTCCGGCGCCGACCAGGGCATGGTACAGCTCGGGGTGCGCTTGCGCGGTGAGCGTGGCGAGGATCGTGCCCCAGGAGTTGCCCACCAGGTAGATCTTCTCTTGGCCGAAGCGGTCGCGCAGGTAGTTGGTCACCTCGACGGCGTCGCTCACCATCTGCTCGACGGTCAGAGTAGCGGCGGGGTCGAGGGCGGAGTACGACTTGCCCACCCCGCGCTGCTCCCAGGTGGCCACGACGAAGTGCTGTTCCAGGCCGACGTCGGCCCGCATCGCACCGAGGTCGGTGCCGCCGGGCCCGCCCGCGAGATACAGCAGGACGGGATCGTCCCCGCTCGTTCCCCGGATCATCAGAGCCTGGTCGTGACCGCCTATCGGGACGGTGATCAACTCGGCGATGCTGCCCGGCAGCGGTTGGCCGCCGGAGCCAAGGATCGGTGCAGTGGTGGCAGGACGGGCGATGAGGACGGCCAGTGCAACCAGCGCGATGGTGGCGAGGCCGGTGAACGTCCGGCCGACCGCTCCTCCGCCGGCGGAGCCATCGTCCCGGAGGCGCCCCGCCATCCAGTCCCCGTAGACGGCACCCACGATCATCGGAGCCAAGACGAGTGCGCCGTGAGCCAGGCGCCCCACGACGAACGCGATGATGCCGTAGGTTGAACCGAGGTGGATACCGTCCACAGTGGGGCCATCGACCCCCAGCCGGGCAAGTTCCAACGCTGCCACGAACACCACAGGTGCGGCCAGCACGCTCCACCACCTGCGTATGAGCAGGCCGGTCACAAGACCGATCGCGAGAGCCGTCGCCATGGACACGAGGGCCTGAGGTGTCGTTGCGGGACCGCGGGGAATCAGAGAGGCGTTCAAGAACGCGGCCCCGATCGCCAGCAACGCCGTAACGGCGAGACCTGCCCGTTGGTCGGACCAGAAGAACTCCAGCATTCTCCGCATGGCTGCCTTCCTCCCGATCGTGGTGGGGCGCGCGGATCCTTTCGCGAGTACGGTGGCCATCAGGCGCTCAGATCCTGCCGCCGGAACACGAGGGTCGCCGCCACCAAGAAGACCATGGTGTAGCCGGCGATGAGCACCGCGGCCGGGCCCGGATCGACGGGCGTGTAGATCACTCCCAAGTCCAACCCCACCACGCTCGCGGCGAGACCGCTGGGCAGGTACGCCATCGCGTCGACCGCGCGGCCGCCGATCAGGTTGAGGAGCTGCGCAAGGAGTGTCTCGGCCACGAGGGTGAACGCCAGACTCCCGCCCACCGCGACCAGCATGGAGCGCCCCACCACAGCCAGGAAAAGAGCCAGCGCCGCGTAAGGGATGAGGGCGTACATCCCCAGAACGGTTGTCCAGACGAGGCTGCCGAGTTCCGCGGATAGCGGTCCGACGGTGCCGTGTTCGGCATACAGGAAGCCTGCCGCGATGGGTGCGGTAACCGCGGCCGTGACCAGCATGAAGAGTGCCATCGGAGCCAAGAACGACAGAAACTTGGTCCACAAGAAGGTGGGGCGCGACACGCCCCGGCTCAGCCATAGGTGGAGACTGCGGCGGCTGTACTCGTGGGCCATGAGTGAGCCGGCGAGCACGACGACCAGCATGTGGCCCATGGAGGATGCACTTGTCTGCTTGAGCATGTCGCCGAGTTGGCCCGCCAGGGTGACCTGGGCGTCACTGCTGAGTTCGCTCATCGTGTTGGTGAGAACGACCATGAGGGCCGTGAGCGCGGCCAGAAGTGAAGCCTCCACCCAGAAGACGCCGCTTCGGAGGCCCTTGGTCTGCTGTGCGCGTAGTACGTTCACGAACATCGCGATTCCTTTCTGAAGGAGGAAGATCAGGCGGCCCGACCGGCGAGGACGGGTGTATGCGTCGGCTGGACCTCGCCGTTGTTCTCGTCGGTGAGGTCGAAGAACAGGCTTTCCAAGTCGGCGCGGCCACTGGTGACCTCGCTCGGCACCACTCCCTTCTCGACCAGGTGGACGATGACAGCCTCGCTCGCCACGCCCTCGATCTCCAGCCACTGGCCGTCGGGGCGCATCGCGGTCACCCCCGGGAGCGAGGTCAGCACGGCGGCCGCCCGGTCGGTGTCCGCCACCCGGATGCGCACCACCTCGCGACCGCCCAGCAGCTGGGCCACCGTGCCCTGCGCTACCTCGCGGCCCTTGGCCAGCATGGTAACTCGGTCGCAGACCTGCTCGACTTCGTGGAGCAGGTGGCTGCTGAGGAACACAGTAACGCCGTCGTCGGCCAGCCGCCGCACCAGTTGGCGGATCTCCCGCATGCCCGCCGGGTCGAGTCCGTTGGTGGGCTCGTCGAGGATGAGGAGCTCGGGCCGGTGGAGGAGGGCCGCCCCCAGCGCCAGACGCTGACCCATGCCCAGGGAGTAGCCCTTGACCCGTCGCCCCGCCGCGTGGCCGAGGCCGACGAAGTCGAGCACCTCTTCAACCCGCTCGTTGTCGACGTCTGGATGGAGTCTCGCGAGCAGGCGCAGGTTGCCGCGGCCGCTCATGGAGGGGACCATGCCCGGCGTCCCCAAGAGCGACCCCACCGCTCGGAGTGCCCGCGTGTCCCCCGGTGTGACCGGCCGACCGAGAACGGACACCGTCCCCGCTGTCGGGTGCAGCAACCCCAGACACATGGCTATGGTGGTCGTCTTCCCCGAGCCGTTGGGCCCGATGAAGCCGTACACCTCGCCGCGCCGCACTGCGAGATCGAGTTCGGTGACGCCGGTCACCGTCCCGTACCGCTTCGTCAGTCCTGAGGTCTCCAGTACCAGTTCTTGCATCTCTATGCTCCTCGCCGAGAGTGGTGGCACGAACAGTCACCAGTCTGTCTCACGGCGAGGCGGCGCGCTTCAGGCAGGGGGACAGACCTGGCACACGACCAACGGGGAGGATTCGGCCTGGCCACTCGGGGGAGGTGGCGGCGAGGAGGCACGGCCTAGAGGCGACCGGCCGGCGGCGACGGGCGCGGCGGTGCCGGCGCGGCCGTGCCGGCACCGCCGTGACTGCGCCTAGCCGCCGACGCCGCTCTTCAGCGGGTGGCGTACGAACGTGCCGTCCTGGTACTCGCGGAAAGCTTCCCGCAACTCCTCGTCGGTGTTCATGACGATCGGCCCGTACCAGGCCACCGGCTCATGGAGCGGCCGTCCCGACACCAGCAGGAAGCGGCTCCGGCCGGCCGCCGCGCGCGCCACGACCTCGTCACCGTCGGTGAAGAGCGCGGTGGACAGGGCGGGGACGAGTCGCGAAGCGTCCGGCGTGTCGTTCGTGGGGTCGGCGTCGTCGGGGTCGGCGTCGTCGGGGTCGGCGTCGTCGGGGTCGCCGCTCGTTGGGGCGGACTGACCTTCGCCGAAGATGGTATCCCCCGAGACCGCATACGCGAAGACGGTGTGGCCGGAGGTGGTGGGGTGCCTCCAGGGCTCCGCGCCCTCGAGCGTGACGTCGAGGTACTCCGGGTCGATCACCACGCCGCGCACCGGCCCCTCGGTGTCGCCCACACGACCGGCCACCACGCGGATACTCGCCGGTCCGTCCTGCACCGTCGGTATGTCACACGCCTCGACGCCTTGATAGCGGGCGTCCATCATCTTGTCGGCGGCCGGGAGGTTCGCCCAGAGCTGGAAACCGCCCATGCGCCCGGTCTCGTTCCCGGCGGGCATCTCCTGATGGATGATCCCACTGCCGGCGGTCATCCATTGGATGTCGCCCGGGCCGATCACGCCGCCGTTACCCATCGAGTCGCCGTGGGTGCACGAACCTTCCACCATGTACGTGATCGTCTCGATGCCGCGGTGCGGGTGCCAGGGGAACCCCTTGCGGTAGTCGTCGGGGCTTTCGCCACGGAAGTCGTCGAGCATGAGGAAGGGGTCGAAACGAGGGGCTTCGGTGTTGCCGAAGGCCCGCCGCAGCCGGACGCCGGCACCCTCCAGCGTGGGTCTGCTCTCGAGTACGGTCGCCACCCGGCGCGTGCGGGACATGGTGAACCTCCGAATGATCGTGTGTAGCCGTCTCGATCGTATGTAGCCGCCCCGCACGTGGTCATGCGTGGCGTTACACGGCGATGAGCTCCTCCCCCTCCAAGAACCGCACTTCGGGTTGTCCTAGCACGCCGGCTTCTTTCATTGCCTCGCGCAATTGGGCCGAACCGGCGAATTCGCGGGCCTTCTCCATATCGTTCCACTCCAGAATCACCAGGACGTCGTTCGGATTGTCAGCGCTTTGGAACAGGCGACCCCCGGAGGAACCTGCGGCCTTGCGCATCGGGCCGTTCTTGTCGAAGCTCTGCTTCCACGCGTCGTAGTCCTCAACGGTGTTGCGGACGAGTATGTGCGCCATCATACGACCTTCCCATGACTTCAATACTTCCAACTAGGAAGTACCCGTCCAGCGAGCGGTCGAACCCTCGCCTGTTAGGCCATTCACGAGAAACGTCTTCTTCGCCGGCGAAACCGTGGGAAACCCAGGTGGGAGGTACAATCAATGAATGATCCACGCGAGATCGGAGGCGCCATGAGCGTTCGTGCGGCGGTGACTCGGAGAAGGGCGGGCCTCGGGGGCGCGCGCGAACTCGGGGTGCTCGGCGGCGTCGGGGTGGTGGCGGTGGCACTGCTCTCTGTTCTTGTCCTGACGGCCGCGCCCGCGTGGGCCGCGGGTCCTGCCATCCTTGCCTACAGTCCTCCCGCGGGAGAACCGCTGAGCCAGCAGATGTCGCCGTTGACCAAGCCCTGGGTGAAGTTCAGCGAGCCGGTCGACCCGACCACAGTCACCTCTTCCACCTTCTACATGATGAAACAGGGGGCGGCTGTCAAGGTTCCGGCCGGCTTCGAGTACGGCCCTTCCCCCAACGTGGTGAAGCTGGTGCCGGTTGCGCCGCTCGAAGGGGGAGCCGTCTACGAGGTGACGATCACGGTGGGCGTCAGGGACCTGGACGGTGAGGCTCTCTCGACTCCTTGGAGCTGGGCCTTCCGCGTGGTGCCGGATGAGCCCGTGGGTGTGTTCGTGGACGTACCGCCCGGCACCACCTACTACGCCGCCATCCAGGGCCTATACGAAGCCGGTATCGTGGACGGCAGCGATGGGCCGATGGGCCGGGAGTTCCACCCGGCGAACCCCATCTGGCGCCAGCAGTTCGCCAAGATGATCGTGGGCGCCTTCAACCTGCCGGTGACGGAGGACATGACCTCGCCCTTCACCGACATGGGGGTCGACAGCGAAGGCAGCCTCTACCCACACGAGTACGTGGCCGCGGCCTTCGCGAACGGCATCACCACGGGCATGACGGCCACTTCCTTCGGCATGTACCGGGAGATCACCCGGGCCCAGGTGATCACCATGGGCGTGCGGGCACTCGAGAACCTACACCCGGGAGTGCTGACCGCGCCGCCCGCAGAGTATGCGAGCACGTGGGGCTCCGGTTTCAGTCCCATCCACGGTCGCACGGCTCGAATCGCCGAGTACAACGGTCTCCTGAACGGTCTGGGGACAGACGCCGGTCACCCAGCGGGCGACCTTGGAGGCTTGAGTCCGTGGGGCGTCATGCCACGCGGTGAGGTGGCTCAGTTCCTCTGGAACGTGATCGCGTTGTTGCCGTAGCAGCCTCAATACGCGACGTGACTACCCGGGTTCACCCTCCGCCCAACGCATCCAGGAGGCCCTGGGCCACTGCCGAGGGTGTCACCACCAATGCTTCGTGACCGCCCTCGATCTCCACGAGGTCGAACTCGCCCAGGCTCTGCGCCATCCCCAGGAACGCGCCCGGGGGCAGGGAGGTATCGCCGACGCTGAAGACCACGGTCTTGGGGATGGTCAGCGCCGTGAAGGCCTTGGTGTCTACCGGCGTGGTGAACAATGCGAGTGGTTGCGGGGAGAGACGCTCGAGGACCGAGTCCTGGGATTCAGTCGTGTCTCCGCCCATCAGCATGCCGCGCACCATGTCTTCGATCACGGGCACGCTCTGGTCGGGGGAGGCGTTGGCCGCGGCCGTGAGGCCTCCCGCGGCTTCCGGGGGCACGAGATCGAACTGACAGGCACCGTCGGGCAAGACGAACGCGTTGAGAAAGATGAGGCGTTTGATCTTGTCGGCAGCTTTGGGAGCGGCCGCCTGCAGGAGGAAGCCTGCGCTCGAGTGACCCACCAGCACGACGGGTTGTTTCTGTCGCTGCAATACGGCGGCGAGCGCTTCGACGATGACCTCGAACGTCACGGCTGAACGATCGTCGCCGGGGGCCATCCCGGGCATGGTGGGTGCTTCCACTTCGTGACCGGCGGCCACCAACTCTCGGGCCACCCCTTCCCAGCACCACCCGCCGTGCCAGGCACCGTGTACGAGTACGAAGTGCTCACCCATCTCAGCCTCCCGGGTTCGTGGAAAGGATCACCCTCGGCCATTCGCCCACCGAAGTGCCTGTGTGGACTACATCACCTACCATACGCCAGTGTAATTGCATATGGTACAACCAAACGCAATCCTAACGGCGTTGGGTCGTGCAAGCGCGATGGGGAGGCCTGGGGGAGAAAGGGTCAGCGGCGCCGCGCGTCCTTGATCTCGTAGAGGCGCCGATCCGCGATAGCGCGCAGGTCGGTGGGGTCGAGCGTGTCGCGTGGGTATCCGGCGATGCCCACGGAGATGGACACCCCGAGGTCTTGGAACTCCTCGTTCACCGATTGTTCGATGCGCCGAGCCAGGGCTTCGGCTTCGTGGTAGGTGGTGTGGGGCGCGAGGACGGCGAACTCATCCCCGCCGATGCGGCAGAGGAGGTCGCTGCTCCGTACGACTCGCTGGAGCGTTGTCGCTACCTCGCGGAGCACCTCGTCGCCGCGCAGGTGTCCGTAGCGGTCGTTCACCACCTTGAAGTTGTCGAGATCCAGGGCCAGGAGGGCCAGCGTGGTGTCGTAGCGCTGGGCTCGGTAGCCCTCCTGGGTCATCATCTCGTCGTAGAACCGGTAGTTGTGCACGCCGGTGAGAGGGTCGATCACCTTGTCCGCTATGTTCTCGATCACCTCGAGGGCGCCGATGAAGTCCCCAGTGCCGTCGGCGAGAGGCACCACCGTGGTCTGGGCCACGAAGCCGGCGCGCACTCGGCGTACGCTCACCGCTGTAGTGCCGGTGGAGAGCGCGCGCAGCGCCGGGCAGCCGTCGCAGGCCCGCTCGAGACCGCTCCGATTGGGGTCCTCGGCATACTGGCCGATCAGGTCGTAGCAGTGGTGGCCCAGGATTTCCTTCTCTGGGAGGCCGATCAGTTCGTCCCGAGCGAAGCTGCTCACCAACACGTAGCGTAGGTCGCTTGTGAGTACGGAGATGCCGAGGGGAGAGTTCTCCAGAATGAGGTCCAGGAGCGTGGTGTGGTCGATGGTCCGCGGTGTGATGTCCATCCCTCTACCCTTCAGATGCGGTGCGTCCCCCAGCATAGTTCATCGCCGGGTGGCAAAAAACCTCTGAAGTAGTTCGGCTGCCTCGGTGGCGAGTACGCCCGACCGGACCTCCACGGCATGGTTCAGCACCGGATGTGAGGTGAGGTCGAGTACCGTGCCGGCTGAGCCGCTCTTCGGGTCGGCCGCGCCGTAGACCAGCCGGGCGACGCGGGCCTGCACCAGGGCGCCCGCGCACATGGGGCACGGCTCGAGGGTGACATACATCGTGGCGTCGAGCACGCGCCATCCCCCGAGGAGGGCGGCGGCGTCCCGGAGCACGAGCATCTCGGCGTGCGCGGTGGGGTCGTGGCGCAGTTCGCGCTCGTTTCCCCTCGACGCGACGACCCGTCCGCTCCGCACCAGAACCGCCCCCACGGGCACCTCATCCCGCGCGGCCGCGTCGCGGGCCTCCGCTAAAGCGAGGCGCATGTAGGCTTCGTGCGCGGAATGGGGGATATCCATGAGCGGAGTCTAGCAGAGGGTCGGGTGCGGTCCTTCTGAATCCGGTTTGGACCCGAGCGCCGGCTACAGCACGCGCCGTCGGTGCGGAGAGGAGTGGAGGCATGGATAACCGCGTGGCACGCATAGCAGCGGCGCTCGCCATTGTGGGGGCGTGGGCGCTGGTGACGTGGCGATGGATGAGTCGCTGGGTGTCACGAACCGGCGGGGGTGACTCCGAGGAGTGAAGCGGTGCGGATCGGTGCAAGAAACTGGACAGTGTACAGTTTCTCTGCTAGAGTGCCGCCCAAGCTCCAACGAGATGAGGCCTGGTGGATCGTTTCACTCACATGACTATGAGCCGCGGCTGGTGGTGGTCCGTGCATACGGGCTGACCTGCGGCGTGATCTGAACTGAGAGAGCCGCGGATGGCCCTGGCGCCATCCGCGGCTCTTCCGTCTCCGGCGAAAGGGCTGTGGAGGGTTCCGCGGCCCTTTCGCATTCCTGGGCATACGCCCGGAGGGGAGACGAAGATGACACAGATTCCGATAGCGAGGCGGTTGCCCGCCGCGGCCCTGACCGTTGCGGGCGCAGCCGATGATCTCCGATCCGGGGTGACTCGTGCCGCCGAGAGCATCGACTCCGGCAATGCGCACGCCAAACTGGAGGCCCTCATCGAGGCCACGCGCTCTGCGGTCGACGATGCCGACGAGCTTCCGGCGGGCACCGCCGGACGGGCGGCCGCCTTGGGGATCGCCGTTCGATGAGCTCGGCGAGGTTCGCCGCCCCCCCGGCGGTGTCATCGCGGGCCGCGCGCTCCGGCGAACGCCGCTCTCCGGTCCATCGCCGTGCCTCAGTCCAGCGCCGGCTCCACCGGCCGCCGCCGGAAGCGGTCGAACACCAGGTAGAGCACCGGCACGAGGATGAGCGTGAGGCCGGTGGAGGACACGAGTCCGCCGATCACCACCATGGCCAGAGGTTTTGAGAGGAACGAGCCCTCGCCGAGGCCGAGGGCCATGGGGGTCAGAGCCAGGATGGTGGCGATCGCCGTCATCAGGATGGGCCGCAGACGGCGCCGTCCGCCCTCGATGACGGCCGTGCGGGCGTCCATGCCCTTCTCGCGGAACTGCTCCACCAAGTCCAGATACACGATGGCGTTGGTGACCACGATCCCGATGAGCATGAGTAGGCCTATCAGGCTGGGCATGCCCAGGGTGGTGCCCGAGATCAGCAGGAGGAGGATGGCGCCCACGGCGGCGAAGGGGATGCTCACCAGGAGGATCATCGGGTTCAGCAGACTGCGGAAGGTGCCCACCATGATGAGGTACACCATGATGACCGCCACCAGCATGGCGATGCCGAGGGTGGTGAACATGTCGTTCATCATCTCGCTCACCCCGGCCATCTCCCAGTGAGAGCCCGCGGGCATCTCCAGGTCCTCGAGGGCCGCGCTGATCTCACTGGTGGTCGCGCCCACGTTGTTGCTTTCGCCGGCGGCGGTCACCGTCACGGTGCGCTTGGCGTCGGAATGTGTGATCTGCACCGGCTCCTGCACCTGCGACACCTCGGCCACGGAGGAGAGCGGCACGATGCCTTTCGAGCCCGCGAGCAGCAGACCGCCGAACTGGTCGGCTGTGATCCCGTTCGCGGGGAGACGCACCCAGGCGGGGAGCGGGCCCTGCTCGGTGGTGACGTTGCCCGCCGGCATCCCGCTCAGCTGGAGCCCGACGAAGCCACCCACGGTGGCCACGTCGAGGCCGGCGGCGGCGGCTTTGACCGGGTCCACGTTCACCGCGATCTGCGGCATGCGTTCGGAGAGGCTGGACGAGATGGTGGTGAGTCCGCCGATCTCCTTGAGCCTGCCTACGACGACCGCGTTGGCGGCCTCCAGGACGGCGGGATCGTCGGCGAAGATACGCACCTCGATGGCGGACATGTCGCCGCCCGAGGCGTCACTCGTGCTCAAGCTCACGTCTCCGGGAACGCCTTCGGCGGCGATCTTGGCCCGGAGTCCGTCGATGAGCTCGAGTTTGTCCACCGTGCCGTCGGTGTTCACCTGGAATTGCGCCCGGGCCGCGGAGGCGTTCACGCCGCCGCCGGCTCCGAAGAGACCGCCGGTGCTGCCCACGATCACCTGGTAGGTCTCGATGCCGGGGGTGTCTGCCAGGATCGTCTCCACTTGGGTGGCCGCGTCGAGCGTCACCGCGCTCTGGGTGCCGGCCGGCAACTGCTGGGTCACGGTGAAGGTGGTCTCGGCCGACTGGTCGAGCAGGTTCGTCTTGAGAAGGGGGGTCAGGGCCATCGAGCCTACGAACACGGCGGTGGCGGCCAGCACCGTCAGCACCTTGTGAGAGGTGGCGAAACGGAGGGACGGCAGGTACAGGCGCTGCAAGAGGGTGAGGTCGTCGGGGTCCCGCTGGCCGACGCGCTCCTTGGAGAGGATCCAGGTGACGAACACCGGCACCACGGTGAGCGCCACCACCAGGCTGGCCAGCAGAGCGAAGGTGACCGTGAGTGCGAACGGCCGGAAGAACTCGGAGGAGATGCCGCTCACGAAGCCGAGGGGCAGGAAGACGGCCACCGTGGTGAGCGTACTCGCGGTGATGGCGGCGGTCACCTCGCGGGTGCCGGCGTAGGCGGCCGTCTTGGGGTCGTCCCCTTCCTGCAGGTGCCGATAGGCGTTCTCGAGCACCACGATGGAGTCGTCGATCACCCGGCCTATGGCGATGGTGAGACCGGAGAGCGTGAGCATGTTCAGTGAGTCGCTGCGGCCCCAGAGGATGATGAGCGCCACGATGACACTGAGGGGTATGGAGACGCCCGCCACGATGGTGGAGCGCCAGCTGCGCAGGAACAGGAGGATCACCAGGACGGCGAAGAAGGCTCCCAACACTCCCTCTTCCCACATCGAACTGATGCTTTGGGTGATGTAGGGAGCCTGGTCGACCACGGTGGTGATCGTGGCGCCTTCGCCCAGCTCCGCCTGGAACTCGGGCAGCAGGTCGCGGACGGTGTTCGATATGTCCACCACGTTGCCGTTCGCCGACTTGGTGACGGAGATGCCGATGGAGGGCTCCCCGTTGGTACGGGTGATCGAGGTGGCCTGCGAAGGGATGATGCTGAGCGTCGCCACCTGGCCCAGGGTGACGGGCTCGGCCGGTGCGGCGGCAGTCGCTGAGGCCGCGGCGGAGGCGCCCGAGGCCGCGCCGGCGGCACCGCCCGGCGCCGAGCTTGTGGCTCCTCCCGCAGCGCCGCCCTGCATCGCCTGCTGTATGGCGGCCGCGGCCGCCCCACCGGCGGGCAGAGGCAGCGCGTTCAGGGCTTCGAGGGTGCCGGCCCGGCTGGTGACGCGCACCGGGATGGTGACGTCGCCGTCGGCCAGAGTGCCCGCCGGCATGGACACGTTCGCCGTCTGCAGCGCGCCGATGACGGCCTGGGGCGACACGCCCAACGTGGCCATGGCCATGGGTTGGAGTTCTATCTGGAGCTGGTAGCTCGACGCACCCGAGAGCGACACGTCGGTGACGCCGTCCACCTGCTGCAGCCGGGGCACCACCTTCTGCTGGAGCAAGGCGGTGAGTTCCTCCGGGGGGAGCGGCGAGCTGACGGCGAGCTGGATCACGGGGAAATCGCCGAAGTTGATGGCGGTCACCTGGGGTTGCACGCCGCTGGGCAGGAAGGGCCGGATCCGTTCCACCGCCTGCTGGGCCGTGGCCTGCTCGGCCTCCATGTCGGTGCCGAAATCGAACATGGCCACGATCACGCTCATGCCCTCGTTCGAGTAGGAGGTCAGGTCCTGCAGGCCGCTCATGCTCGTGAGGGCGCTCTCGATGGGCGTCGTCACCGCCCGCTCCACATCGGCGGGAGAGGCGCCCGGCTGCATGGTGAACACCGTCAGCGCGGGATACTTGATGCTCGGCATCAGCTCCTGCCGCAGTGACATGATCGCGTAGCCCCCGATGAGAACGATGGCGACCACTGCCAGGGCCACCACGGAGCGGTTGCGGATGGACATGCGGGTGAGCCAGCTCATTCGTCCTCTTTCGTGCGGGTCGAGGGGGCGTCGGTCGTGTGGGTATCGGTGGTGTGGGCATCGATGCTGCGGCGGGTCGCTGCTTCGCCCGTGAGGGCTGTCCGGCGCGAACGTAGGGCCTGCCAACGTTCGAGCAGGGCGGGGAATTCGTCTTTCATGAAGCTGAAGAAGTCGTATGCTTCCCGGAGTCGCGCGAGCCCTTCCGGGGATTGGTCGTCGGCGACGGCGCAGGCACGGTCCAGGAGGAGCGCCTGACGCTCGGCGTGGCGGGCGGTGTCGGCGAACATCTCGCCGATCGAGCCGTTGCGCACCCGTACGTAATCGTGGCGATCGCCGGGGAAGGTGACCCGCTCGAGGATGTTGCGCTGTATGAGGAGCCGGGTCATGGTGCTCACCGACCCCGTGCTCGCCTGCACGTCTTCGGCCAGATCACTCAGGGATTGATGCGGGGGATCGCACATCAGCAGGCGGCCGAGGATGCGTCCGGCCATCCGCGGCATACCGTGGGCCTCGGTGATGATCCCGAACTCTTCTATCACTCGCAGTTGCTCGGGTGAGGGGCTGGTGTGGCTCAAGCGGTTCCTTCGAATCGGTGGTGTGCGACCCGCGGCAGTATAGAGTATTCAGTTTGTTCAGTCCACACTGAACGCTGCGTCTTGGGGACCCGCGGAGGCCGGCGGGGGCGGGTAGGGGCCGGCGGCGGCTGGGTTCCCACGGACGGCCGGCGTGAGCCGCTGCCGGCGGGGTATCTCGAGTTCAGCCCCCGACCCACCTCGCCACCAACCCTATGACGTCTTCATCCACGTGGCTGGGTAGGTCGTAGGAGGCGGGAGTGCTCTTTTCGCTGCCGCTGATGAAGAGGTGGTCGAGATTCGGGAGCAGGTGGGTCTCCGTTCCGGCCACGCCGGCGAGCCCGCGCTCCCAGAGAGCCAGGTCCGCCTCGGTCACCTGGTAATCCCGCCCTCCTTGGAGCGCCAGTACGGGCAGCCCGAGTCGGGCGGCCACGGCCACCGGATCGTAGGAGCGGAGGTCCAGCCAGTACGGGGCCGGGATACCCAAGGGGAGGAGTTCGGGGGCCGTGTCGAGAGCGAGGCCCGGGTCCTTGACCCGGGCCACCATGGCGGCCAGGTCGTCGAGGGCGGCTTGTTCCTGGGGATCCACCGTCCCATCGAGGGCAGCCAAATACTCCGACTGTTCCAGAATCAGATCTTCCAGGGGCCGGGCGGCGGCCGCCAGGAGCACCAGCCCGGCCACCCCGTCACCCTCCGCGGCGATGCGCGGCGCGAGCGTGCCTCCCAGGCTGTGACCCGCCACGTAGACCCGGTCGGCGTCGATGGCCGGGAACCCGTCGGGTGGGTCGCGCACGAGGGTGACGGCCGCCACGGCGTCTCCCACTGCCTCCTCGCCCACGGTGATCTTCCCTCCGAGGGCGGCTATGCGCCCGGCGTGTTCCTTGGTTCTCTTCTCGTAGCGGAGCACCGCGATCCCGCGGGAGGCCAGGCCCCAGGCGAGGTCGCGGAAGGGCCGGTTGGGGCCGATGGTCTCGTCGCGGTCGTGGGGGCCGCTGCCGTGTACCAGCACCACGGCCGGGAAGGGTCCCGAGCCGTTCGGCACGGAGAGGGTGCCCGGCAAGGGCCAGCCCTCCGCGCCCACCGTCACCTCGTGTTCCGTGAAGCTGGAGAGGTCGGCGTACGGGGGAGGATCGCCGTCAGAGCCGGCCCCGCCCTCGCCGTTCGCGGCGGCCGGAACGAAGAAGAGGCCGGCCACGCGGCCCTGGGAGTCGAAGACCACCCGGGCGTCGAGGGCGGCTTTCGTGAAGGAGAGACGCACCAGGGCCACGTCGTAGCCCTGTTCACGTGAGAGGCGTGCGGCGCCCGCCCCGCCGAAGGTTCCCGCCTGCGTCTCGAGTGTATCCCACGTTTCCCCGAGTTCGGCGGCCGGCAGTGCGGCCAGCATCGTCTCGTCGAACCAGGCGGTCGCCTCCTCGAACCGGCCGGAGGCCAGCAGATCCACGAACTCCTCGGCCTTCGCGCCAACGGCGGGGTCCGGTGCGGGATCCTGTGGGTCGGGGGCGTCGGTGGCGGACGTGGTCGGGAAACTCGCGGTGGTATCGCTCCCGGTCGGGGCGCCCGAGCAGCCGGTCGACCCGAGAACCACCGCGGCGAGGAGGGAGAGACTACCCAGCAATGCAAGATACAGTGCATTCTTAGCAATACGCATTAGATGATGTGCGAGTGCCACTGTAACGACTCTCGAGATCACCGTGCGCCCGCCTTTCGGTCGCTGGAAGGTGGTGTTGGCGGGGGGTCGGTGCCGCCGCTCGCCCCTGTATAGCTTATCCCCCGAAGCAGGGTCCGGTCGAGGCGCCACCCACCTGGTGACGGCGGATCGGGTCATGGTGGCCGGGCCGCCTTTCCGTGGCTTCACTCGTACTAAAGACCGATGGCGTTGGATGCCGGACGCGCCACTAATGGATGGGCGTGACGTGCCGGTCCGCCGCACGAGGCCGGCCGGCGAGAAAGAGAGGAGATGGAAGTGCTACAATCAAGTAGAGATGTGACACAAGCGCAGGAGAGACGCCCGATGCGCAGCCTTTCGATACGCGAGATACGCGCCGCGCTGCCCTCGCTCTCAGAACTCGTCGAGCGCGAGGGGGAGTTGATCATCACGCGACGAGGGCACCCGATCGCGCGTGTCGTGCCGGTCGAGCGGACGCGCAGTATGCCTTCTAATAGGGAACTCCGCTCGCTGACGAAGCCGCTTGAGGTGCCGAGCGAAGTCGTCCTGCGGGAGGAGAGGGACCGTTCTTGAAATCCGCGTCCGATCAATGGGCGCGTCCCGCCTCAGCTGGCGACCTCGCCCGCCCTCCCTACGTCGATACGAGTGCACTTGCCAAGCGGTACTTGAACGAGAACCGCTCCGAAGAGTTGGACGAGTTCCTGATCGGAAACACCCCTGTGAGCATCAGCAGCCTTACCACGGTGGAGATGCGCTCGCTGTTGGCGCGGCGGCGGCGCGAGGGGGACGTGGACCGCGCACTTGAGGGGAGGTTGTGGGCGGCCCTGGGGGAGGACATCGCCGAGGGATTCTTGCTGACTCATCCTCTTATCGACGAACACGCGGCTGCTGCGGTCAGGTTGCTGGCCATGCTTCCTCACGTTCCACTTCGCACCTTGGACGCGGTGCACCTTGCCATAGCTCGGCAGATCGGCGCCACCCACCTGGTGACGGCGGATCGGGTCATGGTGGCCGGCGCGGAGGAACTCGGTTTCCGCGTCACCCGCTTCGACTGATCCGGGTGTACACTCGGCGCGTGGCGATCTGTCGATCGGGGGGAGGTTGCGATGGATGATCGCTCGCCGCGGTGGGGCGACGATGACGAAGTCGAGCGGCGGCAATGGGCGGATTGGACCGAGCGGCAACGCACGGGTTGGGGTACTCCCAGCAGATGGATGGAGTCCTGGCTGGGTCCAGTCCGTTTCCGCGTGGGCGCCGTCGCCATCGCGGTCGTCTTCCTCGTCTTTCTCGCCATCAGCTACGTGGCGGGCGGCACTTCCGTGTGGGGCGGGCCCAGCGCGAATGCCGCGATCGAGCGGGTGTCCGAATCACCTGTTCACGGCCTCAACCTTGCGGAGAAGACAACCTATGGCGATCTACTGCGCGACTACGCCGACCAGAACCATCTCGGCGACGGCGAGTGGACCGCCGACACCGCCGCGAGTACGGGCTACGTCAGGGTTGTGTGGCGGGCGGAGGGCGGGAGCGCAGCGCGCACCGTCGCGTTCCAGGTGACGGACGACCGCGAGCGCCACGTGCGCGTGGATCGCCGCACTATCGGTGAGTTAGAGGCCATCGTGGGGTCGTCGTTCGGAGACGACGCCGCGGCGCGCTTCCGGGCGGCGGCCGAACTGTCGTGAGCTAGTGCGGCGACGGGAGGCGATGAGCCGGCCGACCTGGGGGTGGCGTCAGGCCCGCTGGGCGAGCGGGCGTCGGAATCCTGAGTCCGCCGAGGGTTTCTTGCGTGCCTACGCTCCATCATGATACGTTTTCCGCTGGTCTCCGCTGAATACCGATGACCCCTCTGGGCATGTGCGAACGCCTGGGACGCTGCGCGCCGGCTTGTGCCCGGTCGCACAGCGCGGGGACCGGCTCTCGCGGTGGCCCCCGTGGGACGCAATTTCGAGGAAAACAGTCGACTTGTCGGCTCTGGTGTCGAGGCACGCGATGGGAGATGAGATGGCCGAAACGACGACCGTGCAGGAATCGAACGCAAAGGCGAACGTGCAGGAAGATGTGTGGATCCATACGTCGTGCGGGGGGTGCTACGCCCAGTGCGGCATCCGGGCGCACCGGGTCGACGGCGTCGTGGTCGAGCTCGAAGGGAATCCCGAGACGCCCGCCGGCAGCGGCCGGATCTGCGCGAAGGGTACCGCGCAGCTGATGACGCTCTACGACCGGCACCGCGTGAACTACCCGGTGAAGCGCACCAACCCCGAGAAGGGGGTGGGCGTCGACCCCAAGTGGGAGCGCATCTCGTGGGAAGAAGCCTACGAGACGATCTTCGAGAAGTTCCGGAACATGAAGGACCCGCGGGGCACCTACTTCCAGGCCACCACGGTGCAGACCAGCGAGATCCGCTTCGCCGTCCCCGCGTTCATGAAGGCCTGGGGTTTCAAGAATTACTGGGTATCCGGCGGCGGCCTCTGGTGCGGCAACGGCGCCCACTTCATGAACGGCATCATGCACGCCGCCTGGTCGATCATCCCGGATTGGAACTACAACAAATACACGCTCTACTTCGGCTGCTCGAAGGGGCACGGGGCGGGGCACGCGGCCCTGCAAAGCGCCCAATGGGCGGCCGACGCCCGGGCTCGGGGGATGAAGGCGGTGGTCTTCGACCCGTTCCTCTCCACCCAGGCCTCGAAGGCCCACGAGTGGGTGCCTATCCGCGTCGGCACCGACGGAGCCGTCGCGCTCGCCATGATCAACGTGATCCTGAACGAGCTCGGCATCTGGGACGCCCCCTACCTCAAGCTGAAGACGAACGCCCCCTACCTCATCCAGCCCGATCAGCACTACATGCGGGATCCCGAGACCAACAAGCCGCTTGTCTGGGATGCGGTCGCCGCCCGGGCCAAGGTCTTCGACGACCCCACCATCGAGGACTACGCGCTCGAGGGTAGGTACGAGGTGGAAGGGGTCACCTGCACGCCCGCCTTCCAACTCCTCAAAGAGCACGTGCGGGTCAACTATCCGGTGGAGAGGGCGGAGGAGATCAGCAGCGTCCCCGCGGCCACCATCCGCCGCATCGCCAAGGAGTTCGCCGAAGCCGCGGAGATCGGCCGTACGATCACGATCGACGGCAAGGAGATCCCGCTACGCCCGGCGGCCGCCATCTTCTTCCGCGGCAGCCAGGGTCACGTGAACTCGGGCTGGAACTGCCTCGAGATCGACCTGCTCAATCAGATCGTGGGCGCCGCCGACGTGCCCGGTGGCTCGATGGGCCACGGGCCGCCCGTCTCTTTCGGCCACCCCGACACCGGCAAGCCCGAGACCGTGCCCTACGCCTGCCCGGACGGCCTGATGACCGTCAAAGGCTGGGTGTACGATCACAAGCCCTACCCGCTCCGGGAGCCGGCGCCGCCGCAGCGGCTCGACCTGCAGGACCTCTACCCCTGCTCGGTCTACAACGCCTTCACCATCTGTACGCCCGAGTGGGACAAATACCGCAAGGACTTCAACATCGACTACGAGCCGGAGATCATGATCAACTTCGGCTCCAACTCGGTCATGACCATGGCCAACGCCGAGGGTGTCACCGAGAACTTCCTCAAGCAGTTCGATTTCGTGCTCTCGTTCAACATCTACCAGAACGAGTTCACCGAGGCGGTGGCCGACATTGTACTCCCCGACGCTTCGTTCCTGGAGCGCTATACGCCCTGCGTCACCTTCCCCTCCACGTTCTGCCACCCCACGGGCATGGATCACTGGGTCTGGCAGATCCGCCAGCCCGTGGTGGAGCCGCTCTTCGAGCGCCGCGACTTCAACGAAGTGATGCTGGAGATCGCCAAGGGGCTCGGCGTGCAGGAGAAGTACTACAAGGCCATCAACGATCTCATCCCGGTGCGCTACGGCGGGGAGATGGACGAGGAGTACAAGCTCGATCCCACCAGCGACTACTCGTGGGAGGACATCAGCGATCGCGTCCTCAAGGACAGGTTGGGGCCGGATAAGGGACTGGAAGCGCTGAAGAAGACGGGGCTGGAGAAGTGGCCCACCAAGGTGGAGGAGATGTACTGGCGCTGGTTCACGCCCGTGCGGGTGCCCATCTACTTCGAGTTCTTCCTGGAGAGCGGTGAGAAGCTCCAGAAGCTCCTCAGTTCGTTCGGCCGGGAGGACATGGCCGACTACCGCTTCTACACGCCGCTGGCCGAGTGGTTCCCCTGCCCGTCGCACGAAGAGAAGGATCCGGCCTTCGACCTCTGGGCCTTCAGTTGGCGGCCTTCCTTCCACACGCAATCGTCCACCCAGAACAATCCCTGGTTGGACGAGGTGTCGGTGAACGACCCCTTCGTCTATCTGATGCAGATCAACGCCACCACCGGCAAGAGCAAGGGGTTGAAGGACAACGACATCGTCTGGGTGGAGAACCCGGACGGGAATAAGATCAAGGGACCCGTCAAGCTGGTGGAGGGCATGCACCCCGAGCACCTGGGCATCGCCGGATGTCACGGCCACTGGGCCCGGGGTACGCCGATCTCCAAGGGCAAGGGTCAGTTCTTCGACGACCTCATCAACCCCGACCTCAAGCACACCGACTCGCTCACGCAGGGCTCGGACGCCTGCGCCAAGGTCAAGATCTACAAAGTCGCGGGGAGGTGATCGGGATGCCACGGTACGGCTTCGTCATCGACCTGAAGAGATGCTACGGCTGTTACTCCTGCCAGGTGGCCTGCAAGGCCGCGAACTTCACGCCGCAGGGTATCGACTGGGCACGGTGCGTGCCCGCCGAGACGGGTAGCTTCCCGGTGGCCCTGCGGCAGATGCTGCCGCTGGTGTGCCAGCAGTGCAAAGAGCCGGCCTGCAAGGAGGTGTGCCCCACCGGGGCGACCACGCAGGACGAGAACGGCATCGTGTTGGTGGACAAAGACCTCTGCATGGGCTGCAAGGCCTGCCTCATGGCCTGCCCCTACGGAGCCCGGCAGACGGTGGGTGAGTGGCAGACCTACTACCCCCACGCGGACGGCGGGCTCGACCCGTACGAGAGCTACGCGAAGAAGCAGTGGGAGAAGAAGAACGGTTACGGCATGGCCACCAAGTGCGACTACTGCAAGGACCGCGTCGCGGACGGTCGCAAGCCGGCCTGTGTGGAATCGTGCCCTGCCAAAGCCCGCACCTTCGGCGATCTCGAGGATCCGGAGAGCGACGTTTCCATGCTGATCCGGCGCGAGTCCGGTTTCCAGCTCAATCCGGAGTTCGGCACGGATCCGGCCTGCTTCTATCTACCCCCGAGGTGATGAGATGGATCTGAAAGCACAGAACAAGTGGGGTTGGATGATCGCGGTCTATCTGTTCCTCGCCGGCCTCGGCGCGGGCGCCTACTTCACGGGCGTGGTGGCCTCGTTCATGGAGGGCGAAGGCTGGTCGGCGGCGGCAAAGATCGGTCTGGTGCTCGGGTGGCCCTGCGTGTTCGTAGGAGCCATGTTCCTGATCGCCGACCTGGGCACTCCCAAGAACTTCTGGCGGGCGTTCATGAAGCCGGGCACCTCCTGGGTGGCCCGAGGGACGATCGTCATCTCCATCTTCATGGCCCTGAACGCGCTCCACTTCCTGGTGTGGATCATCGGCGGGTGGGACGCGACCGAGGGTGCGCGGCAGGTCATCGGCGTGCTCGGGGCGGTCTTCGCCTTCGGCACGATGGTCTACACCGGTCTGCTGCTGGGCGCCAACCGGCCCATCGCCTTCTGGAGCACCGCCCTGGTGCCGGTGCTGTTCCTGGTCTCGGCCCTGTCGACGGGGATGATGGCGGTGATGCTGGTGGCGATCATCGGCGGTGAGTCGCACGAGGGCGCCATAGCCTCCCTCGCCCGGCTGGACATCATGTTGATCGTGCTGGAGATCGTGATCGTCGCGGCCTACCTGCAGGGCGCCCATCGGGTGCCGGAGTCGCGGGCGTCGGCCAAGCTGGTGCTGAACGGCGCGGTCGCTCCTCTGTTCTGGTTCGGCGTGGCGCTGGTCGGTCTTGCGGTGCCGCTCGTGTTCGAACTCCTCGGCGTCTACGGCCTCGACGGCTCGGGGGCGAGCGCGGCTACGGTGGTCGCTGCGATCGGCGGTCTGATCGGCGGCCTGATACTGCGGCGCGTGGTCCTGGCCGGCGGTATTCAGGCCCCGCTGCGGGCCGGCCGCTTCGAGTTCGCGCTGCCGGAGATGCGGGGGTAGGATCCGAAAACCGGGTCACCGCCGGATCGGGTCGCGACCCGGCGGTTCAGACCCGAGGCGACCGCCGCTGTTGGAGAACGCCTCGCCTGTGCGGGGCTTTCTCCTACTACTTGCCGGGCATGACGTCGGACGGCTGCAAAGCGACCTCGAACCGCTCGACTGAGAGGATCTTTCCGCCCTCGGCTGCCGCCGCCTCCCCACGGATGCGTGTAGCTTCTTCCTCGCTCGTCCGCATCGCCTCGGCGTCTTCCCACAGGGTGACCGCCATGGTGATGCCGTTCTCGCGGTCGACCAGGTAGTAGAGGCCCCGAGCGCCGGCCAGCCGGCCGACCGCCTGGCTCAGGACCTCACGGGTTTGATCGATATCCTTGTCGATACGATCGTTTGCGATCTCGAATCTAGACACTCTCGCGAACATGGCACACTCCGATCCTTGTCATTAGTCAGAGATACCCGCAACGGAAGCGTTGCAGACGTCCCGTTGCAGACGTCCTGCACATCAACCCACGGCGTGGCCTTCAGTCAGCGGCGGTCCGACCCCTAGGCTATGGCCGAGCGAGGTGGTCGAGGCTTCGCTTGAACCCGAGAGCCCGGTCCTTCCCCAAGCGGACCGCGACCGCCGCCGCCCAGCCGGTGGCATTGGTGGGGAAGCGCTCCCAGTCGATGGCCACGTGGCTCCCACCCAGCTCGACGGGTGAGACCGACGCCACGATGCCGCTACCGGGTCTGCAGAAGTTGCTTTCCTCCACGGTCCAGGAGACACGGCCGGGGTTGGACCAGTCATAGCGCTCCCGCGCCCACACGTTGGGCCTGCGGTTACCCTCGGTGACCAGGGCGTGGGTGGCGTCCTTCTCGTGGACTTGGTACTTGGCGGGGTCGAGATTGGGCCAGAATATCGGGCGGTGCTCGGAGAAGTCGGTGAGGGCGGATACCACGCCTTTCGGCGGCAGCACCGTGTCGAACTCGTAATGGACGCGCATAGCGACGCACCTCCTTGACCAGCGACGGTCGCGTTGGGTGCAACTGAGGACCGTCGTTCGGTTTGTGGCTAGGTGGTTATTGTTCCCCGTGGAGGGCGGAGTATTCGTGGTGGGTCTTGCTGCCGACTCCACGAGGGCGGTCGGTTGCGCGTCAGTACGTGCCTTGGCTAGCGAAATACCGGGGCTTCGACATCCGCGGCAGCCACCACGCTCCAGGTTCCCGTATCGTGGGTCGCGCCATCGCCGCTCGACACCGCCACCTCGAAGAGGTAGACAGGCACAGCCAGGGGCTCACCGCCGGATCCTGGGTCTTCGTAGGCGAGCGTGACGTTGATGATCTCGACGATCACCTCGCCTTGGGTTCCGTTCTGCAGATCGTTGGAGGGAAGGCCGTCGTCCTGCCAGGCACGGAGATCCTGAGCCACCTCGTCAACCGGTCGCAACCGGACGAACCGATCGGGGAGGACCTCGAGACGGGGGATGAAGAGGGTGAGGCCGACCACTCGGTCCTCATGACCCACGCGCAGGTTCGCATACGTCTCCATGCCCCCGGCGAGTGCCTCACCCGGAAAGCGCACCAGCCAGCTGGTGACGAACTCGCCGTCCGGTCCGCTGTCACGGGAGCCGATTCGAACTTCGGGTTCGCCGTAGCTCGTGTCCCAGAGGCCGTGTTCGTTCAGGAAGGCCTTCGCCCTCTCCACGGCCACATCCTGAGCGCCAAGGGTAACGTCTTCACCGGTTGGGTCTTCGGCAGCGTCCAGACGCCATGAGTATTCGCCCGCTCGCACAGGCGAAGGGAGAAGCGACAGGTCCGTATCGGGTAGGTGCTCGGACGCGATCTTCTGGGCGGGGACGCTCGAGGGGAACTCCGGCAGTGAGGACCCAGGAGCCAGGGTGATCTTTCTCGGGAGCAGGTAGTTGGGCGCATCGATATACCCGGAGTGATACGGATGAACAACGCTCACGTTCTGAGTCGGATCGGCCGCTGAGATGGCGGTGGCGCTCGGTGCCGACGGGGCCGCACTGGAAAGACCGACGGAGTGGTCTTCGGTAACCGAGGATGTGGCGGCGCAGCCGAGGACCAGCATGGTGAGGCCGGCGCCGACGAGGAATGCGCAGGCGATCCGTGCTGCCGGCCGGGGGAATCTCTTACGTCGAGGAGTCACGACCGAGATCCAGGTCCCATCGCGCTTGGAAGACGGGGGTGCCGCCGGGGTCGACCGCGTCGACGCGCACCACCGCTATCCCAGTCTGCCTCTCGGCATTTAGAGAGAGCACGGAGACCAACGACGACCACCAGAGCCATGCCTCGCGTGTGGTTCACGTGTGCCCCCTCCGGCGCCATGGTGGAAAGTATGTACCGGGGCCGCCCACGTCCTGTTCTAGAGCGCGTCAACACGCACGAACCTGTAACCCTCTCCTATGAAGGCGTTAATAACTCTGTGCAGTGGCGAACTATCCGCATATGCATAGGAGGGATACCCATCACCGCCGAGTTCAATCCTGATGAAGCCGAATTCTATGTCCGGGTGATAGAAGAAGCTTGCCAACGCATTACTACCCAGAGCCTTCATTCTTGTTATCATGTTATATTCATCACCGGGCCCCACCATGTATCCAAGTGGAGTCGGTACGAATGTAACTGTCCTGTTCCCAACGAAAATCCTAGTTATCTTTGTTTCATTCACAGATACCTTTGGTTCATACAATATATCAAAGTACTTCCCCAGTACTCTCTGCTGAGAAAAGAGAGCCGCGTAATGGGGACTTTCAAAAAACGATACAGGTATATCAAGATCTCTTGCATCATCCAATGCGTACTTTACTCTTTGGCTGATGCTGCTTTCTGTTGTGTTATGTGTACTATCAAACTCCGTACCAGATAGGCTCACCTGATTACCATACTGATGTGTGTATCCATGAAGTCCAACAAGTCCATCTCTGTCCAGAAAATAATCCAATGTGTAAACGAAGTTGGCATTATGCATGCTATAGTCTTCAGCTGGAGCATTGTCTATTCCTTTGCTTGGGTCAATATATCTTGGAACCCATCCGAGATGCATAGGAATACTCTTAGAATAGCAGTAATCAAATACTACTCGTAAGTAAGCCAGGCTTTCTGCTGTTGAGTACCTTTGTGACGCCGTGATGTCCTCGAATCGCACTAGTGCGCGTTTGCCGTGTGTTGGCTGTTCCGTCTTGGATATAGGATATCTCTCGAAGAATAGGCGAATTGCCATGTTGTATTCATCCCATACTACTTCAAGACCTAGGAGCTTCTCGAGATCAAACAATGATACTAGAAGCTCGCCGTCTGAGATTTTGGGCGCGTGGCGTACATGAGAAGAGACGTCGTTTACCGTATATTCACCAGTGGTTGTATTCATGACGATACGCAAGTTTTGTACTTGTAGGTTGGCTGCGCCGTTGCTAAGAGTGAAGCTGCCATTCATGGCTGCGACGAGTGCGCCCAGGGGAATGTAGTATCTATTGCTCTCCACGTATAGGGGGGCTGTCAGATCCAGCTTTGTCCCTTCAAGGTATAGTGAAGGTGGTACTTCTGTATGGCGATGGCGGAGGTTCGCGAGGATCTGGCTGACCTCACCCCTGGTGGCGGGCCGGAACACGTCGCTCCAGCGGTCAGCGATCGGAAGGGAGGCGAGCAAGTCGGTGTAATCGGCGCGGCGGACGTTGGCCCCGTGGACAGAGTCGGCCGCCGGCCAGGACGCGTACCAGTCGGTCGGAGGTGGTGCGAGGAGTCCCGGATAGTAGGCGTCTGCCGCCCGCACCACCATGGTCATGACCTGGGCGAGGGTGATGTTGGTGTAGGGGGAAAAGGTAGTCGTGGTCTGGCCCTTGGTGATTCCCGCTCGGTAGGCCGCGCCCACGAACTCATGGGGGTAGAGGTCTCCGAGGTCATCGGGGCCTAGATCGACGAAGGGCGCGAAAGTTTGGTCTTCACTCACGTCGATCTGAAGGAGCCCGCATATCATTTTGGCGAACTGGGCTCGGTATACGGGGTCATTTGGCCCGAAAGTCCCGTCGCCTTTGCCGCTCACAATGCCGAGCTGAGCCAGCTCGTTGATGGCACGGGCATAACGATGGCTGTCTGGGACGTCGTTGAAGGCAGACGCCGGTGGGACACATAGGACAAGGAGGGCCAACGCCGCAATGCAGCAGGTTGTGACGACGCGTAGCGGCCCCATACTAACCTCCCTCTTCGGCGCAGTGACCATCGACTCTAGGGCTGACCTGGGGCATAGTCAAGCCACGAGGGCCCGAGTTCATCCCCACGGCCATCCGCACCGGGCTCGGCAGGGCAGGTGTCGGCACCCTCTGGCCGGTGGTACGATCTGGACGGGAGCCCTCTCAACTGATGAGCCGTGTGGCACCGCTCTGCGATCCCCTCGGGCCAAGGGAGCTTCGATGAAACGCGCTCTGCTTCTCGTCAGTATCCTCGGCTGTGGCCCAATCGAGGCGCTTGATCGACGCCGCCGGGTTGATCGTGGTCGTTCCGGTTTGCGGACCCTCATTCTGGTCCATGTGCTCGCTTGGTCGCTGATGGACAGTCTCACTCCGTTGGGCTACGGCCCGATCCTGTTGGGCCTCTGGGCCTTGTGGCTGCTTGTCGGGATCGGAGCGCTCGTGACGTATCTGGTGAGGCACCCGCGCCGGCTGGGCTCAGCTCTGCCCGTGCTGGTCTGCGTCGCCACCTTCGTCATCTGAAGGTCATGCCGTTCAATGAGATTCAAGCCCGCATCGACTTCCAGGGCGCACAGAGTCGAGCGGGAGGCGGTCGTGGCCCACGTGTTGAGCGGGGAACTCGAGGCAGACGAGCAAGGGCTGGTATCGCTCGGCCTGGAGGGGTCGCTCTCGCGGGGAGGAAACGAGGTGGGGTCGCCGAGGTTGGCGGCCGTTACATCCTGTTCTACGCCATTCGTGGCTTCCTTGGCGACTATGCGGGCTTCGTTTGGACCACGCCCGGCGCCGACCCACGCGAGTTTGAGGATGTCGGTGAAGCTGATTCTAGCGAGATCACGAGGTACGATGACAACTGGTTCCGTTGTTCCCACGCGTGAGCGTCTTGGTGACTACGTCTAGCAGAACTCTAACTTCATTTCGAGCCGACAGGTTGGGTCACCGAAGCGGTGATGGGCAAGGGAGGTTCTCTCGTCGTGATTGACTAATTCTTTCACTGGCTGTAGTTTCAAGTTGGCGGTTTCTACCGAGGGCTTGGGGAGAGCCGGCAGCGAAACGGCCCAGTACGATTGTCGCCTGATAGGGGCATCCCCGTCGGCTGAAGACGGGGATGCAGACCCATAGGCACCCCACCGAGAAATGGGGCGGCAGGATTGCCAGGAAACCCGTACTCAGTCGTTCTCCGTTCTCTCACCCCGGTCTCTGACGATGCCGCGCTCACCTAGGTGGGGCCAGTGGTTGACTCTCACAGGAGGTCTGACGTGAAACGGATGCTGTTGGTGACCATGCTAGCGGTGGTCCTGATGCTCGCAATCTCGGTGCCGGCTCTGGCCGCATACAGAGATGTCCCCGGTGGATACGGCACCATCCAGGCGGCGATAGTTGCCGCCCAACCCGGGGACACAGTACGCGTCGCGCCGGGCACCTACTACGAGAGCATCTACCTGAAGGACTCGGTGACGGTTCAGGGTGCTGGTGCCGGGTTCACCACCATCATTGGGAACGGCCCTCCGCTTTACGGCGACGCTACGGCGGCCGTGTGGGCGATCGGTGTGCACTCCGCCAAGATCGACGGCTTCACCATTATTGATTCGTACGCTGGCATCTGGACGCAAGACTCCGATACGGTCATAACCAATAATGCCATCTCCGGTGGTGAGGGGGCAATCGCCAATTGGAATGGTTCACCAACCATTGATAGGAATTACATTGGCGGTGGGGACGATAACAGTGACGGAATCGCCAGCTCCAGAACGACAAATGCGGTAACTTCACCAACCATAACCAACAATATGATAACTGGTGTTGGTTGGAACGCCATATATATCCATGGGTGTTCGGGCGTCATTGCCAACAATGTAATAGTCAACAATGGCAACAGCGGTATACGCGTTGAGTACGGTTCAGTTGTAATAACAAATAACACCATCGCTGATAATGGCTTCTGTGGAATAGACCAAGACCGGGGTGACGCAGGGTCCTCAGTGACGATAACCAACAACATCATCACTGGCAACGAATACGGCGTCCACCACGAAGTCCTTGGGCCGGATTGGCCGGCCTATATCGATTTTAATGACATCTACGGCAACACGACGGCGAACTATATGAACTGCTCGCCGGGACCAAACAACATCTCGGAAGACCCCGTGTTCAAGTGGGCAGGCAACTACCACTTGCGGTACACATCCCCGTGTATTGATGCGGGCAGCAACGCCGCCCCGGGCCTGCCGAGCACCGACTTCGAGGGCGACACTCGCCCCTGGCCCGTCGGGGGAATCGTCGATATTGGGGCCGATGAGTACCATAATCTGCCACCCGTGGCCAATGCGGGGGTCGACCGGACCCTGCTGCAGACCTCCGCCGCCGGTGCCGATGTCGTCCTCGATGGCTCTGCTTCCTCTGACCCGGACGGCGACCCCTTGACGTACGAGTGGACCTGGGACGGGGGTGGCGCGGCCACCGGCGCAAACCCCACCGTGACACTCGCTGTGGGGACAACGGTGGTGACCCTGGTTGTGAACGATGGTGCGGTGGATTCGGCCCCGGCCACGGTTCGAATCACGGTGAATCATGCACCTCCCGTAGCCGATGCAGGCCCCGACCAGACGCTTGAGCAGATGTCCCTTGAGGGTACCTCGGTCACTCTTGACGGCTCTGGCTCCTCCGACTTTGACGCGGGAACTAGCTTGACCTACACCTGGACCTGGGCTGGTGGTTCTGCCCATGGCCTCAAGCCCACGATCTCCCTTCCCGCGGGAGTAACTACCGTGACACTGAGAGTGGCTCACGGAACAGTGTGGGACGAGGATGAGGTAGTCATCACAGTGAACCATGCGACCGCTGAAGGTCTGGCCCTCCTCATCGGCGAGGAGGCCGCGGACGGCCAGGTCGAGCCGGAGATGGCAACGGGCCTGCTGGCCAAAGTGAAGGCAGCCCTGGCGGCGCTGGATAGGGCCAACCCCAACTGCGATCGAGTTGCCATCAACAACCTCAAGGCCCTGATCAACCATGTAGAGGCTCAGAGCGGCAAGAAGATCACGGGAGAGTCAGCGACAGCGATCATCGCCAAGGCGAAAGCCGTCATCGTCGCCTTAGGAGGTTAGGGGCAACGACCGACTCAGACGGAAAGGGGGTAATCGTCCGGGGCGGCCCTCTCGTTTCCCAGCTGGGCGACGACGCCCGGCAGGGCGCCTGTGGCGTCGGGAGAACCATGACGCCCGCATCAGAGAGAAAGCCCCGCTGTCGCGGGGCTTTCTCCGTGTAGCGCGCCTGACGGGATTCGAACCCATGACCTTTGGTTTCGTAGTTCCCACGAGGGGCTGGCGGTAGGTGTCTACTGCTGCCGAATGAGGCCGATTTGCGGCACGTGCGGGACTCCTCCGTGATGCTTGCTGACGTTCGCTGACGGGCCATGACGCGTGCTGCGTTGATGCAGCGTTGATGGGAAACCTCGGGGGCGGCCCGTCTTCTGGGAGTTTGGGACGAGGTGAGAGCGGCCAGCAGAGTTGTCCACAGAAAATCTTCCCGGTGCCCTGTAATAAACGGGTCTCTCAGGACATATACAAAGTAGGAGGGTCAGTTGCGTCCCGGCGGGAGGGCCGGAGGAGGGAGGGGGATGGGAGGAGCCGAGGTGGTGCAACGAAGTCTATCGTGTAGGGACGAGAGCCTTCGGCGTAGGCTGCGTCTGCCAGAAACGCCGAGAACGCGAGGACAGCCGGGCGCATCGCGCTAGTACGCTGACCTCCTCTGGGGTCGTGGCCTGGGACGCGGCCTTTGACACCGAAATGCATAGCTGGATATGCGCAAAGGAGGAGCCAGTGGGGAATCATCCAACAATCGTCTGTGAAGCGGGGCCACGCACCGGATGGTGGGGGTTCGGGCTGCTACGCCGAACGACAATGATCTGCATCCTGCTAGCAGGCTTTCTAGCTGCCGGGGCGGCGCTTGACCCGTCCGCTTCCTCAGCCAATAGATGGGCGGACGGGACTGGAACCTCAAGTTGGTCCGACAACGCGCTTCTATATGTCTCGACTCCCCCCTGGACCTCGAACATGGTGGAGGCCGCCCAGTTGATCATCCGAGACTACTCGGCGAGCGTGGGTGGCCCCTGGTCCTATCTCACCGTCGACGGTGTCTATGACCAGTACGACTTAGTTGCCGTACAGTGGTACCAACAGCAGCACGGGCTCAATCCGGACGGCTACATCGGGGCGAATACGTGGACCGCTATGCGGAACGACTTGACGTGGTTCTACAATGGGTCCGGCTTCACTTCGTACAGGACCCCGGCCAATCTGCATGAGTTCAGGGTCGAAACCACGGGGTCCACGCGATGGTACTTCTACCTCAACGGCCCCAACAAATGGTACTGGTGCAACCTCCATCTTGAAGGACCCAAGCCCTCGGGATCCTATGTCACGGGTGACGGAGACGAGAAGACCGAGCAAATCAACTATACGTTCGACCAGGCGTATGCGCAGTCTTGGCTTGACTGGCAGTGGGCCGGTCTCATAACAACCACCAACCGTCGTGTATACGGATTCCACTACAGACAGAACCGGAGATGGATAAGCGGTACATGGAACAGCTTGTGGGTGCGAGACGGTGACGTTGAGGCTATCCGAGTCAAGATGTGGAACAACAACGGATCGGACGCACACTACTATGGAACCAACACTGACTACTTCTATCTATCAAGCTCTCTATATGGAATGACCTCGATTACTGCGTATGTTCCCTGGTTTCTCAGCGGAAACAACAGTGACGGGAAGTTCATTCAGACTACTAGTAGCTCCTCGGGAGGCGACGGAACAGATGCACAAATGATCATCTTCGTTGATCTCCCGACACGGTTTGCCGAGATTCACTACCTGCCAGGATGGAGCGGGTGGGAGCGGTACTGGTACTGGCTGTAGAGTCCGGAATAGGAGGCAAGATGAACGGCAGCGCTCGCAGCACGGTGAGGCATCTGAGAACTTGGCTCCCTCGTCGCGCCGCCCTACTCATCCTCGGTTTTGCCGCAGCCGCTTTGCTGCTCGGGCTTTCCGGAGCTTGGGCCACGGAGTCTCCCGAGAACGCGGTCCGCGACTATCTGCAGGCGCTGGCCGACGGGGACAACGGGAAGGCGGAGGCCCTGGTGTCCTCGGAGACCAAGCGCCGCGCGACCGCGGCGGAGAAGGCGGAGGGCTTCAGACTTCGGGGCCTGGCAGACTCGGGGAAGATCGAGATCCTGGGCTCTCAGCCCCTGGATGCTGTCAACGTTCTGGTGGAAGTGGGATTCGTGGCTGCGGACGGAACCCGGCAGACGACTGAGATTCCGGTCGAAGCCGAAGGGGGGTCATGGCGCGTCAAGGCGGTCACCAGGAACATGATGACTCGGACTCACACCGGACCCTACCCTGCCGAAGCCGTGTCACCCGACGGAGCGCTCCGCTTCGCGTTGGGGGGCCTCGTGGTCTGGAAGAGCCGACCGTCGATCGGGTTGGACATCGAGGTGACCAACGTGAGCGGCCGGGTCGTCAGGCTGACGCCACCGGAGTTCTCAGCGTCCCTAACCGACGGCAAGACTTCGTGGGGAGGGGAAGTAGGTCTGTTCGCCGACGACAACCCGTCCGGTCCGTCGGAATCGCCCACTGAAGTCGCCCTCCAGCCTGGACGCCACCTGCTCCTCCAGTTCGATGTCGGTGGTGGGGACCAGCTGGCCGACTCCGGGCTTTGGACTATCCGTGTTCGGGACGGCGACGGCGACGAGATCGAGATGCGGATGGAGCCTGCCATGTCGGACGCGCTGGCCGCGGGTCGCTGGCTCACTCTCTCCGGAGAGGCCAAGACGTTTTGAGTCGTCCGCGGCACCACTCCAGGGCCTCTCGAACTCGAAGCCCCTTCCGCGGTCGGCCGCCAGGTCGGCCCATTCGCGGGGGGCGGTTCGGGGCCGCGGCCGTGGCCCTCTTGCTCGGCGCAGTGCTCTACTCCGCCTCCGCATGTTCGTCCCCGGAGAAACCGGAGCCGACCCCTGTCCCTCCCATCACCCGAGCAGACATCGATGGCTTCTGGTTTGGGTTGTACTCCGACTTCCCTTCTGCGAGTCCGGAATCGGTGGTCGACGAAGAACTGCTGGCGCGTCTCGTCGACGCCATGGACGAGAGCGAAGCAATAGACCAGTGGCCCGTCCCATCTACCGTCGGGCAGGGGCTGAGCATACGCCTGTGGTTGAAGGATGGCAACGAGGTTGCGGTGTGGGTCTTCATGAACGACCCGACCAATGACGCTCGTATCGTGCGGTCCAACGAGTCTGCCCGCACCTCGGTGCAGTACCCTGTGTACGCTCCCGAGTTGGTGGCCCTGACCAAGGAGCTCGCCCGGCAGCGACTGACCCCGATGGAGAAGACGCTGGTGGCACCTCCTGACGGGAGGTGGCTCGAGGAATAGGGAGGGCGTGGGTTCGCCGCCGGTCGCGCGTGCTCCACTGCTGTTGCGAAGGTGCGGGCTTCGGCGAGGGCTGCCGCATCTCCCCGCGAGGGTAATCGGACGTTGGTTGGGTTCGCGCGTCCGGACGCCGCCCGTGAACCGCTTCACCCCGAACTCTAGCTCGGGATAGTCGTCGGTCTTCGGAGCGTCGTAGGTGACGATCCAGCGAAAACCGCCCTCGTCACCGTCGAAGAAGGAGTCGTAGTCTCTGTTTCCCTCGACTCGCCATTGACCTTGTTTGCCCTCTGCGCTCTCGTAGGCCTCCACCACGTCCCCATAGGAAACGCCCTCGAACGCGGTGACACCCTGAGCTTCACTGAGTGCTTCATCGCCGGATGTGACCAACAGAGGCCCCCAAGCCAGGAGAACCAGCGCCACGGCGAGCGCAACAAGCAAGCGTCGACTGTTCACCTTTCCTCCGGGGCCTGCCCCGCGATAGCGATTGGAACGCATGAACTAGCGAGTCAGCAGAGCGTAGGGCAACCTCGGTGGTTGGCCCCGGTAAGCCAACATGACGTCGGCCGTCGCGACGTCGGCGACTTTCTTCTCGCGGTACCAAGTAACCCGGTTTTCGGCCACGTGGATCCAGCTGCCGACGTAACCGTCCTCGGCAACGCGGTGGACGGAGCCTGTCCCCAGGTCGTATATGTACATCTCATCCCAGCGCTGCGGCCAGGGAGCGGTAACGGCCAGGCCCCCGTCGGCCTCTAGCCACGCAAAGGCTCCCTCGAGCTCCCTCTCCTCGCCCGTCTCGAGATCCAGCACTCGTACCGTGCGGTCTCCGGAGGGAGCGGCCTCGCCCGCCTGGCCATAGCCGACCCCATGGGCGTCCTCAGCCTGATACCAAAGGACGGACGAGCCTCCGATGACCGGAGCGAAATCATCCAACTCGTTGTCGGTGAGCGTGGTGACCGAGCCCGAGGCCGCGTCGTACATGAAGATCTCCAGGTCGTCGCCTTCACGGCTTGACCAAACCACCCGGCCGGCGTCGACCCAATTGTTCTCCATCCAGGAGCCCCTGGTGAGGCCGGGAGCACTGGGAAGGACATTGAGACTCGCCTCCTCCCAGTCGTAGAGATAAACGGCTCCCCCTCGATCGTCTGAATAGGACTCTCCGGAGGCGTAGATGCCGACGAAGCGACCGTCCGTGGTGGGCCAGAGCTCCGACCATTCCCCCGATGATCTATCGACGGTCACCGTGCGGGTCTCCCCGCTCGGGAGGTGATGCACCTTCACGACCGGCGGCCCACTTGAGTAGTCCGGCCAGACGACGAAGTCGCCCGCGATGCGGTAGGTGCCGTACCAGGTTATGGAACCGAGGTCCCGTCTCTCGCCCGTGAGGAGGTTGGTGGCGTGCAGCCTCCACTTCTCGGTAGGGCCGTCCTGCCAGACCAGGTAGTCGCCCGCCACGCGGGGTTCGTAGTCGGGATCGTCGTTGTCCGTGATCTGGACGACCGAGCCGGTGGCGAGGTCGGCCAGCATGATCTCGGTGTCGTTGGCGTCGTACGCGCGCCAGGCGAGCCGGTCCCCCGCCAACCACGGCACCATGTCGTTGAGTTCGTTCTCGGTCACCCTGACGATCTCCCAGCCTCCGGTCCCAGCGTCTCCGACAGTCGCTACCTCCTGCAGCATCTGATGCAGCCCTGGGCTCTCGATGTTGTACTGCTTCCCGCCTTTCTGAACTGTCTGGAAGGTCTCCCCTCCGCCGGAGATGACAAGAGTCTCGCCGGACTTGAGCAGCACATCGATCCGCGGGGGCGGGGTCGTGCCAAAGTCGTCCGAGAGGTTGCGGGCCGTGGAGTAGTGTTCCACAAGTGCTCGAACTTCAGCCTCCGAGGCCGGCCACGACGTGCCTGAGTTGACGTCGCTGAACGTCACTGTGCGGATGTCATCATTCGATAGATCGGGCTGCCGCCCGCAACTACGAAGGGCGAAGGCGGTGACGAACAGCACCAGGACCAGTGCTGCGACGGAGAAGATCTGGGCGCTCCGGCGGCCTTTGAGGGAAAAAGGGCTCACAGCAACATCATAACGCAGTGCTCGTCCGCTCCGCCGGTCTGAGGTACTGGAATCCGCGCCGAACCCCGTGAAAGGCGTAACGCTATGAGTGTATAAGGATCGTTCCCTCGAGTGAAGTTTCAATGGAGAAATCCGCCGCTCGCACGAAGCGTCCTTTGCAGTATGACACCCGTAACCCGCTGGAATCGCGACCGATCGTCCTTTGTCCGCGGTCCGCGTCGGCTACACCTCCCTCGCAAAATGGAGAACCGCGCGCTCTGGCGACATTGTTGCCTCCACGCGCCGTTCCGACATCGGCATCGCGCGGCCCCAAGAGGGTAGGCGCCCGTCTTACGCCGTCGCGGCGGAAGGCTGCGTTGGCACGGGGCTAACGGGTAGCGACGGCCACTGCTTCATTCAGGCGACGCTGTTACCGGCCGAAACATCTCGAACTCCATAGCGAGGTGATCGGGCAGATCGACCCAGACTTCGTAGCCCAGCTCGCGCAGGTGTCGCATCTCCTCGATAGCTCCAAGATCTATGGATGCGACGGACGGGTGTGCCCGGAGTTCGTTCAAGGCGGCTGCTGGACCGCGCACACCGGCCGCAACGAAGCGGTACCAGTCCTTGGCGTAGGGGTCATTCTCCGGTGGCATGCCGTCGCCCACGCCAAATACGCCTGAGTGGTCTCCCGCGTCATAGTAAACCTGGAAGAGCTCTAGCTCCGGGATGTCGCTCAGCATCTCCTTCAGCTCAACCGGTTGAAGCTTGGGAGAGAACGTCACGGTTCCCGTGATCACCTCCTGGGGTTGCTCCTCGACCAGGAGTCTGAGCAGTCCTTCCTGGAGGCCCAGATACCATTCGAGATCCTCTCGGTCGGCGAGATTTCGCTCGAAAAGGACCGCTACCCGGCCGTCGGCCGAAGGCAGTAGGCCGATCAGGACGGGAGGGATCTCGCTTGGATCAGTCACTTCCCCCGTAAGCGCGGTTCCCACCCACACGTCCCGGTCGGTGCCTGCCGGTACCGGCCTCACCCAGACGAGACCTCCCTGATGCTCATGGGCCGTAAGTGACCTGGGGAGTTCAGGCACCGCCGCGCCCGTCGCTGCCGGGTCGTCTTGTGCGGTACTCGTCGTGTCGCGGTCTGCACACGAGACCAGAAGCAGCGTGGCGGTTAGGGCCAAGGAGAGGCCCACGGCCAGGAGAATACCTCTGGGAGCCCTTCCTCGTACCTTCAGGTGCGTGGCTTCCACTCAACCTCCCGCCTGGAGTTGACCCGCTTCCGCGGACAGTCGAGCGCTTTCCTCAGGTAGCCAGGACCATGTGCCTCCTTTCGTACTCCACTGGAGAGAGGTAGTCAATACCGGAGTGGCGACGGTGGGGGTTGTACCAACTCTCGTGTTTCTCATCAGTTCTCCTCCGTTCAGGTCAGACTAGAGCAGGTGTGCGGGTGGGTCTGCACCTGGGGGGAGGGTCGCGCCCGCGTCCTGCGTCGATGCATCTGGAAGAAGGATTGGGCGCGATCACCAGCTCTTTGGGCTACTGCCCAGTCGGAAGGAGCAGGTTCGCTTCCACCGCCTGAATGACCCCGTGGGCGAGAGCCTGTCCGTAGATGACCCGCTCCACTCCGGGGAGACCCTCCAGGCGGGCGGCCACAGGGGCTATGGACTGAGGGGAGAGGACGGCGACCTCGATCGAGGCGGGGAGGGGGTTCTGGTCGATGCCCGCGACCACGCCAGGAGACAATTCCTCCTTCACCCGCACCCAGGCCTCCTCGGCGGTGACATAGGCACTCGCGCGCACTTCAGGGAAGGCGCCGATCGTCCGCCGCAGAGCAGTACGCTCCTCGGGGGTGATGTCACTCGCCAGGATGACGGAGATATCTTCTCCTTCAAGGGCCGTGCGCAGATCGGCGAGAACGGCGAGAGCCAGGGCGGAATCAGCCGGACCGTTGGTCCCCTCGAGACTCCCAGCCTCGATACGCGCGCTGAGTGCCTCGATCTCCCTCAGGAGGGCAGCGACTGAAGGGAAGGGACCTCCGCCCTCGGGCGGGCTTTGGGGCGCCGCGACGCCCGCGCTTAAGAGGAGCACGGAGAGCCGCTTGAGTGGGAAGTGGGAAGTGGAATCCACCACGGGTCCACTCGTGCCGGGGCCCGAACCGGGGAGTTCGGGAGCTTCGTCGATGAAGACGCCCGGAAGTAGCGAGAAGGAGATGAGGAGCACTAGGGCGAGGGCGGCCACCGCCACACCGGGGCGGAGACGGGAGGGCCTTCTGCGAGGGACGCCGACCCCGGCAGCGGTCCCGGCATCGGCAGCGGGGGTGGGCGATGGCGGGGCGGCAAGCACTCGGCTCAGCACCTCCTGCCCGGCGCTGGACGCGGTCCAGGCGTGGAAGTCCTCTCCCCGGGCGGGATCGAGAACGGTGATGGTCGGTAGGGGCCGTCGTCTCATCGTGGGGCCTCCGGTCCCGAAGAGACCGACGCTCCTGGATCCCTCTGCAACTCCCGCGCGAGCCGGCGACGGGTCCGGTGAAGGCGTACGGCGAAGGCCGGAGTGGAGCAGCCCACGACCAGGGCCGCCTCCTTATTCGAGAGTCCATCCCACTCGATGAGCATGAGCGTCTCCTGGTCGTCTTCGCTCAGAGAGCGGAAGGCCTGCCGGAGCCGCTCGTGGGAGGAGGACTCTTCGAACGGATCGGGATCGGCATCCTCTCGCGCACCAAGCCTCGCCGCCGTCCGCTCCCGGTTGGCCGCCGCGCGACTGCGGTTGGCGAGCAACCGCCTGGCTACGGTGAAGAGCCAGGGGAGCGCGGGCTCCGGCACTCGGTCTATGTGACGAAGTGCGATGAGGTAGGTATCGGCCACCACGTCTTTGGCCTCCTCGGATGAGAGCGTGCGTCGATAGGCGTAGCCATAGAGTCGCCCGCCGTGCTCGACAAAGAGCTCAGTGATACGCGCGCCTTCTGTGTCTCCCGACACACCCCTCCTGCGTGTTCCCCTCCCCCCGGGTGGACGCCCAACCGCGGCGTGCTGCTCGGGGGGAAGGTTCCTCGTTCGGATCCGTTTTGCGTCTCTACAACATGATATGTCTCGAGGGGGGCGATTATTACAGGGGGGACAAAAGAAGACTTCGGCGGGGGCGATTCGTGAGGGGGCGGTGGTGCGCCCTAGGTAGGGGTCCGCGTGCAGGAGGCGGCCGGGAGGAGTGCGCCAGAGTTGTCCACAGAAACTCTTCCCGGGGCCCTGTAATAAGCGGGTCTCTCACGACATATACAAAGTAGGAGGGTCGTTGCGTCCCGGCGGGAGGGCCGGAGGAGGGAGTTCGGGAGATTGAGGCAAGGTACAAACAGCCTGGCGGGTAGAGTCGGTACGTTGCTGATGCCGATGAGTCGGCGGCTTCAGCTCCCGCTCAGGAGTGGGTCGTTTCAGCCCTTGCCGGGAGCTGATGGGTGCGCGGACCTCACCTGTAGAGGAGGCACGGGGCATGTTGCGTATTGCTAGGTGTCTGTCGGCCGGTCGAATCCGAGCGTGGGCTGGCGGAGGCGTCCTTGTCGTGGTTGTCGCCGTGGCCTCTGGGGCCGGTTGCACGTCGGAAGTCTCACCTCTTCCGCCAATGACGCTGGAGGAAGTGGTGGGTGTCTTGATCGGACCTTCCGGCAGCATCGCGTCGGCGAACGTGACAATTCCACCCGTGCCCGAAGGTACCTCGCTCGCAAGCTTCATGACAGCCTATACGGAGGCGAAGGAAAAGGAGTGGGTGGGGGATACGACTCCTCAACTCTCAGCCATCTTTGAGCTTGAGGATGGGCGGCGGGTGATCCTCCATTTCAGCGAGGAATATCCCCCGGAGCGCGCCGAGGCCATCGTCCAGCCGTCGCCTGGACCGGAGGCAACTGCCGAATCCCGTTCGGAATTTCGCGTGCGAGCACCCGGCCTGGAGAAGGCGGTCAAGGAGCTCGCCGGCGTGTTAAAGATGCCGGTGGAACTTGACCCTGAACCCGAGCCCTCACTTTAGCCTTCGAGAGGCAAACGCGTGGACCCGAACCCCCCTGAAGGAGGCGGTGGTGCTAACTCCTAGACAAGGCAACGGTGTCGCTGGCAACCTCCCTGCTAGCTCTCGTTGCTCGTGCAGATCATGCTCTACTTGCGGGGCGGGCAGATGGTCAGTGACAGTGAGGTACGTTCTGGACCGGAGTCCTCTCAACTGATGAGCCGTCTGGCACCGCTCTGGGATCCCCTCGGGCCAAGGGAGCTTCGATGAAACGCATCTCGACGACGTGCGCCGCTCTGCTTCTCGTCAGTATCCTCGGCTGGAGCAGCGGCTGCGGCGGTGCAGCCGCCGACCAAGCTGCCGGGCCCGAGCAGGTGCGCGATCGGGCGGTCGAGTGGATCAGGAGCGCCGAGACTGAGGCCGTCGGTCCGCATGATCGCTGGGTCTTCTACGACGGTGGTGAGAGCAGCAACTGGGAGCCGGAGGACCTCGCGGACCGCTACCCGTTCGAACCCATGTTCATCGAGGGAAGCGACTTCATCTTCATGGGGGAGGCTGAGAACGGGGTCGTCAGTGAGTGGGTACACGCGAGCATCCCACGTGTGAATGAGATCTGGCAGGAAGCGGGGCCAGAGAAGGGCTACCTCATGGTGCGCCATGCATTGGCCTTCGCCGTGGCCGCCCGAACCGCGAGCCCTTTGAATATGCTCGAACGCATGCAGGTGTTGCCAGAGGTGGAGGAGCGCGAGAACGAGTTCGTTGTGCGGGGGTCTGTGACGAAGTCCGGCCTCGTGGGCTCCGACGTGCCGGTGGAGGCACTCGAGCGAGCGCGGGCTTTTGATCCCACGCTGCCGGGCGCCGCGCGGGACCTCGTCCTTACAGTGTCGACCGACGACGGCGCGCCTCTGAGCATGGAAATACACTACCTTCCCCTCGGTCAAGTCGAAGTCTATACCTGGAAACGGGTCGATCGACACGCTCTTCCGCCCGCCGACGTGACCGAACTCGAGGAGTGGGGACCGGTGAAAGAGGCGGGTGCGCTGCCGCAGTGAGGTGAGTCGAGGAGATTTGGCCGAGTCCCGAGTCCCGCCCTGGTCGGACTGGTCGGACCGCGGCACGGTCAGCATCGAGGCCATGGGCCAGCCATGCGGGACAGGCACTGACCAGGCGAAACGGAGAAAGCCCCGCTTTCGCGGGGCTTTCTCCGTAGTAGCGCGCCTGACGGGATTCGAACCCATGACCTTTGGTTTCGTAGTTCCCACGAGGGGCTGACGGTAGGTGTCTACTGCTGCCGAATGAGGCCGATTTGCGGCACGTGGGGGACTCCTCCGTGATGCTTGCTGACGTTCGCTGACGGGCCATGACGCGCGGTGCGTTGATGCGGCGTTGATGGGATCTGCTCGTAGGATTCAACACTCGAGATGGCTTCGAGAGCTTGCCTATTTCTCGCCTCCTGGTACCTGGTCGCTTCATCCACGGTCTGCTCACGCCGGACGTATGGATCGCAGACGGCATGACCTTCGTCTGCCGCTACCTCTCCCATACGCCCTCGAAAAGACATCGACCCGGCCGCGGCCAGACTCCTCTCGGACGCCGGCCTGGACATCGTGCTCGTCTGGGAGACCTCCGCCGCCCGGGCCCTCGCCGGCCACGCAGCTGGGGCAGCCGACGCCGTCGACGCCACCCGAAAGGCTGCGGCTCTCGGCATGCCCCCCGACCGTCCCCTCTACTTCGCCGTCGACGTCGACACGAGCCCGGAGCGGGTCACGCCCTACTTTGCCGGCATCCGCCTCCGTCTTGCCCGCGGACAGGGTCGGCGCTTATGGCGGGTACCACGTCATCCGGGGTCTCTTCGACCAGGGACTCATCCAGTGGGGTTGGCAGACCTCCGCCTGGTCGAAGGTGAGCGGGAAGCTCCACTGGGATCCGCGGGCGCATCTGCAGCAATACCGCCACGACTGTTCGGGCGGTGGCCTCACTCAGGCCGACGTCAACCGAGCCATGTTCAGAAGCTGCAAGCCGTTGGTGGACCTCGAGGAGTTCGAGCTCCGGCTGGTCAAGAAGGGAGGCTGACCCTGGGCTCTCCCCGTCGGCCCTACTACCGCTGGCGTAAGCGGCGCCGGCAGAGGAGGTACTGATCCATGAACGTCGTCAACACGGTCTTGACCGGGAACGTCCTCGTGGGCGCCCTTCTCGGCATTCTGACCCTCATTCTGCTCGATCTGGTCACAAAGGTGGCCATGAGTGTCGCTCGCGGCGTCTTCGAGTGGGGGAAGGTGCTCGACTTCCTGCGCACGAATGTGGTGCCCTACGTTCTGGCATGGGGGGCAATCGAGGGACTCATGTATGCGGCTGACTTCGTGGCGTTTCCACCTGAAATCCTGACCCCGTTCGCCGGCCTTGCGGCCGTCATCTACGGACTGATTTTTGCCAAGCAGGTCGGATCCATCCTCGGGACCCTGCGGGAGTTGGAGGTCGCCGGTCCCGCCGCCTGACCCCACGACGGTCTGACACCCGCCAACTCCTTGATCAGTATGCAGATCATCGCCCCGCCTCTTCTTCGGAAGAGGCGGGGCTTGTTCGTCCCCGAAATGGCTACTTTGCTGGGAGTTCAGGGCGAGGTGAGACCGGCCAGCAGAGTTATCCACAGAGAATTCTTCCGGGACCCTGTAATAAGTGGGTCTCTCCCGACATATGTAAAGTAGAAGGGTCACTTGCGTCCCGGCGGGAGGGCCGGAGGAGGGAGGAGGATGGAAGTGGCGGCCAGTGATGCTGTCCGCCTGGAGGGAATGCGTCCCCACACTGGTCAAGGAGGTACTCGAGCATGACGAAACGGTCGGTCGTCTGCTGCGTGACGTTGCTCCTCGCATTCGCGTTGCTCTTAGCAGCCACCCAGCCAGCGTACGCCCAATTCGCCCGCGTCTGGACGGGCAACCTGTCGGGAATCCGGGCCGACATCAGGACGCCCAGCTCCGCCATGAGCGGAATACCATCCGGCACGACCGTCAAGATGGCGACGTTCGTGGCCTACGATCGGACAAGTGCAGGCTGGCTGGTGAGGCCGGGAGAATACAACAACCCGATTTCCTACTACGAATGGTACGATCTCAGCTACACCAAGCATGAAGTACCACTAAGCGCGCAAAGCTACAACACATCCCGCGCATATGATCTCCGCTACATTGGCGCCTCGGCTTGGGAGATCTACATTGTGGGAACACGCCGAAGGGTATCCACAGAGCCAACTAGCGGCGCGCAGTCGTTGTCTGTTGGTGGCAAGACCAGTGCCTACGGGGCCAATCTCAAGGGAAGCGTGTCAAACGGCAATGTTTCATTGACTGTACCGCCCTCGTGGGATTGGCTGAGCACGGGCTACAGCACCGCAACGAACGACTACCCGCTGATGCTGAGCATAACCACTGCCAATGGTGCGTTCTCATTGTCCAACTGGAACTACTGAGAGGAGAACGAGTGATGAGGAAGAGTCACATGGTGCTGGCCGCTGTGTCTGTGGCGGTTCTCATCGGAGTAGGAGCCGGTGTTGCTATCGCGGAGGGTGGGAGCGGGACAACACCGCCCTCGGCCGGAGGAGTTTCACCAGACGCGCTTGAACTTGCCGCCGCTCTGAGTCTGGACAAGGTACCCGAGTCCCTTCAGCCTCTTGCTGCGGCATGGAGGGAGCGCGGGGTAGAGATCCTTGCTCTCACGGCCGACGAGAAGGACCCGGCCCGGGTTACCGTCAAAGTCCCCGCGCGGATCCTGACCGGGCCGGACTCCATACCAGTTGCCGCGGAACTACAACGCAGGCCCGCTCTGCTGAGAGCGAGCGGAGTCACTGTGACATGGCTCGACATCTACATGGTGGCCGACGATGGTTCCGAGAACCTCTACACTGGGTTTCTCGTGGACGATCTACTTCCGAGCCCGGATTGGCGACCGGATGCCTCCAGTATTACCGATGCCTCGGCGGCTGCCGCGGTCCGTTCCCTTGTGGACGACGCGGCGCAGGCAACTGCCACATTGAATGTCTCCACGAAATTCAGCGTGTCCCAAGATGGTCGGACTGTGGCTGTCACGGCCATTGTTGGCCCGGGTGGCAGTGCCACTCAAGGCGCATTCGTTGATGCGGTGCACGGCGCAGTATTCGACTCGAACAGACACCAGGAGACCGCTGTCGCTCTTCTGAAGATTGACGTAGTCGACACCAGCGGTCGCCTCCTTGTCAGGGAGTTCGACGATTTCGCCGTGGCCAATGGCGGCGTGCGCTCATGGTGGGTCGCCGAGGACTTCAGGGAGATGGAGGGCTACAAGCCAGAATCGTACTAGGTCGGTCGTAGCGAATCATGCAGCATGTCTAGGGAGGAGTGGCGGATCGAGGGGGTTTCGGTGGGTGAATCACGCCTACACTCGTCGGTGCACGCCCTCGCTCTAGCCTCCGAGAGGCAAACACGCGGACCTGGAGGAGGCCCCGCCAAAAGCGGGGCCTCCTCCATTCCACGCGACCGCAGCCGTATGCAGAATCGTCAAGTCTGCCGAAGCTGACTCACCGTTTTGCGCTGGGCGGCTGGCCCTGTCCAGGGTCCGCATGAGTCGTACGCGGCAACATCTGGAGTGGACACACAGTGGGATCGTCCCACTCCTCGCGAAGAATCTCGAAGAGCAGCGCCGTGAGAGTGAGGTCCACGCGATCTCCAGGGTGAGCGGTGTCCATACTCGCTAATCGGCCTCCAGATGAAGCAGCTTGAGCGTCTCGGAAAGCGCCGGCAGGCTCCAGTGAACCTCTGGATCTGTGGCAGGCAGACCCGACTTCCTGGGCAAGGCGAATTGCGCCGACGATGACCGGAACTCTCGGGGCGATGGGCCAGCTGGAAGCCGCACACGCTTGTCGATCGGGATCGCAGGAGTCCGGATCCGGCTGGTCAGAGCGAAAGGGACGTCCAGTGCGCTGTCCAGTGCGCCGTGCGCCGGAGTCCCGTTTCCTGTGGCTGTCAAGCGCCCGCAGCTTCACAACGGTTTTCGAGTTCGGATTCCGGCGTCCGAAGGTATCCGATGGAATCCGAGAAACCGGCTGTTAGCGCGGGTTTCTTGATGAGCCCGTCCTCCTACATCCGCGCCAGAAAGTCTGATGCAAACGATCGCGTTTGCAGAATGAGGGCAGGCTTAGGGCAGATCGCAGGCGCGACAATCCCCCAAGGACGCTCGAGGTACGGTTCTTGCGGGCACACGCCTTGCCTTCCAGCAATCCGACAAGGAGCGGCCGGCTGTGGAACTCCGATCCCTGGTCGATCGCCTGGAAGGACTGACTGCCCCGGGCTGCCGTTCTTCCGGCGGAAGCCGAGGAGGACATCCTCGCCCACATGGACTGCCCTCGGGTGCCTTGGCCGCAACTCTCCTCCACCAACCCGCTCGAACGCCCTAAATAGGGAGACCGCCCGGAGAGGGAACGTACTTAGGATCTACCCTCTCTCCCCCCTCGAGACCCTCATCCGGCGCTCTGGCGCGCTCCTTGCCGAGCAGGGTGACGAAGGGGCGAGCAGCCGACGCTACGTGAGTCCCGGGATCGTTGACCACCCTCCACGCCGACGAGGACGATCAAGCAGGTCGGATTATCACGCATCCGGTGCTTGTCCCTGTCTACCGACGGCCATGGCCATGACCTGTGGAACCACGGAAGTTGTTACGCGATGATGGGATACCCTCGCGGTCTCGGGCACGTGTCTCCCCCGAGAGGAGTACCCATGGTGGTGGGAAGTGGATCGACCCTCATGCCCCCCTTTCGCTGCTCCAATCGGTCCAAGCACCGCTCGACGATCTGGGATGATCTACGCTGCGGAGAAGCTAGGTTACCTCTGAGCCATGGCGCCAAATCGCCGAGTCGCGCCAGTTCGGAGGGAATCCCATGTCCAGGAGTGGAACCGACGGGAACGCCGCAATCAGGTTCTCGAGCCGATCTTTCCATCCACTCTGGGGAGCGATCTGGCTGAGGCAGTAGCGGCAGATGGTCAGCACTCCGAACACCCGGTCGTTTTCTATGCAGACTGGGCTGTGCCACTCCGGATAGTCCCGTACTCGGGGCATTTTCGGCTTCGTTCCGAGCACGCGATTCCAGAGGCGACTGTGATGGGCACAAATGTTGCGAATTGAGTTCAAGGTTAGGAGCCACGACTCAAGGATTTCAGCCGGCAACCCGAACTCGTTGGCTACGTTCCTTTTCACCCGGCTGGTTGTACCACGGTAGAAGGTGAGAATAGTCCCGAAGGTCATGACCTCCGTTGCGGCCCATACCGGAAGGAAATCGCCGCAGTTTTCATACTTGCGGCGCAGGTGGGTGGCGAAGGGCTCCTTGCTGTCTGCGATTTGGTCCTTGACGTGGTCCAAGAACTTGTCACGCCGGCTACCCTTCAGCTTGCTCATCGAACTCGGGTCGACGGCGTACGCAAACGGGCCGTATGCGTGCGAGTGGTGGTAGGCGATCCATGTTCGGACGGCAACCTCAATGCGCTCGATGGCGTCAAGGGTCAGCAGCCGGAGCCGGCGATCGAATGCGTAGCGGCTCCAGACTGACTCGAAGGCAGTGCCCTGTGCGAAGCTGTCTCCCGAACCCCGGAATGGGTACAGGTAGCCGCTCAGCCGATAGTAATTGACCGAGCTGAGGCGCTCAATCATGAGGTCGCGATCCCCCTCGAGCCCGCGTGAGATCAAGAGGTCCGCCTGCTCCGCGAATGTCAGGGGAGGCTTGGCGTATTTCATGAAGACCAGGACAATAAGAAAAAGCCGCCGAGAGATAGCATGCCTTGCGGCAGAGGCCCGGCGGCTGTGCTACACACATCCTACAGACACCCCCGGACAGAAGCAAGCGCTCCCACTTCCACACACCCCCGTCACAGATGGAACCGAGATCCGAAACGGCACTGCATGGCCGAGTCATTCTCTGTGCTCTTGCCGTGTGTCGATCTCCTGCACCCGAAGCCAAGCGCCCTCCGGATCCACATCCCACTCGGCACAGGCAGCAGCGGCGCCGATCTGGGCCAGAAACAGGCTATCGCCCTCGCCCCTGAGACCGGCAATCATCGACGCAGCCAGACCGCTGGTTGTCTGTTCGCCGCGTTCCAGAGCGAACGCCTCGTCCCCGACTATTTGGCTCAGATGGACAAAGGTCGCATGGATTTCGGTGATGAGTTCATCTCCGCCCTTGGACTCGAGTTCATCGAGGTACCCCAGCGTCTCCCTGGCTCGATCGAAGGCGGCCTCGAGGGCCGCAACCTCTTCGCCGTGCACTCTCGCCCCCCGGATGGAAGAAACGATCCCCGAGATCTCGCAGAGGGCTTGAGTTCCTCGACGAAATCTGTCGCCCAACGCCTCGTCTAGGAGGGGGAACGGTAGCTCCGGCCACGAGCGCACGCAGTCATCAGGGAAGACGTTCTCGATCACTCTGACGCCACATGAAGCCACGATTCTTCCCGCTCTCACGGGTGCCATGTGGAGATGGACCAGATCTGCCAGCAGAGGCCGACACAGGCTGACCAGCGCCTCGATGTTGATCAGCCAGTCAAGGATCGTTGGGACCGTCACGAGCACCAGGAAATCGTCGTTGGGCCAACGATGTGGTTCGGCCGGGCCCGTGCGACGTACAACGGTCGCGTGAAAACCGTCTTGTGCCATCCGCCGTTCCGTCGTGCTGGACAACAGCTCCATGCGTGCGCTTGAGCGTTTGCGGGCCTCCTTGGCGGCGGAAGCTAGACCCCCCTGAGCGGCGACCTGCAGGGCAACCCTGGTCAAGCGATCGCTGCGCGCTTCTTCGGAGGCCACCGCGTACAGATCGAGGAGCGCCTGGCGAAGCGCTGCAACATCATCGAGCGGCGCCTCTCCTAGAAACCGCCATCGATCAGGCTCGCCCCACTCCTCGACCTTGTCTATTATCTGCGGAATAAGGGGGGCTGTGTGCTCGCCCTTGAATAGGCGCCCGTACAGATTGTTGGCGATCATGGTGCCGACGTAGCTCGCCGCATCCAAGAACGGCAACTCACCCTCATCGAGCACCCCCGCAGTTTCGATCGCGATCGGCGCGGGCCTGAGCTTGTGCGCGGCCTCGGCGAGGGCGGCGGCGTCAGCGGCAAGACGACTATTCGGGGATCGTCCGCGAGCCCAGGCGTCGCCCATGCGGCGGACGAAGGGGGCCGCCTGCACCATGATGTCGCGCACGCCGAGCAAGTAGTCGGTTTCGGTTGGGGCGGCGAGGGCCGCAATTGCCGCTCTGCCCCGGGCTCGATTCCAGGCGATTGCAGCTTGACTGGGTAGGTTGCAGCGGTCGATGGCCTTGTCTGCCAGTGGGAGACCGAAGCCAGCTGCGGCCCCCGTGGCATCGATCGCCCGACAGATCGCGACCTCGGCCGTGGGAGCAAAGGCAGCCAGGTAGCGAGCGAGATCAACGACAGCGTCATGAGCCGGCGGCTGGGCCGACTCGGCCACATAGGCGTACTCCGCCTCAGCCGTGGGCCGCCCGTCGTCAGTAGCACCAAGATGCGCGGCGCGCACCCAAGCCTGCTCGGCCTCTAGGCGCTCCAGCAGCGCGGCGGCACCACCGAGCTTGTCCACCAGATCGACTGCGAGCTCGGGCGAGGCGGCGTAGGCCGCCTCAAGTAGAAGTCGCAAATCGGCGAGCGACGCACCCTCGGCGAGAGGCGCGAGACTTCCTCCCTCCGCGGTAGTCTGTTGTCCGATCTCACCGAGTGCAGCCAGTAGCGTCGCCGCCGTTTCGATATCGGGCGCAGCGGCGAGTGCCGCCGGTACCTGAGGTGCGATTCGGGCCAGGAGTACCGGGCGAAGGTCGACCGACCCGAGGGCCCGGAGGCGGGCGATCACGCGCTGCGTCGGTTGGGGGAGGGCGGCTGCCTCTCCACCATTGAGTACGTACTGCGCAATTATCCCGATGTTCGTGGGCGACGCGTCTTCATCCAGGAAAGCCTCGCGCCACTGTGCTGCAGAACGTTGGAAACCAACCAGCCGCAAGGCGTGCAGAGCGGCCGCGAGCCCGCGGGGATCCGTCCGACTGGTCGCCCTTGCGGCCAGAGCGTCGATGACCTGGTCATCCTCGACCGCTTCTGCGAGCAGCAGGCGCGTCACGAAACGCTGCAGGATGGGTCCGTCGAGCAGGTCGATGACCCGGCGCACTGTGGCACCAAGTGTGGGGGGCGGGACACGGTGAATGGCCTGCGTCGCATGCAGCGAGCGCAACTCGTGTAGTCCGCCGAGCATGCCGTCACGCAGGCTAATCAGGTGCTCGTCCACGAGCCGCAGCAGCGCGCTTTTCAGGCGCGTGTCATCGGCATTCAAAGCTGCAGCCAGCTTTGTGGCATCAAGCTCGGCTCCGTAGGCGTCGGCGGTCGCGACAAGTGCCAGGACGTCCAGTTCGAGCCCGCGGTTGTCGAGCACGCGTTGTTCAATCTGCCCGCAAATCGTTTCCGCCAGCCGCCTTCCCGCGGTCAACAGGTGACCGTACTCGAGCAGTAACCGCTCGGACCGCTCATATGGTTCCCGCCACTCCGCCCACGCCGTCTCGCCGCGGGCTCGTAGCTCGGCCCAGATCCGCTCGGCCAAGACCACATCGAGGGTCGGTCGCACTTGTGCTGCCTGGTGGGCTGTGCGCACTAGAATCAGGTCTTCCTCGCGGCACGCGCCAAGGACCAGCGCTCCAGGCTGCTCGCGGAGTTCCTCCACCAGCTGGTCGAAGCCAGTCCGGTCGTCGCGGCCAAGGTCGTCAACTACGAGGCCGATCGGAGACTCGGGGGTGGGCTGAAGTCCCTTGACCAGGCGGACGAAAGCCGGGACATCGTCTGCAGCAAGCCGTCGCGTACGGTACCAACGAACCCGATGGCGCAAGTCGTGGGCCACCATCCAGAGTATCGCCGACTTTCCTGCACCCGAAGGACCTACGGCCAAGGCGACCCGGCGTGCCAATAAGCCCGCTATGAGTTCGTCGGCTAGCTCGGGCCGCTCAGCCGGTAACCCCGCGACGATGTGGCCAACAACCACATCGACGCCCTGGAAGAAGCGTGGGTCGACGAGGGGCGTGCTGAAGTCGACAAGCTCACACAACCCATCACGGACGGCCTCCTCAAGGGCGGAGGCGTCAACTGCCTCACTGACGTCATCAATCAGGCGTGCGATCTCACCTACGGTGAAGGCCGCGGGATCGTGGACTCCGCGGATGCCGTTCTCATCGGCCAATCGCGAAAGCTCGGTTCGGAGCCGGGTGTAGTGAGCGACGCAGGTCGCCGGTGGCAGGCCGAGCTTGTCGGCGAGCAGAGCGATGCTGGTGGTGGCCAGCGCGGGGAGAACCACCATGTGCATGCGCGATAGGAATTCCTCGGCTCCGAAAGAGAGACCGGCGAGCGCCAGGGCGATCGCCTTTCGGATCTCCGGATGAGCCACCTCTGCGAGTGTGCGGTCCAGGCCACTCTCCGCGCCCTCGAGGGGCCGCTCGAGGACCAGGGCACCATGGGCGGTTGGATCGGCTGCCAGACGCTCGGCGAGATGGCGCCACGCCGACGCGAGCTCACCCGGGGTGAAGTTTCCGCGATGCTCGCGCCTGGACTTGGCCTGCAGGTGAAGCCAGTGGTCATCGAGTTCGAGCGAGATGTCCTCGAGCCCCTCGGGAACGAAGCGCCGGACCAGAAGCTCGCCACGCCAGGCGCGCACCGCCATCTCGGCTGCGACCGCGTTCTGGTAGTGGAACCCGCGGCCTGCGTGCGATCCCTGCCGGCTCCGTGCCCAAAGCTCCTCCACGCGGCCATGGTACTACAGGGTCGCCTCCCGCGCTGGCCCGGAACACTGAGGGCACCCGCGAGGTGTTGGCTGACCCGACCGTGCGCGATGGCGCGCGAGCCCAGTGGAGAGGCGACTGAACCGCTTCCCGGTGCTCTTGCTTGCCGTATCCGCCCGTCATGATGACCGAAATGGTGGCGATACCGAGCAGCGGACGAATCAGATTGAGTGACTACCGCCCTTCGGGATAGACGACGCGTTTTCGCATCCTGCTCGCTGTGCTGAGGCCCTGGTAGTCTTCGGCCCGGCCCGCGCCGCTGGCGGAATGGATTATTGCGGACTATGCTGAGAGCCTGCTTCGCCACCAGAACATGGCGTGACCAGATATAGCCGAGGCAGGGGGATTAGGTGGAGTTTCCGCTCACAGAGATCGAAGTCGTCAACATCAGAGTCCTTGAGACGCCGAACCCACTTGACACGTACGTCGAGGGTCGCGTGCCGTCAGAGAAGGAGACCGAACCTGTCTCCGGCCAAATGATGCGGATCGTGCCCCTCCATGGGGACCGGGGCGCTGTTGATCGAGACGAAGTGGAACTCCTAGTTGGACAAGCGTGGGGCGGCCATAGCGTGGTTGCGACTAGCGTAGAAACCGCGCACTTCGGGGCCGACGGGCCTGTCACGTTGAACATTGTGGTGGCGCTGCTCGGCTCCGGTGGAGCCGGCTTCTCCTTCGCGCTGTGCGAGAGTCTCGCGCGGCTAATCCTCTCGAAACTCCGAGATTCGGCCCAATCGGCTGCGGACATGCATGAGGTTTTTGGCGATGCCCAAGCAGCGAGATTCAGGGTTGCCGAGTTGCTTGACTGTCGCGTGGAGGATCTTGCCCTGGAATCGGCGTCACAGATGCCGAACACTGAGGAGTACGTGTTCCGAAAACTCTCGACAGGAACCCTTTACCGGATTACTGTCTCCGCGCAAGGAGCATCGCTCAGGAGAGAGGCCGCAGGAGGAGCATCCTAGACCGGCAGATTGCGTCCTGCCGAGTGATTCGGGGTCAGCATGCGCGACGGCGACTTCACACCCCGATCGCCTCAGCCACTCGTCCCCACCCCAGGTCCTCCTGCCCTTCCAGCCGCCGCAGATAGGTGGTGGTCACCGCCAGCGAGGTGTGGTCCAGGAACCGAGACACGTCCTCAATGCTCTCTCCCGCGTCGCGCCGGAGCTTGGCGGCGGTATGGCGGAGGATGTGGATCCCGGCCGGGAGAAGTCCCGCGTCGCGGAAGTGTCGCTGGAGCTGCGCGTAGAACGTGCCGCTCGTGACGCCCCACAGGGACTCCGACGGGCCCATCACCTCCAGGTCCAGGTCCCGAGCCCGCAACGCGGCTCTGAGTGCCTCTACGGCGGGCTCCGGCAGTTCTCGCCGACCCGTCTTCCCGCCCTTGCCCCGGTAGGAGTAGAAGCAGACGTCGTCATCGAAGGAGAGGTCACCACGCGTCAGGCGGAAGACCTCGGCTCGCCGTCGGCCGGTGAGGAGCAAGGTCAGGAGGAGGGCGCGGTTGCGAAGGCCGGTCCGGGTGCCGGGGACGGCGGCCAGCAGCTTCTGTACCTCAAGCGCCGAGAGCCCGCGCGGGGGAGAGGGTGAGGTACGGGGTCGCTCCAATCTGTCGCAGGGATTCCGGTCCACGATCTCCATCCGCATGAGGAAGCGGAAGAAGGAGGAGACGCAGGCCATCCGGGCCCCGATGGTGATGGGGGCGGGGTCTTTCCCCGAGAGGCCCTTGCCGTGGGCCCAAACGAAGACGTCCTGGGCGGTGACTTCATCCGGAGTCTTGCCCAGGCGACCGAAGAAGTCCTGGAGCATGCGGGAGTAGCCTTCGACGGTGCGGTGGGAGCCGGAGCGGCGCTCCTTCTCCACCAGGAAGGCCATGAGGGAGCGTTCCCAGCCCTGCAGATCTTCGAGGGGGTAGGCGATGGCGGTGCTGCGCATGGTGGCCTCCTTTGGTTGGGGTGACACCATGTTCGCTTTTGGTGAGGCAATAGCAAGTTCTTTCGGCAGGTGCACTCGATGTGGTCAACTTTTAGAGTATCGAACACACTCGACAAGCCCATCGTGGGAGCTTGCGCTATCGGGGGCACGCTCTATGATGGAGCGACGGCAATGCGTGTGGATGAGCGTCGCGCGTGGGGCAGAAGGGTTGCTGGTCTCGGTGGATGGCGCAGGAGGAGGTCCAATGTCTCAGGGTGGATCTGGTCAGTATGACCCTCCGGGATCTGGAGAGCTTGATAGGGCACATGCGGTCGGCCGGGCATTGCTTTCGGCCATTCCTTGGGCAGGCGGGGCGGCGGTAGAGCTGTTCAATCAGTTGGTACGCCCGCCACTCGATCGGCGCCAACACATCTGGATGGAGAGCGTGGCTATCGGCCTCGAAGGACTCGAGGGGCGCGTTGCGTCTATCGAGGGACTTGCGGCCAACGATGTGTTCGTAGACACACTGCTGCAGGCAAGCCAGGCAGCCATTCTTACAAGCGACCGCGAGAAGCTCGACGCCCTCAGAAACGCAGTGTTGAACTCAGCTCTCCCGGAGGCTCCCGAACCGGCGATGCAACAGCTGTTCATCCAGGTGGTGCGAGAGTTCACTGTATGGCACATCCGAATGCTGCAGCTGCTCCGGACGGGGACATTCTGGGAGCCGAGCAGAAATGCATACGACACCCCGAACATGCCCACAATTGCTCGGTCACTCCTCGGGATGCCCCTCCGCGGATCGCCAGCACCTGACACACGGGCTCAGGAGTTCTTCGCAAGCACATGGAGGGGGTTACACATGTACGCGTTGGTGTCCGTCGATGTGAGTAAGGGAAGTGTGAGCGTCGACCCGCCGATCGTGGGTCGGGATAGGGCCTACGCGAAGACATCTGAGCTCGGAGAAGAATTCCTGCGTTTCATTTCCGAACCCTCGGGGGCCCAGGTGACAGGCCAGCCCGGTCGTCAACCGTGAAACCAGGCCGTGATCTCCAAGGCAGTCCCTCTGGCGATCGCTGCAGCACCATGACCTGATGGTGTTGCTGAGCGGCTCGAATGGTCGCTGCGCAACGGACCGGTCGACAGCCGACGCCTCTACCGCTAATGTGGCAACTATGACATTCGCGCATCCCCTCCACCTCTGTCCCGCCCGCCGCTCCTGCCGTCGGCTCCGATGACGAGCACCCTCACCCCGGCAGCCTTCGCCCGCAAATGGGCTGAGAGCATCCGTACTGAGCGGGCCGCCTCCCAAGAGCACTTCATCGACCTCTGCCGCCTACTCGGGGTCCTCACTCCCAACGAGGCGGATCCCGTCGGCGACACCTACGCCTTCGAGAAGGGCGCCGGCAAGGTTGCCGGCGGTGACGGCTTCGCCGACGTCTGGAAACGTGGCCATTTTGCGTGGGAGTACAAAGGCAAGCGCAAGGACCTCAACGCCGCCTACCAGCAGCTCCTTCAGTACCGCGAGGCGCTGGAGAACCCGCCCCTCCTCGTGGTCTCGGACCTCGATCGCTTCGAAGTGCACACGAACTTCACGAACACGCCGGCCACTGTTCATAGGTTCACACTGCAGGACCTACTCGAGAAGCCAGAGGAGCCGCTCCGCATACTGAGGGCTGTCATGGAGGAGCCCGACGCTCTCCGGCCGGGGAAGACCCGGGATGACCTCACCGCGGAGGCCGCGGCTCAGTTCGCCTCACTCGCCGACCGCCTCCGCGCCCGGGGCCACGACCCCCAGGCCGTAGCCCACTTCCTGAACAAGCTCCTCTTCTGCCTCTTCGCGGAAGATGCCGGGCTTTTGCCCCCGGGGATGCTCGACCGCCTGGCTCGCGCCGCGGAGCGCGACCCCGACATCTACGCCCAGGGTCTCGCCGATCTCTTCGCCAAGATGTCCGTCGGGGGCGGCCTCTTCGGGGCGGAGCGCATCCAGTGGTTCAACGGAGGGCTCTTCGACGGCGCCGAGGTCGTTCCGCTCACAAGCGAAGAGATCGGCCTGGTCCAGCAGGTGTCGACCCTGGATTGGGCACAGGTGGAGCCGGCCATCTTCGGTACGCTCTTCGAGCGGGGCCTCGACCCGAGCAAGCGAGCCCAGCTCGGTGCCCACTACACCGATCGGGCGTCGATCATGCGCCTGATCGACCCCGTGGTGCTCGTGCCACTGCGGCGCGACCTCGAGGAGACGAAGACTCGCATCCTTGCCATTGTGGCCGAGGACAGGAAGGTCACCGCGCGCACGCCGCTGGACAAGAACCCCGAGGCTCTGCTGAACGGGTTCCTCGACCGCCTGCGGGCCGTCCGGGTGCTCGACCCGGCCTGCGGCTCGGGCAACTTCCTATACCTTGCCCTCCAGGCGCTCAAGGACCTTGAGCGAGAAATCATTCTCTGGGGGTCGCTCACCCTCCAGACGCCCATGCAGTTCCCGGGGGTGGGGCCCGAGGCCGTGCTGGGCATCGAACTGAACGCCTACGCGGCCGAACTTGCGCGGGTGGTGATCTGGATCGGCGAGATCCAGTGGATGCTTGCGAACGGCTTCGCCTATGTCCGCGACCCGATTCTGCGCACGCTCACGAACATCGAATGCCGTGACGCCGTGCTCAGTCTGGACGACCCGACCAGTCCGACCGAGCCAGTGTGGCCGGCGGCCACCTGCATCATCGGGAATCCGCCGTTCGTGGGCGGGAAGCTCATGCGCGCCAACCTCGGCGACCAGTACGTGAACGCTCTTTTCAAGACCTACGACGGTCGCGTTCCCCGGGAAGCGGATCTGGTCACCTATTGGCACGAGAAGGCTCGAGCCATGGTTGAGTCCGGTCGAGTCCAACGCGTCGGTCTCCTTGCGACCCAGGGCATCCGGGGCGGAGCGAACCGCAGGGTACTCGAGCGTATCAAGGAAACCGGCAACATCTTCCTCGCTTGGTCGGATGAGCCTTGGGTCGTTGAGGGGGCGGCTGTCCACGTTTCCTTTGTCTGTTACGACGATGGCTCGGAGAAGACTCGGCACCTGGACGGTCAGCCCGTGGCGACCATTAATGCCAACTTGACTGCTGGCGTGGATCTCACGCGGGTTCGGCGCCTTGATGAGAACCGGGGCATCGCGTTCATGGGAGACACCAAGGGCGGCTCGTTCGACATAACGTCTGAACTGGCCCAGATGATGCTCGCGTTGCCCAACCCCGATGGCCGCAGCAACGCAGACGTGATTCGTCCGTGGGTCAACGGCCTCGATCTCACTCGGCGGCCCCGGGGGATGTGGATCGTCGACTTCGGCACGGACATGCCTGAGACAGAGGCGGCGCTCTATGAAGCCCCCTTCGAATACGTCAAGGGCCACGTCATGCCTGTGCGCGTGAATAACCGGCGGTCTGCGTACGCCAAGAGATGGTGGCTTCATGTGGAGCCGCGCACAGGGATGCGGGAAGCCCTCACCGGTCTCGAGCGCTTCATAGGTACGCCCTGCCTCACGAAGCACCGCCTCTTCGTCTGGCTTTCAAAGGAGACGTTGCCCGACCACCAGGTGATTGTCTTCGCCTGCGACGATGACTACTTCTTCGGCATGCTTCATTCGTCTATTCATGAGTTGTGGGCTCGAGCGCAGGGAAGCCAGCTTCGCGAGGTAGAAAGCGGCTTCCGGTACACGCCCACCACAACTTTCGAGACTTTCCCGTTCCCGAAAACCAGTGAGGATACGAAAGGCGAGATTGCGGCCGCGGCTAAGACCCTCGACGACCTTCGGAATGGGTGGCTCAACCCTACGACATTGCCGGACGCCGAGTTACGTAGGCGCACCCTGACCAACCTGTACAACTCCCCGCCCACTTGGCTCGCTCACGCACACAGGCGACTCGATGAAGCGGTGCACCACGCCTATGGGTGGGAGTACCCTTTGCACCATGGTGAAGTTCTCGGGCGGCTCGTCGAATTGAACCTCCGCGCGTCTGGGGAGGGCTGATTGATGGCTGATGAGCGTGAACTGGAAGTATTTCGAACACACAGAGAGGTCCAGAATAGATACACATATTTTCTGCTCGCTGCGGCGGGGTCCGGAATCGCGCTGGCTGTCAAGCAGACCGAGGGCTCGACGATGGCCTGGTCACAAGTTCCTTTGGCTGCGGCAGTGTTGGTTTGGGCAGTCAGCTTTTTTTGTGGATGTCGCCACGTCGCATACGTTAGCTCTACGCTGTACGCTAATCTCGACCTACTCAAGGTGCTCTCCGGTAAGCACCCGGATGTGGGCGAGGAACCGTGGAAGATTGCTGCGGCTAGCGAAGGAATCAATGACGCAATCGAAAGCAACTCGAATAGGGCTAATGGGTATGGGCATTGGCAGTTCAGGCTATTGGTTGCGGGAGCGGCGCTTTACGTCACGTGGCATGTCGTCGAAATGTACCTGAGAAGCAACTAAGGGACGAGGCGATCAGGAACAGCTCTCCTTGCCCCGGGTGCTGCCCGTGCCCCCATGACCTGCGTGTTGGCCAATCCCTGCTGTGCCAGCACCACTCGTCCGTCGTACCGCTTTGCAGTTTGACCGCGTAGGCGCCGCTCCTTTAGAGTGGAGAGCCGACATTGGATTGAGGGGGTATCTGGTGAGGCTTCCCTAATGCACCCGCTGGTGGCCCTTCGGGCTCGCCGGAATTGACTGGGAATGAGCTGCACCAAGTGGAGCTGGAAAGCAACCGGGAGAAGCAAGGGAAGGGCCCGGCGACAGAGTGAGCTTGAGTATCTAAAGCAACAGGCCAGGATCGTCAGTGATGTGGTGGTAGCCGCGCGGCTGGCGGGTGTTGAGCCTGAGTGGATGCAGGGGTATGTGTGTGGGAGGCCTGGGCGGCCCGAGGCTGTCCTCGGGACCTAGTTGGCGCAGATAGCTCGTCAGCGTCAGTGCGGTCAAACCTAGAGGCTGGTAGCCGCCAACTGCGTTCGGCGGACAGGTCTTGATTAGTCTGTGGGGAAGGAATGGCGTTCACTGAAACACAAGAGACGCTGTTGATCGTCGGCATTCCGGCCGCCGTGACGGTTGCCATCGCCGTGGTGTCCAGTCTGTGGGCCTATCTTGCTTCAACGCGAGAGCGTCGGCGCAAAATGTACGGAGAGGCATTCAGGGCGGCTCTAAGTTGGGGGGAAATGCTCTATCGCGTCCGACGACGGGCCGGTGGACAAGAAGCGGACCAACGGCTTGTCGCGCGCTTCCACGAGTTGCAGGAAGAGCTTGACTTCTACACGGGTTGGATAGGAAGCGAGTCCAAATACCTGCAACTCAGCTACCAGGCATTAATTGATGCTGTGAAGGGTGGAACCCGCCTGCTGATTGCAGACGCATGGAAGGCTCCCGTGCGGGAGCCCTGCAGTGGAACTCTTGACACTGACATGCATCCAGACCTCAAGGCCGCCCAAGACAGGTTTCTCCGTGACGTCCGATCCCACCTGTCCCCGTGGCCTTGGAGAAAGATGGCTGTTGCTGTCCGAAACCGAAGTGAAGGTGAGGACGGCCGGCGATGACAGACCTTCAAGTCCAGTTCAGACTCTTCATTGAGCGGATCTCGCTTGGCGAAGTACAGAGAAATCGCATAGAGAGCGCCGTCAAAGGCCTGACTGAGTATCTAAGCGATCATTACGGGATCCTGCAGTCGAGCATCTTCATACAGGGCTCCTTCGCAGCGGACACGACCATCAAGCCTCTCGCGGGAGATGAGTATGACGTGGACATAGTTGCTGTCTGCGCGAAAGACCAGGACACGGAGAACGACGCGCTCGATGATCTTGAGGACGCCCTGGAGGCCCATGGGAGGTACTCGGGTAGGGGGAAACCTAAGAGTGCTTGTATCCGGCTTCAGTACGCCGACGAAACGATCGGAGGTTTTCACGTCGATGTTGTGCCGGCCCGAGATTCGACAACCGCTTCTCTCGAAGTTCCGCGGAGAGACGAGGGATGGCATAGAAGCGCTCCTGCGGAATTCGTGGCTTGGTGCCAGAGCCAGGGAGAGGACTTCGCCCGGACAACCATGGCCCTCAAACGCTGGAGGGATGACGAGCCTGGAGCGAGAGATTCAATCAGCTCAATCCTGCTGCAGGTGTTTGCCGCATCCCACATGCCCGCCGTACCAGCCGATGGTCCAAGACTCGTGGGAACCCTCGAGAATCTCCATGACTATCTCTCTTCGGCCCCGGGAGTTCCCGAGGTAGTCAACCCCGTTCTCGCCACGGAAGACCTTGCTTCCCGGTGGGGGATAGATCGGTGCAACGCCTTTCGGCAGCATCTGGCGGCTGCCGTTTCAATTGCGCAGCGCGCGACGAATGCAGCGAGTGACCTGGAAGCTGCCGCTCATTGGCGGGAGTTGCTCGGGGAGGATTTCCCCTTGGCGAACAGGGTTGGCGCGGGTATCGAGCTGGGGGACACCTCGCACGCGCAGAGGCCCGAGGCAAGATGGGATGTCTCGTTGGATTCAAACGTGTCGCTGACCATCAGGTCTGAGGTCTTTGCCGGTAAGCGCAAGCTGGCGCGCGTGCACCGTAGCGACGGGGAGGTCCTCCTGTCGGGGTGGGAGATTAGGTTCACTGCCGAGGTCCAGCCTGACGCTGCCGGGCAGATCTGGTGGCAGGTGGTCAACACGGGAGGGCACGCAAGAGAGGAGAGGAATGGACTCCGAGGTGAGTTCTTCAAAGGGAGGGCCAGAGGCCAACGCGAAGAGTCGCGTGATGAACGAGTGAACTGGGAGCAGACGCGCTACACGGGAAGTCACCTCGTAGAGGCTTTCCTTGAGCGCAACGGGATCGTGGTAGCCCGCAGCGGGCTATTCGTGGTCAATATCGCCAATCCGCGGAGGCGATTCTCTCGCTGATGTTCCACCCACCAACAAGCATCTTCTGCGTCTCGACTCCTTTGCTGGCGAGCAACGTTCCCCGGCAGTCGCCGTCTTGCGGCGGCGCGAATCGGCGCTGGTACTGGGTAGCGTTCATATCCTCAGGAAAGTCTGGAGTGAATGAGGCCAGCAGTGGAGAAGTGGCCGGGCGAATTCGGACAGCCCGATAGGTGATACTGCTCCCTGGCACACGACCCTGGGAGGAGCAGCACGATGCCGAGAAGACCGAGACGCAACCACTCACCGGCATTCAAGGCCAAGGTGGCCCTGGAGGCCATCCGGGGCGAAGAGCCCCTCATCCAGACCGCCGAGCGCTACGACGTCCACCCCAACCAGATCACCAAGTGGAAGCGACAGCTCCTGGAGGGAGCTCCGGCCGTCTTCGGAGAGGACGAGAAGGCCGGGGAGGAGGGGCCGAGCATCGCCGAACTCCACGCCAAGATCGGCGAGTTGACCATGGAGAACGATTATTTGTCCGGTGCGCTCGGTCGCATGGGCGGCAGGAGCGCAAAGCGATGATCGACAGGACGCATCCTCTGCCGGTCACACGCCAGGCACAGGTGCTGGACCTCTCCCGTTCGAGCGTCTACTACGAGCCCGTGGGGACCAGTGAGCGGGATCTGGCCCTGATGGCCGCCATGGACGAGATCCACCTGGAGTTCCCTTTCTACGGGATCAGACGGATACGAGGCGAGCTCCTCGACCGGGGCTTCGTCGTGGGTCGGCAGCGCGTGGCCACCCTCATGCGCACGATGGGGATGGAGGCGCTCTATCCCAAGCGCAGGCTGTCCAAGCCCGCCCCCGGCCACACGGTCTACCCGTACCTCCTGCGGGGAATGGGGATCACACGCGCCGGGCAGGTGTGGGCGGCCGATATAACGTATCTGCCCATGGCGAGAGGCTTCTGCTACCTCACGGCCATCATGGACTGGGCCAGCCGGCGGGTGCTCTCCTTCCGGCTCTCGAACACGCTGGACGCCTCCTTCTGCATCGAGGCGCTCGAAGAGGCCCTTGATCGCTACGGAGCCCCAGAGATCTTCAACTCAGACCAAGGCTCCCAGTTCACCTGCGCCGGCTTCACCGGCGTACTGGCCTCCCACGGCGTCCGCATCAGCATGGACGGCCGGGGGCGGTGGCTCGACAACGTCTTCATCGAGAGGCTCTGGCGGAGCGTCAAATACGAGGAGGTGTACCTGAAAGCGTACGAGACGATTCCCGAAGCCCGCCGGGAACTCGCCGCCTACTTCGACTTCTACAACCGGCGGCGCCGACACCAAGGGCTCGACAACAAGACCCCGGATGAGGTCTACTGGTCTACACTACAGACGGAACGAACAGCTGCCTGATGAGCGGGTCATCACCTATGAACCCCGGGAAGTTGTCTAACGAAACCCGGCCACCTCTGTGGTTTCGGCAGGGCCGACGGGAGGTGGCTTTGAAGCGGACCATCCGTTCTTAGTGTCAATTCAGCGAGTGAAGTAGAACCGGCGCTGGAATTGGCTTTCGAACGCTGCTTGTCGGCCGGCGGTCTTGTGGCTTGAGCGTGTAGACTTGATCGCTAACCGATCAACTGTAGCCCGAATACTGGGCATGTGATGGAGTACCCTGTGACCGCTATTTGTCAGGAATGTGGATGGCTGATCAAAGACGAATCTCTCGGCTACTGCCCGCACTGCGCACCTGCGCGGGTGAAGGCAGAGCGGAAGCAGGCAGAGGCGACAGCGATGGAAGCCGTCCTCCTCTCGACCACGTTTGTCCTTCCAGGAAGACGCATTTCGGAGAGCCTTGGCATCGTCGGAGCGGAATACGTCATGTCGACAAATATCTTTGTTGACTGGGCGGCTGGTATTCGAGATGTTGTTGGCGGCCGGAGCGAGTCCTACCAGCGAGAGCTCAGGACGGCCCGCGAGGAATGCTTGCGGGAACTCAGACGCGAAGCCCTGGCCTTGAATGCGGACGGCGTTGTGGGAGTGAACTTCAACTACAGTGAGATCTCAGGTGGGGGCAAGTCGATGCTCTTCATGGTGGTCAACGGGACGGCCGTGAAATCAGTCGCCCGAACGTAGGTGCAGGTGGGGAAGACCGATCCTTCGGGTGCGCTGAGGGGCAGCACAGGCAAGAGTGCGGGCCGGATCTCTCGGGCCTCTCCCCACGCCGTCTTCTCCTCGGTCGATTCGGCCAGGTGCAGAAGCGGCCGGATCCAAGGTTTCCATGGGGTCGATCAGAACGATGAGATGTGACCCGTGAGGCAGCGGACGTACTCTGGCTGGCGCATGTGACTCGCGCCCAATCACATGCTCAGGAACCACGCGTGCTTGCCGCAAGTGGCCTGCTTTGGACCACAGCCAAACCGAATACTCGCTCCCTGCGCCAACACGGATTTCACACCCTCCACTTTCGTTCCCTGCAGCAGGAATTCATAGAGCCGGCGAGACAGCGCAGCTCCGAGCGGACGAGCCTTGATGTCTCCGGTGCCGCTCTACTGGATCTCATCGCGGATAACCACCGAATGGCCGTTCTCCACACTCCGGTTCGTACGGTGGGTGATTTGCGCGACGTCTACGGCTACCTAGTGGAACCCACGTTCCGAAGGTATGGCACGCTGCTCATCCACGCTGAAGAAAGACTAGAGGACCTGCAGGATGAGGACTTCGTCGACCCTGAGTTCGGCTACGCCTGGACTTTGCAGAGGCTGCGGTTCGTTGCCGAGCGTTACGGGCGAACGGTTTCCCCCGAGAGTCGGCAGCCGCCCCTCACTCCGATAGAAGCCATCCTCTACCACGCCATGAGGGATGAGGGCTTGACGCCGCGAGCACAGTTTGGCATCGGCCCATTTCGCGCCGACTTCGCGTTTGCAGATCGTAGGCTCGTGGTCGAGTGCGATGGGCGCGCCTGGCATGATGCTGCCCGAGACAAGAGACGTGATGCGCGACTCCGCGAGATGGGCTGGGAGGTGCTCCGAATAACCGGGTCCGACATCGTGCGGACCCCGACCGAGTGCGCCCGCAAAGTCGCAGACGTGCTCACTACCCTCATGCCTGCCATCACGTACTCCGAACCAAACGATCGAGGAACGCGAGAAGACTCGTGGTGGCGAAGGCTCCTGGCTCGAGTATTTGGACGGCCCAGGGTGGATGCGCCGCCCGAGGTGGAGGGCCACGTCTCGGACCATTCGCCTGCCCTGGCAGTCGGTGGACTCGATGTCGAGCAGTCCGCTGCCGTTCAGGGTCACGAAGGCGTCGTCCAGGTGATCGCGCCGGCCGGCAGCGGCAAGACCAGAGTGATCGTGGCCCGGGTGCAAGAGCTGCTCTCCCGGGGCGTTCCGGCGAACCGTATTCTCTGCACAACATTCAACACTGCGGCGGTTGAGGAGCTTGCGACCCGTCTATCGACGGAGGGGGTCCAAGGTCTGACAGTCAAGAGCTTCCACGGTGTCGGCCGCATGGTACTGAAGGAACAGGGCTTGCTCCGCCCTGAGCTCCGCACTGCCACCTATGCACAATGGCGGCGACTGGCGAAGAAGGCTATGGATGATGTCCGTGGGGAATGGATCGACGCTCCTGACGCCAAAGAAGCGATAAGTGACATCAAGCTCGGGCAGATGCTTCTGCCCGACGAGGCACTGCGCCGCGCCCGAACCACCGAGCAGCGAACGGTGGCGCGACTGTACGAGCTCTATGAAGAGATGTTGCGGGAGCAGAACAGCCTGGACTATGACGACCTGATCCTGCGGTCGGTCCGCCTTCTCCGCGAAGACGCATCGGTTCGGACGAAGTGGCAGGGGAGATGGGAGTTTGTGCTGGTTGACGAATACCAGGACATCGAACCCGCGCAGGAACTCCTGGTCCGCATTCTGGCTGCCCCGGAGGATGGCCTTTTCCTCGTTGGCGATGAGGACCAGTGCATCTACGCCTGGCGGAGGGCGAAGGTAGAACGCATTATCGAGGTTGACCTCGCCTACCCGGGCGTGGAGCGGTTCGTGCTCAAACGCAACTATCGCAGCGGCGCGGACATCGTTCGTGCTTCAGCCGCCCTTATCGGTGAGAACAAGCGCCGATTCCCCAAGAGCATTATTGCCGCCCAGAGCCAACCGGGGGACGTGAGTGTCGCTGCGCAGGAGTCTCTCCAAACTGCCGCGGAGCTCGCGGTCGATCACCTAGTCACGCGACCGCGCGAGGAGATCGTGCTCTTGGCTCGCACGAGCACGCTTCTCCGCGTTGTGGCCCTGGCCTGCGCGAGACGGAAGCTCCTGTTCAAGGCCCCGCCCAAGGTGATTGAGATCTCGGGGGTCGAACGCACACTCCTCGCGTATACACGACTCTTCGCCCAGCCACGCGAGGCTCGTGAGCAGGACGTGGTTGAGGTGTTTCGGGTTCCCAACCGATATCTGCCGGAGGGGGGTCGCAAAGCGGTTGCCAGCGGCCTGAGAGCAGGGACGGGCTTTGCGGATATTCTCCGGGGGATCCAGTGTGAGGACTGGCGCTGGAAGAAGTTGTCGGAGGCGGGGGAGTTCTTCGACCAGCTACTCGATCGAGGCCGCGCCGTGGACTTCATGAAGACGGTGCGATCCGATGGGGGTCTGGACAAGCACTTCTCCGACCAGGAGCAGATGAGCGCCCACGATAAGGACTCCATCGATGCCCTCGATCTGGCGGAACAGAGGGCAATCGGTCTCAGTCTTTTCGAGTTTGCTGCTGCCCTAGAAGAGGAGTCGGAAGTCCTTGGTAGATTCGCGAGTGAGGAGGGCGTTGAACTCGCCACCATCCACGGGGCCAAGGGGAGGCAGTGGGCGGAGGTGGTGCTCTTTGACGCGAGCGAGGGCAGCTTGCCGCACGCAAGAAGCCTGAGCGAAGCAGCGACGGAAGCGGACCGGAGCGAGGCCTTGGAAGGGGAGCGCCGTTTAGCCTACGTGGCCTTCACTCGGGCACAGGAGTCGCTCGCGGTTCTGTACGTGAGAGAGCCGAGCCGTTTCCTCGCTGAAGCCGGAATCAACGCGGTGGCCAGGTCTCAACCGCATCGGCGCCCAACCACCACGGAGACTGGTGAGCGTTCTCCGTCATCGGACTCTGCCCCTCGCAGGCCCTCAGATGATTTGTGGCGTCATATTGTTGCCTCGGGGACTTGTTTCTCAACCGATAGTCCGCCCCGCCTGGTTGACGGCTCGTATGCCGGGGTTCTCCGGTCCGCCAAGGCAGACGCGAATAGGGCCGGATGTCCGGTGACGATCACCGCTCAGCATAAGGGATTCTGGTACCTGATCGACGTAGCCTACCCGTCAGACCACTCGTCATGATCAGCGGCGCTCTGGCGGAGGGGCCTGCTTCCGGCCTCCGGCTGTTCTCTGATGGCACCCATTCCTTGGAAACCTGGAACCGCTCGCAATCCTCGCGCGGATTCTGATCAGTGCGGCCACACGTGGATCTCCACGTGTTGTTTGGCTACATGGTTCACCTGTACAGTTCAAACCCGCATCAGCCGCGTGGCAGCTTAGCTAGGAGTTGTGAGTGGAACTGGAAACAAGGCTAGGACGCCTCATCGAGCGGCTCGCTCGACATTGGTTGAACTGGGGAGAGCGCGAAGACTACTATCTGCGGACGCTCGCTCCCCGCCTGGTCCGGGATCAAAGTCAGGGCGACGACACAGAGCGCGAAATAGTGCGGCTTCTGCGGGAAGAGCTGGGTTCAGAGAATCTCCACAAAGTGCCCGTCTATTTGGCCGACTATCGCCGGGAGATGAAGGAACGGGCAACCGAGACCCCCGAACAGCGTCGCGCGCGCAAGGGGCGTGAGCGAATAGCCCAGGACGCCCAGATTCGGGGCGAGCGCCGTACCGATGAGAAGCGGAATGCGGCCATCCAAGACCGTGTGAGGCGACAGGCTCTTGAGGAGGCGGAGCGAATGCGCGCGGCCCAAGAGGCCAGAAGCCTGCGAGAAGGCGAGGATGCGAGGAAGCGAGAGAAGAAGGAGGCGCTTGGTCTCCGGGTTGTCTCCTGGTTTGAGTCGTCATTCCTTTTGGCGGACGGACTGTTCCACGGCGACATCGATCGTGAGTTGCTCTCACAGACGGAGTATAGGGAATTGAAGACCCGCTTCGTCTACCAATGGGTCAAGCGCGAGTTCGGCCAGGAACACCGATTAGACAATGAGCAAGCGCAGGCAGTCGCGGCCACGGGGGGCGACATCCTGGTAGTCGCTCGCGCTGGCAGTGGCAAGACCCACACACTTGTTACTCGAGCGGCTTTCCTGCAGAAACACTGTCGCGTGCGGTCGAACGAGCTGCTGCTCCTAGCTTTCAACAACAAGGCAGCCCGCGAAATGCGTGACCGGCTCCATGATCTGCTCGACGGGGACGTGCCGCACGTCATGACATTCCATGCACTTGCCAACGCGCTTGTGCATCCGGAAGAACAGCTCATATTTGACGACGACGAGACTGGCAACTTGGGGCTCAGCCGAGAGATTCAGCGAGTGATCGATGAGCACCTGCAATCAGGCGTTTTTGAATCCTTGATCCGCGACCTGATGCTCAGGTACTTTCGCGACGATTGGGAGCAGATCGTCGGGGGTGGCTTCCATTTGACCAGTGAAGAGCTCATCGCGTATCGGCGCTCACTTCCCCGAGAGACTCTCAAGGGGGACTACGTTAAGTCCGGCCGATAGTTGACCCCATTCCAACGATGGCTCGACTCATACTTGTACTCGATACCGTGCTCGAACAGGGTGTTGGCAATGACCTTTTCTCCGTACGACGCCACAGCCAGTTCGCTCGTGATAAGGGCAAAGAACGCGGCGATGTCCGTACACTGCGCTTCGGCCTCATCGACGAGTACCAGGACTTCTCAGAGATGTTCTACCGCCTTGTCGCAGGGGTGCGATCGCTCAATCCAAGCGTCGAGTTCTTCTGCGTTGGCGACGATTGGCAGGCTATCAACGGCTTCGCTGGATCGGACCTCAAGTATTTCCAGGACTCTCAGTTGCTCCAGATATGCCATCATGGAAAGCGAAGGCCCCTTTCTTGATGTGGCGGGCCGTCACCCTCTTGGATGGTGTCAACGCCGGTCGAAACTTGAGCCACTATCGCCGGTTGAAACCTGAGCCACTCCTCAGTCCCCCTGATCAGCCTGCATGAGTTCCCTCCCCTTTCCTTTCAGACGGTAGCTCTCACCCCGCATGACGATGACGTCGGCGTGATGCACGAGGCGGTCAACGAGTGCGGCCACAGCCACGGGGTCCCCGAAGATCTCCGCCCAGGCGGAGAAGGTCTTGTTGGAACTCACGACGAGGGAGCTCCGTTCGTAACGGGAGGAGACCAGGCTGAAGAAGAGGCTGGCCGCCTCCGGATCGAAGGGGATGTAGCCCACCTCGTCCACGATGAGGAGCGGGATGCGTCCGAGACGCTCGAGCTCCTCATCCAGCCGTCCCTGCCGTTTGGCCGCGCCCAGCCGGGCCACCCACTCCTGGGCGGTGGCGAAGAGCACCCGGTAGCCTCTGCGGGCCGCCTGCACTCCAAGCGCGATGGAGAGGTGGGTTTTTCCCGTCCCTGGGGGGCCGAGGAAGATGACGTTCTTCTTCTCGCGCAGGAAGTCGAGCTGCGCCAGGTGGCGGATCTCGTCCTGCTTCACGCTCCGCTGAAAAGCGAAGTCGAAGTCGTCTAAGGTCTTCACCTGGGGGAAGCGGGCCGCGCGCACCCGGTTCTCACCGCCGTGCGTCTCCCGGGCCGACACCTCTTCGGAAAGGACCGCGGCCAGGTAGGTCTCGTAGTCCCAGGCCTCCTCCCGGGCCCGGGCGGCCAGAGACTCGGCCGTCTGGCGGATCCTCGGGGCTTTGAGCGCCCGAGAGAGGAAGGCGACCTCCGAGGCGGCCGTGCTCATGCCCTCACCCCCAGGAGGGCGTCGTAACGCGCCAGATCAGGCACCTCGACCGCGACGTCGCCTCGGCAGAGACGATGCCTGGCCGAGCGCGACTCCCGCAGCGCTCGGGCGTGCTCGGGATCGACGACCACGTCGGCGGGCACGTAGCTGCGGGTGTGCCGGGCTATCTCGCGCCCCTCCAAATAGACGCGCACCTCGGTGAGAGAGAGCCTGATCTGTACCCGGCGACCCACCAGTCCCGGAGGCACGGAGTAGTCGGCATCGGCGACGCGGACGAAGGCGTCCTTGCTCACGCGGGTCTCGATGTGCCGGTCGGTGGCGGGCAGAGGGTCGGGGAGGGGCGCGAGGTGGTCCCGCTCCACCCGGTGGGCATCCTCGACCCGGGCCCCCACCCGCCGGTGGTGGCGCCCATGCGCGACCTCACTCGTCCAGTCGTCTGCCTGCATCTGCAGGTCGGCGATGTCCCGGAAGGTGCGCAGCGGCAGGAAAGAGGTCTCCAGATACCCCACGGTGCGCTCCACCTGGCCCTTGGAGGTGGGCCGGCGGGGCGGGAGCACGATGGGCTTGGTGCGGAGCGCCCCGAAGAGGGCGGCGGCTTCCGGGTGCAGGCGGGAGCGGGCTCCGGGGACGCGCACCACCATGGAGGTGTCGTTGTCGAGCACCAAGCGCTCGGGGGTCCCGCCCAGGCGTTGAAGACAACCCACCAGGGCCGCCAAGAAGTCGAAGAGGGTCTTCGTGTGGGTGAAGACGACGGCGTGGGCGGCTGAGTGGGGCAGGGTGGTGACCAACCCGAACGCCCTGCGGGTGGCGCCCCGCCCCACCGGGATGCGCCCCGGGACGTGCCACCAGTCCACCTGGCCGATCTCCCCGGGGAGGTAGGTGGTGCGCTGATAGGTCTGCGCCGCCAGGAACGGGGGTCGCACCTCCTGCAGGTAGTCCTTGAGGATGGTGATGCCACCCGTGTAGCCCTGAGCCTGCAGGCGCTCCCGGATCACCGTGGCCCGGGCCGTGGCGTCCAGCTCCAGCAGGGAGAGGATGGCGTCCCGATGGGGATCGAGCAACGAACCCCGGGACCCTCGCTCGTAGACCGGCGGCTCCTTGAGCCCCAGCAGCCGAGTCACGGTGTTGCGGCTCATGGAGAGGCGCCGGGCGATAGTGCGCACGCTCTCGCCCTCCCGTTCATGCAACCGATGTACTTCAGCCCAATCCTGCACTCGATACACTCCTCGCTCCCTTGGAGGCGCTTCTCTTCTCCTCCAAAGGTTCGGCTTCAACCGACCACATCCACCTCCCGTGAGGTGGCTCAGGTTTCAACCGGCGGATTCGGCTCATTATTCAGGCGGCGTCGACATGGATGGAGGTTCGATAGCTATTTCAGGGGAACTTCGACGCTGAATCTCACAACCAACTACCGTTCGCCGGCGGAGGTCGTGGAGATCGGCAATGCGCTGATGGCCGGGCAGGGCATCGCCGCCGTCCCCAATTCGAGGTCCGGCAGCGGTTGGGCGCGGGTCGCTGACCTCAGTGAATTTGTGCCCACGGAATCCGAGCGCCTTGGGCGTGACGGCGACGAGGTCACGCCTGCCGTACTTCGCGTGGTCAAGAGTCTCCTCGATTCTGGTCACGATGTCGTGATGCTTTCCCGGCGCAATAGTGCGCCATTTGGGAACGTCAGCTACGATCGTGAATGGTCGGGCCGGCCGAAAGGGCTGGAGCACTTCCTTGAGTACATCCGGTCCTTCCTGCTCGAAGAGGAGCGTGAACGAGTCACCGCCTCAACTGCCCACAAGTACAAGGGGCTAGAGAAGGCGGCCGTGATCGTGCTAGACGCCAATGCGGACAGCTACCCGCTCATTCATCCGAACTGGTTCTTCCTCCGACTCTTCGGGGACAGCATCCAGCGCATTGAGGCCGAGGAGAGGCGGCTCTTCTATGTCGCACTGACTCGGACCCAGTGCTCGCTTGTGGTTTTGTGCGACAGCCCTCAGCGGGCCACCCCGTACCTCAACGACATCCGCGGGGAGATGGAGTTCTCCGCCGTGTCGTGGGACGATCTCAATCCCGTCCCGTTGCGTGATGGAGCCCGGCTGGAGGTGCGCGTGTACGGGCCATTTGATGTCCGAGAGCAGTTGGGGAAACTCGGGTATCGCTATGAGCATTCGGATACAAGCCGGCGCATGGCAGTGACAGCCGAAGGCTTCACCCTCGACTCGCTGTGTCTCCAGCCGTGGGCGCGAGACGGGGTTCGCATTGAGGTGTACTCTGAAGCGGGAGAGTTGCTGGAGCGACGATCAGCTGCCAACTGATCATGCGAGGTGTTGCGACGAGGAATGATCCGTGCTTCTGGCAGTATGGGAGCTAGCCCTACAGCGAGCCACCATCTCGCCATAGTGTTAATCTCTCGGAGGATAGTATCGGGCGTCCAGTCACCTCGAAAAAGAGGGCGTCCGGGGGCAGGTGTGATCGAGTCCGGCGACTTACTTTACGGGTCTGGCTCCGTGGGGATGCGTCGCGCGCCCCGTCCCTTGACGGGAACTCCTACGCTCTGGTCACCCTGATCACGAACTCCTCCACCGCGAACCAGTTGGGGTTCCCGGCGAGTGCCTCCTTCTTGCTGCTGACCTCGTAACGGTGGTTCTTCCAGGTGCCTGTGGCAACGTCCTTGGCAAAGAGCTCACCGGAATAGCCACCGCGCCGCCCCACCATGCGGACCTTTGCATCCTCGCGCATGTCGTGGATCTCCTGTCCGGTGAGGTATTGCTCGACGTTCATCCCGAACGGTGACTGTTGGGCTGCCAGTGTAGGCCACAGGGAGAGCGCAAGGTCCAGCATAGCCAGGAAGTAGTCGTCGTCGTTGCGGACGGCGCGGTAGACGTTGCTGAGGTCCTCCCACAGAATGATGGGGAAAGCGTCCGGTCCGATGCAGGGAAGGTCGCCGGCGATCTTGTCAGCGAGCCCCCGGGGAAGGAGGGCGGCGTGGTGGACGGCGTCCAGGGCCAGGTGCTGTCGCAGGTAGTCGAGCTGGACCCGCTGGGCCCGCATCTGCTCGGTGAGCTTGGGGGCCGAGGGTTGATCGTACATCTTGGCTTCCAGGGCGATGAGCACCGTCGGCTCTCCGGAGACGAGGATCAGGATGTCGGGAGTGTCCTTGCTCGTGGGCGGGGTGGGGAATCGCTCCTTCGTGTCTGGGCCGTAGATGGACTCGACCAGGCTGTACTCAGTGAAGAACTGTATGTTGGTGGTGGCTGGGCGTGGGTCGATGGGCGGAAGGACACATCCGGGGATGAGTGAGGCGAGGACGCCGAGGTCCTGGAAGTCCTTCTTGCAGAGGATGCCCGGAAAGACCGTGCCGGTGAAGAAACGTTCCTTCCGATTCATGGGGAGAGCAGTCTTCATGAGGTGGGCCAGTGACATTGGGCTCCTTCCAGACACGTGTGAGGTTGTGGCGTCTCGATCTTCTCTCAATAGAGAAGGTCGCGGGCGACGAAGTTGACTAACGGCCAGAGGCGCCGTCGGCTGCGGTAGAGGGCCCCGAGATCGAATTCGTTGCCCTCGCGATCCCACACATGACCACAGGTCTCCAGGCACAGCCGAGGGGCGTCGTCTGTCAAGAACCAGAAGCGGTACGCGGGCTGGTCGAGGAGATCGCCCGGGCGGCGCTCGAGCAGTCGTGCCCTCGCGGCGGGGAAGGCCGCGAAGGCCGTCCTCACCTCTGAACCCAGGGAGGAATCATAGAAGCCGTTTCGGCATTCCCACCGGGCACGCCCAAACACCGTTGAGGAGAGGAAGGCAGCGATGAAGCGGTAGACGATGGTGACCTCGCTGCTCGGTGGGAGTCGCCTCACTCTCGGGAGTCCTGCAAGTCCGCAGAGTCGATCGAGGATTCGGCGAGGGTCGTCGGAAGAAAGGTAATCAGTCCAGAACGTCTCCCAGCGGGCATCAGCTGCCGTCTCGCCACCGAGCACGTGCACGCTCCCGGCTCGATTGAGGACGATGGCAGGGCGGTCGTGATCGCTGTGCTCGTCGAGGAGCACCTGGAGGCAGTCGTACATGCCGCCTCCGGGATGCGTCTCGATCACCCGAAGGGCAGGGTGGCGACGCACCAACTCAGCGACCACGCGCCACGACGCGGCTTCGAGAAGTTGGCGGTTGGTTGGAAGGGGTCCATACAGGTATCGTAGCGGACCACGGGGGACAAGATGCGCGCCAGTCGCGTCATCGCGCACCACGTGCTCATAGTGCGCATCCCCGAGCCGGTCATCCAAGCTGGCGACCGGGGGCTCTCGTTGGCCCCGGCCGGGCTAGATTGCGAGCGTACCTCGGCACCCGAGGTAGCCCGGCAACACCAGAACGGCCCACGGCGTCCGGTGCGCTTGTGGTCGCACTTGCGTCATTCAACCAGTTCCCGAGCTGTCAACCCGAGGACGGCGAACCCCAAGAGGAACCCGGCGAGAAGGGAATGGAGCCCAAGGCAGCCGGGAGATCGAGCTACCGCTCCTCCGGTTGCTCGAGGACCGCGCGCACCGCGCGCAAGAGCCCATCCCGGGTAAATGGTTTCTCGAGAAACTCCACGTCCGCATCAAGACGCCCATCGTGGACGACGGCCTCGCGGGTATACCCGGACATGTAGAGGGTGCGCGGGGAGAGGCCCTCTCTCGCGACGATACACTCAGCCAGTGCCCTCCCACTCATCCCGGGAAGGACAACATCGGTGAGCAACAAGTGAACTCGGCCGCCGTGCCCATCAAACAGCTTCACCGCCTCCAGGGGATCGCCTTCCTGGAGAACCGTGTAACCTGCCGCTTCCAGGATCCGGGTGGTGAGAGCCCGCACGGCCGGGTCGTCCTCCACGATCAGGATGGTCTCGTCACCGCCTGCGGCCCGGCCTTCGCGCTCTACCGGGCTTCGCGGAACCCAATCGACCGGTTTGTCCACGCGGGGCAAGTAGACCTTGAAGGTAGTGCCGTGGCCCGGCTCGCTGTACACCCAGATGAAGCCTCCGCTCTGCTTCACGATACCGTAGACGGTGGCGAGCCCGAGCCCCGTGCCCTTGCCGTACTCTTTGGTGGTGAAGAAGGGTTCGAACACGTGGGCGAGGATCTCCGGGTCGATGCCCGTGCCGCTGTCGCTCACCGCCAGCATGACGTGGGGCCCGGGGCGCGAGCCGAGGTGGGTGCTCGCATAGTCCTCCCCGAGTTCAACGTTGGCGGTCTCGATAGTCAGCGTCCCGCCACCGGGCATGGCATCGCGGGCGTTGACCGCCAGGTTGGTCAGGATCTGCTCGATCTGACCGGGGTCGACCTCGACGGGCCATACTTCCTCCTGGCACCTGAGGGTGAGGCGCACGGTTTCGCCGATCAGTTGCCGCAGTAGGCCGGAGGCCGACAGGGTGACCACGTTCAGGTCCACCACCCGCGGTTTCAGAGACTGCTGGCGAGAGAAAGCGAGGAGCTGCCAGGTGAGAGCCGCCGCTCGAGTGGCCGAGGCTCGAATATCATCGAAGGCTTCCCTGACACCCGGGTCCTCGGTCTGCCCCTGTCCGATCTCCGTGTACCCCATGATAGCCGTGAGGAGGTTGTTGAAGTCATGGGCGATGCCTCCGGCCAGGCGACCTATGGCCTCCATCTTCTGGGCTCCGGTATATTGCCGTTCAAGTAGACGGATTTCGGTGACGTCGCGCATGGAGGCTAGATAGCCGACGATGGCCTGGGCGCCGTCACGCACCGGGGACATGGTTGCGTCTGTGTCTCTCCAGGTGCCGTTCGGTCTCCGGATCCTCAGGCTTCCCCGCCAGATGTCTCCGCGGCGGAGGATCGTCCACATGTCATGGTAGAAGGCCGCATCGAGAGACTCACCCCCGAACGCGGCGGGAGGTTGCCCAAGCAGGGCATCGAACCCGACAGCGAAGAGTTCGGTGCAGGCCGGATTGGCGTAGATGATCCGAGCCTCGGTATCGGTGATCATGATCGCGTCTGCCACCTGTTCGAGCGCTTGGGCGAAGATACCCGCGTCGAGGGAGGGGAGAGGCGACCCCGGGGCCGGCTCTCCGGCATCTCTTTCCCGGTCGGCGCGTATCTCGCCCACGCCCGTCTTCTCGTTCCACGGCTGCGGGTCCTCCACACGGACCTCTCTCGAGTCGCGGTCCCGCAGCACCGTCGACCACGGAGCAGACGCGACGCCCGGAGAAGATGACTGCCCTCTCTGTCGAAGGCCCTCTGGACACGTGCTCGGTCGGTGCGTCATGTGGCGGCCATTGGCGGGCGAGCCAAGAGCGTGCTGCGGCCCGCAGGCGGGAACGGCCCCGCCCACCGGGCGGGGGGAGCCGGTGGGCGGGGCCTGGCAGGGGGGGCACTCGAGCACGAGCTTTTCAGCAGCCTGTTAGGGTCCATACGGGCGTCTTTGCACGCAGGGAGGGCGACCGTCCGACGTGCCTCCCGTGCCGATCTCCGTCTCATCCGCGCCTGCGCCCCCCTTGGTGGACCCCTCGGGTCTGTCCCTCTACTTGGTATATGTCGCGGAGGGGGCGTTTATTACAGGGCCCAGGGAAAAGATCTTCCGAGCAAAACGAGGGGAGTGGAGAGGGAACCCAGAGAGATCTCCCCCTCCGCGGGCGTAACGACTGCCACGGAGGAGGAGATGGATGTTCCTTTCGGATGCTCTTCGAATGCCGGGGCCGGATGTGCTCGGGACCCCCCGGAGGCGCGCTCGATCCTTTCTACTGCTTGCCCATCCAGTCGTAGTAGGGGTAGAGGTAATAGACAATGTAAGGACTCGTCACGCCCGAACCCGGCTCCCCGGGGGAGTTGTTCCGGTACCAGGTGCCTGACTGCAGGGTCCAGAAGTCGCCCGTGTGGTTCAGATACTGCCCCGGTGAGCCCGTGGTGTAGTTGCCCTCGGCGTAGGTGGAGGCGTAGCTCCCCGTGTAGTAGGGCCAGTCGACATACCAGTCCTTGATCACGCCGTCGACGTAGACCTTCCAGTAAGTGCCGGTGTTGCGGGCCAGCTTGAGCTCGTGCCAGCCCGTGAAGCTGCTCGGGTTGTAGTAGAGCGTGTGATAGCGGCTGCTTGGGTTGTAGGGGTTGTCGGCCGCTGTCTTATACTTCAGGTACACGCGGGGCTGAAAGGTGGTCTGGCCCGCGTCTTTGACCAGCGCCCACACCAGGTAGGCGTCCCCGGCGCTCGTCATCATACGCACGGAGTAATTTTCCGCGCTCTGATGGCGGGCCGTAGCGTTGGTGTCGGCCTGGACTCCGCTCGCAACGCCGGACTTGTTGGAATTCACGTAGCCCCAGTAGGTGCTCGCGGACGCGGCCGCCGCCGTGACCGCGAAGAGAACCACCACCGTCACGGTGAGGGTCAGAAGCTTTCGAGTCGTGCCTGCCCAGGTCATGCCGGATTCCCCCCGCATGCCCCTCATCGGGCGATTGCCTGGAAGCCGCCCGGTGCCGGGACGAGCGATAGGTCCTCGCCCCGCATGACCCGTGCGATCGCCTCATCTCGGTCTTCGGGAGCCACGAAGAGCAGCAGGGGCTCCCCGGGGTCGTTCGCCGCCGCTGTGGCCGCGGAGCCGGATTCACGGGCCTCCTGTTCGGCCGCGTAGTCCTCGCGGTAGCCCTCCAGGTAGGCTGCGGCATCGGCCGGGGTCACCCAGGACGGCACCAGGGAGGCCTCGGGCGGCACCGGGTCAGAGGTGGCGGCCAGCGCGCTTGCTGTGGCCAAAACCAGGAGTGCGGCCGCCAGGGCGACCAGCAGTAGGACTCTCGTGTTTCTCATCAGTTCTCCTCCGTTCAGGTCAGACTAGAGCAGGTGTGGGGTGGGTCTGCACCTGGGGGGAGGGTCGCGCCCGCGTCCTGCATCGATGCACACGGCAGAAGGAGTGGGCGCGATCACCGGCTCTGTGGCCTACTGCCCGGTCGGAAGCAGCAGGTTGGCCTCCACCGCCTGAATGACCCCTTGGGCCAGGCCCTGTCCGTAGACGACCCGCTCCACCCCGGGGAGACCTTCCAGGCGGGCGGCCATCGGGGCCACGGACTGAGTAGAGAGGACGGCGACTTCGATAGAGGCCGGGAGGGGGTTCTGGTCGATGCCCGCGACCACTTCCGGAGACAACTCCTCCTTCACCCGCACCCAGGCCTCCTCGGCGGTGACATAGGCGCTCGCCCGTACTTCGGGGAAGGAGCCGATCGTCTGCCGCAGAGTAGTACGCTCCTCGGGGGTGATGTCGCCCGCCAGGATGACGGAGATATCCTCTCCTTCGAGCGCCGTGCGCAGATCGGCCAGGATGGCGAGAGCCAGGGCGGCATCAGCCGGACCGCTAGTCCCCTCGAGACTCCCGGCCTCGATACGCGCGCTGAGCGCCTCGATCTCCCGCAGGAGGGCATCCACCGAGGGGAAGGGCTCTCCGCCCGCAGGCGTACTCTGGGGCGCCGCGACGCCAGCACTGAGGAGGAGGACGGAGATCCGCTTGAGCGGGAAGTGGGAAGCGGAATCCACCACGGGTCCGCTCGTGCCGGGACCGGAACCGGGGGGCTCGGGAGTTAGATTGAAGAAGACGCCCGGGACGAGCGAGAAAGAGATGAGGAGCACGAGGGCGAGGGCGGCCACCGCCAGGCCGGGGCGGAGACGGAGGGGTCTTCTGCGAGGGGCTCCGGGCTTGGCAGCGGCTCCGGCATCGGCAGCGGGGGTGGGAGCTGCCGGGGCGGCCAGCACCCGACTCAGCACTTCGTGCCCGGCGCTGGACGCGGCCCAGGCGTGGAAGTCCTCTCCCCGGGCGGGATCGAGCGCGGCGATGGTCGGTAGGGGGCGTCGCTTCATCGTGGGGCCTCCGGTCCCGTAGAGACCGACCCTTCCGAATCCCTCTGCAACTCCCGCGCGAGCCGGCGGCGCGTCCGGTGGAGGCGGACGGCAAAGGCCGGTGTGGAGCAGCCCATGACCTGGGCCGCCTCCCGGTTTGAGAGGCCGTCCCACTCGACAAGCATGAGCGTCTCTTGGTCGTCTGCGCTCAAGGAGTGGAAGGCCTGCCGGAGTCGCACGCGGGAGGAGGACTCCTCGAACGGATCGGGAACGGCATGCTCCTCCGCAGCGAGCCTGGTCGCCGTCCACTCCCGGTTGGCCGCAGCTCGGCTGCGATTGGCGAGCACCCGCCGGGCTACGGCGAAGAGCCAGGGGAGGGCCTGCTCCGGCACTCGATCGATGTGACGGAGGGCGATAAGGTAGGTGTCAGCCACCACGTCTTTGGCCTCCTCGGGTGAGAGCGTGCGTCGATAGGCGTAGCCATAGAGTCGCCCGCCGTGCTCGGTAAAGAGCTCAGTGATACGCGCGCCTTCTGTGTCCCCCGACACACCCCTCCTGCGTGCTCCCTTCCCCCGGGTTGGACGCCCAACTGCGGCGTGTCCCTCGAGGGGAGGAGGTTCCTCGTTTGGATCCGTTCTTTCGTCTCTACCCATGATATGTCGCGAGGGGGGCGATTATTACAGGGGGGCCGAAGAAGAGTTCGGTGGGGCGATTCATGAGGGGACGGTGGCGCGTCCCGGGCTGCGGGCTCCATGAGCGCGAGGCGGCCGGGAGGACTGCGTCACCTCTTCGGGGGCCCGTGACGGTCATCTGGTGGAGAAGAAGGGTCACCCACAGAAAGGAAAATGCCGCACACCTCCCTTCGAGGGCTGGCGCGGTGCCGTACGAGTGACGCCCTCGATGGACATGCGCAGCCGACGACGACGCCCCCGGCGACCAGTCGCCGAGTCTGGGGGGCACAACGGCCGCTTGGACGTGGAGCACGATCGCAGGATCGTGATTATCATGGGGCATCCAGGTAAGGCCGCTCCCCTTGGCTTCCACGTGCCTCCGGTAGGGCAGAACGGCGACTTCTTCGGAGGCGACGTGGCAATGTCAGGAAGAATTTCCAGAATATTTCTCAAGCCCTGTAATAAACGGCCCCTTCGCGACACATAGCTAGTAGAGGGATATATGTGGGAGGCCGGAGAGGGTCGGGCGCCTCGGTGTGTTTGAGGGAGGATCGGGGCCCTTTTGAGCAAACGTGGCGGAATCCCAGGAACCCGAGCGCTTCAGCTTGGGGGAGGGAGGACAGGATGCTCACCGCAGGAGCGGTCAACCAATCAAGGCGCCGAGGAAGGAACCGGACCCTGGGCCCGGGGACGTGGGCAACGGGACGCGATCGAGGTCCACCCCGGGAAGGCATGATCTTTTCATGCGGCCCGCGAGAGAAGAGGAAGGACTCAAGGACACGAGTCGCCCATGAACCCGGGCCTTTCGCCCGTGGGTGCACGCGAACGGGTGGGTCAGGAACCACAGTAGGGGAAGGAGGCGCCGTGAGTAGGTAGACAACCGGCGAATGGTCGCAGCATGACCGATGGCATAATCCCGAAGAAGGAGCGGAAGAGAATGAAGAAGGCGTCACTACTGGTCCCTCTTGTCACGGCTATACTTCTTGCATTGTGGTCGGCCCCGGTATGGGCTGCGTCTCTGAGCACCGTTGACGGTGACCCGAACATTTCGGTGTTTGCCGCAGCAAGAGATCAGAACCCTTGGACGAGCGAGCCCTTGAGTGCGTTGTTGGTCACATTTGGTTCCGCCAGCTCGCCATCCGCCGCAAAAGCAGTCCAAGACGCGGCGGCATCCGGTACCATGGTGCTTGCATTCGGAGCCGAGGAGGAGAAACTGCTGAACGTGATACCCGGCGCAGGGGGCAGTAGCCGCAGAGTCACCGCGTCAGACGAAATCCCCGTTGCGTACTATGCCCTGCAACCCGAGGGCTACTACTCGCGGGGCCTTATCCTGCTGAAGAAGCCCCTCACGGCTCAGTCGGTCATGCAAGCCACATTGGACGTTCAGGCAACTGTACTTGCGGACAGGAAAGCGCATGATGAAGTCCTGGCGAGGCGCTCGTCGACCACCATTGACCAGCCGACGGCTCCGAGCGATGCGGTCACAACGTTGGGCCACGGCGACCTAATTACCGTGACAATCGCACACCCGCCCTTCTACGGCGATGGCTACGCTCAGGCCGCTCCATACGGCAAGGTAGGGCGTGGATTGATGGTCGAGATGAAGTGGAACGACGGTAGCAACACCTGGGACTACTGGTTCTTTTCGGGCTTAGATCAGGTGATTCCCGGCATATATGCTTTTGGCTCTGATTGGCGCAGCGATGAGTACCGCGTTAAATGGGTTACTAATTACACGTACGAGGATGTATTGCAGAGCGCACCATCTACCACAGAGCCAGGAAGAACTTGGTCAGTAAGTTACGGAATTCCGTTTAGCTTCACTCTTGGCGGGTCTATTCAAGAGATGCGAATATCGAATCTGAGTCAGCCCTACGGGACGCCGAATTACACGTACTGGTCTTATGATTTTACGGCCAGCAATGCGACCATAGCTAAGACCCCATATCCTTTCGACTTCTCCTGGAGCCAAGCTAATTCACAGAACATGCCCTTTGACTCTACAAGCTACCAGACATACAATCTGGTGACATCCGGTGGAGCGACTCAGACCATGCGATTTCAGGACTGGAGTCTAAACGTGCACAAGCCGGGGTATTGAGCGATCCAGTAATATCCTTTCACGTCACGGTCGGAAAAGAAGGGGAGCCCGAAGATGAGCGAGTCCAATCCCTGGTCGAACGCGTTGCTTCTATTCTTCCTGGCATTGGGCGCTTTGGTGGGAAGCTACTTGTCAGTCGGCTATTTCCTGAGCGTCGACTTTGGGCGAGTGGCCATCACAGTGATGGGAGTAACGGGCCTCTTTTGGATCCTTCTTGGTGGACTTGCCGTGATGCTCATCTTGCGGCGGACCAGGTGAACCCGGAGGCTTCTTAGTCGCAGGGCTTCGTTCCCGCCTGCGGCGGGGTTACGCCGGCCGAGCCCTCGTCCGTCTTCAATGGGGGACGAGGGCTTGTTTCCTTCGCAGGGTCAAGTGACCGGACAGATGGCAGTGATCTCCGGAATGCTAGCAGGAGTTGGCGGTCGCCGTAGGAGTGGGGAAGACCGGTTATCCGAGGATCTCCGCCGGTCGCCCCTCCTCGCTACTCCCGCGATCGCATCCAGTCCTCCACCAACCGCACCCCCGCGTTCCGTTCCCCCAAGGTTTCGAGCGCTTCGGCTCGCGCCATGAGGACGTGGCTCTCGGCCAGCCTCCGGCCCGCCGCTCGTACATCCGGCTCCTCCGCTTCCCCGGTCTCCGGAGTCACAGGCGAAGGGCTGGAGGATTCCGGATCGGGCTCCTCCAGGATCCAGCGCATGAAACCTTCGCGGGACTCCGGTGGCCTCCCGCCGACCACGTGGTGGTAGACGTCCCTGAACCCAACCACGGAGTCGAGAAGCGCCGCGAGCAGCCGGGCCGAGTCGGGGAAGAGGATCTCTTCCCCACCGAGATACCGCTCTGAGATGAGATCCCCCGCTTCTTGGGCCGCGCGGACGTCCTGCCGAAGCCGGTGCTCCTCTGCACGCCACGCAGCCAGGGCCTCGTCCAGTGCGATGTCTTCCGTGGTCTTTTCGTCCCAACGCTTCGGAGGCCGTCCGTCCGGATCATCCGGGAGCCCGAGTCGCGCCAGGCGGGCGTCGTCTGCGACCCCGATCTGGTAGATGATGTTCCGTAGCCTCTCGATGAGGAGCGTCAGCCTGAGACGGAGGGCCGCCTCCTGCTGCAGGACGTGTAGGTTCACCTGCTTGTGTAGGAAGTAGAAGAAGAGGAGATCCTTCTGCACCCGGTGGATCTCATCATGCAGGTGGTGGTCGGGTGTCCCCCTGTTTCTCTTCCTGAGAGTTGCCACCACCTGCCCCGGCATCCTGACCAGAGGATAGGCGGCGTCCGGCTGGTCCATGAGCCATCGGCCGTAGTCGAGGAGGGAGTCGAACTGGTGAGCTTCTCGCATCCAGCAGATGACGGCTTCTTTGGGTGTGAGGTGGTGGTCTTCCACCGCACCAACGCGTGTTGCGAGGCTCATGGGGTGAGCTCCTTTCGGTCGTCTGCTTCGGTATCAGGATCGAGAGCCAGGTCGAAGTCGTAGGCGGGGGGAAGCTCCCGCCGGCGCACGGCGGCTTCCAGCAGGGCGAGCCTGTCTTCCAGCTCGCCGACCTCCAGACACTTAAGAGCGGTCTGCCCGAGATAGGCCAAGGTGCGGCTGCGGGCCACCGAGTTCTCCAAGGAGAGGGTGTCGATGACCGCCACTTCCAGGAGACGCCGTATGTCGGCGACCTTGCCGAGACCCGCAAACTCATACGCCCCGGCGACGGTCCGCTCTCTCCGGCGCCGGAGCCCTCCCAAGCGCCGGGCCTCATCGGCTTCCTCTGCGTGGGCGGGGGAGTGCCAGAAGCAGCGGTCCTCGCCGCGCATGGGGGCCGACCGGCAGGGGGACCCGTCCTCACGGACGAACTGGCAGCTGCGGCGGGGGAGGATCTTCACTCCGGCCGCCACGAGCTAATGCAGTAGCTCTGCTTATAGGGGGCCGAGGTACTCATTTTGCCTCCCGCCTCTCGGCTTTGAGACCCGTGAATGCCTCCCATCTCGCCAGCACGATGGAAGCGTAGTGTGCATCGAGCTCCATCCCGTAGCAGGTGCGGCCGGTGCGCTCCGCGGCGATGAGTGTGGACCCCGAACCAAGGAAGAGGTCGAGCACCGTTTCTCCGGGCCGACTGGAGTTCTCGATGGCCCGCTCCATGAGCACCAGGGGCTTCATGGTCGGATGGGCTTCCGAGGCCGAGGGCCGCGCCACCTGCCAGACGTCCGACTGGTTCCGGTCTCCACACCAGTAGTGGTCAGCTCCTTCCCGCCAGCCAAACCAAATGGGTTCGTAGATGCGCTGGTAGTCGGCGCGACCGAGGACGAAGCGGTCTTTCATCCAGATGAGGACGTCTGACCAGTGGCCGCCCTCCTCGGCAAGCACCCGAGCCACGAGCGGCCATTCCTTGGTGCTCATACAGATATAGATGGCGCCGTCTGTATTCTGGAGAAGGTTCCGGGCCCAGTCCCTGCAGAAGCGCTCCCACTCCGCCGGGGGCAGAGCGTCGTTTTGGATGCGTCGCTTCTTCTGCCCCCGCTGCTGACCACCGTGATCGCCGAGGGCCACGTTGTACGGCGGATCGCTGAACGCCATCTGGGCCTTCTGGCCAGCCATAAGCCTGGCCACGTCCTCCGGCTTGGTCGCATCCCCGCAGAGGAGACGGTTATCTCCGAGGGCCCAGACGTCTCCGGCCGCAACCCGAGGTGCCCGCTCGGCTTCCGCGAGAGCCGCGTCCAGGTCGAAGGTTTCGGGGCGATCCCGCCTCTCCCGGGCGTCCAGACTTCGGAGCAGCTTCTTCAGCTCGTCATCTGCGAACCCAGAGAGGGTCACGTCCAGATCAGGCACGGCATCGAGATCGGCGAGCAGACGGGCCAGGAGCTCCTCGTCCCACGACCCGCTGATCTTGTTCAAGGCCAGGTTCAAGACCCGGGCCTGCTGAACGCTCAGGTCCACGAAGACGGTGGGCACGGACTTCATGCCCAGGCGTCGGGCGGCAAGCAGGCGCTGGTGGCCGCCTATGACCGTCCCGTCGTCCCGTCGGGCGATCACGGGATCTACCAAGCCAAACTCACGGATGCTACGAGTGAGGGATTCAAGCTCAGTGTCCGCTATGCGTCGGGGGTTGGCCGGGTCGGGGTGCAGGTCATCGATGGGGACGTCTTCGATGGCGAGCGCAGATGTCGAGGGTGTGCCGGCGGTTCTGCTCATGATGCCTCCCTACGGGTGAGTGGAGAAGAGGACGGGCGGACCATCACTATGTGGTTGACGTGCCGGGCGGGAAGAGGGGAGTAATGGACCTGACCACACGACGACGAAAGGGACGGGGCATGGCGCGGACGCTCACGATCAGGATCAGCACACCGGACGCGGAGGCCATGCGACTGCGCTACCACTACATGTGGCAGGTTATGCGGGGCGGCTTTGTTCTCGGCTGGGGTCACACCAACAGCCGCGACGATGCCGAGGAGGAGGCTTGGGATCTGGTCGCAAGCCGCGTGCCCGCGGACGAGATTGATACCGTCAAGATGCTCGGGGCCTGAAGGGGGAGGCGAAAGGTGGGTACCACGAAGGAGAAGGCCATGACGGGGATGTTTCTGATCAGAATCACCGAATCGAGCGGTGAGATCATCGACCTGCGCTACCGTTACATCTGGAGCGCCTGGCTTGACGGCACGCTTCTCGGCAAGGGGCACGCCTCTCATGCCGACCTCGCCATCGAACGAGCGCACGATCTGGTGAACCCCGATCGGGTGGAGCGCATCGAGATCGTGGAGCGGTAGGAGGGGAGGAACGAGGGCCTGGCCCTGCGTTTCCCCAGGGGCGAGAATGTCTGCCGCACTACAGGTCACGTGGTCACCTCCGGCTGCCGGTAGGCCACGGCAGGCTCGCGGATGGTGGCTACCCAAGCGCCATGCGAGAGACGGGTCATCACGGCGGCACCTACCCGGGCGGCCAGCTCCACGCCGGTTCGCTCCGTCGTTATCACCGTGGTCAGGTTCCGCTGATAGCGGTAGTCCATCAACACGAACCACAGTTCCTCCAGCCACTCCGCCTTCCCGTGTCCTTTGCCGAAGTCGTCCAGGAATAGGACCGGCACCCGGCGGGCGGCCACCATGGCCGGGGCTTCCCCACTCTGCGGTTCTGAGTAGCTACGCTTCACCGCCGCGATCAGAGACGGCGCGGACAGCCACAGCGCAGCGACATGGATGTGGTGTAGGTAGTTGTGAGCGAGAGCGGCGAGGTACGTCTTGCCCACGTTGACCGGTCCGGCAATGGTCAGGTTCGGCCGCTGCTCGACTTCGAGGTCGAGCCATGCCTCCACCGTACTGAACGCGGTCGCATTGTGCGCCCCCACCGTGTAGTTGCGAAACCTGACATCTCGGTACCGCGGCCCGAGGTCGGAGAGAGAGGCCACACTCAACTGGTACTCAACGCGGTACCGCTCCAGCTGCCCACACGCCGGGCAGACGTCGGGTCGGGTCGCCTCGACGTACACCCCTTGCCACTCGCTCCACTCAAGACGCGGCGTCCAGGTGAACTCCTGTCTGCACTCGTAGCAGGTGGAGGTGAGGACCTCCACCTCAGAAGCCATAGGCGTGTTCATTGACACCTCGTGCTCGTCCATCAGCGCGGTCTCCCTTCTTGATGTCACCGAGGATGTACTCGAGAGCGGTGGGCGGTTTGTTCTCCATCAGCAGCCGCTCGGTCGCCAGCAGGAGCTGCTCGACGTCGGCTCCCCCGTCTAGGAGTTCCTTGGCCGCTTTGCCCAGGCGGGCACGGCGGTTGGCGGTCAGAACCAGATCATGGTCTCTGGCGAAGGTCACGGCGTGAGCCACGATCTCCCTCGCTGAATGAATGCCATCCTGAATGCCTGGCGCGGATGATTCCGTGCCCGTAGGTAATTGGGGGAGTTCAGTGGGGGAGTTCTTGGGGGAGTTCTGACCGCCATCTGTGACGGTGGTTCGTGTCAAATCTGACGGTGGTTCTTTGTCGGTCTTGTCGGCGGTTCCCTTTGGATACCCGCCGTCAGGATTGACGGCGGCGTCAGGGGTGACGGTGGTCCTCAGTTGGATGACCGAACGTTCTCCGCGGTGCCGGGCTCGGGTGACGTACCCCACGAGGCCGGCGGCTTGGAGTTCACCGATCGTCCTCTCGACTTTGCGGAGAGACCAGCGCAGATCTGCGGCCACACGCCGCTGGGAAGGCCAGCAGCGGCCGTTCGCATCGGAGTAACCTGAGAGGATCAACGCCGCCCGCACCGCCGCATCCGACAACCCTGGGGACCTTCTCAGCTGGTCGTGGAAGGCGGTGGCGGCGTAGGCGACAGCGGACTCTCTCCTGGTCATCGCCGCTGCTTCTGCCTGCCCGTGGGCAGCTCGATCGTCCGGCGCGCTAGGGTGTGGTTCAGACTTGCAGCGGTGCCGGGAGAGCGCACCCATACGTGGTAGCCGCCCCCCGGTATCCGCACGGCCCATGGGTACGTCTCGGGCAGTCCAAGCGCTTCGAGTATTTCTCGGAGTATCTGCGGTCCGTCGGCCTTGTCAATGCACAGGCATGCGCCAGAGTCGCTCACGTCGCCACAGACGGCGCCGATACCGCCTACCCTGTCGCCCCAGTTGAGCGCGAGTACATCTTCCAGGCTCTGGCGGGTGAACTGCCACCCGGACCACGCGCCCGGCGGCCGCTCCTCTCCCCGCAGGATGGGGAGCAGGTTGAAGCCGAGCGTCTGCAAGTCGGTCGCGACTTGGACGCGGCGACTGCGGGTGTCGAGCATGCGCCGCATCTCATTCGCCCGGGCCGGGCCACTCATGCCCCTCCCTCCTCCACACCAAGCAGCGCGAGGAGACGCGGGACTGGCACGAGATATCGATGCCCCAGACGGAGAACCGGCAGGTCCCCGTTCCGAACAGACTCAAAAGCCTTGCCGCGGCTGATGCCGAGTACCTTGGCGCTCTCCTCCACCGTCACCGTTCCGCGTTTGGTGCAGCGAAGCTCCGCTAGGGTGGTCACGGGTCCGGTGTGAGACGGTGGATCCGCCGTGGTCTGAGATGCTGAGGAATGTGGGTTCCGAGTCTGGGCCACGTGTCTCAGGTCTCCTCGCCCAGGATTCGGCGCATGCGGGCGATGGAGATCCCGAGCGCGCGCGCCAGCCGGACCACCGTTTGCCGTTGGGGGATTACGAGGCCACGCTCCAGTCGGCTGATGGTGGCCATGTCGACGTCCGCGAGGTAGCCCAGGGCCTCGAGAGTGAGGTGTCGTTCCCGACGCAGTTCTCTTAGAGTCACGTCCGCCTCCTCGTGAACGATGAGAAATACTGCGCTCAAGTATAGATGGTCCATCGGACAAGAACAAACTGTCTCTTGCTTCTTGCATGACTCTACGGGATAATGCCTTGTAGAGCGGCCTGAGACCCCGTCGTGCAAGGAGACCGAGATGCCAGCCACGCCCAAACGCAAAGGGAAGGCGCCCCAGGAGGGCAGCCGATTCCCCTCAGAGGTCATCGCTGCGAACGTCCGTGACCATCGGGTGCGGGAACGGCTGAGTCAGGAGGAACTTGCGGAACGCATGATCCTCCTGGGGCACGGCACCTGGTCGAGGGCCACGGTAAGCGAGATCGAACGCGGCGGCCGGGCGCTCTCGGCCGCCGAACTCCTCAGCCTGGCCATCGCGCTCGAGAAGTCGCCGCTCGATGTGCTTGATCCCACCGGCATCGATCACGAGGTGGCCGAGGGCGTCGACTACGGTGTGCAGGCGGTGGTGCCTGTATGGCTGGCCCACCTGTGGCAACGGGGGCTCGTCAGCTTCATCTGGGATTGGGACCTCACTCTGGGGGTGCGCCTGACGGAAGCCGGCTTTCACGAGCCTGGAGCTGCACTGCCCCGCACGGCGAGCGTCATGCTCAAGCGGCTGCAGTTGGCGGAGCGAGACTTGCGAGACACCCAGGCCACCCTGGAGCAGTCCTTCCTGCGTATGGGCATGAGTCAGGCAGGAGCGGCCGCAGCTGCCGAAGGAAGGCAGCGGCCGGCATTGTTCTGGCTGGCTGGTCTTGAAGGGTACGGATCTCAGTTAGAGGTGGAGGAAGAGATCGAAGCCTACATAGAGGCCCTACCCGAGCAAGACTTGGTCGAGCTGCCCACGGACGAGGGCCAGCAGTGAGAGGCCATGTGCGCCGACCGGCGGGCATGAAGACCTGGCAGACCATCTACGAACTTGGTGATCAGTCGGCTCAACGCTGCCAGGCGTGCGGTAAGCGCGTCTGGGTCGAGCGACGGCGGCTGGAGCGGTGTCCGGTCTGTGGTGGCGACCTTCTCGATCGCACCGAACGCCGCCAAGGCTGCCGCTCAGGGTTTCGCACGCGCAAGGAGGCCGAGGAAGCCTTGAACGAGATCCTCGGCACCCTCCAGCACGGCACCTACGTCCAGCCGGCGAGGATCAACCTCGGGGAGTACCTGCGCGCGGAGTGGCTCCCGGCCGTGAAGTCCACCATCCGGGCGTCGACGTACACAAGCTATGAGAGCCACGTCCTTACCCACCTCATCCCCGGCCTCGGTCCGATACCGTTGCAGAAGCTCTCCGGCTCGGCCATCAACGCCTTCTATGCGAAGCTCCTGGTCGAGGGGCGCGTGAGCCGGCGGAAGCCGCCAGATCCGGGGACATCCCCCAAGAAGGACGCGCCGGAGCCCGAGCTGAAACCGCTGTCGCCCACCACCGTTCGGCACATCCACGTAACCCTGCACCGTGCCCTTAGGGACGCTGTGCGCTGGAGAAGGATCCAGCGCAACCCGGCGGATTCTGCCGATCCCCCGGCAGTGCGGCAGACAGAGGCGAACGAGATGAAGACCTGGACGGGCGAACAGCTGAAGACCTTCTTCGAGACAATGCGAGCCGATCGGCTCTTTCCCCTCTGGCGTACCGTCGCCATGACCGGACTGCGCCGCGGTGAAGCCCTCGGGCTCCGCTGGCGCGATGTCGATCTTGAGGGTGCAAGCATCGCTGTTAGGCAGGCCCTCGTCACGGCGGGCTACGAGGTGCGCTTCAGCGAGCCCAAAACGCGCAGGGGCCGACGCGCACTACCGCTCGACGCCGAGACGGTCGCCATCCTCACCGAGTGGCGCAAAGCCCAGAAGGCCGAACGGCTCAAATGGGGGCCGGCATGGACGAATACAGGGCTGGTGTTCACCCGGGAGAACGGCGTCGCCTGGCACCCGGACCGGATCACCAAACTCTTTGAGTATGCGGTGAAACGCTCGGGGCTCCCCCGCATCCGGCTCCATGACTTGCGGCACACGCACGCCACCTTGGCGCTGGCCGCGGGCATCAACCCGAAAACGGTCTCCGACCGGCTGGGTCATGCCTCGGTGGCGTTCACCTTGGACGTATACTCGCACTCCATCCCCGCAGTAGCGCAGGATGCTGCGGACCGCATCGCCGCTCTTGTCTCTGGGGCCTCGTGACTTCTGGGTGTCTGGATCACGAACGCACCTGAGAAGGCCAAGACCGGGCCCTTCGGAAGTGTAAGGGAGGAGCCAGGAGCCACTGTGGAAAGTATGTACCGGAACAGCACACAGACCGCACAGACTGTCAAGTCCCGGTACCCGTGTTACACCTGAGCTCCGGTACCTCTGTTACACCTCTTCTGAGGAACGTAACCATCAGAGGGTGAGTGAGTGCCTGAGGGTCAACCGACCTTGGCCTTCCTTGGGCGACCACCAGGAGTAGCGAAAGCGCCGTGCACCTTGCTTGGGTCATGCGTGGCTTTGTGCGTCCGGATGCGCTCCCCGCCTAGCCAGAACTCCACCGTGTCCTCGAGAAGGCGCACCTCGACCTGGAGCCCTCTGAGGGCCTTGCCCGCCCGGTAGCTCGTGCCTGCGAAGGAGACGCAGCCCGTGGGGTCGACCATGCGGATGACGGCGAGGTCCGAACTCGGGCGGGCGGCCGGTCTTGGACGAGGTGTGCTCCGGGCGGGGATCGTGGGGTTCGCCTCTTTCGGGTGCCGGCGCGCGTGGACCTTCACCAGGACCCCGCGGTTAAAGATCTCGAGGAGGGCGTCGTCGCGCAGCACCACGTCCACGCTCTCCCCGGCGAGCCATCTCCCTACCTGATAGGGGAAGCAGGCCAGGCTGATGCGGCCGTCCCTGCCCACCACCCGGGTGACCGTGCGTCCTGACGGTCCTACAGGTCTGAGCTCCTCAGGAGGCGACTGGAGCTCCTGCGCGAGTTCCGGGACCGCCAAGGCGAAGCGGGTCACGGGCGAGACCATGCCGATACCCTGGTGTGGCCGGCGCCGGTTATAGCGCTCCACCCACTGATCGAGCTCTCCTTGCGCTTCGGCGACAGAAGCGAAGACCTTGTCCTGCAAGAACTCCACCCTGACGGTCTTGTGGAAGCGCTCCACCTTGCCCGTCGTGGTGGGAGAGCGGGGCGCAGTGAGGATGTGCCGAATACCGTTCTCCCGGCAGATGCGGTCGAACAGCACCTCGCCGGTGCCGGGGCCGAACCTGCCGGTGAACACCTTGCCATTGTCAGTGAGGATCTGGTCGGGGACCCCATAGCGCCTGAGGGCTTCGGCTAGTGCTTCGCAGACCGGTCGGGCCGTGGCGCGCAGGACGAGCTTGGCCGAGATGCAGAAGCGGGAGTGGTCGTCGAGGCCGGTGACCACTTTGAGCTCGGTGCTATCTTCAAGCATGACACCGCCCATCACGTCCATCTGCCAGAGTTCCATGGAGCGAGACCTCTCCCAGCGCCTATAGTCTGAGCGTTTGCGCTTGCGGGGTTCCGGGGTGATGAGAGCGTGCCGTACGAGGCAGCGGTAGATCGAGGAGTGCGCCGGCAACGGCTCCCGGCCCTCTTCCTTCAGCTCATGTCTGAGCGTCTGCGGACCCCACTCCGGGTGCTCGACCCGCAGCGTGATGAGGCGGGCCTCGATCTCAGGCGGCATCTGATGGGGACAGCTTCCCGGCCGGGAGGAGTGATCCGCCAAGCCGGCCAGACCGTCGCATCCGTACTGCCGCAGCCACCTGTGCACGGTTTGTCGGGTGACCCCATAGCGCAGCGCCACCTGGGTGATGCTCACCCCGGCGAACACCTCCAACACCGCCTGATGCCGCTGTTCCACCAGTCGCTCCACGAGCACGACTCTGCCCTCCCTGCTCGGATATCCCTGCTAAGAGGCATATCGAACAGGGGCGGTGCCGGCGCGAGCCTCGGGGAAGTGTCACATAGGTACCGGAGTCGGTGTCGCACACCTGCCGGAACAGGTGTCGCACAGGTACCGGAGTCGCGTCCCGAGAGTGTAATGCAGGTACCGGAGCCGCTGTGGAAAGTATGTACCGGAACAGCACACAGACCGCACAGACCGCACAACACCGCGCGTTGATGAAATGTTGATACTCGACGCCCCAGGGACGGTCGCTGCTTCCTCTAGCAAAAGAAAAAGCCCCGCAAAACGGGGCTTTTCTCTAGCGCGCCTGACGGGATTCGAACCCATGACCTTTGGTTTCGTAGACCAACGCTCTATCCAGCTGAGCTACAGGCGCAACTGGCGGAGAAGGAGGGATTCGAACCCTCGGTAGGAGCATTCACTCCTACACTCGCTTAGCAGGCGAGCGCCTTCAGCCAGCTCGGCCACTTCTCCGCGTTCTTCGGGCGACGTCCCTATCGGGGGTGCGTCGCCCCACGCCGGGCTGGCTCCTCGTGCCGAGGCTCGGAAGACAGCCCCGCGCGTCGGCGTATTCTAGCAGAGGGTGACGGGGTGCGTCACCATCGTGGAGCGTCCCGCACGGCGCTGCGACCAGGTTCCGTGGCTGGTTCCGCGGCCGGTTCCGGGGCTTGGTCGTGGGCCGAGAGAGTCGGAGGCACTCAGGCCCTGCCGTACACCGGGATCAAGGCACCCGACACGACCGCCGCACCCGGCGACGCCAAGTAGAGCACGACGCTGGCCACGTCCGCAGCCGACGGCCAGTCGGTGGGGTCCGCGTTCGGCTGCAGGGCGCGGTTCCCGGGCGTGTCGATGTTCCTCGGCATGATGGCGTTCACCCGTATGCCGCGGGGCTTGAGTTCCAGGGCGAGGCTCTTCGTGAGGGTGTGGACGCCGCCCTTCGCCACGGCGTAGGCGAGTTGACCGCCCCTGCCCTCCACGGGCTCCGAATTCCCCGCGTTGACGATCACGCCGCCGTCGTTCATGTGGGGCACCGCTTCGCGGAGCACGTTGAACACGGTAAAGAGATTCGAGGCCAGCTGCTCGTGCCAGACTTCATCGGTGGTGGTGGCCACCTTGCCCGGCGCCCAGCTGCCCACGAGGTTCACCACCACGTCGATGCCCCCAAAGCACGACACCACCTCGGCCACCATGGCGCGCGCCTGCGCGGGATCGGTGAGGTCGGCGTCTTTGAGGAGACAGTGGGTGTCGGGGACACCCGTCTTGGCCGCCAGATCCTCGAGATGGTCGTGGCTGCGCGCCACCAGCACCACCTTTGCCCCGGCGTTGACGAACAAGGGGGTGACCACTCGGCCCAACCCACCCGTGGCTCCATTGATGAGTACGACCTTGTCCTTCAGGTCGCTGCCGGCAGGGTCGGTCATGGTCGCCTCCGTTATCGCGGGTGATGAATGAAGCATACCCATGAAGGGCTCGGGGCTACCCTCGGGGGGGCGCGGGCCGCCGCCCGAGCCCGTGGCGGGGGCGGGGACCGCGTGGTACGTTGACGGTTATGACTAGAAGGCTGTTGAAGAATGACGCTTCGCCGCCAGGGCGCGATGGGCGAGCGCGAGACAAGGACGAGAGGCGCGCTCGTAGCGGCGCTACGAGCGCGACCGAGGACGCCGTATCGCGCCGCCCAGTGCGTTCTGGCGGCCAAGGCTTCGATCATCAACAGCCTCTTGGGTGGCTCATCGGCATAGCCTTCTTCCTCCTCGTCCTGGCGGCCGGAGCGCTGATCAAGGTGACCGGCTACGGGGAACCGACGACGACAGTCGCGTCGACTCCGGCAACCGGCACCGTGGCCGGTGCGAGTTCCACGCCGGGCGACACGCCCGGGGTCTCGACCGGAACGACGGGGGAGCAAGTGGCGGTAGACGCGGCCGTCTCCGCCGACGACCTCCTCGTCCTCGCCCAGACCGAACTCCCGCCCGTGGCCCGCGTCGACTACGCCGCCTTCCCCACCGGTGACGACCCGCACTCCGCCTCGGGGCGCACGTTCCACGTGGCCCCCACCGGAGACGACGGGGGCCCCGGTTCGGAGACACAGCCCTTTGCCACGATCGAACGAGCCCTTTCCGTGGCCGCGGACGGAGAGGCCGTGCTGATCCATGAGGGGGTCTATTCGAGCGGTGGCCTGGTGGTCACCCAGTCGCGCTTCCTCCTGAGTGCGGCGCCTGGTGAGGAGGTGACGGTCGAGGCCGAGGGCCTGGACGCCGGGTACGGTCTCAGCGTGAGTGTGGCCGGTCAGCACGACGTCACGGTGCGCGGCCTGCGCCTCACGGGGTTCGCGCGGCTCGGCGTGCACTACGGGAACCCGGTGACGATCCGGGGGCTGGTGTTCGAGGACCTGGTGGTGGAGGGCGCGGCCGAGGGCATGGCGGGCTACTACGACGCGGCCGACACCATCGTGGAAGGCATGCTGGTGCGCCGGGTGAGTCTCCTCGACATCGGCTCGATCGGCTTTCAGTTCGGGGCCGGGGGAGGGCGGAACGTGCGCATCTCCGGGCTGCACGTGCGCATGGCCGGTGCGGGGGCGGGCGATACGGCGTCTGACGGTCTGGCTTTCGAGAGCGGCGAGAACGTGCTCATCGAGAGCTCCATCGTCGAAGGCGCCGCGGGTGACGGCATCGACCTGAAGGCGTCCAAGGTAGCGGTGGTGAACTCGATCGTGCGGCACGTCGGCCGGAACGGCATCAAGATGTGGGCGGGCGGGGACGTGCTGAACTCCCTCGTGTACGACACGGGGGCCGACGCGCAGGTGGTCACGGAGGGTGGCGTCTACCGCATCGTCAACAGCACCTTCGCGTACCACAACCGGGACGGCACCCGTTCGTATGCCGCCACCTTCGGCTACGATTCGCCGGGCTCGACCTTGGACGTCACCATCCTGAACTGTGTCTTCTACGCGCAGCCGGGGCCGCTCTACTTCTCGCCGGGGGCGCGGGTGCGCGTGGAGAACACGGTGTTCTGGGGCTTTCCCGACCGGCTGGTGGGCTGGGGCGACCGGAATTTCGGTCTTGGGAACGAGGTCGTGGAACCCGCCTTCGTCGATCCACTCCAAGGTGACTTCCACCCCGGCGTGGGGAGTCCGCTGTTTTCCGCCGGTGCCCTCGGTCCCGAGGTTCCGAGCTTCGATCTGCTGTTGGTGCCGCGGGTGGAGAGCATCACGGCCGGCGCCTTCCAGACCACACGCACCGGTACCGCCCCCACCACGACGACCAGCACCACGGCCCCCGACTCGACCACCACTTCCACGGTGCCCCCGCCGGCGCCCTCGTTCGCCGATGTTGTCTCGTCCGATCCCTACGCGGAGGCCATACTCGGTCTCGCCGCCCGGGGGGTGGTGCATGGCTATCCGCAGCCGGGTGGGTCTGCCCAGTTCCGGCCGGACGACCCGGTGCGCCGGGCCCAGTTCGCCAAGTTGATCGTGGTGACTCTGGGGCTCACCGTCTCCGAGGGTCTGACCGCTCCCTTCGACGACCTCGGCCCGGATGATCCCGTGGGGCTCTATCCCCACGAATACGTGGCCGCCGCGGCCGCGAACGGTATCACCGTGGGCGTAGGGGGGCGGAGGTTCGATCCCTATGGGGAGGTGTCGCGGGCGCAGGTGCTCACGATGGCGGTGCGGGCCGCCCGCGCGCGCGCGCCGGGTGCGCTCCTCGATCCGCCGACGGAGTACCGCGGCAGCTTGGGTTCCTTCGACCCGATCCACGGGGAGGCGGCCCGGGTGGCCGAGTACAATGGGCTCGTGGTCGGGTTCCAAGGGTTCGGTATCTCCTGGGAGCCGTACGCCCCGGCGACACGCGGTGAGGCAGCGTGGATTCTGTGGCAGCTGGATCGGCGTTTGAAGGAGGGATCGTGACAGAACAGGTGCAGTTGCCGCGCTTCCCGCGGTTCGGATCTTCGGTCCTCCTTCCCGCGCTCACGGTGATGTTCGGCATGCAGGTGCTGCGCGTGCTCCTACCCCTCCTGGTGTACGTGCTCCGCGACCGCTTTGGTTTCCAGGCGATGCACCTCGGCGGGTTTGCTCTCGTACTCTTCGCCGGTTCCTTCCTGGCGGGCCCTTTGTTAGGGGCGCTCGGTCCGCGGCGGTTGGCCATGGTCATGGCCCTCGGTTTGGGCTTGAGTCGCCTGCTCATTCAGGTCTGGGTGTGGGATCCGGTGATCGACCTGATTCTGGCAATGGTCGGAACGTTGTTCTTCCTGGTCTACCTCCCGGCTGCGCTGGTGCTTGCGGGTTGGCGCACCGCGGGCGGCGGGATCGCCTCGGGATCGACGGCGGTGTACGCGCTCGGCATTCTTACGGGCCTGGCACTCGACACCGCGCTGAACGGCCTCCTCCAGACGTACGACTTGGCCTGGCGATCGGGGTGGATCGCGCCCGTTCTGACGGCGGCGCTCGTCGCTCTGCAGGCCTCGCTCGCCTACGGCGATCGTCTGAAGACGGGGGCCGGATCGCGGACGGCGTCGGCCCGCGGCCGGTTGCTGGTCGGTCCATGGATCGCGCTTGGTCCGATGCTGGCGCTCCAGATGCTCGTCTTCCAGAACGTGGCCCGTCTGACCGTCCTGACCGGGCTCTCGCTGCCGGCCGCCGCCCTCCTGGCGGTCGGAGCGCACGCGCTGGGGCTGGCGGTGGCCGGCTGGCTGTACGTGTTGCAGGGCCCGCCCGCCGCCACGCGGGGGGCGGGAGGCTCGCCGGCGTCGGAGTCCGTTGCCGTGGTTGCCCGGGCTCTCGCCATCGCAGCCGGGCTGCTGCTCGTCTTGTCCGTTATCCCAGCGGCACCCGAAGGCATCGACGCCGCCGTGCTGTTTGTGAGCGGTCAGCTGGCCTCGGCCTACCTGCTGATGGTCGTGGTGGGGTCGGTCGGAGCCGGTCGCCTGGCGGTCACGCCTCCGGACGGTTATGCCGGCGGCTACGGGCGCCTCTCCCCGTTCCACGGCGGAGGCATGATGATCCTGGTGGTCTTCCTCTTTCTCGCCTACTCGGGGTACGACATCGCCCTGCCCTTCTCGGCGGATTCTCTGCCGCCCATCGCGGCCTTGATCCTTGGTGCCTGCGGCGTGTGGGCCATCATGGGGCGCCGCCGTCTCGATCGGGCCGCCGGTGTAGACTCATTGGCAGTCGGCCTCCCGGAGCGGTTCTGGCGCCTAACCCCGGCGTTGCTCGTGGCCGCGGTGGCCATGGCGCCCCTGGTGCAGTGGGCTACGTTCGAACCGGCACAGGTGGAGGCGGGCACCGGAGACTCCGTGCGCGTCATGACCTTCAACCTGCACAACGGCTTCGCCACCGACGGTCGTCTCGACCTGGAAGCTCTGGCCCGGGTGGTAGAGGCCGAAGACCCCGACATCGTGGCCCTGCAGGAGGTGTCGCGGGGGTGGGTCATCAACGGCACGGTGGACGTGTACGGCTGGCTGTCGCAGCGTCTCGACATGCCCGGTGTCTACGGTCCTACGGCCGGTCCCTTGTGGGGCAACGCCCTGCTGACCCGTTTCCCGATGATCGACTACGAACTGGTGGCGCTGCCCACGCCTGATTTGTTGCTGCAGCGCGGCTACATCACGAGCACAGTCGACCTCGGTGGGGGCGATTCGCTGCACGTGGTCGCCACGCACTACCACCACCCCGACGACGGCGGCCCGGTGCGCGTCCTCGAGTCGGAGGCTCTCCTCCGGGCCTGGGACGGCGTGTCGACCATGGTGGTCATGGGAGACCTGAACGGTCGCCCCGGCGATCCCGAGATCGAGATGCTCCGCACCGCCGGCCTCGTGGAGGTACTGCAAGCGGCGGGCATCTCGCCCGGCTACACCTACTCCTCCGACACGCCTTCCGAGCGGATCGACTACATCTGGGCCTCGCCGGATCTCGTCTCGCCGGCCACGCCCTCGCCGGCCGACGTGTACATCACCGCGGGCACCGCTTCCGACCACCTGGGTATCGCCGCGACCCTTTACGTGGGGGAGTAGACCTGGCCCGCCGGCCGACCCCCCTGGTGGCCACGAACCCACGCCTGGCGTATACTTAACACCTGGAATGCGGATCCCCGGTGGCGCCTCGCGCGTGGCCGGTGGTACGCGGACCGTGCTAGGGGAGCGCTCGGCGCTGAGAGTGTGGCTCGACCACTGACCCTGCGAACCTGATCTGGGTAATGCCAGCGAAGGGAAGCAACGGTATCTCGTAGGCCCGAGGCGCGGCACCGACGGTGCGCGCCTTTTTGTGTTGGCGACGGGCATCCCCCCGCCGGTCTCTCACGCCCTGGAATAGAAAGGTGGGGACGGCAGTGGATGGTATGTACGCGGTGATCGTCGCCGGATCGACTCTCGAGCGGCCGTTGCGGCCCGAACTCCTCGCCTGCGCCGACCTCCTCATCGCCGCGGACGGCGGCGCGGAGTCCATCACCGCCGCCGGTCTTCGGCCCCAGCTGCTCGTGGGTGACTTCGACTCCATCGACGACGGCACGCGTGCGTCGCTGGAGGCCGCAGGGATTGAGACCCTCATCCTGCCGGTCGCCAAAGACGAGACCGACACCGAGGTGGCCCTGCGGCTGGCGGTGGAGTGGGGGGCTGCGCGGATCACGGTGTACGGCGCCCTCGGCGGGCCGCGGCTCGATCACTTGGTGGCGGCCCTGCTGCTGCTGAAGGCGGAGTGGTTGGCTTCCGTGGATGTGCGGCTCGTAGACGAGCGGCACGAGGTGTTTCTAGCCATGGGGGACTGCGTCGTGGAGGGGGCGGCGGGCGACCTCGTCTCTCTGCTGCCTCTCTCGTCCGTGGTGGAGGACATCCGCACCGAGGGTCTGCTCTACCCGCTCGACGGGGAGCCGCTGAGCCAGGGGGCGGCCCGCGGCGTGAGCAACGAGCTGCTCGGCGACCGGGCGCGGATCACACACGGCTCGGGCGATCTCCTGGTCATGCACTACACGTCGGCGTCCGCGGGGCGTCTGGAGGAGGAGGGATGATGGACAAGCTTCGTGGCACCGGTTTTGTGATCGCGATGTCGATCGCACTCGCGTTATCAGTGTTCGTGGCGGGTTGCGGCGGCGCGACGACTACCACGACGGCGCCGGAAGGAGCCGCCGGGAGCACGGTGGTGCTCATGACCCACGATTCCTTCGCCATCTCCGATGAGGTGCTCGCCGACTTCACGGCGGAGACGGGTATCACGGTACAGGTGCTCCGATCGGGCGATGCAGGTGCGATGCTCAACCAGGCCATCCTCACCAAGGACAACCCTTTGGCGGACGTGCTCTACGGAGTCGACAACACCTTCCTTTCTCGGGCTCTCGGCTCCGACGTGTTCGAAGCCTACGAGCCTCGGGGTCTCGACCAGGTGCCCGACGAACTCCAACTCGATCCGGGACACCGAGTGACGCCCATCGACTTCGGCGACATCTGCCTCAACTACGACAAGGCGTTCTTCGCCGAGACAGGCTTGGCGCCGCCGGCCTCCCTTCGCGATCTCACGAAGCCCGAGTACCGTTCGCTGTTGGTGGTAGAGAACCCGGCCACGTCCTCGCCCGGGCTGGGCTTCCTACTTGCCACGGTGGCCGAATTCGGCACCGGCGGTGAGTACGACTGGCTGGACTTCTGGCGCGATCTGGTCGCCAACGACCTGCTGGTGGTCTCGGGGTGGGAGGAGGCCTACTACTCGTCTTTCTCCGGTGGTTCCGGTGCCGGCGACCGGCCGCTGGTTGTCTCCTATGCCTCCTCGCCGCCGGCCGAGGTGATCTACGCCGAGACGCCGCTCACCGAGGCACCCACCGGCGTGGTGACCGCCGGGGCATTCCGGCAGATCGAGTTTGCCGGCGTCCTCCGGGGGGCGAAGAACCCCGAGGGGGCCGGGCGGCTCATAGACTTCATGCTGAGTCTGCGCTTTCAGGAAGACATCCCGCTCAACATGTTCGTGTTCCCCGCCAATCGGGACGCCGTCTTGCCTCCCGAGTTCCTGCAGTACACCGACGTGCCTGCTGCGCCGTTGAGCGTGCCCCCTGATGTGATCGAGCAGAACCGCGACAGGTGGATCGAGGAGTGGACGGCGATCGCGTTGTGACGGGTCGTGGGGGCGGGCGTCTTGCGCGGCGGGTGGGCAGCGCCGTGCTGGTGGGGGTACCCCTGCTCTTCCTCGCGTATTTCTTCGTCTACCCGCTTGCCGGGATCCTGTGGGTGAGCCTGAGTCGCGAGGGCTCGCCGTCGGCGGCGTTCGTCACGGTGCTCACGCGTCCCTCCCTCCGCGCCGTTGCCTGGTTCACGCTCTGGCAGGCGGCCGTCTCCACGGTGCTCACCGTGCTGGTGGCCCTCCCCGGTGCGTACGTGCTTGCCCGGTTCCGGTTCCCCGGCCGTTCGCTGGTGCGGGCCGGCGTGACCGTGCCCTTCGTGCTCCCCACGGTGGTGGTGGGCTCGGCCTTCCTCGCACTGCTGGGGCCCGACGGGCCCCTTGGTGTGGATCTCCGGCACACGGTGTGGGCCATCCTCCTGGCGCACGTGTTCTTCAACTACGCGGTGGTGATCCGCACGGTGGGCGGTCTGTGGGCCCACCTCGATCCTCGCTTGGAGGAAGCCGCGCGCATGCTGGGGGCCTCTCGTTTGCGGGTGTTCCGGGAGGTCACGCTGCCGCTGCTTGCGCCCGCGCTGGCGGCCGCTTCGTCCATCGTCTTCCTGTTCACGTTCACGTCGTTCGGCGTCATCCTGATCCTCGGCGGTCTGCACTACACCACACTCGAAGTGGAGATCTGGCGGCAAACGACCCAGTTCCTCAACCTGCCCGTTGCCGCAGCCTTGGCGGTGTTGCAGCTGATCGGGGTGACCACTCTCTTGGTGCTGTACTCTCGCTTTCAGGAGCGGCGGGCGGTGCAGCAGGGTCTGCGGCCGGCGGGCGAGACCGCCCGGCCGCCGCGCACCTGGGGCGAGCGTCTGCTGGTGGGCGCCAACCTGGTCTTCATGGTGCTCCTGCTCGGCACCCCGCTCCTGGTGCTCGTGGAGCGCTCGCTGGCCACGGCGGGGGGGTACGGGCTCACCTATTACCAGGCTCTCTTCACCTCGCAGACCTCCTCGCTCTTCGTACCGGCGGCGGTGGGCCTGCGGAACTCACTGGTGTTCGCGCTTGCCGCCACTCTGATCGCGGTGACCGTGGGGTTGATGGCGGCCACCGTCATCGCCTATCGGCGGGGTCGCGCCGGCCGTTGGTTCGACGTGGTCTTGATGCTGCCGCTCGGAACGTCGGCGGTCACGATCGGGTTCGGCTTCCTGGTCGCCTTGGGAAAGCCCATCGACCTGCGCGCGTCCGCGCTCCTCATCCCCATCGCTCACGCGCTCGTGGCCATCCCGTTCGTGGTGCGCTCGGCCGTGCCGGTGATGCGTTCGGTGCGCGGTCGGCTCCGTGACGCCGCCGCCATGCTCGGGGCGTCACCCTTCCGTGTGTGGCGGGAGGTGGATCTCCCCTTGGCGGCCCGGGCGGCCGCCGTGGGGGCGGGCTTCGCCTTCGCGATCTCCCTCGGTGAGTTCGGGGCCACGGCCTTTATTGCCCGCCCCGATACGCCCACGGTGCCGGTGGCCATCTTCCGTTTGCTCGGCCGGCCGGGCAACTTGAACTTCGGCCAGGCCATGGCGTTGAGCACCATCCTCATGGCGCTGACCGCGGCCGCCGTCCTCCTGATCGAACGCTTCCGGCTCGCGCGGGATTCGGAGTTCTGATGACGCCCGACAGAAAGGGCGGGCTCTGATGCTGCGGGCCGAAGGAATCACCGTGCGGTACGGAGCCACGGTGGCACTGGACGGGGTGGACCTCGAGGTGCCCGATCGCCGGGTGGTGGCCGTGCTCGGCCCCAGCGGGTGCGGAAAGACCAGTCTCCTCCGGGTGCTGGCCGGCCTCGAGCAGGGGGCCACCGGCCACGTGTCCTGGGATGGACGCGATCTCGCCGGCGTGCCCGCATACGAACGCGGCTTCGGTCTCATGTTCCAGGACTACGCCCTGTTCCCGCACAAGACGGTCTTCGGGAACGTCGCCTTCGGCCTCCGGATGGAGGGGCGCCCCTCCCCCGAGATCGTCGCGCGCGTGACAGAGGTACTCGAATGGGTGGGCCTGACGGGCTACGAGGAACGTCCGGTGGGCCCGCTCTCGGGGGGCGAGCAGCAGCGGGTAGCCCTCGCGAGGGTGCTCGCACCGGCACCCCGCCTCCTCATGCTCGACGAACCTCTCGGCTCCCTGGACCGCGGCCTCCGCGAGCGGCTGGTAACGGAACTGCGGCAGCTGCTCACGGGTCGCGGCGTCACGGCCATCTATGTAACGCACGATCAGGAAGAGGCCTTCGCCGTCTCGGACACCGTGGTGATCATGCGCGCCGGACGGATTGCGCAGCAGGGGCCGGCAGAGGAGGTGTGGCGTCATCCGGTGGACGAGTGGGTGGCGGGCTTCCTTGGGTTCGATGTCATCGTGGATGCCCACGTGCGCGCCGGACGGGCCGAGTTCGGCTGGGGACGAATCTCCCTTCCCGGAGTGGACGACGGCGAACGGCGCCTGGTCCTCCGACCGGACGCACTCTCCCTGGACGCGAACGGTGCCTTCTCCGGGCACGTGGTGGGACGCTCCTTTCGGGGCGGGCATTACCTGCTGCGGGTGCGCGTGGAGGGCGGAGTGGAGGTGGAGCTCGAGGTGGGGAAGAGCCGGCTCCCCGGCGAGGGCGACCAGGTGCGTTTCGCCATCGACCCGGAGGCCGTGCCGGTGGTGGGCTGACCGTCCGCACACGCCCGGCTCTCCGACCATGCGCGCCGGGCTCGCGGCCCGGTGGGTCAGAGGCGCCTGATCATGCGTCCGAGGCTGCGCAGTTCCTCGCGGGTGGCGCGCCGCGAGCCGTAGCGGGCGTCCATGTAGCAGATGGTAAGTCGCCGTATGGAGTCGCTCCGCTCCGGCAGGGCCCGCGAGGCTCGGGTCGCGAAGTCGAGCGGCCCCTCGGCCGGGTCGCGCCTGAGTCCGCGCCGCCGCAGGCGGCGCAGCATGCGTCCGTACAGTGCGGCCTCCTCGTTCTCGCCGCCGCCCCGGCGCCACAGCACGATGATCGCCGCCACGGCCACCACCAGCAGGCCGAGTGCGAAGACGTCTGCGATCCCATCCAGACCCGGCCGCCGGCTGAACGGACTGACGACCATCGCGGCCAGCGTGTTGAAGAATGAGATCTGTCTCTCGAGGTCGTAGCCCAGCACCAGCGAATCCCACTTGAGCCTCACCCAGTCCATGGCCAGGAAGGCGCTCGAGGGAGATTCCACCGTGCCTGGAGCCGCGGGACCCTGGTCCGGAGGGGTAGGGTCGAGGCGGAGCCATCCCCGCCCCGGTATGTACGCCTCCACCCACGTGTGCGCCGAAAGCTGTCGGACGAGATAGTAGCTGCCGGTGGAGTTGTAGTCGCCGCCCAGGTAGCCGGCGACCAGGCGGGCCGGCACTCCCTGCGACCGCAACATGAGCGCGAGCGCGGAGGCAAAATACTCGCAGTAGCCGGTCTTCGTTTGAGTGAGGAACACGTCGAGGGGGTGGCCGTCACCGAGCGGGGTCTCCAAGGAGTAGGTGAAACCGGAATGGAAGTACTCCACGAGCAGGAGGGCCTTCTCATAGGGATCGCGTTCCCCGCCCGCCACGAGGCGGGCGGTCTCGGCCACCGCGGGCGGCAGGCCGGAGGGCAGTGCCAGATTGGCCGCCAGCGTCAGGGGATCCGGTTCCACCGCCAGGTAGGGCGACGGGTCCGACACCACGTCGTAGGCGATCCTTCGGCGCACCGGGCGCGCGCCGCGAAGCACGCCCTCGTAGAGTTCGGTCGATCCGGGCAGGAGGGTGTTCATCGACGTGATGCGGTCCAGCCCGAAGAGTGCTGTTTGGCCGTGCGGTTCGAGGTAGACGCGCTGGGCCACCAGCGGAGAGGCGCCCACAGCCGGCAGTGGGCGCCCGACCGTTTCTTGGGGTGCCCGAGGGCGCGCCGTCCACGTGTACCCGTCGGTGGCCTCCAGCACCAGGCCGCGCCAATAGGGAGCCTGAGGAAGCGGTCCCTGGCGCCCGGGAAGCTCGGCGCGGAAGGCCACGCTCGAATCGCGGGCGATGTGCGCCACGTCACCCAGGCTCACCCGGTCTGAGAAGCCGGTCACCTGGGCGCCGGTGGGCCCCACACCCCGCCACAGAGGCGCCGGCGTGCGCGGGAGCGCTACGAAGAACAGCAGAAGAAGGGGGATGCAGCCCACCACGAGCAGGACGGCGATGCTCCCCACCCGCTTCGCGAATGGTCCCGAGACCGTTCGATGCTCCATCACCGTGCCGAAGGGGATCCAGAGCAGTGTGATGGTGCACAGGAGCAGATAGATGATGAAGAGCGGCAGGAAAGCTACGCTCGCGGAGAGGATGGCCGACCCGATGAGCAGCAGGAGGCTGAGGAGCATCACCTGCAGCATGTCCCGAGCCGCCTTCGGGGCGACCAGCTTACCACCGAGTAGCAGGATCGAACCGGCGAGCAGCCTCCCCACAAGGCCGTTCTGGTTCGGGAGTGCGAGGGTGCCGAGCAGCCCGACTATCACGAGCAGGTTGAGCATCCAGCTGGAGAGCGGGAACCGGTCGGAGAGATCCCAGTAGAGCCCCACCACCACGAAGGCCAGGAGCAGCACGGCGTAGACGGGCGACACGTTCAGAACCGCCGGAGCCACCCCGATGGCGGCCAGCGAGTAGACGAGTGCGAGGCTGATGCGGTCGGCTCGCATGGCCTCGGTTATCCGGGGTAGAGGGCGAGCGCCCGCAGTTGACGTTCGCGCTGGGCCGGTCCGGACCCCGCCTCCACCAGCTCGCCCGGAAGACTCAGGCCTACCGGTCGCCCGCATCGGTGGGCCTCCAGCACCAACGCTGTGAGTTGGCCGAGGCGCTCTTCGGTCGTCGGTCCCGGGACACTCTCCAGTGTCAAGATCAACGGCGGAGCGCTCTCTTCGTCGAACTCGTTCACCACCAGCCGCCCGGTGCGGGCCCAGGCCTTCCAGTTGACCCGTGAGGTCTGGTCGCCCGCCGAGTACGCGCGCAGACCTCGGAAGTCGCCGCCCACCCCCTTCCGCTGCGCCCCGCTACCGGCTTCGAGGCCGAGTTGTCGGGTGGAGTCCTGACGCTCGGGCGGGAGGGGTTTCGGGTAGACCAGCACCGAGGCTTTCACCGGAAGCGTGCCGCCCCGATGGAAGAAGGCGAAGGGGAAGGCGGAGGTGAGGGTGATCTCCCCCAGCTCGTGCATGCCTCGGCGCTCGAAGGAGTAGCGTAGGAGCCCCTCCGCCTGGCTCCCCGCGGGCACCTCGGTGAGGAGGAGCTCGTCCCTGGCGCTCTCCAGTCGCAGCAGGAAGGAGGGTAGGCGCCGCCGTCTGTTCACCACAGCCACTCGAAGGGGCACCTCCTCCCCGGCGAACCAGTCGCGGGGAAGTGAGATACGCAGCTCGAGCCGACGGAGCGCCAGATACGCGATGATCCCCGAAAGCGCCATGAGCGCCAGCAGACCCGCCGTGATCAGGTACAGCATGTTGTTGGCGGCGTTCACGGCCGCCGAGCCCACCAGCAACGTCAGGGCGATGTAGAGCCAACCCGAACGGGTGATACGCACTCGGATGCGGCGGAATTTGATCGGTTGCTGCATAGGTTTCAGCGCCTCACGGATGTTCGGGCGGCGGCGGGCGGACTCAGGGGATGGGCACCGTCTGCAGCAGATCCTCCACCACCTGCTCGCGGCGGATACCGGTGAATTCACCTCTGGTCACCAGCCGGTGGCGCATGACCGCCGGGGCGATGGCCTGCACGTCCTCGGGGATGCAGTAGTCGCGGCCCGAGATGAGGGCCCAGGCTTTCGCGGCCAGAACCGTCGCTTCGGCTCCGCGCGGCGAGACGCCCATCACGAGCTTGTCCGAGCGGCGGGTGGCCCACACGATGTCTAGCACGTACTCGAGCAGGGCGTCGGAGGTCTTGATGTAGAGGACGCGCTCTTGTGCGTCTTCCAACTCGGCCAGGCTGATCACCGGAGCGAGGGCCTGGATGCGGCGCTTGCTGTCCAGTCTGGCGAGCAACTCCTTCTCCACGGCTCGGGCTGGGTAGTCCATGCGGAGCGACATGAAGAAGCGGTCCAGCTGCGACTCTGGCAAGGGGAACGTGCCGTACTGCTCGATGGGGTTCTGGGTCGCCACGACGAAGAAGGGCTGGGGGAGCCGATAGGTGGTGCCCTCCACTGAGACCTGACCCTCGCCCATCGCTTCCAGCAGCGCGCTCTGGGTCTTGGGCGTGGCTCGGTTCACCTCGTCCGCCAGGATCACCTGTCGGAAGAGGGGGCCCGGTCGGAACGTGAAGGCCTGGTCGGTGGAGTTGAACACGGACGAACCGATGATGTCGGACGGGAGGAGGTCGCTGGTGAATTGGATACGGCTGAACTTCAGTCCGAGTGCACGAGCCAGCGCCAGCGCCAGCGTGGTCTTGCCGATACCCGGGATGTCTTCGAGGAGGAGGTGTCCTCGAGCCAGCACCGTCGCCATGGAGAGTTTGATCACGTGCTCCTTCCCGAGCACGATCCGGCCCACCGCTTCTATCACCCGCGTGAATGGCGCGTCCAAAGGTCCCGGTCCTACCTTCCATAGGCCCGCGGAGGTGGTTCTCCTCGCGGTACTGGTGGGCTGCTGGTACTCTTCCTTCATCGGCAGGTCGCATCGCCCCCTTTATGCGAACGGGCGGCGGGGCCGCGCGGCGTCCACGGGGGAGAGGAGGCGGAACGGTGGAGGAGTTCGAGAAGCTCGGCGTGTTCTACCTGGGCAAGGAGTACGATCTCGCGGCGGGCGAGATGAAGGACGACCTGCTCCTGTACGATTCCAAAGACCTGGTGACGCACGGCGTCTGCGTGGGCATGACGGGGAGCGGCAAGACCGGCCTCTGCATCGGCCTCCTGGAGGAAGCGGCCATCGACGGCATCCCGGCCATCGTCATCGACCCGAAGGGCGATCTCCCCAACCTCCTACTGACGTTCCCCGAGCTCCGGCCTGAGGACTTCCGCCCCTGGATCGACGAAGCCGAGGCCGCGCGCAAGGAACTGTCGCCCGACGCGTTCGCCGAAAAGCAGGCCGCCACCTGGGCGCAGGGACTTGCCGACTGGGGAGAGGACGGCGCTCGGATCGCCCGGCTGCGCGAGGCGGCCGAGTTCACCATCTACACACCCGGTAGTACCGCGGGCCTGCCCGTGAGCGTTCTCAAGTCGTTTGCGGCGCCCGCGCCCGCCGTCTTGGGCGACTCCGAGCTTCTCCAGGATCGCATCGGAACCACGGCCACCGGGCTGCTCACTCTCCTCGGCATAGACGCCGATCCTATCCAGAGCCGCGAACACATCCTACTTTCCACCCTCCTTGGGGAAGCTTGGAAGGGGGGGAGCGATCTCGACATCGGCTCCCTCATCCAGCAGATCCAGAAGCCGCCCGTGACTCGAGTGGGCGTTCTCGACCTGGAGTCGTTCTACCCGGCCAAGGACCGTTTCGAGCTGGCTATGCGCCTGAACAACCTGCTGGCTGCACCCGGTTTCCAGACCTGGCTCGAGGGCGAGCCGCTGGATATCGGCCGCATGTTCCATACTCCCGAGGGCAAGCCCCGGGTCTCCATCTTCTCGATCGCCCACCTGTCGGACACCGAACGAATGTTCTTCGTATCGCTGCTCTTGAACGAGATCCTGGGCTGGGTACGGTCTCAGCCGGGCACGGGCAGTCTGCGCGCCCTCGTGTACATGGACGAGATCTTCGGCTACTTCCCACCGGTCGCGGAGCCCCCTTCCAAGAAGCCGCTTCTCACGCTGCTCAAGCAGGCGAGGGCTTACGGCGTCGGGATCGTGTTGGCGACTCAGAACCCGGTGGACCTCGACTACAAAGGCCTGGCGAACACGGGCACCTGGTTCATCGGCCGTCTGCAGACGGAGCGGGACAAGGCCCGCGTCCTCGAGGGTTTGGAGGGCGTGGCGGCGGGCGCCTCCGGCGGCTTCGATCGCCAGGCGATGGAGCAGACCCTCGCCGGCCTGGGCAGCCGCGTGTTCCTCATGTACAACGTGCACGAGGACGAGCCCGTGGTGTTCCACAGTCGTTGGGCCATGTCGTATCTGCGCGGCCCCCTCACGCGGAGTCAGATCAAGACCTTGATGGACCCGCGTCGCGCGTCCGTCACGGAGGTCGCGGCGGCCGCCGCCCCCGCCGCCTCGACGCCGTCCACACCCGCCGCCGCCCCCGCCGCCCGCTCGGCCGCCGCCCGCCCGCTACTGCCGCCCGACGTGCCCGAGTACTTCGTGCCCGCCCGCAGGATGGGGGAGGCGGGCACCGTGTACCGAGCCGCCGCGCTCGGAGCTGCTACCGTGCACTTCTCTGACAAGAAGCTTCAGGGTGACGAGGAGCGCTCCTTCGTCCGCGCCGCTGCCGTGAAGGAGGCGGCGGTCCCGTTGGATTGGGCCGAATCGTGGGAGCTCGCGGTACCCGTTGACGACCTCGAACGGGCGCCGGAGGCAGGGGTCGGCTTCGAGCCGCTTCCCGCCCCGGCCGGCCAGGCGGCGAGCTATAAGGCTTGGGCGTCCGACCTGGGTGGCTGGCTCTATCGGACGCAGACTCTCGATCTTCTCGCGAGCAAGGAACTCGGGGTGGTCTCGCTGGCGGGTGAATCCGAGGGCGACTTCCGTGTGCGCCTACAACAGGCGGCGCGCGAACAACGCGACGCCGCCACCGACGCCCTGCGGGCCAAGTACGCCCCGAAACTCGCGGCTCTCGACGAACGGGTCCGTAAGGCTCAACAAGTGGTGGAGCGCGAGAAGGAGCAGGCCAAGGGGGCGAAGCTGCAGACGGCGATCTCCTTCGGAGCCACGTTGCTCACAGCATTCACGGGTCGGAAGAAGCTGAGTGCCGGTACTCTCGGTCGCGCCACCACGGCGGTGCGGGGAGCGGGCCGTTCGCTCGACCAAGCCGGGGACGTCGGGCGGGCCGAGGAGTCGGTGGAGGCACTCCTGCAGAAGAAGAAGGACCTGGACGCCGTCTTCAACGAGGAGGTGTCCGCACTGGAGGCGAGGCTGGACCCGGCCGGTATCGCCCTCGAGGCCCTTTCGGTGAAACCACGCAAGAGCGACATCTCGGTGAAGCTGACCGCATTGGTGTGGCTGCCGTATGCGCTTTCCAACGCGGGGGAGGCCGTGGCCGCCTGGGAGTAGGGGAAGAGCACAGCCGCGTCCTTGTCGCGCACTCGCCCATCGCACTCTGAAGGCGCGGCGTCACTGTTCAGCAGCTGCTAGCGGAAGAAGCGCAGCTCCGCCAGTTGCACCATGAACCGATCGTTCTCCCCCGGGGCGAGGGCGGTGATCCACACGCGGCCGGCTTCGAGTTTGTCGAGCGCCAGGGTCTGCCGCGTCTTCCCGTCCAGGGTCCCCACGGTCACGACCGTGCCGTCGGCGGCCAGGCTGTGCACCTCTCCGGCCCACCCCTCGCTGTGAGAGACGATCTCCATGGCGTCGGCCGGCGCATCGAGTCGGAACGTGACGCCCACGCCCGTCTTGGGCAGGTTGCCGAACTCCGCGCTGCGGTACCCCTCGGTGGTCCAGCCCGTGTCGTCGCTCCCGTCGATGAGCTGTTGCAGTAGCTCCGGGCGCTCCTCGTCGTCTCCCTCGGGGTCGTAGTCATCCAACGCTGTCACCTTGACCGGGATCGGCTCTCGGGTCACGGTGAGTTGGACCACGTCCGCGGCCTTCTCGCCCACCCCGGGCTCCTGGGCCACGACGATGCCCGTGTCTTTGGAGAGATCCAGCACGCGTTCCACCACTTCAACCGTCAGCCCCACCTCTTCGGCTGCGGCTCGAGCCTGGTCGAGGGTGTTTCCCACCACGTCAGGCGCCGCGGCCCCGCGGCCCGCCAGCAGCCACCACCCGGCTACCGCGATCACGAGCACTCCTGCGATCCCGGCCACCATACGCGCGGAGGGCCCTCGTCTCTTCTCGCGCCGGCTGCGCATGATGTCGGCCCGCCTGGTCCGACCCTCCGGGAGATCGAAGTCGCTGTCGGCGGGGAACCCGGCCGGGATGTCGGACGGCGGGGCGGTCTCCGTGCCGGGCGGGGGTACCCATGCTCCCCCCGCGGCGCCGGCGGAGGCCTTGTGTCCCCGGCGCAGCCCACCCAGACTACCGCCGGGTGTCTTCGGCTGCGTGTAGATGTCGATGCCGACCAACGCACCGAGCAGTTCGTCGGCGGACTGGAAGCGGTTCTCCGGCAGCTTCTCCAGCAGACGCATCACCACCCGCTCCAGGTCGGCGGGGATCCCCGGAGTCACGTCACTCAGGGGCGGCGGCGGCGTGCGGATGTGCTGACGGCCCACCTCGGCTATGGAGGAACCTTGGAAGGGCGGTGCTCCCGTGAGCATCTCGTAGAGGACGATCCCGAGGGAGTATAGATCGGTGCGCTGATCCACCGGCCGGCCCTGCACCTGTTCCGGCGACATGTATCGACTGCTGCCGACGATCGAGCCTTCGCGGGTCACGCGCGTCCACTCCTCCACCGTGGCGATGCCGAAGTCGGTGAGCTTCGTCCTCCCTTCGGCGTCCAACAGCACGTTGTGAGGCTTCACATCCCGGTGGACTATGCCCTGTGCGTGGGCGTGAGCCAGCCCTTCGGCTATCTGCCCGGCGATTTGGCCGGCATCGCGAGGCTCGAGTGGGCCGGAGCTCTTGAGCAGGTCTTTCAGGGAGCGCCCCTCCACGTACTCGAAGACCAGGTACGAGGAGTCCTCCGTCCCGCCCCGATCGATGAGAGTCACAAGATTCGGATGCGAGAGGCGGGCGATCGCTTTGCCTTCTCGGCTGAACCGGGCCCGGGCGTGGGCGTCTTCATTGAGGGGAGGTTCCAAGCGCTTGATGGCGACGTGCCGGTTCAGGCGGGTGTCCCACGCTCGCTGCACGGTGCAGGTACCGCCGCGGCCAAGTACCTGTCCAAGCAGGTATCTGCCCTCGAACAGCTCGGGTGTGCTCTCGTCCTCTAGAGGTGTTTCGGGGTGCTCGTGCTCAGGCATGCCTCACGTCCGGTTGGCCCGCCCCCATGGGGGCTCGTGTCTTCCATGTTCGCTCACGGCGATACTACTCCTGCCGTGCTCTCCGTCCCAGTTGCGGACGTGCGGGTGACGGCGCGCCTCAGGCAGCGGCCGATTCGGGCGGCATCCCCTCACTCCGCGGGTACGGGGCGCAGCCCGGAGGCCATGGCGAGCACCTCCGTTTGGGGGATCCCGATCGAGGACAGGGCGTAACGGGTGCCGTGCTCGTTCCAGACGATGGTGACCGTGTCCGCCAGGACGTCCAGGGTGGCGGCCAGGCCGCGGATATCCACCGTCGTTGGCCCCTCCAGTCCTGGGTCGAACCAGTCCCCTTCCAGCAGTGAGAGCGTCGCCGACGGGTTGCCCGGTACGGTATAGATAGCCTCGAATCCCTGGGTGCCGGCGGGGCCGGTGCGGTGTCCGGGATTGTCCGGTGTAGGCTGGAGCAGGAGGTCGTAGGGCAGGTAGGTGGGGTAGAGGACCGGGAAGGGGTAGCTCTTCGCAAGAGCGGTGAACACCACCGGCGGGGTCGCGGCGCTTGCGCCGTCGTTCGTCTCCGGCGGCGCGTCGGAGGTGGCGTCGGGCGATCCTCCGTTGATCACCGCGACGATCTGCGATCCCGGATCGACCCGGACCCCCGCACGCGGCGACTGTTTGAAGATGAGACCTGTGAGCACCTCGTCTGTGATCTCGGCCAGGAAACGGATGGATAGGCCGTTCGCGGAGGCCACGGTCTCGGCCTCCTGCCGAGTGAGTCCGGAGAGATCGGGTAGGACCACCGTCGGGGCGGGTGCGACCCACAGGCTCACCGAGGCGCCGGCGGGTAGCTCGGTGCCCGCGGCCGGGTCTTGACGGGTCACCACGCCGGCGGCGGCGGTGGAGTCGAGATCTTCGCGCAGCGCCCCGGGATGCAGGCCGGTGGATTCGAGGAGCCCGCGTGCGTCCTCGATGGTCAGCCCGCGCGCGTCGGGCACTATCGCGTTCTCCGGCGGCTTGGCGAGGTCCACCCGTATCACGTCGCCGGAGCGCAACTCGGTGCCCGCCGCCGGTTCCTGCGCCATCACCACCGCGTCGGCTGACTCGGTATCGCCGCGTGCGAGTAGTCCGACGCCCGCCTCTTCGGTCACATCCGCCGCCTGTTGGAGGGTGAGCCCTCGCAGGTCCGGGGCGGACTTGTCGCCTCCGCTGAGCGCGAGTGCCAGCCCGGCCGCTCCTGCGGCGAGGATCAGGAGGGCGGCCAGCACGGCCGCCATGATGCCGCCGAGCGGTCGCCGGCGCGGCATATCCAGGTGCTCGTGGGCCGACATGGGCGCCTCCGGGGGCCGATGGCCGTGGAAGAGTCCTCAGCGGCCCAGGGTAGCATAGGCGCCGAACACCGCCCACGCTCTTTTGCTCCGCCCACTTTCGCACTATCATAGTAAGGGTCATCGGATATGATGATCGCGCGGCCCAGTCGGCTGCCCGCCAGGGACCCGCCCAAGGGAAGAACATGATCTATTACGTCATTCCCCGCGAGATCGCGGACGAATACTACGAGGAGTTCAAGAAGCGTTTCGAAGGCGTGGATGGGGTCGAGGTGATTGTCGACCGCCGCGCCGGCGAGCGCCGCACGGATGCGGATCACGGGGGTCAGCGAGTCCTCCGCGACCGTCGCCGGCGCCGCGCGCCCGGTACGTTCCCCGAGATCTAACCGATGGCGGCGACATCGCGCGGCGTCGTACTCGATCTGCACAACCACACGCGGTACTCCCATGATGGGGCGATGTCCCCCCTCGCGTTGCTCCGGGCCGCCGCCCGGCGGGGCGTGGATTGCGTGGGGGTGACCGATCACGACACACTCCGTGGCGGACTCGAGGCGGCCGAGTTAGCCGCCTCTGACCCTTCGCTCCCACTCGTCATCCCCGGGCAGGAGATCCTGACCAGGCAGGGGGAGGTCATCGGTCTCTACCTCACAGAGGAGATCGCAGCCGATCTCGACTTGGAGGCGGCGGTAGCGGCTATCCGCCGGCAGGGCGGGATCGTGTATCTGCCGCATCCCGTCGACGAGATCCGCGCGGCCGCGATCCGGCCCGAGGCTCTTGAGCTCGCCGCCCGCCTTGCAGACGTGGTGGAAGTGGTGAACGGGCGCTCTCTGCGCCGGCGGTTCGACACCAAGGCGTTGGAGCTTGCCGCCCGGCACGCCAAGGTCCTGGGCGGGGGCAGCGATGCGCACTACGCCGGTGAGGTGGGGAGGGCGGTGATGGTCGTCGATCGACTGCCGACTCGCGGCGATCTGCTGTCCGTTCTGCGACGCGGCCGCCCTGTGCGTCCCCGAAGCGTGCGCTCGGATATTCTCGGTTGGTGGTTCTTCGCACGAGTGGGTGTCGACAAGGCACGGAGAGTCGCGCGCCGCCGGTTGGCGTAGAAGGCCGCCGAGAGGTGACGCCATGCCGCCGGAACGAACCGGCCGGCGCCTCCGGTTCGAACCTGCGGTAGGCCGGGTATGCTCCCAGTACAGTGCAGCCGTACGGTTGCGCGACCCTGCCGGCGGGGATGTTCGGGTATATGACGCTGACCACACACGACGATGGACTCGTTCGGGCCGCCCTCTGGGAGCCGCGGGGGGCTGGGCCCGCCGTACGGTGCTTCCTCTGTGCACACTTCTGCACCATCGAGCCGGGCGAGCGGGGCCTCTGCGGGGTACGGGAGAACCGCGACGGTGTCCTCTACGCGCTCACCTTCGGTTGTGCGATCTCGTCGGCCGTCGACCCGATCGAGAAGAAGCCGCTCTTCCACTTCCTGCCAGGGACGCTGAGCTTCTCCATCGCTACAGTAGGGTGCAATCTCACGTGCGCTTTTTGTCAGAACGCCGACATCAGCCAGTTGCCGCGCGAAGCCGGGCGCATCCGAGGAAGCGACTTCGCGCCTGAGGAAGTCGTGACCCGGGCGTTGGAAGCCGGGTGCCGAACTATCGCCTATACCTACACCGAGCCCACCGTCTTCCTGGAGTACGCTTTGGCGTGCGCCGCTCCGGCGGCGGCCGCCGGCCTGAAGAACGTGTTCGTCACCAACGGGTTCATGACGCGCCGATCGTTCGAGCTCGCGGCCTCCCACCTGCATGCCGCGAACGTGGATCTGAAGGCTTTCGACGACGACTTCTATCGACGCCACGCGGGCGCCCGCTTGAAGCCGGTCCTCGACACCATCACCCGGATGGTGGCCGCGGGCGTGTGGGTGGAGGTGACCACCCTCGTCATCCACGGCCTCAACGACGGAGAGCCCGAGTTGCGGGCGCTCGCCGGTTTCCTGGCCGGCCTGAGCCCGGATATCCCGTGGCATGTGTCTCGCTTCCACCCCGCGTATCGCATGCTCGACCGGCCCGCGACCCCGGTGTCGACGATCGAACGTGCGGTGGAGATCGGGCGGGACGAGGGGCTCCGATACGTGTATGCCGGTAACCTCCCCGGACACGAGTCCGAGTCGACCCATTGCCCTTCGTGTGACGAGGTGGTTCTGGGGCGGCGGGGGTTCCGGGTGACCGGCAGGCGGTTGAACGGGAACACGTGTTCGGCGTGCGGCGCCGAGATCGCCGGGTGGTGGGCCTCGTGAGTCTGATAGCCGGCTTCCTCACCCCCCATCCACCCGTGATAGTGCCCGAGGTGGGCGGGGAGCGGCTCGGGGACGTGCGGGCCACCGTGGAGGCCATGCAGCGTCTGACAGAGGAGGCGGCCGCCCTCGACCCTGAGGTGATCGTGGTGGTGTCTCCCCACGCTCCCTTGGACATGCACCACATGGGAGTGAGCGCCGCGACTGCGTATGCCGGCTCCTTCGCTCCGTTCGGCGCACCCCGGTCTCGAGTATCCGTCTTGGGCGATGCCACCTTGGCGCTGGACATCGTGCGCCGCGGCGAGGAGGCGGGCGTGCCGGTGCAGACGCTTGACGCGGGTCGGGAGGCCGAGCTCGACCACGGCACGCTGGTGCCGTTGTGGTTCCTCACGGCGGCGCTGCCGCGCGCCGCGCGGGTGGTCGTGCTCAGCTTCAGTTACCTGCACCGGCAGGCACACGTGGACTTCGGGCGGGCTGTTGGCGACGCGCTGCGGGCGGACCGCCGCCGGGTGGTCTTCGTCGCCAGCGGCGATCTCAGTCACCGCCTACTTCCCGGGGCGCCGGCCGGATACAGGCCCGCGGCGGCCGACTTCGATCGGATGGTCACCGAGGCCTTCGTCGCCGGCGACCTCGAGTCCCTTGCCGAGATCCCACGCGAGCTGGTACAGGAGGCCGGCGAGTGCGGTTTGCGGTCGCTGTTCGTCCTCTCCGGCGTCCTCCTGGGGATGGAATGGCGTCCGCGGCTGCTCTCGTACGAGGGTCCGTTCGGAGTGGGCTACCTGGTGGGCGCCGTCGACATCAACGGCGCGGCGGATACGAGCGCCGCCGCTCCCGGGGCGGCGTCCGAGACGCGGTCCGCCAACGAGGACCCCTTGGTGGCCCTGGCCCGCTCGGCGGTGGAGGCCCACGTGTTGGGCCGCGACCCGGTCGAGGTACCGGCTCCGGGAGCCGTCGACGCGGAGCGCGCGGGAGTGTTCGTCTCCTTGCACCTGCCGGACGGCGCGCTGCGCGGATGCATCGGCACGTTCCGACCGACTCGGCCCACGCTGGCCGACGAGATCGCGTACAACGCGGTGAGCGCCGCCGTGAGCGATCCCCGCTTCCCCCCGGTCAGGCCGGAAGAGCTCGCAGGTTTGCGGGTAGCGGTGGACGTGCTGGGGGAGCCCGAGGAGGTGGAGGGACTCGAGCAGTTGGATCCATCCCGCTACGGGATCATCGTCCGCACCGACGACGGACGGCAGGCCCTCCTTCTGCCGGATCTCGAAGGCGTGGAGTCGGCGGATCACCAGTTGAGGATCACCTGTCGGAAGGGCAACATCCACCCGGAGCGTGATACCTACCGGATCTATCGCTTCGAGGTGATTCGACATGGCCGGCACTGAGGGAGTGGCCCGCGCGGGCGTCGAGCGGCCCAAGGCGACCGGGCGGCCGGGAGGTCTCACCGGACGGCAGATGTGGGTCGACTCCCCCGGGCCTTCCTGTATCATACGACTTGAGGGTCGGGCCTCGTTCAGGGGACGACCGACACGCGGGGGCGTGACGTGAAGAACGGATCGGACATCTCGCAATCTCGACTCGAACGGTTCCGGTATCTCTCGCCGGAGATCGATCCGCCGTGGCGGCGTTTCGTCGGCCGGGTACTCGATCTGAGGAATGTAGGCTGGGACATCGGCGTGCGCGCGATGGAGCGTGCCGCCGGCTACAAGCGCGGCGAGCGCCTCGACTTCCACCTGCGGGTCTCCACTCGCGATCTGCTCGCCGGCAAGGGTCGGGCGGTGCGCGATGAAGTGGAGGCTCTGGCCGACGCCGTGATGAAGGCCGGTTCCTATCCGGCGCGGGAAGAAGCGGCGCGGGCTTTGAACGCGGTCATGGACGTGGTGCACGACCGGGTGCCGCCGGACTTGCTTGCCAAGCTCAGCGACCATCTACCCGAGTTCGATGTCTCGCGGCTGCGCCGCGCGGGCACCGGCGGGTCGGTATCGCCCCTGGATCACTCCGAGCGGCCTTAGCAGGCTGCTGAAAAGCGAAGCCTTGGCCCCCAGAACGCACTGGGCGGCGCGATACGGCGTCCTCGGTCGCGCCCGTAGCGCTGCTACGAGCGCTTCCTGTGTCCTTGTCTCGCACTCGCCCTTCGCGCACTGAAGGCGCGGCGTCACTTTTCAGCAGCCTGTTAGTCGCTCAGCGCCGACCCGGCGGCCCCATCCCGCCGGTGGCCGGGATCTCGCCTTGACCGCCGGGCACCGCCGGCTCAGCTCGAGGTCGGCGGTGCCTTCTTCTTCGTCGAAGCAGCGGAGGGCTTCTTCGGCGTGGCAGCGCGGGGCTTCTTCGGCGTGGCTCTCGCCTGGGGAGCCGGGGAGGCTCCGTTCGTCTCCAGAGCCTGGGTGAGCACTTCGGAGACATGCTCCACGTAGACGAACTGCATGTCCTTGATGACCTCGTCCTTGATCTCTTCCACATCGGCTTCGTTGCGATCGGGGAGGAAGACTTTCTGGATGCCCGCTTGTCGGGCGGCGATGACCTTCTCTTTGATCCCTCCCACCGGGAGCACCGCACCGGTCAGGGTCACTTCGCCGGTCATGGCCACATCGGCGTTCACGGGACGCTCGGTCACCAGACTGGCCAAGGCCGTGGTCATGGCCACGCCTGCGGAGGGGCCGTCCTTGGGGGTGGCTCCCGCCGGCACGTGCACGTGGATGTCGTGCTTCTGGAAGAAGTCCTCGGGGATGCCCATGGTGGGGGCCACGCTGCGGATGTAGGTGAGTGCCGCCTGCGCCGACTCCTTCATGACGTCGCCGAGCTGGCCGGTGAGCGTGAGCTTGCCGGTTCCAGGCATGGAGCGGGCCTCGATGAAGAGGATATCGCCGCCCGCCGGGGTCCAGGCCAGGCCGGTGGACACGCCCGGGTCGCTCGTGCGTCGCTTTGAATCGCGGAACAGCTTGCGTTTTCCAAGGAAGTCCTTGAGGTTCTCGCCGTTGACCGTGAGGCGCTTCTTGCCCTCCTCGGCCACGACCCGAGCGAACTTCCGCGCCACCTTGCCGATCTCGCGCTCCAGGTTGCGCACGCCGGCTTCCCGCGTGTAGCCCTGTACGATCGCGCTCAAGGCGTCGTCGGTGAACTGCAGCTGCTTCTTCCCCAGCCCGTGCCGTTCCAGTTGTCGGGGGATGAGGTAGCGGCGGGCTATGTGGAGTTTCTCTTCCTCCGTATAGCCGGCCAGGGAGATGATCTCCATACGGTCGCGGAGGGGGCCGGGGATCGTGTCGAGGATGTTGGCCGTGGTGATGAACATCACCCGGGAGAGGTCGTACGGCAGGTCGAGGTAGTGGTCGCGGAACGTGTTGTGCTGCTCCGGGTCGAGCACTTCCAGCATGGCGCTCGAGGGATCGCCGCGCCAGTCGGAGCCCATCTTGTCGATCTCATCGATCATGAACACCGGGTTGCTGCTCTCGGCGTCCCGCAGCGCACGGATCATGGTGCCGGGCATGGCACCCACGTAGGTGCGCCGGTGACCCCGGATCTCAGCCTCGTCGCGCACGCCGCCCACGCTGATCCGGATGAACTTGCGCCCCAACGCTCGGGCGATACTCTGGCCCAGGCTGGTCTTGCCCACGCCGGGAGGCCCGACGAAACACAGGATGGGTGCGCTCGACTGCTCCTTCAGCTTCTGGACGGCAAGGAACTCGAGGATGCGGTCTTTCACGTCCTCCAGGTCGTAGTGATCCTCGTCGAGGACCTCACGCGCGTGGGGGATGTCCAGGTTGTCGTCGGTGAACGTATTCCACGGCAGCGAGAGGATCCAGTCGAGGTAGGTGCGGATCACACCGTACTCGGCGGCCGCGGAGGGCAGTTTAGCCAGACGGTCGAGCTCTCGGCGTGCCTGTTTCTCCGCGTCCTCGGGCAGCTGGATCTCGTCGATCTTGGTGCGCAGTTCGTTGATCTCGGCCTGTCCTTCGTCCGACTCACCCAGTTCCTCCTGGATAGCCTTGAGCTGCTGTCGGAGGAAGTACTCGCGCTGGGTCTTCTCCATCCCGGAGTGCACCTGATCCTGGATCTTGGACCCGAGCTCCAGTACGTCGAGCTCGCCGCTCATCATCTCGGTGAGGCGGTGCAGGCGCTTGGCTACGTCCACCTGCTCCAGGAGCTCTTGCTTGTCCTCTGTCTTGAGGCGCATGGTGGAGGCCATGAAGTAGCCCAGGGCCGCCGGATCCTCGATGTTCACCGCGGCCATCTCGAGTTCTTCCGGCAGGTACGGCACCAACTGCACTATCTTGGTGTACACGGACACCAGGTTGCGCTGCAGCGCCTCGAGTTCCTTGGACTCCTCCATCACGTCGGGCAAGTCGCTCACCCGAGCCACAAGGTAGGGCTCGTGCGCCGTGTACTCGTCGATGCTGATGCGCCGCAGTCCCTGCACGATGATGCGGAGGGTGCCGTCGGGCGCTTTGATCATCTTCTGCACCACGGCCAGCGTGCCCACCCCGTACACGTCGTCGGGACCCGGGAGTTCGACGTCCTCGTTCTGAACGGCCACGAGGGCGACGAGCTTATCCTTGGCCAAAACGTCGTCGATGAGGCGGACGGACCGGGCTTGGCCCACGGCGAGCGGCATCATCGTCTCGGGGAAGACGACCGTCTCCTTCAGCGGCAACACGGGGAGTGCCGCGGGGGTAACTCCCTCCAGCGCCGCTGCGGGGCCTTCCCTCTCTTCAGCGTCCGTCTGGGGCTCTACGTCTTCGTCCACTTCGATGTGGGCTAGATCGGCGGAGGTCAGGGGCTGCCCGCTCCGTTCGGTACGTTCGTCCGAGCTCATCGCCGTCCTCCTTCCGCGTCGGTTCCGGCCCCCGGGGACTCCTCGGCGGATCGCCGCGCTTCGTCTTCCTCATCCCGGTTCACGATGCCGATCCGTTTACTGCCGCTCCGTTCGGCGATGGGCAGCATCACTTCGAGGAACCCTTGGTGGTAGTGAGCCTCCGCGCGCTCCGAGTCCACGTCCACCGGCATGAGGATACGGCGTTCGAAGGGACCGTAGGCGATCTCCATCTGCTGGTAGACCTTCTCCTTGTGCCCGTGGTCCACCCTGTGCCCGCGGATGCGGAGTACCCGCTCTTCCACCTGTAGATCCAGGGACTGTGGCTCGACGCCTCCGAGTTCCAGCCGCACGATCATGGCGGACGCTGACTTGCTGAAGTACACGTCCACGTTGGGGCGGAAGGCCGTTCGCCCTTGGCCCACCATCCGATTGGTTCCCATGAGTTCCAGGAACATCCTGTCCACCTCGTTCTGCAGGCGGCGGAAGCCGGAGTGCTCGTCCTTGTCTCGTGGGTTCACGTCTCTGTCTCCGTAGCTCGGCGTGGTCTTGGGCGGTAGAGGGCACGGCTGCTGTTCCCGACGTGTCCTGCTGCTCCGAATCCGGTATCCCCTACGGTATTGCCCGTTGGGCACGAGCGCAAACGGTTTACCGTACGAGCCTCGTCGGGAACCGTGGGAAGCACATGAAATGGTCGTATCGCATATTCCGGGTCTTCGGCGTCGACGTGCGCGTGCACGTCACGTTCGTGTTCATCGTCGCATATTTTGCCTACGTATGGGGCATCCTGAGGGAGCCGGGTGGAGCGGGAGGCGCGTTGTATGGCGTGATCTTGGTGGTGTTGCTCTTCGGACTGGTGGTGATGCACGAGCTCACTCACTCTCGAGTGGCTCAGGCCTTCGGGGTCTCCGTCCGCGACATCACCCTACTTCCCATCGGCGGCATGGCCGCGATGGAGGAGATGCCGAAAGAGCCGCGGCAGGAGTTGCTCGTGGCTTTGGCGGGGCCTCTGTCCAACGTTGCCTTGGCGATCGTCATGGCCGCCGCCGCGCCCTTGGTGGTGGACACCTCCGTGTTCCGCAGTTTCCAGCTCTTCTCGGACGCGCTGCTCGAGCCGAGTTTCGAGGGGGCCTACCTCTATCTCTTGGCGATCAACCTGAGCCTGGCCGTGTTCAACCTGCTGCCCGCCTTTCCCATGGATGGGGGCCGAGTCTTCCGGGCCTTCCTGGCGATGCGCATGGGCAGGGCGCGTGCCACACGGGTGGCCGTAGGCGTTGGCCAGGTCTTCGCCGTTCTCCTTGGTATCCTGGGCATCTTCGGCGGCGGTCTCCTCCTCGTGGTCGTGGCGGTGTTCATCTATTTCGGTGCCCAGGCGGAGGGTCGCGGCGATGATTTGAAGAACTCCCTCGGCGATCTGCGGGTGAGCCAAGCGGTGACCCCCCACGTGGAAGTGGCCCGCCCGGGGCAGAGCATCGGGGAGTTGGCGGCCCGGCTCTTTCATACGTACCAGACGGATTTCCCCGTGGTGGAGAGCGACGGTGAAGTTGTCGGCATGGTCACGCGTGATCGACTGATCACCATGCTTGGACAGCATGGTGCGGACTTCCCGGTGTTGGATGCTATGCGCACCGACTTCCCTGTGGGCAGGCTTTCCGACTACGTGTACGATGTCTTCGAGCGCATGAGGACCGGCGGCGTGCGTGCCGTGCCTGTGATCGAGGGGGGACGTCTGGTGGGGATGGTGTCTCTGGAGGACATAAGCGAAGTGATCGCCTTGCTGTCCGCCGCCGGCCCCGATCTCGCGCGGCGGGTTCCTCCGGAGCCCGCCGCCGGTCAGGTGGTTTCGCATGATTGAGAGCGGGTACGAGCACGCCCGTGAGCGCAGCGTGGACGGACACTCCCGATGCGGCTGTGGCGTTGGACGGCGGGTGCCTGGCGATCGATCGTAGGGGAGGCCGGGAATAGCACTTGATCCTGAACAGGGTGCTCGGTGGGCATTGGCGGTAGACCTCGACGTGTGCACTGGCTGCCAGGCGTGCGCGGTCGCGTGTCGGGCGGAGAACAACATCAGCGTCGTGGGCGAGGAGCAGGCCGCCATGGGCCGCGCTCAGCATTGGATCCGCATCGAGCGCTACTGGGACGAGGGCGAATACCCGAGTGCGAACGCCCGCTTCCTGCCCCTGATGTGCCAGCAATGCGGCAAAGCGCCGTGTGAGCCCGTGTGCCCGGTCTTCGCGTCCGTCCATTCGGCGGACGGACTCAACAGCCAGATCTACAATCGCTGCATCGGCACGCGATATTGTGCTCACAACTGCCCGTACAAGGTGCGGGTGTTCAACTACTTCAAGCCCGAGTTCCCCGCGCCGCTCGAACAGCAACTGAACCCGGATGTCACGGTGCGGAGTGTGGGGATCATGGAGAAGTGCACGTTCTGCGTGCAGCGTATCCGGCGAGTCCGGCAGCAGGCTCGAGCGGAGGGACGCGCCGTGGCCGACGGTGAGATCACCCCCGCCTGCGTGCAGACCTGTCCACCGGGGGCGCTGGTCTTTGGCGACGCCGGAGATCCGGAGAGCCAGGTGGCCCAGCTGCTGAAGAGCAGGCGGGGGATGAAGTTCCTCGAGGCGTTCAATACAGAGCCTTCCGTGGTCTATCTCAAGCGCCGGGGCGGTCCGGATGTCTGATCTCGGTGCCACCCACGGCCCCGCGCCTTCGGAGCGGCCGGACTCCTCTGGCGGGCTCAGCCCCGAGCAGGCCGCCGTGGTGTACGAAGCCGCGGGGGTCAAGACCTCGCAGGCGCTGACGGAAGACGAACTCAAGACCCTCGACCGCGATCTCGACCACCGGGTGTTCCGAGCGATGCAGTCCATCGGGATACGCTATCTGCTTCTGGTCGGTTTCCTGCTGACGGTCATCGGCTTCGGCGCGGTGGGGTTCGGATGGCAGATCTATCGGGGTATCGGAGTGACCGGGCTCAACCGGCCCGTCTTCTGGGGCTTCTACATCACCAGCTTCGTATTCTGGATCGGCATCAGCCACGCCGGCACCCTCGTGTCTGCCATCTTGCGCGTACTCAACGTGGAGTGGCGGCGGCCGCTCACGCGGGCCGCCGAGGCCATGACGCTGTTCGCCCTCATGATCGGTGGGCTCTTCCCGATCATCCACCTGGGCCGCAACTGGCGTTTCTATTGGATGATCCCTTTGCCCAACGAGCGTGGCCTCTGGCCGAACTTCCGCTCTGCGCTCATGTGGGACCTCCTTGCGATTCTCACTTATATTACGGCCAGCTCCCTGTTCCTATTCCTGCCGCTGGTGCCCGATCTGGCCACGGCCCGCGACCGCACGCGGGGTCTCCGGCGAAAGATCTACGGCCTCCTCTCCCTGGGTTGGCGGGGCACGCAGCAGCAGTGGCATCGACTTCATCTGGCCATGCGGGTGTTCACCATCGTCGTGATCCCGATAGCTGTGAGCGTGCACACCATCGTGTCCTGGGACTTCGGCATGACGCTGGTGGAAGGCTGGAAGAGCAGTGTCTTCGGCCCCTACTTCGTCATCGGTGCCATCTACTCCGGCATCGCGGCGCTGATCACCGTCCTTATCCTCGTGCGCAAGTCGATGGGCCTGGAGGAGTACCTCACGTTGCGGCACTTCGACCGTTTGGGGAAGGTGCTCCTGGCCGTGACCGTGCTGTGGTTCTATATGTTCTGGGCCGGCTTCCTCACCGATTGGTACGGCGGCAACGCCGTAGCCAAGCTGGTCCAGCAGGAGCACCTCACCGGTCCGTTCGCCCCCCTCTTCTGGACGATGATGGTGGCGAATGTGGCCGTGCCCTTCCTGTTCCTCTGGTTCCGCCGCGTGCGCACGTCGATGGCGGCGATGATGGTGATCAGCCTTCTCGTGAACGTGGGCATGTGGCTCGAACGATTTCTCATCGTGGTCACCTCGCCCATGGTCAACTCCGTTTCGTACAACTGGGGCGGCTACACACCGCAGTGGCCCGAGATAGCTATCGCGCTGGCCACCTTCGCCGCTTTCGCGCTCCTGTACCTGATCTTCTCGAAGGCTCTGCCGTTGATCTCCCTTTGGGAGGTCAAGGAAGGGTGGCGGGTGGACCGCTGGCAGCGTGAAGGTATCGTGGAGGTGGAGAACGATCTGCCCGGGTTCGAGGCGGGCCCGGCCGTCGACTCCGTCGGGGCCGGGGGCGGCGCATGAGCGGCGAGCGCTTCGTCTCGGTGAGGGTGGAGGGTGAGCGGGGCGTGGCCACCGCCCTGAAGGCCCTCCGTGATTCGGGGGTGCCGCGGGAATACGTGGAGGTGCTCTCCGACCTTCCGCTGCCCGCCGGCGTGCTCGGCGGCCCCATGCGCAGCACCCGGCTGCCGCTCTACACCGCCGCCGGGCTGGTGATCGGCTTCCTTGCGGGAGTCTTCTTCTCGATCGGTACCCTCTTCCTTTACCCGTTGCTGGTAGGCGGACAGGTGTCGCGGGTCTCTCCCCCGAACCTGATCATCATCTACGAGCTCACCATGTTCGGCATCGTGGTCGCCACCGCCTTGGGCTTTATCCTCGAGACCCGCGGGCGTGGCCCACGCCGGCCCTACTTCAAGGGAGTGAGCCGCGGGGAGACGTTCGTGGTGGTGGAATTGCCGCCCGACCTCGTGGCTTCGCGCGTGCGGGCCTCCCTCGAGGCGCACGGCGGAGTGTTCGTTGAAGATGAGAGCGCGGCCTCGTGACGCTCCAGCGCCGCATCCTGACCGGATTCATCGTCGTGGTGACGACAGCCCTGCTGACCGTGTTGGTGGCGCAGGTCTTCACCGGCTGCTGGGTGGACGTGGGAAACGAGATGGGCGACCAGCCGTCCGTGGGCTACGTGGAGCCTCCCCGTTCGTCGGCGCCCGATGAAGCCGTTCCGTTCAGCGGCCCCGACGTGCCGCCCGGCGGCGGCGTGCCGGCGAACCCGGTGAGCCGTACGGCGGTCTCTGAGGAGCGTGGCTTCGCGAGCTACGTGCTCTTCTGTACCCCCTGTCACGGCGAGGCGGCCGGCGATCCCGCTCCCGGCCATGTGGGCGCCCTGTTCTCGCCGCCGCCGCCGCACCTCGCCGATGTGGTGGGCGCACGGCAGGACGGCGAGATATTCCTGGCTGTCTCCACGGGCTTCGGTCGGATGCCTGCTCTGGCCTCCCGCATGAGCGCGGAGGAGCGCTGGCACCTCGTGAACTACCTGCGCGGGCTGGTGGCCGGTGAGCCCGGCCCCGCCGCTGATTCGGCCCTCCTGCGGGGGGCTCAGGTCTTCTCCGTGCAGTGTGCGGGCTGCCACGGCCCCGCCGGCGAGGGGGCACTGGGCCCCGGCCTGCACCCGTCCAGCCTGCTGTCCGAGTCCGCGTCCGCCGACATCCTGGCGCTGCTCCAGGCGGGGCGGCCCTCGCGAGGCATGCCGGCCTTCGGCGGACGTCTCTCTCAGGGCGAACTCGACGACCTGGTCGTACTGTTGAAAGAACTGCAGGCGGGCGGGTCGTCGGTGCTGCAGGACTCGCTTGCCCGTCTGCGCCAAACGACCACGACCGTCGCGCCGCCGGCCACCACGAGTACCACCGCCTCCCCAAGCACCACGAGCACCACTGCGTCCTCCGGCGGCGGGACGACCACGACCGCACCCGGTCCGGACCCGGCTGTGATCGCCCTGGGCCAGAAGGTGTACGGCAACAATTGTGTCGGCTGTCACGGGGTCGACGGCTCGGGCGGCATCGGCTCCGTATTGAAGCCCAGCACGTTCATCAGCGCCGGCACCGATGAGGCCGTGCGCGAAGTCATCGAGAAGGGCCGGGCCGGCACCGCCATGCCGAACTGGGGCGGTCGACTGTCGGCCGACGAGATCACGGCTGTGGTAGTCCTGCTGCGCAGCTGGCAGGGACCGTCCGCGGCGGGAGCCACGGAGGCGGGGGCGGAGCCGGTCGCCCCCCCCTTCACCCATCGCGCGCACCTGGCCCAGGGTGTCTCCTGCCTCTTCTGCCACAGCAGCGCTATGCGCGGGCCGTCAGCCGATCTCCCGCCGCTCGAGCTCTGCGTCGGCTGCCACCGTTGGATCTCGACGACGACCGACGCGACCCAGGCCGTGCTGGACGCCTTCGACAATGGCACCGAGGTGGGCTGGGATCGGGTCTACGACGTGCCCGACTTCGTCTTCTTCAGTCACCAGCCGCACGTGGCGGTGGCGAAGGTGAGCTGCACCGAGTGCCACGGGGACGTGGCCTCCATGACGCTGGCCACGAAGGCCGAACGGCTCACCATGGGCTTCTGCCTCGACTGTCACAAGAAGCAGCCGGAGCGCGAGAGACTGCTCGACTGCCAGATCTGTCACAAGTAGCGGCGCCTATCCCGGGCGAGGGAAGAGGAGAGAGCGTGTTCACGGAGTTCACGAGACGGGATTTCTTCAAGAAGGCGGGAGTGCTCTCGGCGGCTCTCGCCCTGAGTGGTTGCGGCGGCAACCGGGCCGAGGAGCGCCTGGTGCCGTTCCTGCGCTCCCCCGAAGAAGAAGTCGCCGGCGTGTTCACCGACTACGCGAGCCTCTGTCGTCAGTGCCCGGCCGGTTGCGGAATCCTGGTGCGCACCATGGGCGGGAGGGCGCACAAGATCGAGGGCAATCCCCGTCACCCTCTGAACCAAGGCAAGCTCTGCGCCCGGGGACAGGCGGGATTGCAGGCCCTCTACAATCCCGACCGCCTCGCCGGCCCGCAGGCGCGCACCGGCGGCCGCGACTCGGCTTTCGGCACCATCACCTGGGACGAGGGAGTCTCGCGCCTGACAGAGGCGCTTCAGACGGCCAAGGAGGCCTCGGCTTCCGGCTCGCCGCGGGTGGCCGTGCTGGCCGGGCAACTCCCCGATCACCTGTATCGGGTGGCGGCGCTCCTGCTCGGCGCGGCGTCGACCGAGGTGGCTTCCGGCGTGCAGGGGGAGACTTCCCGCGCTCTCCCCGTCGTCTGGAACCTCCACCGAGCGATGGACGGGGTCGGGCGGCTGGGTCGGGTGACACAAGGGATCCTCGGCGAGAGCGGCACGCCCTCCGATCCCTCGCCGCCTCCCCTCTTCGACCTCGGGGCTGCGGACGTAGCCGTCTCTTTCGGGGCAGACCTGTTCGGCACCTGGCTTTCGCCGGTGTATTTCGGACGAGCCTATGGGGAGATGCGCCGCGGCGGGGGCACCCGTCGCGGGTACCTCGCGCATGTCGACTCCCGTCTCACCGCCACCGGCGTGAGCGCCGACGAGTGGCTGGCGGTGCCTTCCGGCCGTGAGGCTGAGGTGGCCCTGGTGCTTGGTCGGGTGATCCTCGACGAAGGTCTCGCATCGACGCCCGGCCTTCCCGGGGCCGACGCGGTTTTCACGGGCGTCGATGCGCGGGCGCTGGCCGCCGACCTCGGCCTCTCGTTCGAAGCCCTCGTGCGGCTCGCCCGGCTGTTCGGCTCGGCCGCGGCGCCGCTCGCCCTACCCGGTGGCGGTCTCGGCGCCCACGAGAACGGCCTCGCCGCCGTCCAGGCGGTCATGGCCCTGAACCTGCTCGTGGGAGCGCACGGCCGGACCCTGCTGCCCTCGCCCACTCTGGCCGGCTCGGACTTCGGCTTGGCGGAGACCGTCTCCGAGTTCTCCGTGGTGCGCACCCTCGTGGACGACCTTGGGGGCGGCCGGATCGACGTGCTCTTGGTGCTCGACGGAGATCCGCTACACGACCTGCCTGCCGCCCTCCGTTTCCGGGAAGCGGCCGCTCGGGCGCCTCTCATCGTGGACTTCTCACCCTTTCCTACCGAGACGGGAGAGACTCTGGCCGACCTCCGCCTGCCGGCCCCCACCTACCTCGAGACCTGGGGCTACCAGGTGCCCCAGCCGGGCACGCGCCTGGCCACGCTGGGCGCTCAGCAGCCGGTGGTGCGGCAACTGCACGATACTCGGTCCACGGTGGACGTGCTCTTGGCGGCGGCCAAAGGTCTTGGCGGCGCCGCGGTCGAGGCCCTCCCCTGGGACACCGAGGTGGACTACCTGAAGGCCTCCGTCGACGGGCTCCGCGACCGCACCGAGGCCTCCATCGTCACGGGCGACCCCGAGGTGTTCTGGGTGAAGTGGCAGCAGTTCGGAGGCTGGTGGTCGACGGTGGAGGAGCCGGCTTCGGAGACGCCGGTCACTGCGCCCGGGCCCGTTGAGCTCGCGGCTCCGGCCGGCGCCGCGGACGCGACCGAAGGTACCTTCTGGCTCCGTCCCTACCCCTCGCTCACGCTGGGCGACGGCCGCCACGCGAACCAGTCGTGGCTTCAGGAGACCGCCGACCCTATGACTTCGGTGATGTGGGATTCGTGGGTGGAGATCAACCCCGAGGTGGCGGAGGAGATGGGCATCGACACCGGAGATATGGTGATGGTCACCTCGTCGGTGGGCTCAGTGGAAGTGCCCGCGTACGTGTATCGGGGCATCGGCCGAGACATGGTGGCCGTGCCGCTCGGTCAAGGGCACGTGTCGTACGGGCGTTACGCGGCCGGGCGGGGAGCCAACGTGGCCGCCATCCTCGAGATGACGCAGGCCGCGGACGGTGAATTGGCGTGGGGCGCCACCCGGGTGAGTCTCGAGAAGACGGGTCGGGCGAAGAACCTGGCTACGCTCGAAGGCTCCGATTCCACGGTGGTGCCCGAGGGTCTGTAGCCGGCCCGGCGCGCCGGGCCGGCGGCGTCGCACGCTTCCGGCGGGTCGCGTTTCAGGGTGGGCCCGCGACGCGACGACCGTTTCCCGGTC
>Ga0209347_1000357_pt1 | contig 123503 bp, 133 predicted proteins | sample AutmiccommuBRH23_FD_187382 | JGI IMG/M metagenome (GOLD analysis project Ga0209347, IMG submission 187382) | Deep subsurface microbial communities from Mt. Terri, Switzerland - Autotrophic microbial communities BRH/23 (SPAdes) (version 2) | ecosystem: Environmental > Aquatic > Deep subsurface... | reverse complement strand
GTAGCCGGCGGCGTGCTGCTGCTGGCGTCCTGCTCGTTCCACATGGACCCGGCGTCCTTCGCGCAGCAGACCGCCCGCGGCGTCGCCGAGGCCGGCCGCCAGGCCCGCATCCTGCGCCGGGCCGGCGCCGGGCCGGACCATCCGGTGCATCCGCAGCTGCCGGAGAGCGCGTATCTGAAGGCCGAGGTCTACGCACTGGATTGAGCGGCTGCGCGTCGCATCGTGGGTCCCGGCTCGCCGCTGACGCGGCGTCCGGGATGAGGGATGTGGTCGAGGCCCTATAAACCCGGCCGAGCGCAGCGAAGAGCCGGGACCCACCCGCCGCTCCACCACCCGAGTTTCAGCCTCGCTCGTCCTCCGGCAGCAGGATCGGCTCGCCGTGCGGCGCGCGCTCGGCGGCGCGGGCCCAGGCGTCGCGGCGGCTGGCGAGGCGCTCGGGCGTGAGGTCGGTGCGCGCCAGCACCAGCCCCTCCAGCGCCCTCAGCCAATGCCGATAGTAGGTGTCGCCGAGATCCGGATCGCCGCCGGCCTGCGCCGCCTCGATCTCCGCCGACAGCGCCGCCGCCCACTCGTTCCAGGTGAACAGCCCGCCCTCGTGCAGCTTCACCGTCATGGCGAAGGCCTGCGCCTCCCACGGCTCGCGGAACACCGGCCCGTCGCGGTCGACCGGGATGCGCGGCAGGGTCTCGATGGGTATGGCGATGCTCATGCCGGCTCCAGATACGGCTCCCAGAGGTCGGCCTGCACGCTCCCCGGCTGGGCGTCGGCCCCCCACAGCTCGCCCGAATCGAAGGTGACGTTGTACAGGTGGTGGGCGACGCCGCGCTGGCCGGCCGCCGAGGCGTCGGCATAGACGTGCGCGCCGTGGTGCAGCACCACCGTGCCGGTGCGGCCGCGCATGTAGCGCGGCGCCCGGGTGTGGGTCACCGGGTGGTCGTTGCGCACGGTCACCCGGTCGCCGATCGCGAAGCGCGGCCGCTGGTTGGTCTCGCGGGTGTAGGGCGAGCCCTGCTGCAGCGCCCTGACCACCCGCTCCGCCGGGATCGCCTGGATGCCGGCCGGCTTCGGGACCATGGCCTTGCCGCTGCGCAGCTCCTCGGCGGTCACCAGGCCCCGCTCCAGCAGCAGCACCTCCAGGCCGTGCAGCCACTGCTCGTAGTAGGTGTTGGCGAGATACTGCGCCGGCGGCTGCTGCTCGCGGGCGGAACGCGCCTGGTCGATGGTCCACTGCCCGAGCCCGCCGCAGGCCAGCGTCAGGGCGAAGGCCCGCTTCTCCCACTCGCCGTGGAAGCGGTCGTCCTCGGGCTCGTCCTGCACCGGGCCGAAGCCGTGCATGCCGCCCATGTCGTGCGCGCCGTTCATTGCGCCGCCTCCGCCCGCACCGCCGGCGCCGAGACGGTCTCGACGCCGATCATGGAATTGCGGGTGACCAGGGCGGCCAGTTGCTCCTCGGACAGGCCCTCGGTGCCGGCCGGGCGCTGCGGCAGCACCAGGTAGCGGACCTCGGCGGTCGAATCCCACACCTTGATCTCGACGTCGTCCGGCAGCGTGGTGCCGAAGTCGGCCAGCACGCCGCGCGGGTCGATCACCGCGCGCGAGCGGTAGGGTGCCGACTTGTACCAGACCGGCGGCAGCCCGAGTACCGGCCAGGGGTAGCAGGAGCACAGCGTGCAGACGACGACGTTGTGGACCTGCGGCGTGTTCTCGACCACCACCATGTGCTCGCCCTGCCGTCCCTCGAAGCCGTACGACTTGATGGCGGCCGAGGCATCACGCCTTAGCCAGTCGAGGAACTGCGGGTCGGTCCAGGCGCGCGCCACCACCTTGGCGCCGTTGCGCGGCCCGACCTTGGTCTCGTAGATGTCGATGAACTCGTCGAGAGCGGCCGGGTCGACCAGCCCCTTCTCGACCAGCAGCGATTCCAGAGCCTTCACCCGCAGCTGCAGCTCATCCAGCCGCGGATGCTCATGGTCGTGGTCATGATCATGGTCGTGCCCATGATCGTGGTGGTGGTCATGATGGTGATCGTGACCGGCCATGGCGTGCTCCCTCGGGGTCGGCTTGCAATTGCAGCCGATCCTAGGTCGGACGCCGGCCGGGAGCAACGCCGCGGACGGACGGATCGCAGCCGATTCCGGACACGCAAAAAGCCGCCCGACCGGGGCGGCTTCGCGTCGGAACTCCCGGGGCAAAGCCCCGCGGGAACCGTGAATCAGTAGCCTTCGCGCTCCATGCGCTTCCGCATGAGCTTGCGATGCCGCCGCACCGCCTCGGCGCGCTCACGCGCCCGCTTCTCGGAGGGCTTCTCGTAGTTGCGGCGCAGCTTCATCTCACGGAAGACACCCTCGCGCTGCATCTTCTTCTTCAGCGCGCGCAGGGCCTGGTCGACGTTGTTGTCGCGAACGGTAACTTGCACGGACTTCCCACTCCTTTCGATTCCGATCTCGGCACGGCAAACGGCAGCCAATGGACCCCTGCACCAGGAGCCCCAGGCCGCCGACATTCAGGCACCCTAACCGAAACCGTGGCTCCGCGCCAGCGGACGTCGGCCCTTCGTCCCGTTTACCAGAGACGCCGGGCGCGCTATATGCCCCATCATGACAACCAAGTCCATAGTTCGCGTCGGGGATCCCGTGCTGCGCCGGGTGGCCGAACCGGTCGGCGATCCGACCGCCCCCGAAATCGGCGAGCTGATCGCCGAGATGACGGCGGCCCTCGAGCACGCTGGCGGTATCGGCTTGGCGGCACCGCAGATCGGCGTGCTGCGCCGGGTGCTAATCTTCAAGGTGCCGGATGCCAGGGCGACCGCCGACCCCGACGACGGGCCGTCGCCGCTGACCGCGCTGATCAACCCGGTGCTGGAACCGGTCGGTGACGAGATCGCACTCGGCTGGGAGGGCTGCCTGTCGATACCCGGCCTGCGCGGCGAGGTGCCCCGCCACCATCGCCTGCGGGTCACCGCCGTCACCCCGCAGGGCGAGCGCTTCGATGCCGTGGTGTCCGGCACCCGGGCCCGCGTTTTGCAGCACGAGGTCGATCACCTCGACGGCGTGCTCTATCTCGACCGCATGACCGATCTCACGCGATTCGGTTTCACCGAGGAGGTCCTCGAGGCCGAAGCCGAACGCCGTCGGTCGCAGCAGGGCCGGGCGGAACAGGAACGCGAGGAGCAGGCATGACCCGCACGCCGGAAATGGACGCGCTGCGCGACCGGATTCTCGACGCCGCACTGCCGAACGTGACCTTCGATGGGTGGACCCGTAAGGCGCTGGTCCACGGTGCGGTCTCGGCCGGCCTCGTCGCCGAGGATGTCGACATCGCCTTCCCGCGTGGCGTGCGTGGGGCGGTGGAGCACTGGCTGCGACGGGCCGACGACGCCATGGTGGCGGCGTTGGAGGCGGCCGACCTGGACAGCATGCGGATCCGCGACCGCATCACCTTCGCGGTGCGCACGCGCCTGGAGCAGGCGGCGCCGCGCAAGGAGGCGGTGCGGCGCGCGCTGGCCTGGCTGGCGCTGCCCGGCAACACCGGCCTGGCGGCCCGCAGCCTTTACCGCACGGTCGATTCGATCTGGTGGGCCTGCGGCGACCGCTCGACCGACTTCAACTTCTATAGCAAGCGCGGCCTGCTGGCGGCGGTCTACTCGTCGACCCTGCTGTACTGGCTGGACGACGGCTCCGAGGGGCAGGCCGACAGCTGGGCATTCCTGGACCGGCGGATCGCCGACGTCATGCGCGTCCCGAAGCTGACCGGCCGGCTGCGCGAGCTTGGCGAAAGGTTGCCGAGCCCGCTGCGCTTCATGCGGGCGCTGCGGCGGACGCGGGGGGCGTCAGGGGGCGCCGCCGCCGGTTGACGTGCCCCATCTTGCGGCCGCCCCGGATCTCGGACTTGCCGTAGAGATGCAGCTTGGCTGTCGGGTCCGCCATCAGGGACGGCCAGGCATCGGCGTCGTCGCCGATCAGGTTCAGCATCTCGGTCTCGAACAGCGCATCGGCCGGCCCGAGCGGCAGGCCGGCGACCGCGCGCACCAGCTGCTCGAACTGCGAGGTGGCGCAGCCGTCCTGGGTCCAGTGGCCGGAATTGTGCGGCCGCGGCGCCATCTCGTTGATCAGCACCCGGCCATCGGCGGTGACGAACATCTCCACCGCCAGCAGGCCGACGAGGTCGAGCCCGGCCGCCAGCGAAGTGGCCGCCGCCTCGGCGGCAGCGGCCACCGCCTTGTCGACCGGTGCCGGCGCCAGGCTGCGGCGCAGGATGCCGCCGCGATGCTCGTTGAGGGCCGGCGGAAAGGTCCGCATCTCGCCGTCGAGGCCGCGGGCGACGATCACCGAGATTTCGGCGGCGAAGTCGATCCGGCGCTCCAGGATGGCGTCGTCGGTGGCGAGCGCCAGCCAGGCCTCGTTCAGCGAGCTATCCATGTCGATCGCCACCTGGCCCTTGCCGTCATAGCCGAAGCGGCAGGTCTTCAGGATCGCCGGCACGCCGACCGCGGCGATGCCCTCGGCCAGCTCGTCGAGGGTGCCGACCCCCCAGAACGGTGCCGTCTCCAGCCCGCAGTGCCGGGCGAAGCGCTTCTCCTCGACGCGGTGCTGGGCGACCTGCAGGGCGAGTGGCCCCGGACGCACCGGCACGTCGCGCAGCAGCCGCTCGACGGTCTCGACGGGTACGTTCTCGAATTCGTAGGTGACGACGTCGACCGCGCGCGCGAAGGCCGCCAGGGCGGACGCATCGTCCCAGCCGGCAACGGTGGCGGCGGCCGCGACCTGCGACGCCGGGCCGCCGGCCTCGGGGTCATAGATGTGGCAGCGGTAGCCGAGATTGGCCGCCGCCAGCGCCGTCATGCGGCCGAGCTGGCCGCCGCCGAGGATGCCGATGGTCGAGCCGGGTGGCAGCGCGGCGGGGGGAAGCGCCGCCGTCATGGACCGGCCGGCCGCGGCGTGTCCCCGGCCGGCTCGTCGTCGACCGGCGCATCCGCCACCGCCGCGGTCTGCCGCCGCCGCCACTCAGCCAGCGCCGTCGCCACGGCCGCGTCCTCCAGGCCGACGATGGCCGCCGCCATCAGCCCGGCGTTGATCGCTCCGGGCTTGCCGATTGCCAGCGTGCCGACTGGGATGCCGCCCGGCATCTGGACGATCGACAGCAGGCTGTCCATCCCGGACAGCGCCTTGCTCTCCACCGGGACGCCCAGCACCGGCAGCGTGGTCATCGCGGCGGTCATGCCGGGCAGGTGCGCGGCACCGCCAGCGCCGGCGATGATCACCTTCAGACCCCGCTCACGGGCGGTCTCGGCGTATTCCATCATGCGCTTCGGGGTGCGGTGCGCCGACATGATGCGGCACTCGTGGGCGACGCCCAGCGCGGTCAGCGTCTCCGAGGCGTGCCGCATGGTCGCCCAGTCGGATTGGCTGCCCATCACGACGCCGACCTTCGGCGCCCCTGTCGGCCCCGCTGGCTGCGGCTCCTGCGCATGCGTGGTCATGGCTCCTCCGGCCACTCGGCGGGAAGCGGCGGATTATAGGAAGGTGCGGAGTCGGCGCAAGGGCCGGATCACCGCCTTGCCGGATCACCGCGTCCGGCATCGTGCTGACAGTCCGGCCGCCAGAGGATAGACTGGCCGGTGACCAGTCGCGCATCATCAAGCCTGCGGGATGAAAGCATACACGCTCGACAACGTGGCCGCCCTCGTGGTGGACGACAACCGCTTCATGCGCACGGTCATCGTGAACGTGCTGCGCGGATTGGAGATCCGCCACGTGGCCGAGGCGCGCGATGGCTATGAGGCGCTCGAGGAGCTGCGGGCGGCGCCGATCGATCTGATCCTGATGGACTGGGAGATGGAAGGCATGAGCGGCATGAAGTTGCTGCAGACGATCCGCGGCGGCAAACGCGGGATCAACCCGCTGGTGCCGGTCATCGTGGTGTCGGCGAACACCATCGCCCGCAACGTCATCCAGGCCCGCGACGCCGGCATGACGGAGTTCCTGGCGAAGCCGGTCTCGGCCGCCAGCCTCTACGCCCGGATCGTGTCGATCATCGAGACGCCGCGCCGCTTCGTGCGGACCGGCTCGTATTTCGGGCCGGACCGGCGCCGCCGCTTCGATCCGGATTATATCGGCCCGCGGCGGCGCAACGAGGACAGCCGCCGCACCGACCACGACGATCTAGACGCCGTCGGCCTCGGCTGACCGGCAAGGAACCCAGCGCATGGCCGACAAGCCGAAGGTCGAGTTCGTCGACAACCCGAACCCCTTGCGTTCCAAGGTGAAGGTCAAGGCCGGTGCCGATGCCGCCGCGCTGATCGCGCAGGCCGAGCAGTCGGTCAAGAAACTCGGCGACGAGTTCGAGACGATCTTCGTCGACAGCGTCGCCGCCCTCGCCGCCGCCATGACCGAGGTGCGCAAGTCCGGGATGGCGCGCGAGCACGGGCTGATCGCCATGCGCCGGCTGCTGCACGACCTGCGCGGCCAGGCCGGCACCTTCGGCTACCCCCTGGTCAGCCAGGTCGGCGACAGCGCCTGCAAGTTCATCGACCTGTCGGACGACATCGGCGAGACCGAGGTCGAGGTCATTCGAATGCACGTCGACGCGCTGAAGGCGATCAGCCAAGCCAGGATCAAGGGCGACGGCGGTCCGATCGGACAGGAACTGATGTCCGGCCTGCGCAAGGTGATCCTGAAGTACAATGCCGGCGGGGCGGGCTGACCGGCCAGCACGGCTACCGTCGCGGCACCCCGCCGTCAGGCGATGATGTCGGGCAGCAGCCTGCTCTCCAGCCGGGAGATCTCGTCCTTCAGCAGCAGCTTGCGCTTCTTGAGCCGCTGCAACTGAAGCTGGTCGAACGGCGCCTTGTCCAGCAGCCGGGCGATGACGTCGTCGAGGTCCCTGTGCTCGGTCTTCAGGTCCGCCAACCGGCGCTTCATTTCTTCTAGATCTTGCACCTCGAACCTCGATGCGCCGCCGGGCCTGGAGCCGCCCCAATTCAAACTCCAGCGTATCACGTCACCGGTGCGGGAAACGACCGTTTCGACGCCGGGTCAGCCCTTCCAGACCGCCTTTGCCGCGGTCAGCACCATGACCGGCCCGGCCGGAAACTGGCGGCGGCCGCGCTCGCGGAAACCGGCGCGCTTGAAGGCGATGATGGCCGCCCAGTTGTCCGGATGCGGAGCCGCGACCAGACGGTCGATCCCAGGCTCGGCGAAGAGCCGGCTCGCCAGGGCGCGAATCGCCTCGCGGCCGAGCTTGCGGTTTACCGCGTCGGGTTCGCCGATCAGCAGCGCGACCACCCGGGTGGCGGGACCGACGTCCGCCTCGACGTCCCAGATGCCGCCGTCGAGCCCGGGGTCGTGATCCTCGGCGTAGCCGATTGGCCGGCCGTCGAGCTCGATTCGCCAGGGCCGTGCGCCGGGCGGAGGCTGCTGCGGCCGCCACCAGCGGATCACATGCGGGGCCGCCAGCCAGTCGTCGAGCCGCCCGTCCTCCCCCGCCGGCCAGGGCACGACGTCAATGGACACTCGCGAGATCCTTCCCCGCTGCATCCTTTGCCCGCCGCGCGACGGCGCGGTCCGGTGACAGCCGGGTCTCGATCATGTCGACGATGCGGGTCACGGTGAACACCAGGGTCAGGTAAATGGCGCCGGCCATCACGAACAGCTCCACCGGCGCATAGGTCTGGCTGATGATCTTGCGGGCGATGCCGGTAACCTCCAGCAGGGTGATGGTGCTGGCCAGCGACGTCGCCTTGATCATCAGGATGATCTCGTTGCCGTAGCCCGGCAGCGCCTGGCGGATCGCCTGCGGGTACACCACTCGGCGAAAGCGCAGCCAGGCGTTCATGCCGCAGGCCTTGGCCGCCTCGACCTGGCCCCAGGGCACCGACTCGATGCCGCCGCGGATGATCTCCGAGGTGTAGGCGCCGGTGTTGAGGGTCATGGCGATGATCGCGCACCAGTAGGCCTCGCGCAGCACCGGCCACAGGAAGCTCTGCTTGATGAAGTCGAACTGCCCGGTGCCGTAGTAGATCAGGAAGATCTGCACCAGCAGCGGCGTGCCGCGGAACACGTAGACGTAGCCGCGCACGAACCACTCCAGCGGGCGGATCCCGGAGGTCCGCAGCACCGCCAGCAGCACCGCCAGGAAGAACCCCAGCAGCAGCGACAGCGAGGCCAGCTGCAGCGTCGTCGGAACGCCGTCGAGCAGCGCCGGGAAGTATTCGGGGAACAGCTCGAAGCGCATGCTCAGGCCCTCCGCACGCCGCGGTTCGCCCACAGCTCGGCCAGCCCGAAGGCACGGTTCGAGCCGGCGGTCAGCACCAGGTACAGCACCGCGGCGGAGAGGTAGAAGACGAACGGCTTCTGCGTCGACCCGGACGCGATCGAGGCCGAGCGCATGATCTCCACCAGCCCGACGATCGAGATCAGCGAGGTGTCCTTGAGGGTGAGTTGCCAGACGTTGCCGAGGCCCGGCAGCGCGTAGCGCGCCACCTGCGGCACCAGGATGCGGCGGAACAGCAGCCAGCCACTCATGCCGCAGGCACGCGCCGCCTCGATCTGGCCGCGCGGCACCGCCAGCACCGCGCCGCGGATCACCTCGGTGGCGTAGGCACCGGAGACGGTGCCGAGCGCGATGGCGCCGATCGTGAAGGCGTTCAGCTCGATGTAGCCGTCATAACCGAACAGGCCGCGGGCGATGGACATCACCGCCTGGTTGCCGCCGAAGAACAGCAGGTAGATGACCAGCAGGTCGGGCACACCGCGGATGACGGTGGTGTAGCCCTGGCCGAGCCAGCGCAGCGGCGGCAGGGCGGACAGCTTGGCGGCCGCTCCGAAGCTGCCGATGACGACCCCGAGGCCGAAGGCCACGGTCGACAGCAGCAGGGTCCACAGCGCGCCGCGGACCATCTCGTCGCCCCAGCCGGCGTCCCCCCAGGCCAGCAGGCTCACCCAGTCGCCCATGCGCGCCCGGCACTCCCTCGGTTGCGATCACCAGATTGCGGCGAGGCCGGCCCGGATCCCCTCCGGGCCGGCCCCTCCCGGCTCACTTCTTCGCGGCCGCGTCGAAGCCGAACCACTTCACGGCCAACTTCTCCAGCGAGCCGTCGTCGATGGCGGCGTTGATCGCCTTGTCGAACATCGCGGTCAGCGACTTGTCGTCCTTGCGGATGCCGGCGCCGACGCCGGCGCCGAACGGCCCGCCGACCATGTTCGGCCCGACCATGACCATGTCCTTGCCCTTGTCCGAGGCCAGCAGCGGCACCCAGTAGGACGCCGAGGCCAGCGCCGCGTCAACGCGGCCGGCCTGCAGGTCGAGGTCGAGGTTCTCCTGGGTGTCGTAAGTCTTGACCGTGACGTCCTTGCCCATGTACTCGCGCAGGAAGTTCTCGTGCGTGGTCGAGATCTGCACGCCGATGGTCTTGCCCTTGAAGGTCTTGACGATGGCCTCCACGGCCGCCTTCTCGCCGGCATCGACCTCGTCCAGTGTCAGCAGCTTCGCCTCGGTCTTGAAGCCGGTATAGGGGCTCGACTTGGTCACCACCAGCACCGCCGGGGTCTGCGCGTAGGAACGGGAGAAGTCGATGACCTCCTTGCGCTTCGCGGTGATCGACATGCCGGCCATGATGGCGTCGTACTTGCCGGCCTGCAGCGCCGGGATGATGCCCTCCCAGGCCTGCTGGATGACCTCGCACTGGATCTCCATGCGCTTGCAGAGGTCCAGCGCCAGATCGACCTCGAAGCCGACCAGCTTGCCGGAGGCATCGGTGGCATTCCACGGCGCGTAGGCGCCCTCGGTGGCGATCTTGATCTTCGCGCCCTTGGCGAATTCCTTCGCCGAGGCATCGGCGGCGAGGCCGGCGACGGCGACGGCCGCGACGGCGGCGAGTGCGGTAAGCGTCTTCTTCACGTGAAGTCCCTCCTGGTCTTTTCCCTGTCCCCGTCGGACATGTTGCGTCCCTTCGGACGACTACCCCGCGGCGGCGTGTTGCGACGTCGCGAGGAATTGCCGGCAGCGCTCGGACCGCGGCGCGCCGAACACCTCGCTCGGCGGCCCCTGCTCCTCGATCCGGCCCTGGTGCAGGAACACGATCTCGCTCGACACCTCGCGGGCGAAGCGCATCTCGTGGGTGACGATGATCATGGTGCGGCCCTCGGCGGCGAGGTCGCGCATGACCTTCAGCACCTCGCCGACCAGTTCGGGGTCGAGCGCCGAGGTCGGCTCGTCGAACAGCATCACCTCCGGTTCCATGGCGAGAGCGCGGGCGATCGCGCAACGCTGCTGCTGGCCGCCGGAGAGATGCGCCGGATACTGGTCGCGCTTGTCGGCAATGCCGACCTTGTCGAGCAGCGCCTCGGCCCGCTCCACCGCCTCGCGCCGAGGCACGCCGAGCACATGCACCGGCGCCTCGATGACGTTCTCCAGCACCGTCATATGGGTCCACAGATTGAAGCTCTGGAACACCATGCCGAGGCGCGAGCGGATGCGGTCGACCTGACGGGTGTCGGCCGGCCGCATGCCGCCGGTGCGCGCCGGCACCATGCGGATCAGCTCACCGGCCACCCGCACCTCGCCGGCGTCCGGGATCTCCAGCAGGTTGATGCAACGCAGGAAGGTCGACTTGCCCGAGCCCGAGGCGCCGATCATCGAGATCACGTCGCCCTGCCGGGCGGTCAAGGAGACACCCTTGAGAACATCGAGGGCACCGAAACGCTTGTGCAGGTCGACGACCGAAAGCATCGCGCCGTCACCGGAAGCGGCGGCGGGAGCGGAAATGGACGAGGCGACGACCATCGACGGTCCTGTGCCGGAGTGCGCTGCAACAATGGCGTAACGAGGCAGCATAACGGCGGGCACGCCCCCGGCAACGGAATTCTGCCGGTTGGTGAGGATCCGGGGACGGATGTCGAGCGCGGGCTCGAGCAGACACATTGTCCATTCGATCGTCTGAAGCACGCGGCCACTTCGGAGCGGCGGGTGGATCCCGGATCACCGCTGACGCGGCGTCCGGGATGAGGAATGTTAAGGCACCATCCATTCCCTCATCCCCGCCGGAGCCCGGACTTGGTCCGGGCGGAGAGCCGGGATCCAGCCAGCGACGGGCGCTCGCGGCAGCATCCCGCCCCGTCGATCAGCCGGCCGGCCGGAAATGCGGCGCCGCCTGCTCCTGCAGCCAGCGCATGGCGGCGATGTAGGGGAACGGCCCGTGGCTGATCCGCGCAACGCCGCAGTTGGCCAGCACGTCGCGTCCCGGGATGCCGTCGCCGGTCATGATGTTCACCGGCAGCGGCGATGCGGCGCACAGCCGGGCGATCAGGCCCGGGTCGGCGAGGCCCGGCGCGAAGAAGCCGCTGGCTCCGGCCCCGGCATAAGCCAGCGCGCGCTCAATGGCGGCGCCGAGCAGGGCGGCGTGGCGCGAGCGGTCCCGCTCCTTGAGGAACAGGTCGGTGCGGGCGTTCACGAACAGCGCCGCACCGGCCCGATCGACGGCACCGCGGATCGCGGCGATCCGTTCCGCCTGCTCGGCGACGCCGTAGAGCCCGTCGCCGCCGACCACCTGGTCCTCCAGGTTGATCCCGACGGCACCGGTGCCGAGGATGACCTCGACCGTCCTCGCGAGCTGCTCGGGCGAAATCCCATAGCCACCTTCCACGTCGACGCTGACCGGCAGGTCGACCGCCGCGGCGATGCGCGCGACGACCGCGGCCACCAGGTCGAGCGGGATGCGCTCGCCGTCCTCGTAGCCATGCGCCGCCGCCAGCGACCAGCTGCCGGTGGCCACCGCCCGGGCGCCGGCCGCTGCCACGGCGCGGGCGGTGCCGGCGTCCCAGATGTTGTAGAGCACGAACGGGTCGCCCCCGACGTGCAGGGCGGCGAATGCGCGCGCCTTCTCGGCCTGGTTCATCTCGCTCTCCTTCTGCCTGTCGCCTTGTGAATGCCGCCGCCGCAGCCGGGCCGGAGCGCTGCCGAACAGCCGGCCGAAGGCGGCGCGGAAGCCGCTGCCGGACTCGAAGCCGGCGTCGAGCTGAGCGTCGATCACGCTGCCGCCCGAGGCCAGGCTTTCGCGCCCCTGCTCGACCCGGCGCATCCGCGCCATCTCCAGGAAGCTGATGCCGAACCGACGTTTGAAGGCGCGGCGCACGGTCGAGATGTCGTAGCCCATCGCCGCGACGTCGCTCTCGCGCCAGCGGCGCTCCGGCTCGCCGTCCAGCGCGTCCAGAAGTCGCGCCACCGCAGGTTCGGGTTCATCGGCGGGCGCCAGCGGCCGGCAGCGTCGGCAGGGCCGGAATCCGGCCTCCAGGCATTCGGCGGTGGAGGCGAAGAACCTGACGTTGCCGCGCTTGGGCTTGCGTGCCGCGCAGGTCAGCCGGCAGAACACGCCGGTGGTGGTGACCGCCGCATAGGCGAAGCCGTCATAGGCCGGATCGCGGGCGATCAGGGCATCGTACAGCACGTCGTCGGTCGGGCGTTCCAGCAGCATGGCGAACCACTACCGCGGCGTCGGCCGCGCCGCCGCCGAAAATCGGGCGTCGATTCCACGAAGTGCCATCCGGCCCCGGCACCGGGATCCCAGACGGCGTCATCACGGCGCCGGCAGCGCCTCCAGGCGGCGCTGCACCGCGGCACCGACCGGCGAGTCGGGCGGCAGCTTGTCGACCAGCTGCCGCCACAGGTCGCGGGCGGTCGCCGGGTCGCCGCTGCGCGCCGCGATCAGGCCGCCGAAGAACAGGCCTTCGGCGTTGTCCGGCTCCAGCGCCCGCACCCTTGCGATGACTTCCGTGAAGGCCGGCGGCATCTCGCGCTCGGACGTGCCGGGCGGGAACAGGGCGTGCGCGTAGTCGAGCTGGACTTCGACGTCGGCGGGCGCCAGCTCGGCGGCGCGGCGATACGCATCGACGGCATCGGCGCGCCGGTTCAACACCAGATACGACCGGCCCAGCCGTCGCCAGCCGTCGAGATCGTCGGGATTCTCGCGCAATCGCCCGGCCAGACCGTCGACCATGCTCTCGATCATGGCGATGCGATCGTCCGGCGCCATGGTCTCGGCCGCCGCCATGTCGCCGGTGCTCGGCCCCCGGAGCGCCGGCACGGCCGGCTGCCCACCGCCGCTCCCGGTTATCTCCGCCCGCAGTGCCGCCAGGTCGGCGCCACTGGCTTCCGCCGCCTCCTGGATCCGAGATGCCAGGATCTGCCGCCAGGGCGCGCCGGGGGGAGTGTCGGCTTCCAGCGCCAGCCACCGGCGCAGAGCCACGTCGACATCCCCGGCCTGGCGGCTGGCCAGCCCGAGATAGAACCGCGACCGCGGCTCGCCCGGCATCTTCTCCAGCGCCTGCTCGAAGGCCTTGCGGGCCTCCTCGCCGACCACGCCGTCATTGACCCGCACCAGCGCCTCGCCGAGTTGGGCGAACGCCTGGGCATCGCCGCCGCCGACCACCGTCGCATGCCGGAACGCCGCCACCGCACCCTCGGCGTCACCCAGCGTCAGCCGGGTCCGTCCGAGCAGCGTCCAGCCCTCGATATCGCCCGGCTGCTCGGCCAGCCGCCGTTCCAAATCGGCAGCCATCTCGATCAGGCCGCGCCGGCTCTCGGCGATCTCGACCATCTGCGCACGCTCCGCGGACCGCGAGGCGAGCGGGGCGTCCGGCAGATCCGGCCGGCCCTGCAGCAGATACAGTCCGATGCTGCCGGCCGGCACCGCCAGCAGCACCAGTACCGCGGCCGCCAGCCGGTGCGCACGCGCCGGCGCCGCTGACTGCTCGCGGTTGCCGCCCTCGCTCTCCCGCCGCTCGGCCTCGGCCAACAGCCGGCGTTCGATCTCCAGCCGCGCGGCGTCGGCGGACGCGGGATCGAGCCGACCGGCCGTGCGGTCGCGCTCGACCTCGGCGAGCTGGTCGCGGAGCACCTCGAAGCCGTGCTCCGAGCGATCGACCGGCGCCGCTGCGGTTCGACGCACCAGCGGCGCCAGCAGGGCGAGAACGACGGCGAGCAGGAGCGCGCCGATGACCAGCCACAAGATCATCGGCGATCCCTGTAGTCGTCGGCTTCCGCCGCCTCATCGGACAGCAGCGCATCGAGCCGAGAGCGTTCCTCGGGCGACAGCGGGGCCGGCTCGGCCGCCCGCCGGGACCGGCGTCGCGCCGCCAGCACGACCCCCGCCCCGCCAAGTGCCAGCAGGACGAACGGCCCGTACCACAGCAGCCAGGTGCTGCCGGTGCGCGGCGGTTCCAGCAGCACGAAGGCCCCGTAGCGGGCGACCAGATACTCCAGCACCTGCTGGTCGCCATCGCCGGCGACCAGCCGCTCGCGCACCAGGCGGCGCAGGTCGCGGGCGAGATCGGCGTTGGAATCGTCGATCGACTGGTTCTGGCAGACCAGGCAGCGCACCAGGGCGCTCAGGTCGCGGGCGCGCGCCTCGAGCGCACGGTCCGCCAGCATCTCGTCGGGCTGCACCGCCCATGCCGGGCCGCCGGCCGGCAGCGCCGCAAGCAGGGCGAGTGCGAAGGCGAGCCCCCGGATCACTTCGCCAGCTCGCGGAGCAGCGGCACCAGGGTGCGGCGGGCGACGTCGTCGGTCACCGCGCCCACATGGCGATGGCGGATCCGCCCGGCGGCGTCAATCACGTAGGTCTCCGGCACCCCGTAGACACCGAACTCGATGGCCAGCCGGCCGTCCCGGTCGACCCCGATGCCGCGGTAGGGGTCGCCGAGCTGCGACAGGAACCGCCTGGTGGCGGCGGGATCATCCTTGTAGGCGATGCCGTAGATCGGCACCCCTTCTGACTCCAGCCGCCCCAGCAACGGGATCTCCTGACGGCACGGGGCGCACCACGAGGCGAAGATGTTGACCAGCACCGGCCGGCCAGTCAGCTCTTCCGAGCTGAGGCCGGCACCGTCGGCGGTCAGGCCGGGCAGTTCGAAGGCAGGCACCGGCTTGTCCAGCAGCACCGACGGCAGCGCACGCGGGTCGCGCCCTTCCAGGATCGGCCACGCCAGTGCGCCTATCAGCGCGATCACGACCGCCAGCGGCAAGAGGAACAGGAGGCGGCGCACGCGCTCAATCCGCGTCGGCGACGCCGGCATGCGCCGGCTGCCAGCTGACCCGTCGCGGACCGGGTGCGCCGACCCGCAGCCGGCGGTCGGCCAGCGACACCAGCCCGCCGAGCACCATCAGGCCGCAGCCGAGCCACAGCCACATGACCAGGGGCTTAACGTAGATTCGCGCCGTCCAGCGACCATCTCCGGCCGGCTCGCCGAGCACCGCGTAGAGGTCGGCGTCGAGGCGCGAGCGGATCGCCGCCTCGGTGGTGCGCTGCCCTTCGACCGGGTAGAACCGCCGCTCCGACTCCAGCCGCTCACCCGAAGGCAGGACGAAGCTGCCGACCTCGGTCTCATAGTTCGGCCCACGCCGCGAGGTCACCCCCTCGAAGACGATCGACTGGCCGGCGATGTCGATGCGGTCGCCGGCGCGCACGAAGCGAACCACCTCGGCGGAGAACCAGGTCTCGCCGACCGCGCCCATGATGAACACCGCCATTCCGAGATGCGCCAGGCTCATGCCGTAGGCGGAGCGCGGCAGGCCGAGTGCTCGCGACAAGGATTGCAGTGGCGACACCCGGAACAGCCGCACGCGTTCGGCCCATTCCGTCGCCACCGACACCGCCAGCCAGACCGCCAGGCCGAAACCGAGTGCGGCCCCGATCGGAGCGCCGCGAAGATACAGCACCGACATCCCGATGCCGACGGCGGCGAGCGCCGCGATCCACAGCCGGCCGAGGGCGGCCCCGAGGTCGCCGCGCTTCCAGGCCAGCAGCGGGCCGACGCCGAGGGCCAGGATCGTCGGCACCATCAGCGGCACGAAGGTGGCCTCGAAATACGGCTCGCCGACCGACACCTTCTCGCCGGTGATGGTCTCCAGGGCGAGCGGGTACAGCGTGCCGATCAGCACGGTCGCGGCCGCCGTGCTCATCAGCAGGTTGTTCAGCACCAGGGCGCCCTCACGGCTGATCGGCCGGAACATGCCGCCGCCCTCCATGGTCGGTGCACGCCAAGCGTAGAGCAGGAAGCTGCCGCCGATGGCGATCGCCAGCAGCATCAGGATGAACATCCCGCGCTCGGGGTCGACCGCGAAGGCGTGCACGCTGGACAGCACGCCGGAGCGCACCAGGAAGGTGCCGAGGAGCGAGAACGAGAACGCCACCAGCGCCAGCAGGATGGTCCAGCTCTTCAGGGCGCCGCGCTTCTCCACGACGATGGCGGAGTGCAGCAGTGCCGTGCAGGCCAGCCAGGGCATGAAGCTGGCGTTCTCCACCGGATCCCAGAACCACCAGCCGCCCCAGCCCAGCTCGTAGTAGGCCCAGCCGGAGCCCAGGGCGATGCCGGCGGTCAGGAAGGTCCAGGCCGCCAGTGCCCATGGCCGCACCCAGCGCGCCCAGGCCGGGTCGACCCGGCCCTCCAGCAGGGCGGCGACGGCGAATGAGAAGGTGGTCGAGAGACCGACATAGCCGAGGTAGAGCATCGGCGGATGCAGGGCGAGGCCGATGTCCTGCAGCAGCGGATTCAGGCCGTTGCCGTCGATCGGCGCCGGCGACAGCCGCTCGAACGGGTTCGAGGTGAACAGGATGAAGCCCAGGAAGCCGACCCCGATCATCGCCTGCACGGCCAGCGTCCGCGCCCGCAGCCCGTCCGGGAGGTTGCCGCCAAAGGCCGCCACCGCGGCGCCGAACAGCGCCAGGATCAGCACCCAGAGCAGCATCGAGCCCTCATGGTTCGCCCATACCCCTGACAGCTTGTAAATGAAGGGCTTGGCCGAGTGCGAGTTGGCGGCGACGTTGACCACCGAGAAGTCGGAGACGAGATAGGCATGGGTCAGCGCACCGAAGGCCAGGGCGATGGCGCCGAACTGCACCAGCGCCGCCGGCCGCGCGAAGCCGGTTAGCGCGGCGTCGCCGCGTGCCGCGCCCCAAAGCGGGACCACGGACTGCAACACCGCCACCACCAGCGCGACCGCCAGCGCCATGTGCCCCAACTCGGCGATCATGAGCCGGCCTCCTTTTTCGCCTGATCCGGTTGCCAGTGCTGCTGCCGCTTGAGGGCGTCCGCCACCTCCGGCGGCATGTAGTTCTCGTCGTGCTTGGCCAGCACCTCGTCGGCCTCGAAGGTGCCGGCGGCGAGCCGGCCCTGGGCGACCACGCCCTGGCCTTCGCGGAACAGGTCGGGCAGCACGCCGACGAAGCGAACCGGCAGGGTGGTGGCGCCGTCGGTCACCAGGAAGCGGATCTCACCGTCGCCCGGTCCGCGCGTGACCGAGCCCTTCTCGACGAGGCCGCCGACCCGCACGCGGCGATCGGGTGCCACCTGCTTCTCGGCGAGGTCGGTCGGGCTGAAGAAGAACACCACGCTGTCCTCGAAGGCCGTCAGCACCAGTGCCGCGGCGATGCCGAGGAAGGCGACGCCGCCGAGGATCAGCGCCAGCCGGCGGTTCTTGCGCGAGCGATACGGCCGGCGGCTCATGTGCCCTGTTCCCCGGTGGCGCCGCCGCGGCGGCGTGGGTCGGCTCCCGCCGAGCGCAGCCGCTCGACCTCGGCCTCGCCGTGCCGGGCGGTCGTCCACGCCCAGGCAAGCAGGCCGACCATGACACCGAACGCCACGCCGTACGATGGCCATACGAAGGCCGCGTAACCACCCATCGCGAAAAAGTCGGACAATCCCGGATCGCTCCTCTCGTCCCGCCAGCCCGGAAGGTAGGTTACGCCGGTATCTTGTCCAAGACACGACACCGTGCCGCGACACCGTCACGCATCGGGCAGCGACAGCCGCAGCTGGCGCAGCCGGCGCTCGGCATACAGCGCCCGGATCCGCAGGATCAGGGCGACCGCAAACACCGCGAGATAGCCGCCGGCCATCACGAACAGTGGTGTCAGCATCGCCGGGTCGATGGTGGAGCCGCCCATGCGCAGCACGCTCGCCGGCTGGTGCAGGGTGTTCCACCAATCGACCGAGAACTTGATGATCGGCAGGTTCACCACTCCGACCAGGGCCAACACCGCCCCGGCCTTGCCGCCGCGCTCCGGATCGTCGAAGGCGTTGGTCAGCGCGATGTGCCCGAGATACAGGAACAGCAACACCAGCACCGAGGTCAGCCGCGCGTCCCACACCCACCAGGTGCCCCACATCGGCTGTCCCCAGAGCGCGCCGGTGACCAGCGCGATCGCCGTGAACGCGGCACCGACCGGAGCTGCGGCCCGGGCCGCGAGATCGGCGAGCGGATGCTTCCAGACAAGGAACGCGGCACTCGCCAGCGCCAGGGTCGAGTACCCCGCCATCGCCAGCCAGGCGGCCGGCACGTGGACATACATGATCCGCACGGTCTCGCCCTGCTGGTAGTCGGCCGGCGAGCGCAGCAGGGCCAGCCACAAGCCGGTTCCGAGCAGCAGCACCGCCGCAGCGCAGAGCCAGGGCAGCAGCGCATTGGCGAGGCGCAGGAACCGGGTCGGGTTGGCGAAGCGGTGCATGATCCGGATATCTCCTACTCGACCGCCTGACGCAAGGCCGCCCCGGCCGCCAGCGGCGCCAGCGGCACCGCCGCCGCCAGCAGCCCGGCCATCAGCAGCAGATGCGGCCGCACCGGCAGCCCGGCGCCGCCGGCCTCCACCGCCGCCACCCCGAAGATCAGCACCGGGATGGTCAGCGGCAGCACGATCAGCGCGATCAGCACGCCGGCGCGCCGCGCGCCGACCACCAGGGCGGCGCCGACGGTGCCGAGCAGGCTGACCGTGGGCGTGCCGAGCAGAAGGCCCCCCACCAGCGCCGGGTAAGCGGCACCCGGCAGTTCCAGGGTGACCGCCAGCAGCGGCGCCAGCAGCACCGTCGGCAGACCGGTGGTCAGCCAGTGCGCCGCTGCCTTGGCCAGCGCCACCACGGCGAGCGGCTGCCCGGAGAGCGCCAGCAGGTCAAGGCCGCCGTCGTCGGCGTCCTGCTGGAACAGCCGGTCGAAGGACAGCATCGCCGCCAGCAGAGCCGTCACCCACAGCACGCCGCCGGCGATCCGCGCCAGCAGCGCCGGGGTCGGGCCGAGGCCGAGCGGGAACAGCGCCACCACCACCACGAAGAACGCCATGGTCATGGCGACGTCGGCACCCTGGCGGCGGGCCAGGCGCAGGTCGCGGGCGATCAGGGCGAGGAAGGCGCTCACGCCGATGCCCGCGCGGCGGCGAAGGCCGAGGGATCGAGGCTGTCGGCCGCAGCTCCCAGGTCGAGGGCGGTATGGGTGGCGGCGATCACCATGCCGCCCGCCGCTCGATGCACGGCGATGGCGCGCTCCAGTGCCGCGACCGAGGCCGCGTCGAGACCGACCGTCGGCTCGTCCAGCAGCCAGAGCGGGGCCCCGCCGGCGAGCACGCGGGCGAGCGCCACGCGGCGGCGCTGGCCCGAGGACAGCCAGCCGGCCGGGAGTGCGGCGAGGCGGCCGAGGGCAAGTGCGTCGAGGGCGGAGTCCAGATGGCCGGTGCCGCGCCCGGCGATGCGCAGCGCCGCCTCGAGGTTCTCGCGGGCGGTCAGGGCGGGCTTCAGAGCATCGGCGTGGCCGAGCCAGCCGAGGCGCGCGGCATGCGCCTCGCGGTCGTCGCCGACCGGCTGCCCGTTCCACAGCACCGCCCCTACCTCGGGCCACCCGAGGCCGGCGAGGATGCGCAGCAGCGTGGTCTTGCCGCCGCCGTTGCGGCCGGCCAGACGCAGTGCACCACCGGCCACCACCGCGAAGCCGAGGCCGGCGAACACCGGACGGTCGCCGCGGCGCGCGGCGAGATCATGAACGTCAAGGCGGTCAGGTCCCATCATGGGGCATCTATACCGCCCATCGGGACGCCGGGTCATGAACTGGATCAAGGCAGGGAAAAGGAAGCGACGCCGCACTGCGGGGGGGAGGGGAGGTGTCGGCGCCGCTTCACAGTCTTCCGACGGGCAAGCCCGTCTCCAGCCAGCCGGTGTAGGTCCGAACTGGCCTTGACCCGCATATGGGATGGCCTGCAGCCGATGTCGAGCCCCTCGGATCGCTGCGACCGTCGGTCGCAGCGCCGCCGCGTCGCAGGATTGGCGACCACCGGCGCCTGGGCTACTGTTCGGCTCCCTTCGCGGCGCCCTCGCCGCCCCCCATCCGGCTTCCAGAGGACCGGCCGGCCTAGACGCCGCCGCCCGAGCATACGGAGAGACCATGGCTACCCAGGAGATCACCACCCCGGCCGCCGGGGAGCCGATCATCGTCGAGCGCCGCGGCGGCGTCGGCGTCGTCACCTTCAACAATCCGGCGCGCCACAACGCCATGTCGCTCGCCATGTGGCGGGGCGCCGCCGCGGCGATCGCCACCTTCGCCGACGACGACGCGGTGCGCTGCGTGGTGTTCACCGGCGCCGGTGACAAGGCCTTCGTAGCCGGCGCCGACATCTCGAAGTTCGAGAACGAGCGCTCGTCGGTCGAGCACATCGAGATCTACAATCAGGCAGTCTCCGCCTATCACAAGACCGTGCAGGGGCTGATGAAGCCGACCATCGCGCGCATCGACGGCTACTGCATCGGCGGTGGCCTGGCGATCGCGCTGGACTGCGACATCCGGGTCGCCTCCGGCGACGCCCGCTTCGCGGTGCCGGCGGCCAAGCTCGGCATCGGCTACGCCTTCGAGGGCGTACGCCGGCTGTACGACATCGTCGGCCCGCAGTTCGTCGCCGAGATCTTCTACACCGCCCGGCAGTTCGACGCCGAGGAGGCGCGGATCATGGGGCTGGTCAACCGGGTGGTGCCGAAGGCCGAGCTCGACGACGCCGTGTGGCCGCTGGCCGAGCGCATCGCCGGCAACGCGCCGCTGTCGATCGCCGCGGTCAAGCACTGCCTGATGGAATTGGCCAAGCCACAGGCCGACTGGGACATCGAGGCGGTCGACCGCACGGTCGCCAAATGCTTCGACAGCAGCGACTACAAGGAGGGCCGCACCGCCTTCATGGAGAAGCGCAAGCCGAACTTCACCGGCAGCTGACCTCTCATGGCTCGCCGCCCCACAGCGAGCAGCTCGGGCCTGGCCGTTCAGTACGCCATCCGCCCGGTGAACGGCCGGCCGGTGGCCAGCGACACCAGGTGCGCCGCCATCAGCAGGGCGATGACGACGGCCACCACCTGCACCGCCGTCCACGGCACCAGCGGCGGGTCCAGGGAGACGCGCGGCCGCCGCTGCATGACCCAGGCGAGCCCGGCCAGCGCAACCGCGGCGGCCAACAGGGCGAGTGTGAGTTCGAGCGACATGACCGGGCAACCGACGACGAGGAGACCGCAGCGATGAACGACAGCGCCCCGCTTGGCAAGCCGGCATACGATCCGGCCACGCACCGCCCGCTCGCCTGGAGCGACCGGCTCGCCGCGTTCCGCTCCGGGGCGGAGCGACCAAGCGACTACCTGGCGCGCTGCCTCGCGACCATCGCCGAGCGCGAGCCGGTGGTGCAGGCCTGGGTGACGCTGAACGAACCCGGCGCCATGGCAGCGGCGGAAGATGCCGACCGGCGCTGGAAGGCGGGCTCGCCGCTGTCGCCGATCGACGGCATGCCGGTCGGCATCAAGGACCTGTACATGACCCGCGACATGCCGACCCAGATGGGCAGCCCGCTCTATGCCGGCCGCACCACCGGCGAGGACTCCGCCTGCGTGCAGGCACTGCGCCTCGCCGGGGCGGTGGTGGTCGGCAAGACCGTCACCACCGAGCTCGGATTCTCGCATCCCGGGCCGACCACCAACCCGTTCGACGCCAAGCGCACCCCCGGCGGCTCGTCCTCGGGCTCGGCCGCCGCCGTCGGCGCGAACATGGTGCCGGCGGCGATCGGCAGCCAGGTCGTCGGCTCGGTGATCCGCCCGGCCGGGTTCTGCGGCAACACCGCCATCAAGCCGACCCTGGGTGCGCTGCACCGCGGCGAGCGCCAGGGCCTTAGCCACAGCCATCTGGGCGTGCACGCCGGCGGCATCGAGGACATGTGGGCGGTAACCCACGCCATCGCCCGCTTCATCGGCGGCGATCCGGGAAGCCCCGGCCTGTACGGTCCTGAGGCCGCACCGCCGGCCGTGGCCCCGCGCTCGCTGATCGTGGTCGAGAGCGAGGGCTGGGAGCAGACCGACGACGCCACGATCGCCGCCTTCGAGCAGCTGCTGGAGTCGGTCGCCGCCGCCGGCGTGTCGCTGGTCCGCCGCAAGGGCCGCGCCGACCTCGAGGCGTTCGAGGCCGAGATCGCCGAGAGCCTGCTGCTGTGCCGCGACATCTGCGGCTGGGAGATGCGTTGGACGCTGCGCAACCTGGCGCGCAAGGACATCACCAAGCTCAGCCCCAGCATGCGTGTCCGGCTCGACCTGGCCGAAGCGATGTCGATCGACGACTACCGAGCGGCACTGACCAAGCGCGACGCCATGCGCACCCGTTTCCGCGCCGTCGCCTCCACCGCCGACGCGATGATCACGCTGTCCTCGGCCGGCCCGGCGCCGTTCATGGAAGGCAACTCGGGCAAGGGCGAGCCCGGCATCACCCACACCACCGGCCTGCCCGCCTACAACGCCTGGACCTCGGCGATCGGCTGCCCGGCGGTGACGGTGCCGATGCTGGCGGTCGGCGGCATGCCGGTCGGCGTGCAGATCGTCGGCCGCCAGGACGACGACTGGCGGACCACGGGGATCGCGCGCTGGCTGAAGGAGACGGTGGCGCCCGTCACGACGTGAGGCGCCCGTCACGGCGTGAGGCGTCGGTCCGGGTTCGGACGCCGGACGTCAGAAGAGCACGGCCGCGGTGACGCTGGCCGGGACGACGCCGATCAGTTCCAGGCTCGAGTCACCCTCGGTCAGCAGGGCCGATCCGCCAGCCGACGTGGTCACGATCACCGTGTTCGGGTCGGACACATCGATCCTGTCGCCATCGGCCAGGCTGAAGTCGCCCACGGTGTCGGCACCCGGCCCGAGCGCGAAGACGTCTTGCCCGGCGCCGCCGACCAGCACGTCGTCGCCCCGGTTTCCGAACAGGGTGTCATCGCCGGCGCCACCGGAAAGCGTGTCGGAGTCCTGCCCTCCGTACAGCAGGTCGTTGCCGTTGCCGCCGTCGAGGTGGTCGCTCCCATAGTTCCCGTAGATCCGGTCGTCTCCATCTCCGCCGAGGAGTGTCTCGACGCCTTCGCGCTGCCGGGCCGGGCCGCCGGGGTCGCCCGTATCGGCCGACGCGGGGCCATTGTTCTGCCCGCCATACAGCAGGTCGTTGCCGCCTCCGCCCTCGAGAAGATCGACCTCGAGGTTGCCGTAGAGAACGTCGTCCCCGTTGTCGCCGTACAGGCTGTCGAAACCGTCGTAGCCGTACTGCGTGTCGGCGCCGTCCAGCCCATGGGCGACGTCCGCCACGTTGGTTCCGAGGATCCATTGGGCGTCGGCGGTCCCGGTCTGCGTGACGGTCAGCGTGTCCGGATTCCAAGCCACCAAGTAGTCCTCGCGGCCGTAGTAGTACCGGGCGGCCTCGACGTCGACGATCCCCAGCGAAGTCTGATCGGGCCTAAATCGGGAAGCCATGACGGTGAAGTAGCTGTCATTCTTGTTCGGATCGATGACGTAGTGGCCTTGATAGGCGTGCTGAAAGCCGAGGCCATGACCGATCTCGTGCAACAGCAAACCAAAACCCGAGCGCCCGGGGGCGACCGTTTCCGGATTGCCGAAGAGCACCGAATTTATGAAGACATCGCCGCCGATATCGCTGGGAACGGTGGAATATCCGAGCCCGCTGACCACGCCGCCGGTGTTGAAGTTGACCAGCCTCGACATGTCGAACATGCCAAATCGCATGTCGCCGATTACGGCGTCCGGGACTTCGACGAATGTCAGGCCGCTCGATTCCGACCATTTATCGAGGGCCAGACGCACCGAGCGCTGGTGCCATTCCGTCATGGCGCTGAACCCAGGACGCGGACCGGGATCGTAGCTCGCCTGCTGCGAGCCGAAACTGTATGTGAGCACCACCGGGGTACCGATCGGGGCATCCAGATTCCAGCGCCGCGCGTCGCCGGCGTAGGTCAAAGACTGGATATCGTCGAACGTCACGGACATGGCTTCCCTCCAGCCGAACGGCCGCGCATCGCTGGAAGCCTGCCTGGCGCGACAACCTTTGGATTATCCGAGCAGGCCCTTTAAAATTATTGGCTAGCCGCGGTCGCGTCAATCCAAGAAGGTGCCGCCCCATCGGCGGCACTCTCAGGTTGCAGTGTCACGGCACCGAGACCTCGTCGCGCTGAAATCTCAGATTGGAACGGGGTGAAGCTGCCGTGGTGCCCCTACGTGTAGCTCCGCAGATCGGCGATTACCTTGCCGTCGTTCAGGAGTTCGCCCGGCTCCACCAGCTTGACCGCACCGCGAAGCTTCGTGACCGCGGCCAGGCTGGCGGCGACAGCCTCGGCCAGGCCTTCGGGCGCGCCCGCGACCTCGCAGAGCAGTGTCATCTCGTCCTGGCCCTTCTCGCCAGTCACCTCCAGGCGGACCCTGCCGAGTTCTGCGTGTCGGCGCGCCACCTCGGCCACCTGAGAGGGGTGCACGAACATGCCCTTGACCTTGGTGGTCTGGTCGGCGCGGCCCATCCAGCCCTTGATGCGCAGATTGGTGCGGCCGCACGAGCTGGCGCCCGGCAGCACCGCCGACAGGTCGCCGGTGCCGAAGCGGATCAGCGGGTAGTCCGAGTTGAACACCGTAACCACCACCTCGCCGACCTCGCCGTCGGGCACCGGGTCGCCGGTGCCGGGGCGCACGATCTCCACGACTGCGCCCTCGTCGGCGATCAGCCCCTCCTTCGCCTCGCTCTCGTAGGCGATCAACCCGACGTCGGCGGTGGCGTAGCATTGCAGCACCGCCACGCCGTATGCCGCCAGCTCGACGCGCAGGCTGGGCGGCAGCGCCTCGCCCGACACCAGGGCATGGCGCAGCGACGAGGCGTCGGCGCCCATTTCCTTCGCCTTCTCCAGGATGATGCGCAGGAAGGACGGCGTGCCGATGTAGTTTCGCGGGCGCAGTGCGGCGATCGCCTGCACCTGCTGCTCGGTGTTGCCGACCCCGGCAGGGAACACGGGGCAGCCGAGGGCGTGCGCGCCGCTCTCGGCGATGCGGCCGGCCGGCGTGAGGTGGTAGGCGAAGGTGTTGTGCACCAGCTCGCCGCGGCGGAAGCCGGCGGCGTACAGCGCCCGGGCGAAGCGGAAGCCGTCGGCGCCTCGGCCCTCCGGCTCGAAGATCGGCCCCGGCGACATGAACACCCGGCCGATCTCGGACAGCGGCGTGGCGTTCAGGCCGCCGAGCGGCGGATCGGCCTGCTGCAATTCCATCAGCTCGGTCTTGCGCAGCACCGGCAGGGCGGCGAGCGAGGCGCGGTCGGTCACCGCCGCCGGATCGATGTCACCGAGCACGCGGCCGAAATGCGCGCTATTGGCCTTGGCATGCGCGACCTGCCGCGGCAGTGCTCCGGTCAGCCAAGCGGCGCGGGCGTCGGCGCTGCGGGTTTCGAGGTCGTCGTAGAACTCAGCCATGGCAGCCTCCTGTGATTCCGGGTGCCGGATCCTCACGTCGCTGGCTGGATCCCGGCTCTGCGCTTCGCTCCGGCCGGGATGAGGGTGTCGGGCAGGCGCATTTTGCTCCTCATCCCGGCCGCAGCGGCGAAGCCGCGGAGAGCCGGGACCCACGGAGCGACGGGCGCTTCACCCCAGCCAGCGCTTGCGGCGGCGGTATTGCTTGACGTCGCGGAAGCTGCGGCGGCCCTCGCCGCCGAGGCCGAGGTAGAACTCCTTGACGTCGTCATTGTTACGCAGGGCGTCGGCCGCCCCCTCCATGACCACGCGTCCGTTCTCCAGGATGTAGCCGTAGCGCGCATAGCGCAGTGCCACGTTGGTGTTCTGCTCGGCCAGCAGGATCGACACGCCCTCGCGCTCGTTGATCTCCTTGACGATCTCGAAGATCTGCTCGACCAGCTGCGGCGCCAGGCCCATCGAGGGTTCGTCCAGGAGGATCATCTTCGGCCGGCTCATCAGCGCCCGGCCGATCGCCGTCATCTGCTGCTCGCCGCCGGAGGTGTAGCCGGCCTGGCTGCCGCGGCGCTCCTTGAGGCGCGGGAAATAGGCGTAGACCTTCTCCAGGTCCTCGGCAATCTGGCGGCGCTGACCACCATGGATGAAGGCGCCGGTCAGCAGGTTCTCCTCGACCGTCAGGTGGCCGAAGCAGTGCCGCCCCTCCATGACCTGGATGACGCCGCGGCGCACCAGCTCGTTCGGCGTCATCTGGTCGATGCGCTCGCCGCGGTAGACGATGCTGCCCTTGGTGACCTCGCCGCGCTCGACGCGCAGCAGGTTGGAAATCGACTTCAGCGTGGTCGACTTGCCGGCGCCGTTGGCGCCCAGCAGCGCCACGATGCCGCCCTCCGGCACGCTCAGGGACACTCCCTTCAGCACCAGGATGACGTGGTTGTAGATCACTTCGATGTTGGTCACGGCCAGCAGCGGCGAGGCGGCCTGGTCCTGGCCGACCCGGTCCCGGTCGGGCGTGGGCGGGGCGAGACTCATCGGGATCTCCAGGGTCGGAAAGAAGGGGCCGGCGGAACCCTCCGCCGGCCCGCTCACATGTCGGCGGTCAGTTGCAGGCGACCGGCGTGATGTTCTTCTCCTTGGCGTAGGCCGCGGACGCCGCCTTCACCATCGGCTGCAGCACCGCGTCGTCGGCGGTGTACCAGTCGGAGGTGAACGACCAGGCCTTGCCGTCCCAGGTCTGGATTCGGCCGGAGCGGGCACCCTCGTGGTCGGAGCAGGAGATCTTGATCGGCCGCAGCATGCCCTCGAAGCCGAGCTCCTTCAGGCGGGCCTCGGTGATGTCGAGGTTCTCCAGGCCCCAGCGGGTCTGCTCGCCGGTCATCGGCTTGTTGCCGAACTTGGCCATTGCCGTGCGGATCGCTTCGGTGCCGACCATGGCGTTGACCAGGCCGCGGTTGTAAAGCACCTCGCCGACGTCGTCCCAGTTGGTGCTGCCCTTGCCGGCGTCGTACAGGCTCTTCTTGACGTCCGCGTGGACGGGATAGCGGCCGGCACCATGCTGCAGCGTCACCGCGTTGTAGCCCTTGGCCCCGTCACCAGCCGGCTCGACGTCGGGCTCCGCACCCGACCACCACACGCCGAACATCTGCTCGCGCGGATAGCCGACACCCGCCGCCTCCTTGATGGAGGTGGAGTTCATCACGCCCCAGCCCCACAGCAGCACGTAGTCCGGACGGTTGCGCCGGATCTGCAGCCAGGTCGCCTTCTGCTCGACGCCCGGATGGGTGACCGGCATGGGGGTGAACTCGAAGCCGTGCATCTCGGCGCGCTTCTGCAGCAGCGGGATCGGCTCCTTGCCATAGGGCGAGTCGTGATAGACCAGGACGATCTTCTTGCCCTTCAGCTTGTCCAGGCCGCCATTCTTCTGGCCGAGGTGCTGGACGATCAGGTCGGCCGCACTCCAGTAGGTGCCGAGCAGCGGGAAGTTCCACTGGAACACCGAGCCGTCGCGGGATTCCGAGCGGCCGTAGCCCATGGAGATCACCGGGATCTTGTCGACCGGCGCCTTCTCGGTGAGCGCGAAGGTGATGCCGGTAGACAGCGGGTTCACATAGGCGGTGCCGGTCGGGCCGTTGTTCTTCAGGCGCTCGTAGCACTCCACCCCGCGGTCGGTGGCGTAGCCGGTGTCGCATTCCTCGTACTTGATCTTGACGCCGTTGATGCCGCCGTCGCGGGCGTTAAGCAGCGCGTAGTAGTCGGCCATTCCGTTCGCGAACGGAATGCCGTTCGGCGCGTAGGCGCCGGTCCGGTAGACGAGGCCGGCGAGATACTGCTCGCCCTGCGCCGCCGCCGGCGCCGCCAGCGACACGCTCAGCAGGGCCGCGGCCGCCCCTCCCATCATCCAGTGACCTAGCTTCATCGTGAGAGTCCTCCTCGGTTTGGCCATCTCTGTGACCTTATGGAAAAAGTGTCGTTCCATCGGGCGGCCAATGTCCATCGCCAAATCGCCCACTGCCGCTGCTACCGGGCGCTCAGTAGGGGAACGGCCACAGCCGCAGCTTCTCCTTGAACACCCCCCACATCCGCGCCAGCCCGTGCGGCTCGACGATCAGGAAGAACACGATCATCGCCCCGAACACCATGAACTCGATGTGCGAGATCAGCGCCGTCGACATGGGAATTCCGAGCAAGGCCGGCAGCTGGTTCAGCAGGATCGGCGTCAGCACGATGAACGCCGCCCCGAGAAAGGATCCGAGGATCGACCCCAGGCCGCCGATGATCACCATGAACAGGATCTGGAACGAGCGGTTGATGTCGAAGGCCAGCGGCTCCCAGGAGCCGAGCCGCAGGAAACCCCACATCGCCCCGGCGACGCCGATCATGAAGGAGCTGACGGCGAAGGCGCTCAGTTTCGACACCAGCGGCCGGATGCCGATGATCTCGGCGGCGATGTCCATGTCGCGGATCGCCATCCACGACCGGCCCTGCTGCCCACGCACCAGGTTGATCGCGACCACCGTCAGCACCACCACCAATCCGAGGATGAGGAAGTAGCGCTGGATCGGGGTGTCGATCGGCATGCCGAACACCGACAGATCGCCGACGGCGACCGAGCCCGAGGCAGTGTAGTTGGTGAACCAGCCGACCCGCGCGAACACCCAGTCGAGAAAGAACTGCGCCGCAAGGGTGGCCACAGCCAGGTAGAAGCCCTTGATCCGCAGCGACGGCAGACCGAACACGATGCCGACCGCCGCCGACATGGCACCACCGAACAGGAACACCAGGATCAGGTTGTTGATCTCCGGCACCCGCAACCAGAGATTATAGGCGGCATAGGCGCCGACCGCCATGAAGGCGCCGGTGCCGAGCGAGACCTGGCCGCAATACCCGACCAGGATGTTCAGCCCGACTGCCGCCAGCGACAGGATCAGGAACGGGATCAGGATCTCGGTGTAGAAATACGGCGTGGCGAGCAGCGGGACCGCGACGAGCGCCACCGCCAGGATGGCCGCCATGATCCAGCGATCCTGCACGATCCGGAAGATCCGCTGGTCGGACTCGTAGGACGTCTTGAACTGGCCGGTTTCCCTGTACAGCATGTGCCTGTCTCCGACGCTCAGACGCGCTCGATGATGCGCTCGCCGAACAGGCCTTGCGGCCGGAACAGCAGGAAGGCCAGCGCCAGGACATAGGCGAACCAGTTCTCGATCCCGCCGCCGACCATCGAGCCGACATAGACCTCGGCCAGCTTCTCGCCGGAGCCGATGATCAGGCCGCCGACGATCGCCCCCGGCACCGAGGTGAAGCCGCCCAGGATCAGCACCGGCAGCGCCTTCAGCGCCACCAGCGACAGCGAGAACTGCACGCCGAGCTTGGCGCCCCACATCATGCCGGCGACCAGCGCCACCAGCCCCGCCACCGTCCAAACGATCAGCCAGATGTAGTTCAACGGGATGCCCACCGACTGCGCCGCCTGATGGTCGTCCGCCACCGCCCGCAGCGCACGCCCGACCCGGGTCTTCTGGAAGAACACCGCCAGCGCCGCCACCAGCGCGCCGGCGATCACCGCCGCCATCAGCTCGTAGGGATCGACCAGCAGCCCGCCGGGGAAGGTGTCCTCGAACAGGAAGATCGGATCCTTCGAGAGGAACAGGTCGATCTTGTAGATGTCGCTGCCCCAGATGGTCTGGCCGAAGCCATCGAGGAAGAAGGTGACCCCGATGGTCGCCATGAACAGGATGATGCCTTCCTGGTTGATCAGCTGACGCAGCACCAGCCGCTCGATGGCGAAGGCCAGCGCCATCATGATGGCGGCGGACAGCGTCAGTGCCACCGGGAAGGCGACCCAGCCGAGCGACGGCGTCAGCCATTCCTGCAGCCGGGCCATCGCCAGGGCGGCGAACAGCACCATCGCGCCCTGGGCGAAGTTGAAGACGCCCGAGGCCTTGAAGATCAGCACGAAGCCGAGCGCCACCAGCGAGTACAGCACGCCGGTCAGCAGGCCGCCGAGCAGCACCTCGAGAAACGGACCCATGCCCTGGAGACCCCCTTAGTGGCTCACGCCGAGATAGGCGTCGATGACCTGCTGGTTCGCCCGCACCTCGGCGGGCGTGCCGTCGGCGATCTTGCGGCCGTAGTCGAGCACCACCACCCGGTCCGAGATGTCCATCACCACGCCCATGTCGTGCTCGATCAGGACGATGGTGGTGCCGAACTCCTCGTTCACCTCGAGGATGAAGCGCGACATGTCCTGCTTCTCCTCGACATTCATGCCGGCCATCGGCTCGTCGAGCAGCAGGATCTCAGGCTCCATGGCCAGCGCCCGGCCGAGCTCGACGCGCTTCTGCAGACCGTAGGGCAGGCGGCCGACCGGGGTGCGGCGGATCGCCTGGATCTCCAGGAAGTCGATCACCCGCTCCACGAACGCCCGATGCTCCATCTCCTCGCGCTGCGCCGGCCCCCAGTACAGCGCCTGCCAGAGCAGGCCGCGCTTCATCTTCAGCCCGCGCCCGGTCATCAGGTTGTCGAGGGTCGACATGCCGCGGAACAGCGCAATGTTCTGGAAGGTGCGGGCGACGCCGTTGGCGGCGGCGAAATGCGGGTCCATGGCCGGCAGCCGCCGTCCCTTGAATGTGATGGTGCCCGAGCGCGGCTTGTAGAAGCCGTTGATGCAGTTGAGCATCGACGACTTGCCGGCGCCGTTCGGGCCGATAATCGCCAGGATTTCGCCCTTGCGGACCTCGAAGCTGACGTCGTCGATCGCCTTGACGCCGCCGAAACCCAGCTGGATGTTCTCCAGCGTCAGCACCGGCTCGCCGAACACGCGGCGCTGCCCGGTTTCCATCGTCCGCCCGGTCTCCGCTTCCGCCACCGCTCAGCCCGCCTTCCTGAGTTCCGCCGGCGCCGCGTCGACCTCGACGATGCGCATATCCGCCTGCACCCGGCTCTTGCGCCCGTCCTCGAACGTCACCTCGGTGTCGAGATGCGCGGTGGCGGCGCCGCTGTAGAGCGCTTCCACCAGCTGGCCGTAGCGCTCGCCGACAACGCTGCGCCGCACCTTGCGGGTCCGGGTCAGCTCGCCGTCATCGGCGTCGAGTTCCTTGTAGAGCAGCAGGAAGCGCCGGATCCGCTGCTTTTCGGGCAGCGTCCGGTTGACCCGCTCGACCTCGCCGCGGATCAGGTCGTAGACCCGCGGCTCCGCCGACAGGCCGGTGTAGGAGGTGAAGCCGATGCGATTCTTCTCGGCCCATTTGGCGACGATGGAGAACCGCACGCAGATGATTGCGGTCAGGTACTCGTGCCCGGCCCCCAGGACCACCACCTCGCCGACATAGGGCGAGAACTTCAGCTTGTTCTCTATGTATTGCGGCGAGAAGCGCACGCCGCCGGCGGTCTCGGCGATGTCCTTGAGGCGGTCGATCACCACCAGCCGGCCCTTGGCGTCGAAGTAGCCGGCGTCGCCGGTGTGCATCCAGCCGTCGCGCAGCTCCGACCGGGTCGCGCCCTCGTTGCCGAAGTAGCCCAGGAACATGTTCGCGTGGCGGGTCACGATCTCGCCCACGCCCTCGGGGTCGGGGTCGAGGATCGTCACCTCGCAGCCCTTGAACGGCGGACCGACGGTGTCGACATCGAGGTCGCTGCCGGTCTGCAGGGTGTAGGCGCCGAGCGTCTCGGTCTGGCCATACAGCTGCTTGAGCGGCACGCCCATGGCGAGGAACAGCTTGAAGGTCTCCGGTCCCATCGCGGAGCCGCCGGTTGCCGCCGAGCGGACCCGGCTGAAGCCGAGCCGATCTCGCAGCGCGCTGAACAGCATGACGTCGGCGAGGGTCGAGCGGCGGCCCTCCTCGATCGCCTTCATGCCCAGCTTGATGCCCTTGTCGAAGATCCACTGGTTGATCGCCGACGCATCCATGATGCGGGCCCGCATGTCGGCGGCGATCTGCTCCCACAGCCGGGGGGCGAGCAGCAGGAAGGTCGGGCCGATCTCCCGCAGGTCCTGGAACATGGTGTCCTGGCTCTCGGGAAAATTGACGGTCATCCGCGACACCAGGCCGAAGCCGACGCAGTACACCTGCTCCATGATCCACGGCAGCGGCAGCACCGAGACGTACTCGTCGGTGTGGTCCTTGGGGTCGACCTCCAGATAGGCGATCGCGTGCCGGATGAAGCGGCCATGCGGCAGCATCGCCAGCTTCGGGTTCGAGGTGGTGCCGGAGGTCGTGCACAGGATCGCGACGTCGTCGGCCGAGGTGGCATCGACGAGACGGTCGAAGGCGGAGGGGTCGGCACGGTGCAGGTCCGCGCCGCGGGCGGCGATCACCGCCAGCTCATGCAACCGCGGATCGTCCAGCCCGTGCATGCCGCGGTTGTCCGCGTAAACGATGCTGCGCACCGTGCCGGCCTTCGCGCCCAGGCTGAGCAGCTTGTCGACCTGCTCCTGGTCCTCGGCGTAGACCAGCTTGGCGCCGGCGAAATCGATGAGGTAGCCGACCTCCTCCTCGAGCGCGTCGCGATACACCCCGAGGGTCATCGCGCCGATCGCATGGGCGGCGATCTCGCAGGCGATCCAGTTGGTGTCGTTGTCGCCGATCAGCGCCACCACGTCGCCGCGGCCGATCCCCAGCTCGCGGAACGCCAGGGCGATGTCGCGGACCTTATCGAGATACTGCGCCCAGGTGGTCTCGTGCCAGATCCCGAAATCCTTGGCTCGCAGCGCCACCTCGTCCGGGTGCGACTGCGCGTTCAGCCGAAGCACCTTGGGCAGCGTGTCGTAGACCGCCGGATCGGGGTAGCTCATCGATCGACTTTCCTCCCTGTCCCCAATCGAACAAGGTGGAGCCGAGGCGGCGCCGGCGGATCCCGCGCGGCGCAATTCTCCCCCCAGCACGTTCCGTCCCTGTTCGCCCGCCACCCCGTCATCGACCGCGTTGTCCGCGATTCGCCCGGGTGGCGCCTTGTCGTTGCAGTCCATGGTCACCCCGATGCATCACCACCGGGAGCAAATTGGATTACGCGAATTCATGTGGCCCCGCAAGCGGATCCCCGCGAGCGGGCGCATCAGTCGCGGGATCGGAAGAACGGCGAGCCGTCCGACAGGAACACCTCGCGGCCGAAACTGCCGAGCAGCGCCACGGTCATCCACAGCTGGTCGACGCGGCCGTCGCCCAGCGTCAGCGGTGCGGTCAGCCGGAAATACCGGTACTGGCCCGCATCCTGGCCCGAACTGCGCACTTCGTGCAGGATCGGCCGGCGGGCGGCGACCACCTCCTGATACTGCCGGGTGATCAGGGCTGCATAGGCGGCGGGCTTCAGATCGACCGTGCGCCAGCCGGTGGCGTCGTAGCCGAGCGCGCCGACCAGGCCGGAACCGAACATGCGGTAGCGGAAATCGCCGGTCGGCAGCACATCCACGATCCCGACCTGGCCGAGCGCATCCGGCATTCGCTCCAGCGCCAGCGACTGCCGCAGCGGAATGCCGTCGATCTTCTGCGCATCAGTCCAGGCCCGGTATGCCGCCACAAGGCGCGGATGCGGCGCACTCGCCGGATCATGCGCGAAAGCCTCGAAGCCGACCGCGTCGTCGGGATCCTGGGACGGCCGCATGCTCATCGCCTGCTCCCCCTCGATGCCGGCGCCTGCCACTGCGGGCGGTCCGCCGGTTTCCCCGGAGACAGGATAGCCGAATCGGCGGGCGGCCGCATCTTCGACATCGCGTGTCAGGCTATCAGGGCCCCGATGCGCGGCCTTCCGGGCGTCGCCGGCGACATCCGGAGCCGCATCGCCGCGCCGCCTATTGCCAATGCCGACGATCCCTCGTAATCCGCGGATCATGACAGCTCTCCCGACCGAAATGCCGCTGACGGCGGGCGGACACCGGGCCTTTGCCAGACGCATCCCCTCTCCGAGGCCAACCTGCGCGGACCCGATCGTGTTCCTGCACGAAGGCCTGGGCGCCATCACGATGTGGAAGACTTTCCCGGAAAAGCTGTGTCTCGCCACCGGCCGTGCCGGCGTGGTGCTCGACCGCCGGGGTCACGGGCGCGCCGAGCCGCTGGACGGCCCGCTTCGCGGCGGCCGGCCACTCGGCTACCATCAGGACGAAGCCGAGTCTCTCATTGAGATCCTCGACCGGCTGGAGATCCCGCGGGCAGTGCTGTTCGGGCATTCCGACGGCGGCACCATCGCGCTGCTGGCCGCCGCCGACGCACCCGGCCGCATCGCCGCCTGCGTCACCGAGGCGGCGCATGTGTTCGTCGAAGCGGTGACGCTCGCCGGAATCCGCGAGGCGGTCGCCGCCTACGAGGCGCCGGGCGGCCGCCTGCGTGCCGGCCTCGTCCGCCATCATGGCGAGGAACGCGTCGACCGCGTTTTCTACGGCTGGGCCGATGCCTGGCTGACACCGCCCTTCGCCGGCTGGCGGATGACCGACCGGCTGCCGGCGATCCGCTGCCCGGTGCTGGCGATCCAGGGCATGGACGACCAGTACGGCACGCCCGCCCAGGTGCATGCCATCGTCGACGGGGTGTCCGGGCCTGCGCGAGCGCTGCTCGTCGAAGCCTGCGGGCACTCGCCGCATCTCGACGCCGAGGCGGCGGTAATCCAGGCGGTGTGCGCCCTGCTCGCGGAGTTCTGAGGACGCGCCCACCCCTTCCGAATCGGCCGCCGCATGACTATAAGGGGCGGCGCATTACCGCAAGGAGCCGACCGGGCCGAGGCGCACCTCGGACGGCCGTGCAGTCAACCTGAGGAGAGAGCCCGTGACTGCTGGCCTGGACAGCTTCAAATCCAAGTCGACGCTCGACGTCGGCGGCAAGAAATACACCTACTACAACCTCGGCGCCCTGGCCGCCGCGCACCCCGAGGTGGCGCGCCTGCCCTACTCGCTGAAGGTGCTGCTGGAGAACCTGCTGCGCTACGAGGACGGCGTGACGGTGTTCAAGGAAGACATCGTGGCGATGGCCGGCTGGGCGAACCAGCGCACCTCCAACCGCGAGATCGCCTACCGCCCGGCGCGGGTGCTGATGCAGGACTTCACCGGCGTTCCGGCGGTGGTCGACCTCGCCGCCATGCGCGACGCGATGGAGGAGCTGGGCGGCGACCCGAAGAAGATCAATCCGCTGTCGCCGGTCGACCTGGTCATCGACCACTCGGTGATGGTCGACGCCTACGGCACTCCCGACAGCTTCAAGACCAACGTCGATCTCGAATTCGAGCGCAACAAGGAGCGCTACGAGTTCCTGAAGTGGGGTCAAAAGGCGTTCGACAACTTCCGCGTCGTGCCGCCGGGCACCGGCATCTGCCACCAGGTGAACCTGGAATACCTGGCGCAGACCGTGTGGACCAAGACCGAGAACGGCGAGACCCTGGCCTATCCGGACACCCTGGTGGGCACCGACAGCCACACCACCATGGTCAACGGCCTCGCCGTGCTGGGCTGGGGTGTCGGCGGCATCGAGGCCGAGTCCTCGATGCTCGGCCAGCCGGTGTCGATGCTGGTGCCGGAGGTGATCGGCTTCAAGTTGACCGGAAAGCTGCCGGAAGGCGCCACCGCCACCGACCTGGTGCTGACCGTCACCCAGCTGCTGCGCGCCAAGGGCGTGGTCGGCAAGTTCGTCGAATTCTACGGCCCCGGCCTGGACGAGCTGCCGCTCGCCGACCGCGCCACCATCGCCAACATGGCGCCGGAATACGGTGCGACCTGCGGCTTCTTCCCGATCGACAAGGAGACGCTGGCCTATCTGCGCTTCACCGGCCGCGACGAGGAGCGGGTGAAGCTGGTCGAGGCCTATGCCAAGGCGCAGGGCATGTGGCGCGAGAAGGGTGCCCCGGATCCCGAGTTCACCGACACCCTCGGCCTGGACCTCTCGACCGTGGTGCCGTCGCTCGCCGGCCCGAAGCGGCCGCAGGACCGGGTGCTGCTGACCGAGGCCAAGGCCAATTTCGAGAACGCGCTGAAGAAGACCCTGGGCGACGGCACCGGCACCATCCGCTCGGCCAAGGTCGAGGGCGAGGACTTCGAACTCAGCGACGGCCACGTCATGATCGCCGCCATCACCAGCTGCACCAACACCTCGAACCCGAGCGTGCTGGTCGCCGCCGGACTGGTCGCCCAGAAGGCGCATGCCAAGGGCCTGAAGGTGAAGCCGTGGGTGAAGACCTCGCTCGCCCCCGGCAGCCAGGTGGTCACCGACTACCTGGACGCGGCCGGTCTCTCGGGCGACCTGGATGCCATGGGCTTCAACCTGGTCGGCTATGGCTGCACCACCTGCATCGGCAACTCCGGCCCGCTGCCGGACCACTACGCCGCCGCCGTCGAGGCCGGTGACCTGGCGGTCTGCTCGGTTCTGTCCGGCAACCGCAACTTCGAGGGCCGGGTCAACCCGCACGCCAAGGCGAACTATCTCGCCTCGCCGCCGCTGGTGGTGGCCTATGCCATCGCCGGCTCGATGCTGGTCGACATCACCAAGGAGCCGCTCGGCAACGACCAGGACGGCAACCCCGTCTATCTGAAGGACATCTGGCCGACCAGCCACGAGATCGAAGCGCTGATCCAGGCCAAGCTGACCCCGGCGATGTACCGCGGCCGCTACGCCAACGTGTTCCACGGCGGCGACGAGTGGCAGGCGGTCGAAGTCTCGGGCGGCCTGACCTACGAGTGGGATTCCGGCTCGACCTACGTGCAGAACCCGCCCTACTTCGTCGGCATGTCGAAGGAGCCGAGCGCCATCGAGGATATTCGCGGGGCCCGCGTTCTGGCGGTGCTCGGCGACTCGATCACCACCGACCACATCTCACCGGCCGGCTCGATCAAGAAGGACGGCCCGGCGGGCGACTACCTGATCGAGCGGCAGATCCGGCCGCTCGACTTCAACTCGTACGGGGCCCGGCGCGGCAACCACGAGATCATGATGCGCGGCACCTTCGCCAACATCCGCCTGCAGAACGAGATGGTGCCGGGCGTCACCGGCGGCATGACCAAGTACATCCCCACCGGCAAGCCGATGTCGATCTACGAGGCCGCCATGAAGTACCAGGCGGCGGGAACGCCGCTGGTTGTGATCGGCGGCAAGGAATACGGCACCGGCTCGTCGCGCGACTGGGCGGCCAAGGGCACCCGCCTGCTGGGTGCCAAGGCGGTGATCGTCGAGAGCTTCGAGCGCATCCACCGGTCGAACCTGGTCGGCATGGGAGTGCTGCCGCTGCAGTTCCCGGCCGGCGTCGACCGCAAGACGCTCGGCCTGACCGGCGAGGAGACCATCGACATCACCGGCATCGAGGGCGGCATCACCCCGCTGATGACCGTCCCCTGCACCATCCACTACGCCGACGGCTCGACGAAGACGATCGACCTGCTGTGCCGGATCGATACCCTCAACGAGGTCGACTACTACCGCCACGGCGGCATCCTGCACTACGTGCTGCGCAACCTGTCGGCGGCCGCGTAACACGGCAACCGCAACGGCATTCGGCGACGGGCGCTCCCTCGGGGGCGCCCGTTGGCGTTTCGGGCGAGCCGATTCGACTGCCGGCGGCGCTCCCTCGACACTCGGGCTGCTGCCATGTTGACGGTGAAGGGCGACGCTGTGTGAGGCGCAGTCAAATGTCTGTAATCGACTTCAATCACCTTTCGACCGAGCAGCGCCTCGATCTGATCGAGGAGCTTTGGGGCAGCATCGAGATCGATCAGTTGCCGCTTACGCCCGCCCAGGCCGCAGAGATCGATAGACGCCTCAACACCATTGATGAAAGCGCGAATGCCAGGGATGCTAAGTCCGTGCTCGCCGATCTGAAGGCTCGCTATCGCTGATACCGGTCGTCTTCACGTCCGCTGCCGAACGCGATGTGAAGGTGGTCTTGGACTGGTATGACGCTCGGGGCACCCGGGACGGGTCGGCATTTCATTGATTCACTGGAGTCGCTGCTGCAGCGCATCGATGACGCGCCACAGCAATTCCCTCAAGTGCGCCGCGCAGGCGTGCGGCGATTTCCTTATCAACTCTACTTCCGAATCCGCTCTGAGCGCGTCGAGATCATCGCTTGTGTGCACGCCCATCGCAGTCCTGCTCATTGGCACCGCAGAGCTTGAGAAGAGCGTGGGAAGTGACGGGGGTTGACGCCGAAATCATCCCTTCCGCCACGCAACTTCGTCATTCCGGAGGAGCCGCACGAGCGGCCGGCTCCGGAACCCGCCGGCCACTCCGCGGTGCTCAGAAGCTGTAGGTGACGAAGGCGCCGCCGAACACCGGGGTGGCGGTGCCGCGGTCGTCGACCACCGGGCTGTCGGCGGCATCTCCGAGCATCCGGGAGACCCCCGCGACCGCCCCGACCCCGATGCTCTCGGTCACCGCGAAGCGCCCGGTCAGCGACAGCGTCGCGTCGCGGAAGCCCGACCCGGCATCGTAGCGCGCGAGCCCGCTCGCCGCCGCCCCTGCCGCGGAGACCGAGAAGTAGGTGTCGGCATAGTCGCCATCGACATAGCTGGTAGACAACCCGACACCGAGCATCAGCCGCTTCGTCACCTGCCGGCCGTAGTCGACGCCGAGTTTCACCGCCGCGCCGTTGTCGCCGGAGGTCGCCTCCACCGCCTCGACCTCGAAGCCCAGGGCGTCGCGCTCGCCGAACACGCCGGGCACCTTGTACGCGGCAAACACCCCGACCCAGAACGCGTCGTCGACGTCCGGCAGCCGGTCGACCACCGCGTCCTCGACGTCGTCCCGGCCGCCGCCGTAGCGCAGCACCGGCCCGAATTCGAACCGGCCGTGCGGGATCACGTTGGCCCGGACGCCCGGGCCGTCGGTCTTGATGTAGAAATTGTCCTTCTGCACCTTGAGCACGGGGGCGGCGCGGACCTCGTAGTCGTCGGAACCGGAATAATCCGGGCCGACGAAGACACCGCCGCCAACCGTGAACCGCCAGCCGGAGGCCTCGCCCGGCGCCGCCGCCTGCGTCGCCGCCTGCGCCGCCGCGGGCAGTGGTGCCAGCGCGGCCGCCATTGTCGTCGCCATCACGAATACGGCGAGCGCGGCGCGCCCGGTCGGTTCACTCGTCATGCCCTGCTCCGTTGTCCCCAGGATTGCTCCGACAGAAGATCGACCGCACCGGGTGTCGTCAAGCCGAAGGTCACCGAGATGGACAGCGGGAGCCCGGCCTGCAAGGCTTTCCCGCTCCAACGGGCTAAGGTCATGCCGCGTGTCCCGCAACCGCCGAAACACCGTGCTGCTCGCGGTCACCGTCGCCGCCGCCTCGCTCGGCGCCTCCGAGGTCGCCGCGCAGTCCGCACCTGCTGCTGCCCCGCTGCCTGCCTGGGAGCAGACCCTCTACAAGACCCTGACCTACCAGGCTGCGAGCAACCTGTCAGATCTGGCACTGTACAGCGCCCTGCTCGGCGGCAGCGCCGCCGGCAGCGCCGGGTTCGTCGCGGTCAATCTCGTATCGGCCATGGCGTTGTACTACTCCCACGACTATGCCTGGGAGACCCTCGGCCCGGGTCCCGAGGACAAAAGTCACCGGACCATCGCCGAGAAGACCGTCACCTATCGCCTGGCCGCGACGGCCAAGAACTTCGCGCTCGGCTACGCCTTCGGCGGCAACGCCTTCGCCGCGACGGCCTTCGTGGCCGCCGGCGCGGTCACCGACACCGTGATCTTCGTCGGCAACGAATACGCCTGGGACGCCTTCCGGCCGCGAACCGCCACCCGCAGCCAGCCCGCCACGATCACGGACAGCCGCAGCATGGAAGCGGCTTTGACACGGTGAGACCGGATCATCACCCTGGCGACCGACGGGATGGGGGGAAGGCATCGATGCGTGGCCGCCTTGCAGCATCGGCGCTCGTCCTCGGGCTGCTGGCCCCGATCCGCTCGGCATCGGCACAGGAAATCGCCCCCTCCGGCCGGATGCCGGCATGGGAACTCTCGCTCTACAAAACCCTGACCTACGAGAGCGCCGCCAACCTCGCCGACTTGGCGCTGTCCGTGGCCCTGATCGGCGGAACCGCACTCGGCAGCGGCTTTCTCACCCTCAACACCACGTCCTCGATCGCGACCTACTACGCGCACGAATACGCCTGGGCGGTGTTCGGTCCGGCTCCGGCGGAGAAGACCGGTCAGACCATCGCCGCGAAGACGGCCCTCTACCGGATCGTCTCCACCGCCCGCAACGTCGCGATCGGGTTCGCCTTCGGCGGCACGGCGGGGGCGGTCGGCGCCTATGCGGCGTCGGTCGCGGTCGTCCACACCGGGCTCTATGTCGCGAACGAGTACGCCTGGGACGTCGGCGAGGCTTCCCGATGAGGCGGCCGATGGTCCGGCCGCTGCGCCGCCGCGGAGCCGCCGCGCTGGTCGCGCTCGCGCTGGCGGCCGGCGCCCCTGCGGCGCTCGCCCAGGAGGCCGCGCTCTCCGGCGCCGACGCGCTGCCGGCATGGGAGCGAACCCTGTACAAGACACTGACCTATCAGGCGGTCGCCAACCTGTCGGACATAGCTCTCTACGGTGTCGTCCTCGGCGGCACCGCGGCAGCCGGCGCGGGCTTCTTCGCGGTCAACGCCGTATCGGCCGCCACGCTGTACTACGGCTACGAGTATCTCTGGCAGGCCTACGGGCCGCCGCCGGACGAGAAGACCCACCGGACTGTCGCCGAAAAGACCATTCTGTACCGGGTGTTCAACTCGAGCCGGAACTTCACGCTCGGCTATGTCTTCGGCGGCAGCATCGCCACCGCGGTCGGCTTCGTCGCCGCCAACTTCGCCACCGACACGGTCATCTTCGTCGCCAACGAGTACTCCTGGGACGTGTTCCGCCCGGCCGAGCCGGCGCGGTGACGCCTTCACGGCCTCGTCACTGGAGGTGTGCCGGCAGGATCCCTACCTTGGCGGCATGATGACACGTCGCGCCTTCGCGGCCTCCGGCCTTGCCGCCGGCCTTGCCGCAGCCGTCGGCCCGGCCAGCGCCGCCGGCCGCGGCGGCCACCCGGTGGTGGTCGAGCTGTTCACCAGCCAGGGCTGCAGCTCCTGCCCGCCGGCCGACGCCCTGCTCGGCGAACTGGCGCAGCGCCGCGAGGTGGTGGCGCTGGCGTTCCATGTCGACTACTGGGACCACATCGGCTGGAAGGACCCGTTCGGCGACCCGCTGCACACCGCCCGCCAGCGCGCCTACGCGGCTCGGCTGCGGCTGCGCACGATCTACACCCCGCAGATGGTGGTCGACGGCGTCACCCAGCTCGTCGGCTCGCGCCGCGGCGAGGTCGAGGCCACGATAAGCCGGCAGCTCGACCTCGGCCGCGCCGAGCGGGTGTCGATCCCGATCGAGTTCGGCCGCCGCTCCGACGGGCCGGTCACCATCGTGGTGCCGGCCGCCGCCGCCGACGGCCCGGCCGACCTGCTGCTCGCCGCCGTCGACCGCGAGCACACGACCGAGATCCGGCGCGGCGAGAACGCCGGCCGCACGCTGGCCGACTTCAACGTGGTCCGCAGCATCGCGCGGGTCGGCCAATGGAACGGCGCCGAGCTGGCGGTGACGGTCCGCCCCGACAGCTGGCACCGCGGCGCCGACGAGCTGGTGATCCTGCTGCAGGCGACCGATCACGGGCCGATCTGGGGATCGGCCAGGGTCCCGCTGTAGGCGCCTCCGGAACATGCGGCTTGTCTCAGGGCGTCCAGGAAGGCGGGTCGCTGGCCGGAAACGATTCCTTCCCGGCCTCCTCCACCACGTCCAAGGTCGCGGCGTCGTCGGGTGAGGGCTCCGCGGCCGGCCGCTTCGCCGGGTTGCCGGCCCGCTCACCATCCGGCCGATCGCGGTTGCGCTGCTTCGCGGTCATAGAGCCATCTCCGTGTTCCGAGGATTCATGGTCCCGCCGCGCTTCTATGTGGCGATGACGATGCCGGAATGCCAAGCAGTGCACTGGCGCGGGAGGTCGCAAGGTCTCCGCGCGGGCCGCACCAGGTAGTCGGGCTGGCGGGCGCGCTCCTTGACCCGCGTCGATCGACGGCAGCCTCCCGTGCGGTGATCTGAGTCAATGCGGGGCAAGGCTCTCGCATCGAGGATGGTCCAAGCAGATTGAGGAGACCGTCATGTCATCCGAGCAGACGACCGGCATCATTCGCGAGGCCGTCGGCGTCTTTCCGACCGCAGATACATTGCAGGCAGCCATCGACGAACTGATGAGTTCCGGCTTCGACCGGGCCGAGCTCTCGCTGCTCGCCTCGGAACAGGCGGTCGAGGCGAAGCTCGGCCACCGCTATCGAAAGGTATCCGACGTCGAGGACGATGGCACGGTGCCGCGCCGGTCGTATGTGTCGACCGAGTCGGTCGGCGACGCCGAGGGCGGCCTCATCGGCGGCCTCCTGTATATCGGTGCCGTCGCCACCGCCGGAGCGATCGTCGCATCGGGAGGCACCCTGGCCGCCGCCGTCACCGGCGCGATCCTGGCCGGCGGTGCCGGCGGGGCCGTGGGATCGGTACTGGCCACCCTGGTCGGCGACAATCATGCGCGGCGGATCCAGGAGCAGATCGACCACGGCGGCCTCCTGCTATGGGTGCGGACGCGCGACGCTGAGCACGAGACGCGCGCCAACGGCATCCTGCGGCGCCACTCAGGGCACGACGTTCACGTTCATGCGCTCCCCGGATAGGGGCTGGACAGCGGCTACAAGCCGAGCCTACGGCATCGCCGCCAGCGCCTTGGCGAAGAAGTCCGGCCCGCCGAAATTCCCCGACTTCAACGCCAACGCCAGCGCCGGCTCGCCCAGCGTGACGGTGCCGGGCACGCCCGGATCGATCTGGGCACCGATGCGCAGCCCGGTCACGCCCAGCGCCGAGACCACGGCCCCGGAGGTTTCGCCCCCCGCCACCACCAGCCGGCGCACGCCGTCCCGCCCGACCAGCGCCGTCGCGATCGCCGCCATCGCCCGTTCCACCAGTTCGCCGGCCTCGGCGCGGCCGAGCTTGGCCTGCACCGCCTTCACGGCCTCGGGCGCGGCGCTGGCGTAGACCAGCACCGGGCCGTCGGCCAGCCGGGCGCGGGCGAAGGCCAGGGCTTCGCCCACCACATCGTCGCCGCTGGCCAGCCGGAACGGGTCGATCGCATAGGCCGGCCGTGTCTTCTCCCACTCCGCCACCTGGCCGAGGGTGGCGGCCGAGCAGGAGCCCGCCAGCACCGCCGCCCGGCCGGCGATCGCCGGGACCGCGTCGGCCGTCCCCTGCGCAGCCCCCAGCAGGCCGCGCCGGCGATACGCCTCGGGCAAGCCGAGGGCGACACCGGAACCGCCGGTCACCAGCTTCAGGTCGGCGATCGCCTCGCCGATCACGTGCAGTTGGTCGTCGCCGACCGCGTCCACCACGGCATAGCCGCAGCCCTCGGCCCGCAAATCGGCAAACCGCGCCCGGATGGCGTCGGCGCCGGCCGCCACGTCGCGGTATTGCACCAGCCCGACCTTGCGCGCGGTCTGCCGGCCGAGCACCGCCACCAGGTTGGAATCGGTCATCGGCGTCAGCGGATGGTGGCGCATCGGGCTGTCGGACAGCAGCACGTCGCCGACGTACAGGTGGCCCTTGAAGATCGTCCGTCCCGTCTCGGGAAAGGCCGGGCAGGCGATGCTGAAGCCGGCCCCGAGGCGGTCGAGCAGGGCGTCGGCGACCGGGCCGATGTTGCCGTCGTCGGTGGAATCGAAGGTCGAGCAGTACTTGAAGAAGAACCGCCGGCAGCCGGCCGCCTGCAGCCAGTCCAGAGCGGCGACCGACCGCGCCACCGCGTCGGCGGCCGGCGTGGTGCGCGACTTCAGCGCCACCACCACCGCGTCGACCTCCGGCACCGGGGCACCCTGTTTCGGCACGCCGATCAGCTGCACCGTGCGCATGCCACCGCGCACCAGCATGTTGGCGAGGTCGGTGGCGCCGGTGAAGTCGTCGGCGACGCATCCGAGGATCGGCGGCATGGTGTTCCCTCTCCGGATTTCTTGGGCCGGCACCCTTGGCGCGGGCCGCCCTGCACGCGTATCGTCGCGGCAATCATAAGATCCAATGGATGGGACGCCATGCCGAAGTTCGCCGCGAACCTCTCGATGATGTTCACCGAGGTCGACTTCCTAGACCGTTTCGACGCCGCCGCCATGGCCGGCTTCAAGGGCGTGGAGTTCCTGTTCCCGTACGAGTGGAGTGCGGTGGAGCTGCGCGCCAAGCTGGAGGCGGCGGGCCTGACGCAGGCGCTGTTCAACCTGTATCCCGGCGACTTCTCCAAGGGCGAGCGCGGCTTCGGCGCGATGCCGGGGCGCGAGGCCGATTTCGACGCCGCCCTCGAGCAGGCGCTGGACTACGCCGACACGCTGGGCTGCGAGCTGCTGCACGTGATGAGCGGCATCGTGCCGGCGGGAACCAGCCGCGAGGCCTGCACCGAGACCCTGGTCGCCAACCTCAGGCGCGCCGCCCCGAACGCCGCTGCCCGCGGCAAGACGCTGATCATCGAGCCGATCAACACCCGCGACATCCCGGGATACTTCCTGAACACCCAGGACCAGGCGCGCGGCATCCTGGAGGCGGTGGCGTCCGACAATGTCGGCCTGCAGTTCGATTTCTACCACGTGCAGATCGTCGAGGGGGACCTGGCCAAGACCTTCGAGAAGCAGCTCGACCTGATCCGCCATGTGCAGATCGCCGGGGTGCCGGAGCGCCACGAGCCAAATGTCGGCGAGATCAACTACCCCTACCTGTTCGACCTGATGGACCGGCTCGGCTACGACGGCTGGGTCGGTTGCGAGTACCGCCCGAAGGCCGGCACCATCGAGGGCCTCGGCTGGATGAAGGGACACTGACGTGAAGATCGCGATCACCGGCGGCGCCGGCTTCCTCGGCGTCAAGCTCGCGCGCTCGCTGCTGGCCGACAACGCGCTCGGCATCGAGGGCATCACCCTGGTCGACATGGCGGTCCCCCCCGCCGACCTGGCGGCGGACGCCCGCGTCACAGCGGTGACAGGCGACGCCGCCGACGAGGACGTGCTGGCCGAGGCCATCCGCCCCGACACCGATTCGGTCTATCATCTGGCGGCGGTTGTCAGCGCCGGGGCCGAGGCCGACTTCGACCTCGGCATGCGGGTCAACCTCGACGCCACGCGCACCATCCTGGAGATCGCGCGCCGGCACGGCCGGCGGCCGAAGCTGGTGTTCGCCAGCTCCTGTGCCGCCTATGGCGGCGAGCTGCCGGAGGTGGTCGACGACCGCCAGCAGCTGACACCACAGAACTCCTACGGCGTGCAGAAGGCGATCGGCGAGCTGCTGATCAACGACTACAGCCGCAAAGGCTTCGTCGACGGCCGGGCGCTGCGCTACCCGACCGTGGTGGTGCGGCCGGGTAAGCCGAACAAGGCGGCCTCGACCTTCGCCAGCTCGATCATCCGCGAGCCGCTGCAGGGCAATGAGGCGATCTGCCCGGTGGCGCCGGAGACCGCGATGTGGCTGGCCAGCCCGCGCACCATCGTCGCCAACACCCGGCGCGCCCACGACCTGCCGGCGGAGGCCTGGGGGCCGTGGCGGGCGGTCGCCCTGCCGGGATTCACCACCACGGTCGGCCAGATGGTCGCAGCACTGGAGGCGGTGGCCGGGCCGGAGGTGGCGGCGCGCGTGAAGTGGCAGCGCGACCCGCTGATCGAGAAGATCGTCTACGGCTGGCCGTCGCGATTCGAGACCGCCCGCGCCGACGCCATGGGCTTCCATCGCGACCCCGGCATGGAGCCGGTGATCAAGGCGTTCATCGAGGACGAGCTGAGGTAGGCAGCGCCGACATGACCTTCGCGTGGAACCAGCCCGAGGACGACTTCAACGCCATCCGGCAGTGGTTCGCGGAGTGGAGCGTAAACGTCGCCGACGTCGACTTCGCGCCGGCCCGCGCGCTGTTCGAGGACAACGTCGCCGGATTCGGCACCCACATGGACGTGGTCGAGGGGCTCGACGCCCTGGTGGACGGGCAGTGGCGGTCGGTGTGGCCGACCATCGAGGACTTCAGCTTCCTGCTGCCGACCCTGAAGGTCGCGGTGTCGCCGGACCGGCGGATGGCGATGGGGATCATCACCTTCTCTTCGACCGGCATCACCGCCGACGGCCATCGCTTCAACCGTCCCGGCCGCGCCACCGTCGCCTTCTCCCGGGCACCCCGGGGGGCGAAATGGAAGGCGATCCACAGCCACGTCTCGCTGAATCCCGGCACGCCGGCGCCGAGCCACGGCAAGCGGCCGGCGAAGTCCTGAGGAGAGGAAGACGATGCGCGTCCTGGTGACCGGCGGCGGCGGCTTCCTCGGGGCGTGGGTCGCGCGCCGGCTCACGCAAGGCAACCTGGCGGTCCGGGTGCTGGAGCGGCACGACGACCGCGCGCTGGTCCGCAGCATCGCCGGCGACGCCGCCGACGCGATCGACTGGAAGGTCGGCGACATCGCCGACACCGGCGCGGTCATGGCCGCAGCCGAGGGCTGCGACGGCGTCGTCCACCTGGCCGGCGTGCTCACCCCCGCCTGCCGCGACGATCCGCTGGCGGGGGCCCGGGTCAACGTGCTCGGCACCCTGAACGTATTCGAGGCGGCCCGGCGCCACGGCATCCGCCAGGTCCTCTACACCAGCAGCGGCGGCGTCTATGCACCCCACGACCGGGGCGAGCCGTTCCCGGTCACGCATTACGGCGCCTTCAAGCTGGCCAACGAGGGCAGCGCGCGGGCCTATTGGGAGGATGCCGGCATCGCCAGCATCGGCTTCCGGCCGTTCGTGATCTACGGCCCCGGCCGCCTCGGCGGCCTGACCGCCGGCCCGACCCTGGCCTGCCGTGCCGCGGCGCGCGGCGAGGCCTACGCCATCCCGTTCACCGGTGCCGCCGGCATGGTGCATGTCGACGACGTCGCCGCCGCCTACGAGGCGGCGCTGCGCGCGGAGCTGGCCGGCGCCCGCACCATGAACCTCACCGGCCAGGTCGCGACCATGGACGCGGTGGTCGCCGGCATCCGCCGCATCGTGCCGGGTGCGAAGGTCAGCTGCGAGGGGCCGGCGCTGCCGAGCGGCACGGCGGCGGCCAACGAGTGGGCGAGCGGCCTGCTGCCGCTGGGCCGCGAGCGCACGCTGGAGGAAGGTCTGGCGGAGACCGTGGAGTTCTACCGGCGGGTCCGGGAATAGGCCCGACCCGGCCCTTCGTGGCCGCGCGTTGCGCGGCACCTCAGGACGATAGGAAAAATACTGGCGCCCTCGCTTATCCTATCGCCCTGAGGTGCCCGGCAGAGCAGGGCCACGAAGGGCCGGCCGGGGATTGGCCGCGCAGCTGACCCGCCCTACCCCTGAACCTCCGCGAACGCCGCGAACACCGCCAGCGCCGCCGCGATCACCGGCCGTTCTGCCCGGTCGCGGCGCCAGACAAGCACGAGGTCGCGCCAGATCGGCGGGTCGAGCGGCCGCAGGTCGATGCGCCCGGCGTCGGCATCGCTGCGGGCGGTGACCTCCGAGGCGATCGACCAGCCGAAGCCGGCGCGCACATAGGCGACCAGGGCGTCGGCGCTGCCGATGTCGGTGGCCCGGATCCGCCCCCGGTCGGCACCGTCGAGCCAGCCGTCGACGGCGCGGCGGATCGAGCCGGCGCGGTCGAACAGGATCAGCCGGCGGCCCTCCATGTCCGCCGCGACCACCGGGCCGGCGGCCGGTGCCTCCCCGGGCGGCGTGATGCACACCAGCCGGTCACGGTAGAAGAACCGGGTCTGCAGCTGCGGATCGTCGATCGGCGCGGTCAGCAGGCCGAGGTCGATCGAACCGTCGAGCACCCCCTGCGCCAGGTCGACGGTGTTGCCGGTGACGATGCGCAGGTCGATGCCGGGATGCCGGCCGGTCAGTTCGGCCACCACCGCCGGCAGCAGGTATCGGGTCGCGGTGGCGCCGGTGGCGACCACCAGGGTGCCGGCGACCTCGGAGCGCCGCCGGACGATGTCGTCCAGGGCCGCCTCCAGCGTGGCGAACGCCCGCTCGGCAGCGGCGATCAGCACCTCGCCCTCGGCGGTCGGCCGCGCCGTGCGGCCGATCCGCTCCAGCAGCCTTGACCCTGTCTCCTGCTCGAGCTGGCGGATCTGGTTGCTGACGGCGGGCTGCGTGAGGCCGAGGACGTCGGCGGCGGCCGAGAAGCCGCCGGTGCGGGCGACCTCGCGCAGGGTGCGCAGGCGTTCCAGGGAAGGCAGGTGACGGCGCACGGCACGGCTCCCCAAGCGGCCCCGATTGCTCCCATAGAATTCGAAATAGCGATGATCACAAAGCAAAATTTTCAACCGGACCGGAGCCGCCCGATGCTTCCCGTGCCGCACGCCGCGGCCCGACGAGGAGGGATCGATGACCGACCATACCCGCCCCGAGATGCCGACCGGCCCGATCGGCGGCAGCTTTGCCTGGACCGTGCCGCAGGTGCTGGCGCGCGACGACTGGAACTGCCGGCTGGAGCCCTCCGACATCGAGGAGATCGACGCGGCCGTCCGCCACACCCGAGAGCGCGGCCTGGCGATCCAGGAGATCGGCCGCGACGACTTCCCGCTCGGCCGCCTGACCACCCGGCTCGGCGCGCTCCGGGCGCAGATCCGCTCGGGGCTTGGCATCGGCTACATCAAGGGCCTGCCGGTCGAGCGCTACGACCGCGAGACCCTGATCCGCCTCTATTGGGGGCTGTGCCGGCATCTCGGCGACCCGGTGACGCAGAACCGCAACGGCCATCTTGTCGGGCATGTCATCGACGTCGGCGACGCCGTCGCGGACGCCAACAAGCGCATCACCCAGACCAACGCCGAGCTGTGCTTCCACGCCGACAGCTGCGACGTGGTCGCATTGCTGTGCATCAACCGGGCGCAGACCGGCGGCGAGAGCATGATCGTCAGCGGCGTCGCGGTGCATGACGAGCTGATGCGCCGCCGCCCGGACCTGCTGCCGGAACTCTACAAGCCGGTCTACATGGACCGTCGCGGCGAAGTGCCGCCAGGCAAGCTGCCGTGGTTCGGGGTGCCGCTGTTCAACTGGCACAAGGGACTGTTCACCGGCTATTCGCCGGTGCTGCAGTACATCGATTCGCTGAGCCGCTTCCCCGACGCGCCGCGGATGTCGAACGCCCAGCGCGAGGCGCTCGAGCTGTACTACGCGATCTGCGAGGAGCCGGAGTTCTGCCTGCGCCTGCAGTTCGAGCCGGGCGACATCCAGTTCCTGCAGAACCACGTGATCTTCCACTCGCGCACATCCTTCGTCGACTGGCCGGAGCGCGAGCGGCGGCGCCACCTGATCCGGATGTGGCTGTCGCTGCCCGACGGCCGCGAGCTGGCGCCGGCCATGGCCGAGAAGTGGATCAACATCGCGGTCGGGACCCGCCGCGGCGGGGTGCCGACGACGGCGACGCCCGTGATCCCGGTCGACCCGTTCACCAAGGCCTATGCGTAGGCGACGGCGGGGCACGTCGCTTGCCGGGTCCCGGAGCCGTCGGCTGTCGCCGACTCTCCGGGATGACGAATGTTGGGGCGCCCCCTCTCTCTCCTTCGTCATCCCGGAGGGGGCGCGCGAGCGCCCGGCTCCGGGCCCCACCCGCCGCTCCGAACGTTCTCCCGATTGCCCTGCACTCGCCGAGCGCACCCGTTGACCGGGCCGCGTCGCCACGCTAATTGTGCCGCCATGTTCGCGACGAAAACCACCAAGCGCCTGACCAAGACGACCGCTCCGGCGGGACGTCATCGGGTGCGTGCGCGGTAGTCGCCAAAACTAAGCCACCCGATGACCCCGCCGGAGACGGACGGGGTCCCAGGTGAAGCCGGCCCCGTCCCTCTTCCGCCCAACCGAAGAGAGACGCCATGCCGAACTCCCTTGAAGTATCGCTCAACTCGCCGTCCCGAGGCCTGCGCTCGGCCACCCCCGTGGTCGCCGTGGTCGGTGCCACCGGCGCCGTCGGCGTCGAACTGCTGCACTGCCTGCAAGCCCGCAGCTTCCCGCTGGGCGGCCTGCGACTGCTGGCCTCGGCGCGGTCCGCGGGCCGCAGCATGCCGCTGGGCAACCGCAGCGTCGCGGTCGAGGAGTTGACCGACGACAGCTTCGCCGGCGTCGACATCGCGCTGTTCTCCGCCGGTGCGACCATCTCCAGGCGCTACGCCGCGACGGCGGTGAAGGCCGGTGCGGTGGTCGTCGACAATTCCTCGGCCTTCCGCATGGACCCGGACGTGCCGCTGGTTGTGCCGGAGGTGAACGGCCACACCCTGGCGGGGCACCGAGGCATCGTCGCCAACCCGAACTGTGTGGCCGCCATCGCCACGGTGGCGCTGGCGCCGCTGCACCGGGCGCACCCGATCCGCCGGCTGCACGCCGCCACTTACCAGTCGGCCTCGGGGGCCGGTGCGGCCGCCATGGAGGAGCTGCGGCTGTCGACCGCCGCCTGCCTGGCCGGCGACGCGTTCGCGCCGAAGGTGCTGCCGCATCCCTACGCCTTTAACCTGTTCAGCCACAACGCCGATGTCGACCCCGAGAGCGGCTACAATGGCGAGGAGCTGAAGGTGGTGGCGGAGACCCGGCGGATCATGGAGGCAGCGGACCTGCCGATCGGCATCACCTGCATCCGGGTGCCGGTGTTGCGCGCCCATTCGATGGCGCTGACCGTCGAGTTCGACACGGTGGTGACGCCGGACGAGGCGCGGGCACTCCTCGCCGCCGCACCTGGGCTGCGGGTGGTCGATGACCGTGCCGCCAACCACTTCCCGATGCCGTCGGAGGCATCCGGCCGCGACGAGGTGCTGGTCGGGCGGATCCGCACCGACCTCGGCGACCCGTCGGGACGCAGCCTGGCGCTGTTCGTCGCCGGCGACCAACTGCTCAAGGGAGCCGCGCTGAACGCCGTGCAGATCGCCGAAGCGCTGCTCGGGCGCTAGGGCGGCGGCGCTGACCGGAAGCCGGCCGGGCGCGGCCGGCTTCCGGCATCCCGCCGCTCCGGCGCGACGCGCAATTGTGTCATCGCGGCGACATCGGCAAAGCCCGGCAGGCAGCGCCGCCCGGATCGTGTATAAGGCTGCGCGTCGAGCCGCACGTTCCGTCCCTGCCGAGCCTGGAAATGCCGATCAAGATCCCGCACGACCTGCCCGCCCGCGAGACACTCGAGCGCGAGGGCGTCCTGATCATCCGCGACACTGACGCCATCCGGCAGGACATCCGGCCGCTGCGCATCGCCCTGCTCAACCTGATGCCGAAGAAGATCGAGACCGAGACGCAGATCGCGCGCGTGCTCGCCGGCACGCCGCTGCAGGTCGAGATGACGCTGTTCGCTCCGTCGGGCTATGTGCCGAAGAACACGCCCCGCGAGCACATGATCGATTTCTACCGGCCCTGGGAGGCGATCCGCGCCGAGAAGTTCGACGGCCTGATCGTCACCGGCGCGCCGGTCGAACAGATGCCGTTCGAGCAGGTCGCCTACTGGGATGAGCTCCGGCAGGTGTTCGACTGGTCGCGCAGCCATGTGCATGGCATGTTCGCGCTGTGCTGGGGCGCCCAGGCCGCCCTGCAGCACTTCCATGGCATCCCCAAGCACCCGCTGCCGGAGAAGCGCTTCGGCGTGTTCACCCACCGCGTGCTCGACCACACCTCGCGGTTGACCCGCGGCCTCGACGACGAGCTACGCATCCCGGTGTCGCGCCACACCGAGACCCGCCGCGAGGACCTCGCTGGCCATGACGACCTGCAGGTGCTGATCGAGTCGGACGAGGCCGGGCTGTGCCTGGTGCACGACCGCCGGCTGCGGCACGTGCACATGTTCAACCACCTGGAATACGACTCCACGACGCTGCACGCCGAATACCAGCGCGACCTGGAGCGGGGCGAGCCGATCGACGTACCGCAGCACTACTACCCCGACGACGACCCGTCGCGACCGCCGGTCAACACCTGGCGCGGCAACGCCCACCTGCTGTACGCCAACTGGATCAACGACCTGTACCAGACCACGCCGTTCGACGCCGAGGCGATCGGCACGGCCTGACGGCGGCCGCTGGCCCGCTGGGGATCAAAGGCGCGGCTTCGAAGTTGCCGACGAGGAATCGGCAACCCCAAAGGACTCGCATGCCCCTCGACCTCACGGAGCTGTCCGTAGCACCCGCGGCAGCGCTGTTCGTCGCATGCGCACTGGCCATCGCCGTCGCTGGAACCCGGCTCGCCCATGTCGCCAACGAACTCGCCGACCGGACGGGAATGGGCGCTCTGGCGGATCTTCGGCCTGATGGCGGCGGTCACCGCTGTCGCCGGCTACGCGGTCGGCCAGACCAGCGTGGCGCTGGTCGCCACCACCGGATTGTCGGAGACCGCGGTCGGCACGCTGTTCACGGCGGTCGCCAACTCGCTGCCCGAACTGGTGACGGCGATCGCCGCAGTGCGCATGGGCGCGGTCAACCTGGCTGTCGGCGACATCATCGGCGGCAACGCCTTCGAAGTGCTGTTCCTGGCCGCCGGCGACCTGTTCTACACCCCAGGATCGCTCTACCACGAGTTCACCCGGACAACACGTTCACCGCGCTGCTGGTCATCCTCATGACCGGTGTTCTGCTGCTCGGCATGCTGCGGCGCGAGCGCCGGGGCATCGCCAACATCGGCTGGGAGAGCGCGACCGTTCTGGCCCTGTACGCCTCGTCGGTGGTGGTCCTGCTCGCCTGACCGCAGCCGCGGCGGGCATCGCCTGCGCAGGCAGGCGCCCAATGACTGAAAGCGCCAACGACTATCGCGTCGCCTTCGGGCGCCACGGGAACGCCTGCTCGTCCTCGGCGATCAGCCAGGCACCGCCGAGGCTGGCGGGCAGCCCGAGGCAGGCGAGGCCGGGCCCGGCCTCGCGCGGCGAGAAACCGCGGCCGGCCAGGAAGGCGCGGGTCGCCGCCAAGCCGTCGGACAGCAGGCCATAGCCCATCACCCCCGGTGACGGCGGCACCGTCGCCCCCGGAAACAGCCGGGCCGCACCCTCCGTCGTGGTCAGCACCACGCCGCCGCGCGCCAGCTGCAGCCGTATCATGTCCCCGGCGATCCGCACCGGTGCCGACTCGGTGAACCGGGCGTAGCGGTCGGCCGCCTCGTCCATATCCTCCGGCAGGATGACGACGTCGCGCAGCCCGACGATGCCGTTCTCATGGGTCATCCAGCGCGGCTGCCAGACCAGGTCCTCGGTCAGGTGGGTGAGGATCTGCACCCTGCCCTCGGCCATCGAATCGGCCGGCGTGCGGCACACCGTGAACGCCGCCATGGCCTCGCCGCCCCCCTCCAGCGGCACCGCCCGGCGCAGGTTCACGGGATCCTGGGTCTCGAAGCCGGCGGCGTCCAGCCGGTCGCGGCGGGCGAGTGCGTCCGCGTCGGTCATCGCCACGATGTGCACGCCGGTGTAGCGATCGAGCTGGCGCCTGGTGCGGGCGCCGGTCGGATGCGCCGCATCGACCACGCAGAGCACTTCGATATAGCCCTCGCGCAGCATGACGCAGCGATTGGCGGTGCCGCCGGGCACCGGTGGGGCGCCGGGCCCGGGTGTGGTCTGGTGCACGGTGTAGGGCGTCTGCACGAAGCCGAGCCGGCTCAGCGCGCGGTGTGCGGCCTCCATGTCCGGCACGAAATGCCCGAGATGGTCGAGGAAGGTCTCGCCCTTTCCGGGCAGTTGCCGCGTCGCCATGAAGCCGCCCCAATCCGCTGCTGGGCTTTTCGCCGTGATCCCGTTGTCGCATGATAGCGGGACGCGGAGCCGGGGCGATAGCGGGGAAGCCGCCTGCGCCCGGGAACGAGGAGGAGAATGTCATGTCGGAGTGCTCGCGTCGCGGCAGACAGCGTGGTCCCCTGGCGGCCCCCGCCGGTCGCGCGGAACTCGGCGACACGCTGCTCGTCGGGACCATGATGGCGGCCGCGATCGCCGCCTATGCCTGGCTGATCGAGAGCTTCTCGTTCGGCGGCTGAACGTCGGCTGCCGTCCGCGGCCGGCCTTCATCCGAAGGCGTAGGCGTCCATCCGCAGCACCGCGAAGGTCGTGCTGTCGTGCAACCGGCGCCCGGCCGCGCCGCCGCCGGCTCCGAGGGCCGCGAACAGCGGCAGGAAATGCTCTTCGGTCGGGTGGTTGCGCGCACCGTGCGGTGCCGCCCGGCGATAATCCAGCAGCTCCGCGGCGCGGCCGTCGACGATCGCGGCCGACGCCCACTCCGCGAACTCCGTCACCCAGGCGGGCGGCGGCGTGCCGACCTGCCGGAACGGCCGCGGGATCTCGTGGAGGTTGTGGGTGAAGGAGCCGGAGCCGATCACCAGCACGCCGCGCTCGCGCAGCGGCGCCAGCGCCATCCCCAGAGCCATGTGATGGGCCGGACCCGCGGCGGGATCGACCGATACCGCCACCACCGGCACGTCGGCCTGCGGATACATCAGCGACAGCGGCACCCAGGCGCCATGATCGAGGCCCCAGCGGTCGTCGGTGGCGGCGTCGACCCCGGCGGCCCGCAGCAGTCCGACGATCTCGCCGGCCAGCGCCGGGTCTCCCGGGGCCGGATAGCGCATCTCGTACAGCGCCGGCGGAAAGCCGCCGAAGTCGTGGATGGTGCGCGGCCGCTCCGAGCGGTCGACGCGCACGCCGGTCGCCTCGTAATGGGCGCTGACCACGACGATCGCCGACGGCCGCCCGAGGTCACCGCCGACCCGGGCCAGGAAGGCGCGGGCCGGGACGTCGTCGAGCACCAGGGTCGGGGCGCCGTGACTCACGAACAGGGCGGGCAGGCTGGTCATGCCGACTCTCCGATCATCGGGTTCAATCGAGACATGCTGGATTCGCCCGTCGCTTCGTGGGTCCCGGAGCCAGCCGCTCGCGCGGCTCCTCCGGGATGACGCTCTATTTTTGCGCGCCAGCGCCAGGCTCCGGAACCCACCCGCCGCGCCGGGCCGGGTGTCCTATCGCGCCCAGGCCGGGACCACGCCCGGGACCGGCAGGCGGACCGCCAGGGCGCCGGCGCCGAGCAGCGCCTGCACCACCAGCATGGAGGTCCAGAACGCCGGGTATTCCCAGCCGCCGCCCTGAGCGGTGAACAGCCAACCGTTGCCGGCGTGCTGCAGCGTGGCGCCGATCAGCACCGGGATCAGGACGACCGCCACCGGCCGCACGAAGGCGCCCAAAATCAGCGCCGCACCACCGCCGAGCTCGGCCAGGATCACCAGATAGGCGAACAGCCCCGGGTAGCCGATGGACTCGAAGAACTGCACCGTCCCCGGCACCGTGAACACGAACACCTTCAGCGCGCCATGGGCGATCAGGGCGATGCCCAGGCTCAGGCGCAGGACCAGCGCGGCATATGGCGCGGTCTTGACGTCGATCATCTCTCTGCCTCCACAACAGCAAGCCCGCGGACTTCCGGGGCCGTTCATTGCAAGGAAGATAATCGCGACGATCTTTGGTATAATCCGGCTCGATTGAGAAACATTGTCACGGTGGAGTATATAATGGACCGGCTGGCGGTGCTTCAGACCTATGTCGCGGTCGCCGAGACCGGCAGCTTCACCACCGCCGCCGAGCGGCTCGGGCTGTCGCGGGCGATGACCAGCCGGCACGTCCAGACCCTGGAGGACCGGCTCGGCGTCCGCCTGCTGCAGCGCACCACGCGCCGGGTCAGCACCACCCAGGCGGGCACCGTCTACCTGGAGCGCGCCCGCCGCCTGCTCGCCGATTTCGACGAGGCCGAGACCGAGGTCCGCGGCGAGCGCTCCGCCCCACGCGGCACGCTGCGGGTGAACGCCCCGGTGTCGTTCGGCCGGACCCACCTGGCTGCCATCCTGCCCGGCTTCCTTGCCCGGTATCCCGGCCTGACGGTCGAACTGACGGTGAACGACCGCATCGTCGACCTGATCGAGGAGGGCTACGACGTCGCGATCCGCATCGGCCGGCTCGTCGACTCCACCCTGGTGGCGCGCCGGCTCGCCAGCATCGCGGTCCGCCTCGCCGCCAGCCCCGGCTATCTCGCGGCGCATGGCACGCCGGCCGAGCCCGCCGACCTGGAGCGCCACGCCTGGCTCGGCTACATGTATTCGAGCGCGCACGGCACCCCGCGGCTGCTTCACGAGGACGGCCGCGAGGTGACGCTGAAGGCCGCCGGCCCGCTGCTGGCGAACAACGGCGACATCCTGGCCGAGGCCGCGGCCGGCGGCGCCGGCATCGTCCTGCAGCCGGACTTCATCCTGCGGCCCTTCCTCGACGCCGGCCGGCTGGTGCCGGTGCTGCCGCGATGGCGCGGGCCTGATCTTGGCATCCACGCCGTGCACCACCAGAGCCGTCACGTCGCCGCCAAGATCAGGGCCTTCGTCGAGCACCTGGCGGCGAGCCTGCGGTAGCCGCTCCGTCGGTGATCGTTATGCCACCCACTCGCTGACCGGCGCCCGCGCCTCGTGCAGCGGCTGGCACAGCACGTCGACCAGGGTCGGCCCGCCATGCTCCAGCGCCTTGCGCAGCGTGCCGTCGAGCTCGGCCGGGTCGGTCACCGTGAAGGCCTTCACGCCGAACGCCTCGGCCACCCTGGCGTGGTCGGTGCGGGTGAAGTCGACCGAGTAGTAGCGCTGCCCGAAGCCGGTCTTCTGGCCGGCCTTGATCCAGCCGTAGACCGCGTTCGACACCACGATCATGGTGACCGGCGCGCCGAGCCGCACGATGGTCTCCAGTTCGCCGGCGGTGAAGCCGAAGCTGCCGTCGCCCATCACCGCGACGACCTTGGCCGAGGGCCGGCCGTAATGTGCGCCGACCGCCGCAGCCATCGAATAGCCGAGCGCGCCGTGCGCGCGGTTGGAGAAGAACCGCCTTCCGGTCTGCTCCCAGTCGAGATAGGCCGAGAGATACGGGCAGGGCGTGCCGGGATCGGCCACCACCACCGCCTCGCGCGGCAGCACCCGCTGCAGCGAGGCGACCAGCCGCTCGGGCCGGATCGGCATCTCGTCGCTCTCGGCCAGCGCACGGAACGCCGCGTATTTGCGGCGCCGGGCGTCAGCGACCTTGGCCGCCGCATCGGCACCGTCGCGCGCCACGCCGCGCTTCGCCAGCACCGCCGCGATGGCCGCGAGGCCGAGCTTCGCGTCGCCGACCAGCGCGACCTCGGTCGGGTAGGTGGCGCCGATCACCTGCGGATCGCTGTCGAGATGCAGGATGCGGGTGCGGCCCGGCTCCGGATAGCGCCAGCGCTCGGTGGTCACCGACCCGGCGCGGCAGCCGACGAAGAACACCAGGTCGGCGGCCATCAGCACCTCGCGGGTCTCCAGCACGCCGCCGTTGCTGCCGACCACGCCGAGGGCCAGGGGATGACCGTCGCCGATCGCGCCCTGGCCGCTGATGGTGGTGGCGACCACCGCCCCCAGCGCCTCGGCGACCGCCCGCAGCTCGTCGAAAGCGCCGGCGATCACCGGCCCGCCGCCGACCACGATGACCGGGAACCGGGCCGAGGCCAGTGCGTCCGCCGCCGCCTCCACAGCCGCCGGATCCGGGGCGCTGCGCCGCGCCGGCCAGGTGCCGAGTGCCGGGTCGCCCCAGACGTCGTCGGCCTCGACCGGCCCCTTCTGCACGTCGAACGGCAGGCCGATATGCGCCGCCCCGGGGCGGCCGGTGGTCATCGCCCGGAACGCCGCGCGCAGGGTGCGCGGCACGTCCTCGGAGCGGTCGAGCACGGCGTTCCACTTGGCGAGCGGCCGGAACAGCGCCTTCTGGTCGAGCTCGGTCAGCGCATACTTGCCACGCGAACTGACCGAGATGTCGGTGGTGATGGCGAGGATCGGCACCGAGCTCTCGTTGGCCTCCACCACGCCGGGCAGGATGTAGGTGGCGCCGCCGCCGGACGGCCCCTCGCAGATCCCGACCTTGCCCGACACCCGGGCATAGCCGTCCGCCATGTAGGCGGCCGAGCGCTCGTCGCGGGCCAGCACGTGGCTGATGCCGCCGCCGATGCGGTACAGCGCGTCGTAGAATGGCAGGCTGGTGTCACCGCACAGCCCGAAGATCCGGTCGACGCCATGCGCCTCCAGGGTGCGCACCACCGCCTCGGCGCCGCTCATCCGGTTACCGCCGTCCACGGGCTTCTCGCTCGTCATCTGCTTGGCTCTCGATTCATCCTACGACTTCGTCCCCGGGACGATACGCGACCGCGGCGCGATGACAAGGCGGCCGGCGCGGCGCAACAAGCCGGTCGACCACAGGAGGCGAATCGTTTACGAAGGCCGGCGAATCGGATTTTATCAGCTAGCACTAATTAACCTTCAGTGGATTGCACATGCCGCGTCGCCTGCTGCTTGCCGCCGAGATCGTCCGGGACGTCGCGGCCAACAACGCTGTCACCCTCGACCGCGACGAGCTCATCCGCCTCGCCGAGACCCTGGAGAGCGAGAGCGGGCGCCTGATGACGCTCAACAACCTCAACCCCAGTGTCGATGCCGACATGCAGCGCATCCTGCCGACCATCCGGCACCTCGCCGCGGTGTTCTGCCCGGAATCGTCGTCACCGCTGCGCGACTGAGGACGTGCCGGACCTGAGGGGGTACTTCTGGCGGGGTATCCGCATCTTCCCCAGGCGGCAAATCGATAAAATTTGCCTAAACTCCCCAGGTGATCCGGCCCGCGCCGCGCGTCGTAATCAGCCGGCGCCCGAGTCGGAACAGCCACGGGGAGAGGGCATGGAACTGCAGCAGCGCCTGATGATGGCCGCCGGCATCTTGCGGGAGGTGGCGCGGACCGCCCACCAGGCAGACCGCACGCTGCTCGAATCGGCAGCCGACGAGCTCGCGGCCAAGGCCGCCGAGCTGGCCGAGGCCGAGGACGCCGCAGCGCTCCGGCCGCGGACCGCCCTGATCCTGCACTGATCATCCGCCCGATTGTCCTCCCCCGGCCGGCACGGCAGACTGGCCGCCCGCCAGGGAGGACGCGACGATGAGCCGGACCGAGACCTTCGACCGCCTGCGCGCCGTCGGCACCGCCACGGTGTCGATGCAGCTGCTCAAGCGCGGCCTGCGCCGGCACGCCATCGCCGGCGTCAAGCCGCTGGCCGCCGGCCAGGGCTGCATCGTCGGCGAGGCCTACACCCTGCGCTTCCTGCCGCTGCGCGAGGACCTGTCGGACCCGTCGGTGCTGGGCGCGCCCGGCTACGGCCCGCGCGTCGCCATCGAGGAATGCCCGGCCGGCGCCATCCTGGTGGTCGAGGCGCGCGGTGTTGCCACCACCGGCACCCTCGGCGACATCCTGGCCGCCCGGCTGGCCAAGCGCGGGGTCGCCGCGGTGGTCGCCGATGGTGCGGTGCGCGACGGCGACGGCGTGCGGGCGACCGGCCTGGCGATCTGGTGCCTGGGCTCGGCGGCCCCGGCCTCGATCACCGAGCTGTCCGGCGGTGGCGTGCAGGGCCCCGTCGCCTGCGGCGGCGTCACCGTGTTCCCCGGCGACGTGCTGGTGTGTGACGGCGACGGCGTGGTGGTGGTGCCGGCGAAGCTGGCCGACGAGGTCGCCGCCGACGCGGTGGAGCAGGACCGCTTCGAGCGCTGGGTGCAGGCCCGCGTGCAGGAGGGCCGGCCGACGATCGGCCTGTATCCGCCGAACCCGCAGACCAAGGCCGAGTACGAGGCATGGAAGGCATCGGGAGCCGGGACGCCATGATCGACGCCGAGGCCCTGCTGCGGCGGATGTTCGACGCGGCTCTCGCCGCCGCCGACCCGAAGCTCTGCCTGCCGCCGTTCCTGACGCCCCTCGCCGCCGCTCCCTGCGCCGGCCGCACCGTGGTGATCGGCGCCGGCAAGGCCGCCGCCGCCATGGCCGCCGCCACCGAGGCGGTGTGGGCGGAGCACGCCCCCGGTGCCGCGCTGGAGGGCTTGGTGGTCACCCGCTACGGCCATGGCTGTCCGACGGCGCGCATCGAGGTGGTTGAGGCCGCCCACCCGGTGCCGGACGCGGCCGGCCGTGCCGCGGCGGCGCGGATCCTGGAACTGGTCCGCGGCCTCGGAGCCGGCGACCGGGTGATCGCGCTGATCTCCGGCGGCGGCTCGGCGCTGCTGGCGCTGCCGGCCGATGGCGTGACCCTGGAGGACAAGCAGGACGTCAACCGCGCGCTGCTGAAGTCCGGCGCCTCGATCCACGAGATGAACGCGGTGCGCAAGCATCTCTCCGCCATCAAGGGCGGCCGGCTGGCCGCCGCCGCCGCCCCGGCGCGGCTGCACGCCTTCCTGATTTCCGACGTGCCCGGCGACGACCTCGACGTCATCGCCTCCGGCCCGACGGTGCCCGACCCCTCGACCCTGGCCGACGCCCGTGCGGTGCTGGCGAAATACGCCATCCAGCCGCCGCCGGCGGTGGCCCGGGCGCTGGCCGACCCGGCCTACGAGACCCCCAAGCACGGCGACCCGGTGTTCGCAGGTGTCGAGACCGTCATGGTTGCCCGCCCGCAGGCCTCGCTGGAGGCGGCGGCCGCGGTGGCCCGCGAGGCCGGCGTCGAGCCGGTGATCCTCGGCGACGCCATCGAGGGCGAGGCCCGCGAGGTCGCCATGGTCATGGCCGGGATCGCGGCACAGGTCGCCCGCCACGGCCAACCGGCCGCGGCGCCGGCCGTGCTGCTGTCCGGCGGTGAGACGACGGTCACCGTGCGCGGCCAGGGCCGCGGCGGGCGCAACGCCGAGTTCCTGGCAGCATTGGCGGTGGCCGTCGAGAAGCGCTGCGCCGACGTCGCCGGCCGCATCGCCGCGGTCGCCGGCGACACCGACGGCATCGACGGCACCGAGGACAACGCCGGGGCGCTGTTCCTGCCCGGCGACCTGGAGCGCGCGCATGCCACCGGCGTCGACCTGGTGGCACACCTCGCCGACAACGACGGCTACGGCGCCTTCGAAGCCCTCGGCCGGCTGCTGGTGACCGGCCCGACGCTGACCAACGTCAACGACTTCCGGGCGGTGCTGGTGCTGCCGTGACGGCGTCCACCGAGGCGCCGTGGTGGACTGAGCTGCGGGCGGCGGTGGAGCCGTGCGGCTTCCGGCTGAACGGCGGCTTCCACGACGAGGACGGCGGCACCGTGGCGGTGATCGGCCACGCCGGACTCGGCTTGTGGCAGCGGTTCAGCGCCGAGCGCCCCGCCGGCCCCGACCCGCTCGACCGCTGGACCCGCGCGACGCTGGCGCCGGTCGCCGCCGGCTTCGGCGCCGCGCTGGTGCTGCCCAACGACGGTCCGCCCTGGCACCCCTTCCAGCGCTGGGCGATGCGCGCCGAAGCGGTGCATGCGAGCCCGCTCGGCCTGATGATCCACCCCGAGTTAGGCCTCTGGCACGCGCTGCGCGCCGCACTGCTGTTCCCCGACCGCCGCGAGGTGCCGCCGCGCGCAGAGGCGCCCTCGCCGTGCGACAGCTGCGCCGCCCGGCCTTGCCTCACCGCCTGCCCGATCGGCGCCTTCGACGGCACGCGCTACGACGCCGACGCCTGCGCGGCGCATGTCCGGTCGGCGGCCGGCAGCGACTGCCGCGAGCGCGGTTGCCTGGCGCGCCGGGCCTGCCCGGTCGGGCGGGAGCGGGCCTGGGCGGACGCGCAGCAGGCGTTCCACATGACGGCGTTCCTGGCGGGCCGGGCATAGCCGCACCCGGCCCTTCGCGGCCGCGCGATGCGCGGCACCTCAGGGCGACAGAGGGGGTAAGAGGCCGGCGATTTTCAAATTATTTGCAAAAGGATGAACGTGATCAGGTGGTCTCTCGCCTCTCTCCCCTATCGCCCTGAGGAGCCGCGCATCGCGCGGCCACGAAGGGCCGGCCCGTGCAGGAAAAGCCGGTTGGGCCCAGGACGTGTTCATCGCGGGCTGATCGCCTCCGCTCCAGCCGTCGCCCCCTCCTTCCCCCACACCGTCGCCACCGGCGGCCCCCAGCGGTACCAGCCGTATTCGTTGGCGACGTAGATCACGGTGTCGGTGACGTTGTTCCACAACACGAAGCTGAGCGTCGCCGCCGGGCTGCCGGTGAAGGCGTAGCCGAGCACGACGTTGCGGGTGCTGCTGACCACCCGGTATAGCAGCGCCTTGGAGAGTTCCGTCTGCACCGCCTCGGCGGCGGTCTCGCCGATCGGCGGGCCGAAGGCGTGCCAAGCGACCTCATAGGTGTAGTAGGTGACACCGGCCGACGCCACGTTGACCACGTTGAACAGCCCCGCCGCCGCCGGCACGGCGCCGAGCACGGTGTAATACAGCGGGATGTCGGCGAGGTTGGCCGCGGTCTCGTTGGTGATCGCCTTGTACAGCGCGTAGAGCCAGACGGAGGTGGGCTCGGGCGGGGGCGCTGCGGCAAGCTCCTGGGCATGGCCGGGCTCGGGCACGACCATACCAACGACCAGCACCAGGATGGCGATCCAACGGCGGGCGACCCGCGCTATCCGGCCAGGCACCGACCATCCGGCGCGCATGATCGTCACCCCGACCGTTCGCATCGTTCTGCTCCTTGCCCGGCGCCAGAAACCTTTTCACGTTCCCCGCCGCAGGCTCGCAAACCGCTTCCAGCCGCGTCGAGCGACGTCTGTAGCGAACCCCCTCGCAGGCTCGACGACGCACGCGCTCCCTCCCCGCATGCCAAAGAATCTCTTGTTGCCCTTGCCCCTATGCTCTGCGACGAGTGCAGCGATGAACACATCAGCTGACTGCTGGGTGGGAAATGTCTATCAGGCAGGATGCTGGCCGCTCGCCGACCGGATCCCGGTCGCGGTCGGCGTCTTTGCAGCATGGCTCGCCAGCCTGTTGTTCTGTTATGCAGCATACCGATGGGGCAAGTGGGTCCGTTCATATCTTGAGAGCCCGCACGCACAGAGGATCCATCCCCTGTTGTTTATTTACTTGAGATATATTACCTATATTTATTACTCCATACCCAGTGCGGCTGTGGCGTTCACCGTGATCTTTCTGTATGTCGAAGTGACGCTTCTGCTCGGCTACCCCTGATCCGGGCGCAGTGGCGGCAGCGTCGCACCCCGCTTCGCCCTGAAACCCGTCCGCGTCGGAATCCGCATACCCTCCTCCGCGCGATCCGCTACCGTCCGGCTCCAGCCGCACCGCACAAGGCCGAGGGAGGGAAACCCGCCATGGTGATGTCCGACATCGAGATCGCGCGCGACGCCCGGATGAAGCCGATCATGGAGATCGGCGCCGGGCTCGGCATCGCCGCCGAGCACCTCATCCCCTACGGCCACACCAAGGCGAAGCTCGACCTCGGCTATATCGATTCGCTCGCCGACCGGCCGGACGGCAGGCTGATCCTGGTCACCGGCATCAACCCGACGGCGGCCGGCGAGGGCAAGACCACCACCACCGTGGGCCTCGGCGACGCGCTGAACCGCATCGGCAAGCGCGCCGCCATCTGCCTGCGCGAGCCGTCGCTCGGGCCGTGCTTCGGGATGAAGGGCGGGGCGGCCGGCGGCGGCTATGCCCAGGTGGTGCCGATGGAGGACATCAACCTCCACTTCACCGGCGACTTCCACGCCATCGCCGCCGCCAACAACCTGCTCGCCGCGCTGATCGACAACCACGTGTACTGGGGCAACGCCGCCGGCCTCGACCCGCGACGCATCACCTGGAAGCGCGCGCTCGACATGAACGACCGGGCGCTGCGGCAGATCGTCAACTCGCTCGGCGGGGTTGCCAACGGCTTCCCGCGCGAGGACGGCTTCGACATCGTGGTCGCCTCGGAGGTGATGGCGATCCTGTGCCTCGCCACCGGCCTGGAGGACCTGAAGCGCCGGCTCGGCGCCATCGTCGTCGGCTACACCCGCGACAAGGCGCCGGTGTTCGCCCGCGACCTGGAGGCCGACGGTGCGATGACCGTCCTGCTGCGCGACGCGCTGGCGCCGAACCTGGTGCAGACCCTGGAGAACAACCCGGCATTCATCCATGGCGGCCCGTTCGCCAACATAGCACACGGCTGCAACTCGGTGATGGCGACGAAGACGGCGCTGAAGCTCGCCGACTACGTGGTCACCGAGGCGGGCTTCGGCGCCGACCTCGGGGCCGAGAAGTTCTTCGACATCAAGTGCCGCAAGGCCGGGCTGAGCCCCGCCGCCGCCGTGGTGGTCGGCACAATCCGGGCGCTGAAGATGCATGGCGGCGTCGCCAAGGAGGCGCTCGGCGTCGAGAACATCGAGGCGGTGCGCCGCGGCATCTCGAACATCGCCCGCCATGTCGAGAACACCCAGAAGTTCGGGGTGCCGGTGGCGGTCGCGCTGAACCGCTTCACCACCGACACCGACGCCGAGATCGCCGCGGTGCGCGCCGAACTCGCCTCGCTCGGGGTCGACGCGATCGTCTGCAACCACTGGGCCGAGGGCTCGGCCGGCACCGTCGACCTCGCCCACCACGTGGTCGAACTGATCGACAGCAAGCCGGCGGCGTTCAAGCCGCTGTACCCGGACGCCGCCAGCCTGGAAGACAAGGTCCGCACCATCGCGCGGGAGATCTACCGGGCCGACGACATCGCCCTGGAGGCCAAGACGCGGGCGCAGCTGAAGGAGATCGAGGCGCTCGGCGGCGGCGGCTTCCCGGTGTGCATCGCCAAGACCCAGTACAGCTTCTCCACCGACCCCGACGCCAAGGGCGCGCCGACCGGCCACACCCTGCCGGTGCGCGAGGTGCGGCTGTCGAACGGGGCGGAGTTCGTGGTGGTGATCTGCGGCGAGATCATGACCATGCCGGGCCTGCCGCGGGTGCCGGCGGCCAACAAGATCGGGCTGAACGCGCAGGGGCAGATCGAGGGACTGTTCTAGCCTTTCTCGCTGGCGGATGCCGAGGACGCCCCATGACCGTCGCCCCTGCCGCCGGATCCCCGATCCAGCTCGTCTCGGTCGGGCTGCTGGCGGCCTTCGTCGGCTTCGCCAGTGCCTTCGCGGTGGTGCTGCAGGGCCTCGCTGCGGTCGGCGCGTCGCCGGCCGAGGCGGCATCCGGGCTGATGGCGCTGTGCATCGGCCAGGGGGTGCTGGCGCTGTGGCTCGGCTGGCGCAGCCGAATGCCGATCAGCATCGCCTGGTCGACGCCGGGGGCGGCGCTGCTGGTGGCGACCGGGATGCCGGCAGGCGGCTTCCCGGCCGCGGTCGGCGCCTTCCTCGGCTGTGCGGTGCTGATCGTCGCCGCCGGGCTGTGGCGGCCGTTCGCCCGCGCGGTGTCGTCGATCCCGATCGCGCTGTCGAGCGCCATGCTGGCCGGCGTGCTGCTCGACCTGTGCCTCGCGCCGGTGCGCGCGGTGGGTGCGATGCCGGAGCTGGCGCTGCCGATCGTGCTGGCCTGGGCCGTCGCCTGGCGGTTCGCCCGGCTGTATGCGGTGCCGCTGGCGGTCGCCGTCGCCGCCGTGATGATCGGCATCGCCACCGAGATCCCGGCCGGGCTGCTCGCCGCGGCATGGCCGGCGCCGGTGCTGGTGGCGCCGACGTTCTCCGTCGACGCCATGATCGGCATCGCCCTGCCGCTGTTCGTGGTCACCATGGCGTCGCAGAACCTGCCGGGGCTGGCGGTGCTCAACGCCAACGGCTACCAGCCGCAGGCCGGCCCGCTCTTCGCGTGGACGGGCCTCGGCAGTGCCGCCGTCGCGGCCTTCGGCGGCCATGCCCTCAACCTCGCGGCGATCACCGCCGCACTCTGCGCCGGCCCGGAGGCGCATCCCGACCCAGCAAAGCGCTGGATCGCCTCGGCGGTCGCCGGTGCCGCCTATGTGGTGATCGGGCTGCTGGCCGGCCTCGCCGCCGCCTTCGTCGCCGCCTCGCCGCCGCTGCTGATCCAGGCGGTCGCCGGGCTGGCGCTGCTCGGCAGCCTCGGCGGCGCGCTGGCCTCGGCCCTCTCCCGCGAGGAGGACCGGCTGCCCGCGGTGGTCACCTTCGTCACCGCCGCGTCGGGCCTCTCCTTCCTCGGAATCGGCGCCGCATTCTGGGGCCTGATCGCCGGCGGCACGCTGCTGGCACTGGCCCGGCTGCCGGCGCGGAAGTGAGATATTTTCTTGCGCTGCGGCGCGTCTCGATCCATATAGTCGCGATCGAACGCGCTTGGGTGTTCCGAGTCACGGCACGACCGCGAAGTTGGTTTTCTCCCAATCTGCAGTTTGATTTCCCCGCCGCAAAGGTGCGGCGGGTCGTTCCACGTTTGGGAGATGACCCCCATGGCTAACGGCACTGTCAAGTGGTTTAACGCGACCAAGGGCTACGGCTTCATCGAGCCGGAAGACGGGTCGGCTGACGTTTTCGTCCACATCTCCGCGGTCGAGCGCGCCGGCATCGGTTCCCTGAACGAGGGCCAGAAGCTCGCGTTCGAGGTCGAGCGTGGCCGCAACGGCAAGTACGCCGCTACTGACCTGCGTCCGCTCTGAGCAGGCACAGCTCGATTTCGCGCCCGGCCCTCGACTACCTGTTGAGGGGCCGGGCGCGTCCCTCTGCCAACCGCTGAGGAGCGAGCATGGCCAAGGACGACATGATCGAATTCGAGGGCGTCGTGAAAGACGTCCTCCCCGACGGCCTCTACCGCGTCGGGCTCGACAACGGACACGACATTATCGCCTACACCGCCGGACGGATGAAGAAGTTCCGTATCCGCATCCTGGCCGGCGACCGCGTGACCGTCGAGATGACGCCCTACGATCTGACGAAGGGCCGGATCAATTTCCGACACAAGGACGAACGTGCCGGCACCGGTGGACCGGGCCCGGGTGCGCGTCGTCCGCCGCCGCGCAAGCGCCGTTGACGATCCCCGTCCGGCGCCGCGGGCGCACCCGAAGGACCTAGATGACCGTTCAAGACTTCCGCATGCTCGGCCTCGCCGAGTCGTTGCTACGGACTGCCGCGACCTGCGGCTATACCGTCCCCACCCCGATCCAGGTCGGCGCGATCCCCGCGCTGCTCGCGGGGCGGGACCTGCTGGGCCTGGCCCAGACCGGCACTGGCAAGACCGTGGCCTTCGCGCTGCCGATGCTGCAGCGGCTGACCGCCGGCGCCCGTGAGAAGCGCATCGCCAAGGCGCCGCGTGCCCTCATCCTGACGCCGACCCGCGAGCTGGCGGTGCAGATCGCCGGTGCGGTGGAGACCTTCGCCCGGCCGCTCGGCCTGCGCCAGACCCTGGTGCATGGCGGCGTGTCGATCCGGCCGCAGGCGGCGGCGGTGCAGCGCGGCGTCGAGGTGGTGATCGCCACCCCGGGCCGGCTGCTCGACCTGATCAACCAGCGCGGCATCTTCCTCGACCGCGTCGAGTACTTCGTGCTCGACGAGGCCGACCGCATGCTCGACCTGGGCTTCGTGCGCGACGTCAAGCGCATCGCCGCCCTGGTGCCGGCCAACCGGCAGACCGCGCTGTTCTCCGCCACCATGCCGCCGTCGATCGTCGAGCTGGCCGAGAGCCTTCTGAACGAGCCGGAGCGGGTGCAGATCACCCCGACCACGACGCCGATCGAGCGGATCCGGCAGAGCGTGATGTTCGTCTCAAAGTCGAACAAGCGCGGCCTGCTGTCCAAGCTGCTGTCGGCGCCGGATGTCTCGCGGGCGATCGTGTTCGTGCGCACCAAGCACGGCGTCGACCGCGTCGTCGAGGCGCTGCGCCGCGACGGCCTGGAGGCCGAGGGCCTGCACGGCAACAAGAGCCAGGGAGCCCGGCAGAACGCGCTCGACGCGTTCCGCCAGGGCAAGATGCCGGTGCTGGTCGCGACCGACATCGCGGCCCGCGGCATCGACGTGCAGGAGATCAGCCACGTCATCAACCTCGACCTGCCGGACGTGCCGGAGACCTATGTCCACCGCATCGGCCGCACCGCGCGCGCCGGGGCCGAGGGCATCGCGGTGTCGTTCTGCGAGTCCGACGAGGTCGGCAACCTGATGGACATCGAGAAGGCGATCCGTCGCAGCATCGATGTCGACCAGGGCCAGGTCTTCCACGATGCCGGCGTCGAGGCGCAGTACCGCTCGGGCCGCAAGCCCGCGGTGGCCGCCTCGCAGCGCGCCCGCCGCGAGAATGCCGGCAACGGCGGCGGCCGGCCGAAGCAGTCCGACGCGCCGCGCCGCGGCCAGCCGCAGGGCCGGCCCCAGGGTCGCGCGGACGGCCGGCCGCAGGGTCGCCGCGACGGCGGCGGCCAGGGCCTGAAGCGCCGCAGCGGCGACTCCCGCCCGTCGGCGTAACCACTCGGGGGGGGGGCATGCTCCAAATTGCGAGCATGCCCAACTTCCCTCGCCCACCTTCGGCAGTCCGTGGTTCCGCCCCTCATCCTGAGGCGCGCACCGCTATGCGGTGCGCCTCGAAGGGCTACACCCTGTCGTCCTTCGGATTGCGCGCGACGTAGTTGCCGCGCTCGTCCTTGACCAGGTCGAGGACGCCGTCGGCACGCTCGGTGGCTGCCTCCGGCGTCGCCGGCCCGCGCTCGCGGCGATCGGCCTTCTGCCGGCGGGCGGCGTCGAGCCGGCCGATCAGCCGGAAGCCGAACCATACGGCCGCGAGGATGGCCACCAGCGCCAGGATCTTCGTGATGCTGAACATGTGTGCGTTTTACCCTGCGGCTGCGGCAACGCAAGGGTAGTGCCGCGCCAGCCGCCGCGCACTACCGGACACCACCAGGAAACTGGCGGGCGAGTTCACAGCCCGAAGCGCGACCAGAGCGCCCGTTCCTCGACGGCGGCCAGCAGGCCATCGGCCCATCCGCCATCCGCCAACCGGGCAAGCAGCGGCTCGCCATAGCCTGCCGCAAGCGCGCCACCCAACCCGAACCGGCGCGCCAGCCCCTGGCGGGGCCGCAGCACCCGGAACCGGGTGCGGGCACCATAGCGCTCGCGCAGAGTCCGGTGCAGCGCCCCCTCGCCGTCGGCAAGGCCGAGCTCGATACCTCGCAGTCCGGTCCAGAACTTGCCCTCCAGCAGCTCGGGCTCCCGCTCCGGCTTCAGGCGGTCGCCGCGCCGGCTGCGCACCCAGGCGATGAAGCGCTGGTGCAGCTCGACCTGCAGGGTCTTCAGATGCGCGACATCCTCCTCCTGCTCCGGCCGGAACGGGTCGAGCAGCGCCTTGCGGCTGCCGGCTGTGTGCACGCGCCGCTCGATGCCGAGGCGGGCGATCGCATCCTGGAAGCCGAAGCCGGCACTGACCACGCCGATCGAGCCGACGATGGAGGTCGACGCCACCCGGATCTCGTCGGCGGCGCAGGCCAGCCAGTAGCCGCCGGACGCGGCGACGTCCTCGACGAAGGCGATGACCGGCTTGTCGTGCTCGGCGGCGAGGTCGCGGATGCGCGCGGCGATCAGCTCGGACTGCGCCGGAGAGCCGCCGGGCGAATTCACCAGCAACGCGACCGCCACCACCCGGCGCGGCCGGAACGCCGCCTCGAGCAGCGGCCCGACGGCCTCGATCGTCAGCCCCCGCCGCAGCGCTCCGCCGCCTCCGATCACACCGCGCAGCGGCACCACGGAGACCATCGGGGACCGGCCGCGCACCCGGTCGAGAAGCGGATCATACCAGGACATCGCGGTTAGATAGGGCATCGCGCCGCCTGCCACAATGCGCAGTCCCGCGCGATTCCCTCCCGCACCGCAGCACGCCGGGCGGCGCCGCCCGGCATCCGGCAGCGCCGCCGGCCGCCGATCCCCCGGCCCGGCTCGACAGCAGCGGTCGGCCAGCCGCACACTCCAGGCAATCGACCGGGCGGGGGTGTCCGGTCACTTCCTGGGGGTGATCATGCTCGAATCGACCTTCAAGCTCTCGGAGCACGGCACGACCGTGCGCACCGAGGTGCTGGCCGGCATCACGACCTTCCTGACCATGGCCTACATCATGTTCGTCAACCCCTCGATCCTGGCCGCCGCCGGGATGGATCCGGGGGCGGTGTTTGTCGCGACATGCCTGGCCGCCGCCATCGGCACGGCGATCATGGGCCTGTATGCCAACTACCCGATCGCCCTGGCGCCGGGCATGGGGCTGAACGCCTACTTCACCTACGGCGTCGTGCTCGGCATGGGCCACAGCTGGCAGGTGGCGCTGGGTGCGGTGTTCCTGTCGGGCGTGCTGTTCATCATCCTGTCGCTGCTGCCGGTCCGCGAGTGGGTGGTCAACGCCATCCCGAAATCGCTGAAGATCGCCATCTCGGCCGGCATCGGCCTGTTCCTGGCGATCATCGGCATGAAGGCGGCCGGCCTCGTGGTCGACCACCCGGCCACCCTGGTCACCCTCGGCGACATCACGGCACCCACCGTGCTGCTCGCCTGCGCCGGCTTCATCGCCATGGTGGTGCTCGACCACCTGCGGATCCCCGGTGCGATCATCCTCTCGATCCTCGGCGTCACCCTGGTCGGCGTGGTCCTGGGCCTCAGCCCGGGCGGCGGCATCGTCTCCATGCCGCCGAGCCTGGCCCCGACCCTGATGCAGCTCGACATCGTCGGCGCCCTGAACGTCGGCCTGATCGCGGTAATCTTCGCGTTCTTCTTCGTCGACCTATTCGACACCGCCGGCACCCTGGTCGGCGTCGCCCACCGCGCCGGCCTGCTGGACAAGGACGGCCGGCTGCCGCGGCTGAAGAAGGCGCTGATGGCCGACTCGGTCGCCACCGTGGTCGGCGCCGGCCTCGGCACCTCGACCACCACCAGCTACATCGAGAGTGCGGCCGGCATCCGCGCCGGCGGCCGCACCGGCCTGACCGCCTGCGTGGTGGCGCTGCTGTTCCTGCTCGGGCTGTTCTTCTCGCCGCTGGCCGGGACCATCCCGGCCTACGCCACCGCACCGGCCCTGGTCTACGTCGCCTGCCTGATGGCGCGCGGCCTGGCCGAGCTGGACTGGGACGACCACACCGAATCGGCGCCCGGGGTGATCGCGGCGATCACCATGCCGCTGACCTTCTCGATCGCCCACGGCATCGCCTTCGGCTTCATCAGCTATGTCGCCATCAAGGTTCTGACCGGGCAGGCGAGCAAGGTGTCGGTGGCGGTCTACGTGATCGGCGCCGCCTTCGTGCTGAAGTTCGCGCTGATCGGGTAACGGACGAGGGCGCCCGTCGCTTCGTGGGTTCCGGAGCCGCCCCGGATCGCGGTCCGGGGCCCTCCGGAATGACGAAAAAGGGGGGGGCGCCGCATCATCCCATCGTCATCCCGGAGGAGCCGCGAGAGCGGCTGGCTCCGGGACCCACCCTCCGCCCTGCGGCATCAGTCCCTCCGCCTAGAGATCGAGGCCGGCGCCGCGCAATGCGGCGTCGGCCTCCCTCGTGTAGGCCCCGTCGGCGCCGTGCAGCACCAGGCCGGCGGCCAGCCGCAAGGGCGTGCGCACGCCCTTGCGGGCCGTGACGATCACCCGCCCGGCGTCGCGACCCGGCTTCGGCCACAGCGGGAACACCACGCCCTCGCCGAAGCCGCATCCCAGCGCCGCCAGCAGGTCGGCCAGCCGGTCGGCGCGGTGCACCATGGTGAGCCGGCCCTTGTGCCGCAGGCAGCGGCGGGCGCGGTCGATCCAGGCGGCCAAGTCGGCGCCGGCCTCCACGCCGGCCGCCGCCCGGCCGGGATCCGGCGACGGGTCGGCCCGGCCGGCCGGCAGGTAGGGCGGGTTGCAGACGACCTGATCGAAGCTGCCGGCCTGCCAATCGCCCGGCAGGCCGGCAATATCCGCCTCGACCACCTCGGCCCGGCCGGCAGCCCCGTTCAGCGCCAAGTTCACCCGGGCGAGCCCGGCCATCGCCGGGTCGCGCTCGACCGCGACCACGCGCAGCTCCGGGCAGCGCGCCATGAGGCACAGGAACACCGCGCCGGCGCCGCAGCCGAGGTCGAGCACCCGCTCGCCGGATCGGGCGGGGACAGCGGCCGCCAGCAGCACCGGGTCGATGGCGGCGCGGTAGCCGTCGCGCGGCTGCCGCAGGCGCACCCGGCCGCCGAGCAGCGCATCCTCGGTGAGCGCGTCGCCGCCGCCGTCCGGATCAGCCCTCGTCGAGACGTTCACCGGCCGCCTCCAGCAGCGATCGCGCCGCGGCGTGGTCGTCGGCCGCCACCATGAGGCGGCGGGGAATCGCCCCGGCGCTGCCTTCGAGCACGCTCATATGGCCGTCGAGGACCAGCACATCGATCGCCTCGGCGCGCAGCAGCGCCTCAAGATAGGACAGCCTGACCAGATCGTTGGTTCGCAGCAGCTCTCGCATCCGGTGTTCGGCCCTTCCATGATCGCCCCCGGCTATCGACCTGCCGGCAGTTGACTTGACCGAGATTGGGGCCTTTCTATGCTCGCTGCCAGCCCCAGCAGCGTCGAACGACGCAGGAGACGCCGTGCCTTCGATCGCCGCCCCGCTGAACGCCGACCAGACGCCACGCCAACCCGGCGTGGACGCCCTGCGGCGCCTGGTGGCCGCCGACATGGAGAAGGTGAACCGGGCGATCGTCGAGAACATGCAGAGCCCGGTGGCGCTGATCCCGCAGCTGGCCGGCCATATCGTGGCGTCCGGCGGCAAGCGGCTGCGGCCGATGCTGACACTGGCGACCGCCGCGCTGTGCGGCTACACCGGCGAGCGGCATATCGGCCTCGCCGCTTGTGTGGAGTTCATCCACACCGCCACCTTGCTGCACGACGACGTGGTCGACGAGAGCGACCTGCGGCGCGGCCGTGACACCGCCAACGCGGTGTGGGGCAACCAGGCGAGCGTGCTGGTCGGCGACTTCCTGTTCAGCCGGGCGTTCCAGCTGATGGTCGCCGACGGGTCGCTGAAGGTGCTGAAGATCCTGTCGGACGCGTCGGCGATCATCGCCGAGGGCGAGGTGCACCAGCTGGTCACCACCAACGACATCAAGACCACCGAGGACGACTATCTCGAGGTGATCCGCTGCAAGACCGCGCAGCTGTTCGCCGCCGCCGCGCAGATCGGGCCGGTGGTGGCCGAGCGGCCGGAGGCAGAGGAGCTGGCACTCGAAGGCTTCGGCCGCGACCTCGGCGTCGCCTTCCAGCTGGTCGACGACGTGCTCGACTATGCCGCCGAGCAGGAGGCGCTGGGCAAGACTGTCGGCGACGACTTCCGCGAAGGCAAAGTCACGCTGCCGGTGATCCTCGCCTACCAGGCCGGCGACGCGGTGGAGCGGGCGTTCTGGAAGCGCACCATCGAGAACCTCGACCAGCACGACGGCGACCTCGCCGAGGCGCAGCGCCTGATGGTGCGGCACGGCACGCTGGAGGCCTCGCTCGATCGTGCCCGGCTGTATGCCGCCACCGCCCGCGACGCGCTGCGCAGCTTCCCCAGCAATCCGTACCGCGCGGCACTGGAGGAACTGGTCGACTTCTGCGTCGAGCGCGCCTACTGAGCGCACCCGCCGGGCGCACCCACCATACCCCCTCATCCCGGACGACTGCGCGCCAGCGTGGTCGATCCGGGACCCACCGACGTGCTGGGCGGGTCCCGGCTCTACGCGCCTTCGGCGCTGCGGCCGGGATGAGGCGGTGGGTGGTTTCGGAACAATCCCGGCGTCGCCGAGTCCCTCTGGGCAGGACATTGATCCAACCCATGGAGAGACCAGCATGCCCGACGTCCGCAACGCGAAGATCCTGATCATGGCGACCAACGGCTTCGAGCAGTCGGAGCTGGAGGTGCCACGGGACGAGCTGCGCGCGGCCGCCGCCGAGGTGTACGTCGCCACCCCCGACGGCCGCAGCATCCGCGGCTGGAACAAGACCGACTGGGGCCGTATCGCCCATGCCGACCTGAAGATCGCCGACGCCGATCCGGCCGACTACGACGCGCTGGTGATCCCCGGCGGGCAGATCAACCCGGACCTGCTGCGGGTCGACGCGGACGCCATGGCGACGCTGCGCGGCTTCCTCGACAGCGGCAAGCCGGTGGCGGCGATCTGCCACGGCCCGTGGCTGCTGGTCGAGGCCGATGCGGTGCGCGGCCGCGACGTGACCTCCTACAAGTCGATCCGCCGCGACCTGGAGAACGCCGGTGCCAACTGGCACGACGCCGAGGTGGTGGTCGACCAGGGCATCATCACCAGCCGGTCGCCGGACGATCTGGGCCCCTTCGTCGCCAAGATCATCGAGGAGGTCGCCGAGGGCCGTCACCCGCGGCGCGCGACCGCCTGACGGACCGACCTGCGGAACTTCGCCGGTCTCGCCGGGGTTGATCATCGCAGCCCAGGTGGGGCCGGCCTACCCGAGGAGCAGATCATGGCGAAACCGGTCACCTGGATCGTCGTCGCCGATGCGGGCCGCGCCCGCATCTTCGAGGACACGGGCAAGCTCGATGCGCGTCTGGGCGAGGAGCGGCACAGCCTGACCGCGGCGACCCCGCCGAGCCGCGAGATCGCCAGCGACCGTCCCGGCCGCGCCTTCGACAGCGCCGGCGAGGGCCGGCATGCGATGGAGCCGCCGACCGACCCGCTGCGGCACGCCAAGAAGGAGTTCGCCCGCGAGCTGGTCCACACCCTCGACGACGCCCGCAAGCAGGGCGACTTCGACGGGCTGGTGATCGCTGCCGCTCCCGCCTTCCTCGGCGACATCCGGTCCTTCATGCCGGAGCCGCTGCGGGCCTGCGTGCAGCACGAGATCGACAAGGACTTCACCAACCTCCCCGACCCCGAGCTGCAGCGGCATATCCGGCAGCATCTCTGACCAGCCGCCGGCGATCAGGCCGGCGCCATCCGGAAGGACGCAGATGACCGACGACAAGTCGAAGAAGCAGCAGGACGAAGACCTCGACGACGAGCTCGACGACAGCTTCCCGGCGAGCGACCCGCCGTCGTCCTCGACGCCCGGGACGTCGTCCGGTGCGCCCGACCACGACAAGGGCGGCAAAGACCGCCCGGCCGACCCGGGCAAGCTGAAGCGCGGCTCCGGCGGCATGCCGATCCGCGAGCGGTGACCGGCAGCCTCGAATTCCGGAGCTTGAGACTGTAGCGTTGGAGTGGCTTCAGCAGGCCCTTCGCGGCTCCCCCGGCTCACGCCGGGCTCGCACCTCAGGGCGACAGAAATAGAGCTGGATCACGAGATATCTCTGTCGCCCTGAGGTGCCCTCCGCAGAGCGGAGGGCCGCGAAGGGCCGGCCGGCTAAGGGCGCGCCAACTCGACGATCCGCGCATGCAATGCGGCGTCCACCGCCACGCCCTCGACCGCGGTGCGCTCGCGGTTGCGGTGCCGCCGGTCGCCCGGCAGCCGCACCCCCTCCTCGGCGGTGATGCGGCCGAACAGAAGCTCGGCGTGCGCGGCGAAACCCCCAGCGTCTCCGAAGCGCGCAGGGTCGATCGCCAGCATCAGCTCGCCGCCCTTCGGCGGGCCACCGTCGGCGTTGTCGGCGGCCAATGCCTCGAAGCTGAACTTGTCGCCGATCAGCGCGCCGACCAGCAGCTCGATCATCAGCGCGATCGACGCCCCCTTGTAGCCGCCGAACGGCAGCTGCGCGCCGCCGTCGAGGATCGCCTTAGGGTCGGTGGTGTCGCGGCCCTCGGCGTCGATGCCGGTGCCGGGCGGCACCGCGTGCCCCTCGCGGGCCGCGATCATGATCTCGCCGCGGGCCAGCGACGACGACGCCTGGTCGAACACCAGCGGATGCCGGCCCGGCCGCGGCCAGGCGAAGGCCATCGGGTTGGTGCCGTAGATCGGGATCCGCCCGCCGGCCGCCACCACATAGGGGAAGGCGGCGGTGAAGGCGAAGGCGCAAAGCCCCTGCTCGGCCAGCGCCTCGACCTCGGGCCACAGGGCGGCGAAGTGGTGGATGTCGTTCAGCGCCAGCGCCGCCACCCCCTGCGCCCGCGCCTTGGCCGCCAGCGGCGCCCGGCCGGCCTCCAGCGCCAGCGGCGCGAAACCGCCGCCGCCGTCGACCCGCACCACGGCGGGCGCCAGTTCGTCGACCACCGGCCGTGCGGTGCCGTTGGCCTTGCCGCTGCGCAGCGAGGCGACATAGCCCGGCAGCCGGAACAGCCCGTGCGACAGGCAGATATCGCGCTCGGCCGCGGTGATGGTGTCGGCGACGGCGCGGGCGTTGTCGGCATCGCAGCCATTGGCGGCGAGGCAGCCGGCGGCGAGGCCGTGCACCTCGGCGAGGCTGAGGCGGATGGTGGCGGCGGGCCCGGCCATGGGCGGTCTCCTTCGGGTGGGCGTGGCGGCGACAGCCAAGCACAGGACGGCGGCGGCGAAAACACCGCACCGCAGGGCCGCGGCCTCGACGAGCCGGCGCCCGCCGTCAGGCAATATCAGGGACAATACAGGGAAAAGCGCGATTCCGAATCGACACCGCCGGCGCCCCCGGAGGCCGGACGCGGTCACGGAAGGCGCGGAATCCTGCGGCTTTCCGCAGCATCGCGCCGTTCACGCGATCGCCGTCCACCCGCCGGCGCGCGCAAAATAACAGGACGATTACAGGTGCGTAACAGGGGGGTAACAGGTCGATAACAGGTCGGGAGCAGGAAGCCGTCGCCACGAACAGGTGTCTCCCGTCGTCATCCCGGAGAAACCGCGGGAGCGGCTGGCTCCGGGATCCACGAAGCGCCGGGCGCTCCGCAAAGGCGGGCGCCCGGCGCACCGGCAAATTCCTGTCGCAACGCCGCGATCGGTGCTTGATGCGACGGGGTCGACCCGCTATATCACGCCCTCGCATCCCGGCGGGCCGCCTTACAGCCCGCACGGTCGGGGAGTAGCTCAGCCTGGTAGAGCACTGTCTTCGGGAGGCAGGGGCCGGAGGTTCGAATCCTCTCTCCCCGACCAACTACGTCAATCATCGGATCCGGATGCACCGGCCCTGAGCCGGCGTGAACGGCGCTCGGACGCGGTGCCCGGACCTGCGGCGCGCACGCAGCGCGTCGGCGTCGAAGCTCCGTCCTCAATCGTCCATGGGCTCGTCGAACCGAAGCTCGTAGACGCCGTCGGCGTCGGGCTCGCCGACCACGTCCGCGGCGTAGAGGAACCGCTGCACGCTCAAGATCACCGTCGGGCGATCCGGGGCGTCACCGAGGGCCGGCACGTAGATCCGGTCGGTGGCGATGAACTCCCGTCCGGGAATGGCCAGCCGCATACGGCACAGGGCCGCACACTCTTCCCGGAGCACGCGCTCGTAGATGCCGACGCGGACGGCGGTGGCGCCGGACGGCAGGACCTCGTCCAGGTACCAGCCCTTCGCCTCGAACTTGTAGATCTCCCGCATCATGGTTCCGGCCAGCCGGCAGCGGATCCGGCCCGATGGCTCGCGTTCCAGGATCATCATCGTCGGCAAGGCTTCGGGCGGAAGATCCAGCGGACCGATCTCCTGCCGAAGCGGCAGCCGGCCCAGTTCGCGACGCAGGCGGTCCCAGAGGTCGTAGAGTCCGACCATGCCCGGGTCGGGGATCGAAGCGCGGAATCCCGTTGTCTGGTTCATGGTCGTGGCCCACCCATCGGCGCCGACCCGCCTGCGATCGGCCTGGATGCAATTCGGATCGCGTTCGTCATCGGTCGCAACCACCGTCCATGCTCGGACCGGGGTGCCCGAGCGGGCCACGTGCTCTCGTCGATCGCGGCTATGTCGGTTCCCGCGGAGCCCACGTCGGCATCATCGCAAATTCAATGCTAACAAAGCTTGAATGCCGACTAAACCGAATTGCCGCCGTCGGCCGACCCCCGGCATCGCCCGCTCCGCGATCATGCCGCCCCGGCTCTCGCCGTCTTCCCCTCGAAGACGCCCGCGCCGATAGCGCGCGCGGCGTGCAGCCGCGACGACCAGTCGCCGTCGTCCGGCGCGGCGAGCAGCTCCGAGCCGACCACCGGGGCGCCGCAATAGTCGAAGATGCCATGGTCGATCTGGGTCCGCATGGCCGCGGCGTAGCCATGCCGCTCGTAGGTCCCGAGGTCGGCTCCACCGATCGCCACCAGGTGAACGTCGAGCCGCTGGAGCTTCTTGACCACCTTGGCTCCCGGCGCCTCGATGTAGGCCCAGCCGTTGCTGAACACCCGGTCGATCCAGCCCTTCAGCAGCGCCGGGAACGACCACCAGTAGACCGGGTAGACGAGGACGACGGCGTCGGCCCGGTCGATGCGGGCCTGCTCGGCCGCGACATCGGCCGGGCTCGGCGCCTCCCGCAGATGCGCCGCGACGTCCGCCGCCGAGAAGCGGGGATCGAAGCCTTCTGCCGCCAGGTCGACGATCTCCGCGGTGTGACGGCCTTCCGCCTCGAGGCCGGCCACCAGTTCGGCCGCGACCGAATGGGTCAGGGAGGGGCTGCGCGGGTGAGCGACGACGACGAGCGCGTGCATTTTCGACTCCAGCTGTCCGTGCCCCGATCGCGGGGACCTGAAAATTACCATTGGTAAGTTACTGTTGGTAAGTTCAATTTCAAGTCCCCGGTGGCAGTTCCTGCCTGGTGGATGGCTCGATGCGCAGGGCGCCCAACGCCAACCGGGCTATCGCGTGAATCGCATGTTGCTGGCGGCCCGTGCCCGTCGCGATCTGGATCCCGGCTCTCCCCCCGGATTGAAATCCGGGGTCCGGCCGGGATGAGGAAAATAGGTAGACCCTTAAAATTCCTCATCCCGGTCGCAGCGGCGAAGCCGCGGAGAGCCGGGATCCACCGCCGCTCCGGCCATTTGATCGATCGGCCTGCCCACGCCAACACCCCGCTTGGCATCCGCGCCGCCGCGCCGGACAATGCCGGTTGGTGAGCGCGGCCGAGGGCCCGGGGGACCGACATGACAGCAGCGCCGAGCAACGACCCCGTCGACGTCCTGATCATCGGCGCCGGCGCCTCCGGTGCGGCGATCGCCTGGAGCCTGGCCGACACGCGGATGCGCATCCTCTGCCTGGAGCAGGGCGACTGGATGACGCCGTCGCGCTACCCGACGACCGGCAAGGGCTGGGAGGCGCAGCAGTTCGGCGCCTATCACGTCGACCCGAACGTCCGCGGCCTGCCGGCCGACTACCCGGTCGACAACACCGACTCGCCGATCGACGTGCTGAACTTCAACGCCGTCGGCGGCAGCACCATCGCCTACGCCGCGCACTTCCCGCGACTGCACCCCTCGGACTTCCGGGTGCGCACGCTGGACGGCGTCGCCGACGACTGGCCGCTGAGCTATGACGACCTGGAGCCGTATTTCGTCGAGAACGACCGGATCATGGGCGTCTCCGGCCTCGCCGGCGACCCGATGTATCCGCCCAAGCAGCCGCCGCTGCCGCCGCTGCCCATCGGCCGGGTCGGCGAGGTGGTGGCCGGCGGCTTCGACCGGCTGGGCTGGCACTGGTGGCCATCGGATTCCGCCATCCTGTCGCAGGCCTATGAGGGCCGCGACCGCTGCCTGAACCTCAACCCCTGCATGTCCGGCTGCTCGCAGGGGGCGAAGGGCAGCACCGACATCACCTACTGGCCGCAGGCGATCCGCGCCGGGGTAGAGCTGCGCACCCGCTGCCGGGTGCGCGAGGTCACGGTCAGGCCCGACGGCATGGCCGACGGCGTGATCTATTACGACGCCGAGGGGCGCGAGTGCTTCCAGAAGGCCGAGGTGGTGATCATGGCCTGCAATGGCGTGGGCACCCCGCGCATCCTGCTGAACTCGACCTCGCCACAATTCCCCGACGGTCTCGCCAACCGCAGCGGCCTGGTGGGCCGGAACCTGATGTTCCACCCCTGCGCCGTCGCCACCGGCGTGTTCGAGGAGCGGCTCGACACCAGCAAGGGGCCGAACGGCTGCTGCATCCTCAGCAAGGAGTTCTACGAGACCGACCTCGGGCGCGGCTTCGTGCGCGGCTACAACATGCAGGTCACCCGCGGCTCCGGCGGGCCGCTGGCCGTCGCCATGCGCGGCTTCGGCAGCGGCGACATCCCCTGGGGCCCCGGGCATCACGAGACGTTCCGCCGCCGCTTCGACCGCACGGTGCAGTGCCTGGCGGTCTGCGAGGACCTGCCGGAGGAGCACAACCGGGTGACGCTCGATCCGGATCTGGTGGATTCCAACGGCATCCCGGCGCCGAAGATCAGCTACCGGCTGAGCGAGAACAGCAAGGCGATGCTGGCGCATGGGCTGGAGCGCGGTCGCGAGGTGATGCGCGCCGCCGGAGCGGTCGAGGTCCTGGAGACGCCGCTGCTGCGGCCCGGCGGCTGGCACCTGCTGGGGACGGCGCGCATGGGCAGCGACCCCGGGCGCTCGGTGGTGAACCCGTGGGGCCGCAGCCACGACGTCAGGAACCTGTTCATCGTCGACGGCAGCATCTTCGTCACCGCCGGCGGCGTGAACCCGACCAGCACCATCCAGGCGCTGGCGCTGTACATCGGCGACCGCATGAAGCGGAACCTCGCCAACCTGTTCGACGATTGAGGGGCGGCCGGTGGAGAACGACACGACGACGGCCCTGAGCGAGGCGCAGCTCCGGCGGCTCGCGGCGCTGCAGGACAGCATCCTGCCGGCGAGCGGCGACGGCAGCATGCCGAGCGCGGCGGCGATCGATCTGCCGGCGTATCTGGACGAGCAGGCGCCCGGCTTCCGGGCCGAGCTGGCGATGATCATCGACAGCTTCGACGACGACTTCCCGGGCCTGCCGCTGGGGCGGCGGGTCGAGCTGGTGCGCGACTTCTCGGTCGGCCACCCGCAGGCCTTCCGGCGCCTGGTGTTCCGGGTCTACGACAGCTACTACCAGGACGACCGCGTGCGCACCGCCATCGGCGCCCGGCCCGGCCCGCCGTTCCCGTCCGGCCACAGCATTCCGGCCGGCGATCTCTCGTCGCTGGAAGCGGTGAAGGCGCGGGGCAAGGGCTATCGCCGGCTGAGCGAGCCGGCCGAAGGATGAGCAGCGACCGTCTCGACCGCTTCATCGCGGCCCAGGACTCCATCTTCGAGACCGCCCTGGGCGAGATCGCGGCCGGGGGCAAGCGGACCCATTGGATGTGGTTCATCTTTCCCCAGCTGGCCGGGCTCGGCCGCAGCCCCACCGCCATCCATTACGGGCTGGACGGACTGGGCGAGGCCGGCGCCTACCTCGCCCATCCCGTGCTCGGGGAGCGGCTGCGGCGCTGCGTGGCGGCGATGCTGGAGAACCGGGGGAAGAGCGCGTTCGAGATTCTCGGCTCGCCCGACGACGCCAAGCTGCGGTCCTGCCTGACGCTGTTCGAGGCCGCCGCATCCGACGAGACGGATCGCGCCCTGTTCCGCCTCGCGCTCGCGGCGTTCTACGGCGGTGCGCGTGACGACAGGACCCTCGCCATGATCGGCCGCGATGCCACCTGAACGCCCGGATGTCTGGAGCAGCAACGCTGCCCGGACGGAGGATAGCCAATGCCCGAGCCCGCATGCGGAGAAGGTCTCAACTATTGCCAGATCCCCGGTGCTGATCGCCGCCGATCCTCTTTCTTGTCGTCATCCCGGCCGGAGCGGCTTGCCGCGGAGAGCCGGGACCCACCGGCCATCGCGATGCCGGCCGCCGGCGACGCCCGTCACTCCGTGGGTCCCGGCTCGGCCGCGCCGCGAGCGGCGTGGCCGTCCGGGATGACGACAATGGAGGGGATGCACGCCACGGGTCGCAAGGGGGACGGCGAATAGTTTCCTGTCCCCGCCCCCGGGGCCGCCGCAACGACGCTATGCCGCCACCCGGCGCAGGAACCGGTCGAGCAGCTCCGCGCAGGCCTCGGCGTGCGTGCTGATCAGGAAGTGGCCGGCGCCATCCACGACCGCCGCCTCCACGTCCGGCAGGCTGCGCTGCAGCGCGTCGGTGATCGCCACCATCGCGTCGTTGGCGTTGCCGCCGCGTACCAGCAGCACCGGCACGCCGATCGTCGCGTAGTCCGCCATCGTCGCCCGGAAGCCGAAGGCGGTCCGCCAGTCGAGGACGTTCGCGCAGGCCGTCGTGCGGCAGAACTCGCGCACGGCATCCGGAAGGGCGGCGAACGCGCCCGGTCCGCCCCAGAAGTCGATGATGCGGCCGGCCGCGTCCACCTCGCCGTCGCGCCACGCCGCCTCGAACGCCTCGCTCATCGCACGCGTCTCCCCGTACAGCGCAGGAAAGCCGCTCTCCTCGACGAGCGCGAGCGGGTTCGCCTCGAAGACCGCCAAGCCGCGCACGTCGGCCGCGCCGGCGAGGGTGGCGGCCAGGGCGACCGTGCCGCCGAAGGAATGGCCCACCAGGATGACCGGCCCGCCGATGCGGTCGGCAACCGCGCGGACCACCCGCACCTCGTGCTCCATCCCGAGATCGTCCAGGCTGCGGGTCTCGCCGGTGCCGCCATAGCCGCAGAGGCTGGTGCCGACGCAGCGATAGCGCCCGGCCAGGCCGCGCTGGACGCCCCGCCACGCCGCGGGCGTGGCGAACGAGCCCGGCACGAACAGCAGGGCCGGCCCGCTGCCCTGGTCGACGAAGTCGATCCGCCTGCCGTCGACGACCAGCACGCTCAGCTCTCCGGCAGGTCCAGCGGCAGCCGGTACACCCGCGCCGCATTGCCGGCGAACAGCGCCCGCTTCTCGTCCGCCGAGGCGCCGGCCGCGAGCTTCTTGAACGCGTTCCACAGCACGCCGTAGCCGACGCTGCCCTTGTCGACCGGGAAGTTGCTCTCGAACATCGCGCGCTGCGGCCCGAACGCCTCGATCGCCGCCTCGACATAGGGACGCCAGGCGGCCGCCACCGCGTCGCTGTCGGGCGCGCGATCGCCGGCGTGCAGGTCGAAGCCGAACAGCCGCATGCCGAGCCCGCCGAGCTTGACCACGACGTTGTCGCGCCGCGCCACCTCGCGCAGCGCCGCCCGCCAGTCGGCGAACACCGCGTCGCGGTGCCCCGCATAGGGGCCGATGCCGATCGGGCCGCCGACATGGTTGAGGATGATCGTGGTGTCGGGAAAGGCATCGGCGAGGCCGGCGCCGTCGGCGAGCTGGGTGTGGTACATCCAGGCGTCGAAGGACAGGCCGAGCGGCGCCAGATGCGCGAAGCCGGCGCGGAAGGCCGGGTTCGACAGCAGGCCCGGGCCGACGTCCAGCATCGAGCCGTGGGCCGTCGGGTCCGGGTGGTACACGCTGCTGCAGCGCAGGCCGCGCAGGCGGCCGCGGCCGAGTTCGAGCGCGCGCTCCAGCAGCGGTCGCGCCTGGTCGCCGGCGGCGGCGAGATCGACGGTGCCGACCACGCCGCTGCAGACCGCCGTGCTCCAGCCCTCGGCCGCGGCGCGGTCGCCGGCCCCGGCGGCGAACGCGATCTCGCCGAGCGGACGCTCCAGCACCTCGCCGCCGTCGCGGTACATGGAATGGCACTCGACGTAGACGGTGGCGACCACACGGTGCCCCGAAGCCGCGATGTCCGCCGTCAGGTCGTCGGCGAGATAGCGGGAGTCCGGGCGGTGCCAGAGGTGATGATGCGGGTCGACGATCGGCAGCCCGGGCTCGATCGCGGCCTCGCGGCGGCCGGCGAGCCAGTCGGGGCGGACCGGGATATGGCGGCTGACCGCGAGAGCCATGGGACCTCTCCTGCGTGGCGCACCGCGACGCGGCGGGCCGGAAAGCGCAGGCTATCGGTCGGCCGCGGCGGCGACAACCGGTGGCGCCTCCGGCGCCGAGCGGCTACGGCGCGCCGGCAAGTGATCGAGATCAATGCCGGTCATCCGGAATGTGCCAGCCTGAGCCGCGTCGCCGAGCCCGCAGGACGGGGGCGGCCGGACAATCCAGTGACCTCGGAGAACCATCATGACCATCATTCGCAAGCTCGCTCTCGCAACCGCCGTCGCCGGCGCCGCGCTGCTCGGCGGCTGCGCCAGTCAGGGTGACGTCGGCGGCCTCGACAGCCGCGTCGGCAAGCTCGAGCAGAGCATCACCCAGATCAACCAGCGCCTCGACGCGATGGCAGCCAGCGACCGCGCGGCCGCGGACCGTGCCGCCAAGGCCGCCGAAGACGCCAGGGCCGCCGCCCAGTCGGCCGCCGACAGCGCCGCCAAGGTCGACGCGGCGTTCCGGAAGTCGCTCCGCAAGTGACCGGTGCGGCGCGCCTGACGCGCCCCTGCGCCGGCGGCCGGATGACCGTCCGCCGGCGCAGCGACCCCGCCCTGCATTCTCCCGCCTCGCACTCCCCGGCTCTCAGTCCAGCCGGCCCGCCGCCGTCACCGCCAGCATGAGGTATTCCCGGCCGCGCAGCCGCCAGTGCTCGCGGTCGCGACAGCTCGGGTCGTCGAGATGCGAGACCGCCTGCCGAGCGCGCCGCAACGCCCGGCAGCCGGCATAGAATGCCACCAGTTCGGGCGTCGGCCGGTCGCTGGTCGCCTCGCCATAGGCATCGAGCAGCCATCCGCAGGCACGCGTCGCGCCGATCCTGTCGCATTCCATCGCCAGATAGCCGAGTTCGTCGACCGGATCGAGCACCCGCAGGTCCCGGTCGAACTCCAGGCAGTCGGTGATCAGGAGGTCGGGGGCGAAATAGACGTGCTCCGGGCGCAGGTCGCCGTGGCCCTCGACGATCCGTCCCTGTCGCACCCGCGCATCGAGGGCAGCGCCCCGCAGGTCGAGAAAGCGCCCCATACCGTCGGCGGCAAAGTCTACGGCGTCCGCCGGCAGACCGTACTCGGCACGGCCGAGCTCGCGACGGTCGACAGCCAGCGAATCGCTGAACCGGCGGCGGTAGCCGTCCTGGTCGACCGGCTCCGGCACGGCCGCCGCGTACAGCGCCGCCATCCGCAACGCCACCGATCGGACGGCTTGCTCGGTCAGGCGGCCGGCGAGCGCCAGCGCCTCCAGGGTCGCGTCGGCTGGCAGCCGGCGCATCTTCACCAGCCACTCGACGACGGTGCCGGCACCGCCCAGCACCAGCGTGCCGTCGCCGCAACGCGCCAGCGCAACGGTCCCGAGATAGACGTCCCGGGCGAGCCGGCGGTTCAGGCGCACCTCCTCGCCGCAGAAGTATCGGCGGCGCTCGAAGCTGCTGAAGTCGAGGCGGTCCTGCCGCAGCGGCTTCTTCATCTTGTAGGCATGGCGGTCGGTGAGAAACACCCAGGACATGCGGGTCTCACGCACCGTCACCGGTCCCGCGTCGCCCGGATAGGCCTCCGGTCGCGACAGGAACGCGACCTTGGCGGCGAGCGTCGTGATGTCGGCGATGGTCATGGTCCGGCCTGCCGCCCCTCCCGCGCGCGGTCGAGCAGGTCGACCACTTCCGCGTCCGAGACTTGCCGGAAGTCCCGGTAGAAGGCGCCGACCGCTCCGAACGGGTCGGGCGTGTCCAGGCAGACGATCTCGTCCGCCTCTGCCGCCAGATCGGCGAGCGTATCGGACGGCGCGACCGGGACGGCGAGCACGAGCCGGGACGGCTGCCGGCGTCGCACCGCATGCAGCGCGGCCCGCGTGGTGGCACCGGTGGCGATGCCGTCGTCGACGACAATCGCCGTGCGGCCGCGGACATCGACCTGGGCTCGGTGCCCGAGATAGAGGGTCCGCCGCCGCTCGATCTCGACCAGCTGCCGGCCCGCCGCGGCCTCGACGTCGATATCCGAGGCGCCGACCATCCGCATCACGCCGGGGTTGGTTACGATCTCCGGCCGGTCGCCATCGACCACCGCGCCGATCGCCAGCTCGGGCTGCCTCGGCGCACCGAGCTTGCGGACGAGCACCACGTCGAGCGGCGCCGACAGCGCCGTCGCCACTTCGTACGCGACCGGCAGGCCGCCGCGCACCAGGGCGAGCACCACCGGGTCGCAATCACGAAGATGCTGCAGCCTGGCGGCGAGGCGGCGGCCGGCGTCGCAGCGATCGGCGAACATCATGGCATCGCTCCTGTCAGATGGTGACCGAACCGGAAGCGGGGTGACCTGCCCGCGCCCTGACGGGTGGCCAGCTGCCCGGCCAGACGAACCGGAAGCAGACTGAACGACATTGCCGCCGCCGTCCTTGACCCTCGTCAATCGCGCCCCCCGAGCCGGAGTTGACGCAGCTCAATGCCCGCTGGCCCCGGTGGCCGCAGGATTGCCAGAACTCCACCAAAGGAGGCCGGCGCGTGTCGGAGATCACCCTGTTCGCCCTGCACGGCACCGAGGCGCTCGGCGAGCGCATCGCGCAGCGCCTGGAGATCCCGCTGGCCCGGCACGAGGAGCGCGACTTCGACGACGGCGAGCACAAGGCCCGCCCGCTGCAGCGGGTGGCCGGCCATCATGTGTTCGTGGTGCACGCGCTGCACGGCGACGAGCGTGCCAGCCCGAACGACCGGCTGTGCCGGCTGCTGTTCTTCATCGGTGCCCTGCGCGACGCCGGGGCCGGGCAGGTCACCGCCGTGGTCCCCTATCTCTGCTACGCGCGCAAGGACCGCCGCACCAAGCCGTTCGATCCGGTCACCACGCGGTATGTGGCAGCGGTGTTCGAGGCGGTTGGTACCGCCTCGGTGATCGCCCTGGACGTGCACAACGTCGCCGCCTTCGAGAACTCGTTCCGCTGCCCGACCCGGCACATCGAGCCGGCGGGCCTGTTCGCACAGCATCTCGCCCCCCTGCTCGGCGACCGGCCGGTGGTCGTGCTGGCGCCGGACGCCGGGGCGGCGAAGCGCGCCGAGGGCCTGCGGCGGGCGCTCGAGCAGTTGCTGCACCGCCCGGTCGGGCGGGCGATGATGGAGAAGGCGCGCAGCGAGGGCGTGGTCTCCGGCGAGGCGCTGTACGGCGACGTCCGGGACGCCTGCGTGATCGTCGCGGACGACATCATCGCCACCGGCACCACCATGCTGCGCGCCGCCACGGCGGGCCGCCGCGCCGGGGCGGCGGCGATGTACGCCGTCGCCAGCCACGGGCTGTTCCGCGAGGGTACCGCCGCATTGGCCGGCGACGGCGGCTTCGACCGGATCGTCGTCACCGACAGCGTGCCGGGCTGCCGGCGGGCCGGATCCGGCCTCGGCGACCGGCTCACGGTCCTCGACTGCTCCCGGCTGCTCGCCGACGCAATCATCGCCGAGCATTTCGGCGACGACCATGCGTAGGACCGTCTTCCAGATGCCGCCACCGCAAGGAGAGCCATGATGGCACACAAGCAGGTGCTGTTCCGTTCGGCCGCCCGGGAGAAGATCCTGCGCGGTGTCACGCAGCTCGCCGACGCGGTCCGCGTGACGCTCGGGCCGAAGTCCAAGTCGGTGCTGATCGAGCGCAAGTGGGGACCGCCGCTGGTGTGCAACGACGGCGTCACCATCGCCAAGGAGTTCGACCTCAAGGACCCCGAGGAGTCGCTCGGCGCGCGCATGCTGCGCCAGGCGGCCGAGCGCACCGGCGACGTGGTCGGCGACGGCACCAGCACCTCGACGATCCTGGCGCATGCGATCTTCGCCGACGGTGTCCGAAACGTGGTGGCCGGCGCCAGCGCCATCGAGCTGAAGCGCGGGCTGGAGCGCGCCTCCCGGGCGGCGATCGAGGCCCTGCACGCATTGTCGCGCCCGGTCGCCTCGCGCAAGGAGAAGGCGCAGGTCGCCACGATCTCGGCGCACAACGACCCCGAGGTCGGCGAACTGGTGGCCGAGGCGATGGAAAAGGTCGGCGGCGACGGCGTGATCACGGTCGAGGAGTCCAAGACCACCGAGACCGCGCTGGAGGTCGTGGAGGGCCTGCAGTTCGACCGCGGCTACGTGTCGCCCTATTTCGTCACCAATCCCGAAAAGATGGAGGCGGTGCTCGAGGACGCCCTGGTGCTGCTGTGCGACCGCAAGATCGGCAGCCTGAAGGACCTGATCCCGCTGCTCGACCAGGTTGCGAAGTCGGGCCGGCCGCTGCTGGTGATCGCCGAGGACATCGAGGGCGAGGCGCTGGCAACCCTGATCGTGAACCAGCTGCGCGGCGTGCTGAAAAGCTGCGCGGTCAAGGCGCCGGGCTTCGGCGACCGCCGCAAGGCGATGCTGCAGGACATCGCGGTGCTGGCCGGCGGCCTGGTGATCTCCGAGGAGACCGGCCAGAAGCTCGAGGCGGTCGCGCTGACCGACCTCGGCCGCGCCCAGCGCGTGGTGGTCGACAAGGACAGCACCACCGTGATCGGCGGCGCCGGCGATCGCAAGGCGATCGACGGCCGGATCGAGCAGATCCGCCGCGAGATCGAGAACACCAGCAGCGACTACGACCGCGAGAAGCTGCAGGAGCGGCTGGCCAAGTTGTCTGGCGGGGTGGCGGTGATCCGCGTCGGCGCCCCGTCCGAGGCGGAGATGAAGTCGAAGAAGGAAGCACTGGACGACGCCATCAGCGCCACCAAGGCGGCCGTCGACGAGGGCATCGTGCCGGGCGGCGGGCTCGCTTTGCTGCGCTGCGTCGACGCGGTCGCCGCGGTCGAGGCGGCCTGCGAGGGCGACGAGCGCACCGGCGCGCAGATCCTGCGCCGCGCCCTGGAGGCGCCGGCCCGGCAGATCGCCGAGAACTCCGCGGTCGACGGCGGCGTGGTGATCGCCCGCATGCTGGAGGGCAAGGGCGCCTACGGGTTCGACGCCAGCTGCAACCGCTATGTCGATCTGGTCGAGGCCGGCATCATCGACCCGACCAAGGTGGTGCGAGTGGCGCTGGAGAACGCCGTGTCGGTGGCGAGCGTGCTGCTGCTGACCGAGGCCACCATGACCGAGATCCCGGAGCAGAAGCCGGAGGCGAGGCCGGAGCCGGCGATGGATTTCTGAAGGGTCCGCGCGGCTATTCCGCGGAGTCGTCGTTCTCGTAAAGCTCGGCGAAATAGCCGACCAGCTCGTAGCACATGCTGATGTTGCCGGTTTCCGGGAAATAGTAGGCGTTGGCGTCCTTGCACGACTCGAAGATCACCTCGAAGTCGCCGGGCAGGATGAACAGCTCCGACACCAGGTCGACCGCCGCCTTCAGGGCCTCGGATTTCTTGAGGAGCTCGACCAGCCGGCGGTCGACGCCGGCCCCGGGCTTCTTGAAGCGCAGCTTCGCCTTGCCGCCGCTGGTATCGCCGTCGGTGCGGTAATGCTCGTCGAGCAGGCGGTCCCAGCTAATCTGGGTCTGGTCGAAGATCCCCGGGCAGCGCTGCTGCTGCTCCGCCGGCATCTCCACCAGTTCCGCGAGCTCGGCCCAGCCCTCGGGGTCGCTGCCGAACACCAGGCAGTTGATCGCCGCGTAGCGCTGCAGGTCCAGGGAGTGCTCGTCCCAGAACGCCTGCTCGTCATCGTCCTCCTGGTCGTAGGCCATCAGGTGTCCGTCGGCCGCCAGCAGGATCATCTCCTCGGCGACCGGATCGTCCTCCTCCGGCAGCATCAGCAACACCGCCAGCGCATCGACGGCGTCCTCCTCGCGGCCGAGGACCGGGATCTCCAGCTTGTCGATGAGCGCGTGGCCGAACTCGTGGAACAGCGTGAAGATCGTGTTCCCGAGCACGAAGGTCGCGAGGTCGTCGGGCAGCGCGCCGCTGTTCTTCTTGCCCTTCGCGTCGGCGGCAGCGGTCCAGCCGGCGGCCAGCATGACGGCGAGCGCGGCGAGCAACGCCACGCGGCGAACCACGTCGAGCATGCGACCCACGTCCTTTCGCCCCCCACCCGAAGGGCATTCTCGGGCCGTCCGCGTCGCGGCGCCAGCGGCGTTGACGCCGCAGAGCGCGATCAGGCGTAGCGCAGCTGCAGGCAGAGCCGGTCGGCAGTGCGCGGCGGCAATGCGCGATGGAAACAGGCGGGATCCTCGGCGAAGCCGAAGCCGGGACCGCCCTCGATCACCAGCGGCAGCGGCCGCACCTCCCCCTTCCGGCGGATTGCCTCTAGCCCCAATGGCGATGTTAACCTGCCTTAACATTGCTCCAGGGGAAGAGCCATGACGACCAACAACGCCGCCCAGTCGATGCCGGCCTATATCGAGCTGCATCGTGATGTCATCCTGAACGCCGACCTGTGGACCGACAGCCCGCAGATCCTGGCCGCCGGCTACGGCTTCGAGGGCATCTCCGGGGTGCCCGGCGTGTTCACGGTGAACGACCTGAACCTGGCGCTGCTGGCCGGGGCTGGCGTCAACCTGGACTATGCAGCCCAGGATCCGACGGCGCCGCTGCGCAACCTGACCTCTGCACCCTCGCCGATCGGCATCGCCAGTGCCGGCTTCGGCGGTACGCCGGCGTTGCTGGACGCCATGCCGATCGAGTTCAGCTGGCCGCTGCTGCCGAGCACGGTGGACCCGACCGACATCCGGCTGATCCTGAACACCGGCGAGGAGGTGACGCCCGATGTCGCCGCCCTGAATCCCAACTACGACTACAACGAACGCCACGTCATCGTCGTGTTCGGCGACTTCGGCAACCGGCTGACCCCCGGCACCGAGGGTGCCCGCTACCCGGTGTCGATCCGCATCGTCGAGGACGACACGCCGCTGATGGCGGTCGGCCCGAACGGCCCGGTGTCGATCGTCGGCCTGACCCAGACCAGCAGCAATCCTTACGTTTCGGGGCCGCAGCTTGTCGGGGCGAGGCTGACCGAGATGTCGGCGGCCGGCGACTTCTCGACGCCGGCGCTGTCCAACGCCACCCCCAACGACGGCCTGTCCTATTACGGCGACGAGGCGATGTACCGGCTGCGGCTGTTCACCTCGGGCGGCTTCTCGCCGGACGGGGTGAGCGGCTTCCTGCCGACCGAGTTCGAGCGCTTCTTCAAGCTGGAGGCGACGCACGCCGACGGCAGCACCGTGGTGATCACCCAGGACGGGGTGAACTACGACCTCGGTGCCGGGGTCGGGACGCTGCGCGTCGTCGGCATCGCCGACCTCGGCGCCGCGGTCGCCGACGAGACGGCGATCAACCCGCTGCAGTACTCGGAAGACCACGACAACTATTTCGACATCATCCTTTCGGGTGACGCCGCCGCGGTGGAACGGCTGACCACCGTCGTCATCCCGACCAGCGACGAGGCCGGCTACAGCGACATCTACAATCCCGGCGGTCCCGGCCGCACCCCGGCGCCGGGCTACACCTACACCGAGCCGGCGGCGGCGCAACGCTTCGCGATCGACGTCAGCCTCGACGACCTCGGCACCGTCAGCTACGCCGACCAGGCGATCGCCGACTACGACCAGGACGACAACATGCCGGTGGTGTTCCGGCTGTACCATCCGGAGTTCGGCACGCATCTGTACACCGCGAGTTCGATCGAGGCCGACGGCGCGCTGGACCACGGCTATGTCGAGGAAGGCGTGCCGTTTTCCAATGAGGGCGGGCATCCCGACCTGGCGGTGATCCACCGCTTCTACTCGGCCTCCAGCACCGACTACGTGCTCACCCACGACCCGGCGGAGATCGCCCGGCTGTCGCAGCCCGGCAGCGCCTTCACCTATGACGGTGCCGCGTTCTCCGGCATCACCACGCCGGACCCCGGCGCCACCGCGATCTACCGGTTCTACTCGGCCTCCGGCTCCGACCACCTGTACACCAGCAACTGGGCCGAGGGTGCGACCGCTTCGGGCTACGTCTACGAGGGGGTGGGCTGGTACGCGGTCGGCCTCGGCGGATCGACAGCGTCGTCGTCTTCGACGGCCGTGGCACAGCCAACGATGGCGTCCCTGCAGGGCGGCTCCGCCGACGAGGCCTTCTATCTCACGGCCGGTGCGGCATCGATCACCACCGGCGGCGGCGCCGACCTGATCGTCGTCGGCGACGACTCCGGCAACGACATCGTCACCGACTTCGACGGCGCCGCCGGCGACCGCATCTCCATCCAGGCCGGCGTCAACGGCAGCGGCATCGACAGCTTCGACGACCTCCTGGCGGCGGCGGCCGACGACGGCCGCAACACCATCATCCAGCTCGGCCAGGGCAACGCCCTGTTCCTCGCCGGGGTGAGCGAGGCGCAGCTGCAGTCCGGGTGGTTCGTGATCGCCTGAGGTAACGAGGGGCTCAGCTCGACTTTGGCCATATTGCGATCGCGGGCTGCCCCGGCGCCGCCTCCTACCTTGTCGTCATTCCGGCCGGAGCGACGTAGTCGCGCAGAGCCGGAACCCACCCGACGCGCAGCACTTGCAGCTGCCTATGCCCGTCGCCCCGTGGGTTCCGGCTCGGCCGCGCCGGGGCGGCGCGTCCGTCCGGAATGACGACGGGGTGGGGATGGCCGGCGGCGAAGCGAACACTTTCATGTCCCGGCAGCAGCCGCGACGTTGGGAAATTCCCGGATCGCTTCGCTACCGCCCGGCTGCCGGCAGCCTCGCCATGTCGAACTGGCCAAAGCCGAGCTCACGCGGCGCGCGCCGGTTCCTCGGGCTGGCGCGCGTAGACCGCCGCCGTGACGACCAGCGCCGCCAGCACCGTCGCGAACACCAGCCGGAAGCCGTCGGCAGGATCGCCGCCCCCGGCGCGGATCAGGTCGATCGCGGCTCCGGTGCCGGCCTGCAGCAGGAATACCCCGGTCAGGCCCATCAGGCTGATGCAGGTGATCGCCCGGCCGGCCCGCTTCTGCGGCACGAAGCGCCGGGCATGCGCCGCCAGCACCACGAACAGCGGGGCGGCGCAGCTGAACACGAACAGCAGCGCCACCGCCAGCGGCAGCGGTGCCGCCGGCCACGCCGCCAGCACGGCGAGGCAGGCGACCTCGATCGCCACCCCCGTCAGCACCAGCCGCCGCCGCGACGACGCCAGCCGCTCCAGGACGCCGTAGCCCCAGGTCCCGACATGCAGGGCGATCACCAGCGCCAGCAGCGCCAGCGACGCCTCGGCGTGGCCGAGGTGGTGGACCTGGGTGAAATACGGTCCCGCCCACAGCCCGCCGATGGTCATGAACGGGGCGGTGAAGCAGATGCCCATGACGAAGATCCGCCGCAGCTCCGGCATCCGCACCACTTCGAACATGCCGGCTATGGACTGCGCCAGGGACTCGCGCGGCCCGGCCTCGGCGGCAGCACTCGCCGGTCCGTCGCGAACCAGCAGCAGGATCGCCACCATCAGCAGGGCGGTCAGCGCCGCCAACGCCAGGAAGGTGCCCTCGATGCCGACGGACTCCAGTGCCAGCACCATCGGCGTGGTGGAAAGCGCGCCGCCGATGCCGCCGGCCAGGCCGACCAGCGTGCCGGTCGCCTGCGCCACCCGGTCGGGCGGCGCCCAGCCCATGGCGATCAGGTAGAAGGCGGTGATCACGCCGCCATGGCCGATGCCGATGGCGATGCGGCCGGCAATCATCGCCCAGCTGCTCTCGGCGAGGGCGAACATGACGATGCCGGCGAGTGCCACCATGCCGGTCAGCAGCAGGGTGCGGGTGGCGCCGACCCGGTCGAACAGGATGCCGGTCGGCAGCTGTGCTGCGGCCGAGGCGAAGAACATCGCGCCCATGACGGTGCCGATGTCGGTCGGCGACATCCCGCGCTCGCTGCCGAGGTGGGTGGCGAGCACGCCGCCGGCCGAGCGGTTGACCTGGACGAACACGAAGTAGCAGCCGAGCACCACCAGGATGCGGCGAAGCGCCCGGCGCCGGTCGGCACGCTCCGCCTCGGACAGGCCGTCGTTCATGAGAGGGCGGTCATGGTCGGGCGATCACTCGGCGTCGGGCTGGCGTGACGGGTGCGCGGCCTGGAACGCATCCAGCGCGCCGCAGGCGTCGGCGATGCGCCGGATCGTGGGGTAGGGCGCGAGGTCGAGGGCGTGGCGGGCGCTGTTGAACACCTGCGGCACCAGGCAGACGTCGGCGAGGCCTGGGGCATCGCCGTGGCAGAACCGACCGGTCCGCGGGTCGCTCGCCAGCATACGCTCCAGTGCCGCGAACCCCTCGGCAATCCAGTGGTTGTACCAGCCGATCATCGCGTCCTGGCTGCAGCCGAGCGGCCCCTGGATGTACTTCAGGACCCGCAGGTTGTTCAGCGGATGGATGTCGCAGGCCACGGCGGCGGCCAGGGCCCTCACCCGCGCACGGTCGAGCGCGCCGTCGGGCAGCAGCCGCGGCGTTCCGGGATAGGCCTCGTCGAGATATTCCAGAATCGCCGGCGACTGGGTCAGCACCGCGTCGCCATCGACCAGCGCCGGCACCATGCCCTGGGGGTTGAGCGCCAGGAAAGCGTCCCCGCGCTGCTCGCCCTTGCGCAGATGCACCGACACCTGCTCGCAGGCGAGGCCCTTGAGGTTCAGCGCGATCCGCACGCGGTAGGCGGCGGACGACCGGAAATAGCCGTGCAGGACGCGGGACATGGGTGGTTTCCTCGGGCGGGTGCGACGGTCGGCGTTCTCGGTGGCGCCGGTTCCGTTCAGCCTAGCGCAAGGACCGGCCTCGCGCCCAGGGGTAGCCCGGCCCAGTTGCAGCCCGGCCCCGACCTCAGCCCCGCAACACCGGGAAGTCCTCGCCGCGCAGCCTGGCCCCATGCTCCAGGCGCACGTCGGGGAACGGCGGCGACACCTCGCCCTGGCGGCGCACGAACACCACGTCGTCGCCGCAGTAGCGCGCGGCGAAGGCGCGCCGGCGGTTCGCACTCTGCGAATTGCCCGGCGCCCCGTGCACCGTCAGGAACGAGAATGCCACGGCATCGCCCGGCTGCAGGTCCCAGCCGAGGATGTCGTACTCGGCGCGCGTCGCGTCGATGTCGGGCAGCGGCTCCAGGTCCGGGTCGGCGCGGTCGTAGGCCTGGCCCTTGAACTTGGTCGGCATGAAGCGCTTGCCCCAGGCGTGCGAGCCGGCGACGAACTCGACGCAGGTCGCCCGCGGCACCGGGTCGAGCGGGATCCACAGCGACACCGTCTGCCGGCCCTCCACGCAGTAGTAGGGCAGGTCGTGGTGCCAGGGTGTGCGCTCCTCGGTCGACGGCTCCTTGACCAGCACATGCTCGTGGAACAGCACGACCTCGCGGCTGCCCATCAGTTCGGCCGCGAGGTCCGGGGCCGGCGAGTTCTTCAGGAAGTCCTCGTACTCGGGGATGCGGCGCCAGTTGCAGTAGTCGCCGAAGAAGAAGCCGGGCTTGCCCTCGGCGGTGTAGCCCTTGGCGTAGGGGCCGGGCTCGGCCATGTTGCGCGCCACGCCGTCGCGCAGGGCGGCGATCCATTCGGGGCCGAAGACCCCGCGCAGCGCCACCGCGCCGTCGCGCCGGAACGCCTCGACCGTCGCCGCATCCAGCCGCGTCCCGTCCTGTACCGTCATGCCGCCCTCCGATCGCCGTCTGCCGGCCGATCGTAGTGGCGGGCCGGCGCGGCGTCATCCCTGGACTGCGGGCGGAGCGCGACGTTCAGAATCCGCGCAGTTCGTCGAGCAGCTTCGCGATGTTCGCCCGGATCGCGCGCTCGTTGGCGAACTTCAGGCGCGCCACCGCCACCACCGAGTCCGACATGTGGCCGGTGCCGACCGCGGTGACCGGCCAAGCCTTCTCGGTGCCCCTGCCGCGCAGCGTGTAGGTGACGCTCGAGCTCACGTCGAGTTCGAAGCCGAAGATCGGCTGGTCGAGCGACACCAGCACCGCATCCAGGGTGTAGGGCGCGGCGTCCGGCGCCGCGGCGAGATATCCGGCGTTGCGCAGGCTCTCGGTCAGCGCCTGCCGGAACGAGCCGTCGTCGACCTGCGACGTCCACATCGGATTGGTGTCCTGCCCACCGCTGACACCCCCGACCTTCAGAGCCCCGGCGAGCGCAGGGTTGGGTGCCGCGGCCACCGGTGCCGACACCGTCATTGCCTCGGGCGAGGTGTTGGAGGCGCAGGCCGACAGCAGCAGGCAGGCGATGACCGCCGCCGCAGCGGCGAACATGGTCTTCATTGCGATCCCCCGATCGAGCACATCCCGCACCGGCAGTAGAAGAATTCGGCGCGCCGCGCAATCGTGATGCGGGATATTGGCGGCTGGGCCGATCGCCGCTGCTGTCGACGGGCCGCCCCGGGGGAGCCCTGTCATCGCACCGAATGCCGCGGCCTGCCGACTGCTGTGCGGGCAGGACCCGTTGGAGTGGTTGGCTTCGCCAGGCCCCGATCAACCCGCCGTGGCGTCCCCGCCCTGTCTCCGCCGCCGCGTCTCCGCCACCTCGGCGCTGACCGACAGCTGATACTGGAGGATGCGGCGGACGCTGCCCTTTACCTCGGCCACACCGTGAAAGGTGTTCTGCGACGGCACGAATGCCAGGCCGTGGTTCGGCAGGTACGGGACGGTCTCGACCCGGCTGAACAGGTGCCGGCCGAGGCGCAGCCGCATGATATCCGGCTTCAGCAGCCAGTGCTCGTCCCGCAGCCAGAACAGCTCGGTCCCCAGCCGCGGATCGTCCCCGTCCCCCGCCAGGTAGATCAGCAGGGTGATCGCCTTCGAGGGGATGTCGGTATGCGGCAGCAGCTCGTAGCCCGAGCGGTCCTCGACCAGCGTCAGCGACGGATCGAAAACGAGATCCTGCCTGCCGAACTCGGCCGCAAGCTGGTCGGCCAGCAGCCGTCGCAGTGCTGCGACCGTCGACGGATGCGACAACAGCATGAAGGCGACCACCAGGAACGGCGCATCGTCGTTCATGCTTTTCGGCGATCGGCGGTTGACGGTCAGATAGAACCGGTTCTTCTCGCGCTCGGCCTGGGCGACCCCAGGGGGCCGCTGCAGCATCGTCACCGCCTGGAGATCCATGCCCCGCAGGTTCGCGAACAGATCCGGCGGCAGCAAATTCTCCATCCGGCAATTGCCGAACGGCTCGGGCCTCACGGATGCACCGGCGATCCGCTCGACGGTGTGGGCCAGCCACTTGTCGAACTGCACCTGGCTCAGTCTCAAGCTCACGACTCCGCCTCGTGCCGAAGGATCAGGACGTCTCGCGGGTGAAGACGATGTTGCCCGTGAACTTCACGCCATGCCGCTTCTCGAACACCGCACGCTCCAGGGCCTCGTCCTTGGCGAAGCCGTAGTCCAGCATGGCATCGATCACGGCCCGATGATCGGCGTGCATGACCGCCAGCTCGATCAGCACGCTTTTCAGGCGGCTGTCGGCGAGAAGCCGCCCGGCACCGCGGACGATCGCCGGCTCGATGCCGTCGACGTCGATCTTGACATGCGCCGGACAGGGCAGCCCGGCCTCGTAGACGAGGTGGTCGAGCGTCATGGTCGGCACGCCCTGCGATACCCCGGCCCGGGACAGCGACCCGACCTGATGGCCGCTCGAGCCGACCGACGCGCGCCCGACGCGCAGCGAACCCATGCCGACGCTGTCGGAGATGCCCATGCAATAGGCGAGGCAGCGGTCGGTCAGGCCGTTCAGGCGGAGGTTGGTGTTGAGGGTCGAATAGTTGCCCGCCTCCGGCTCGAACGCGAACACCTCGGCCTTTCGGGTCAGGGCCGCCCACAGCGTATAGATGCCGACATTGGCACCGACGTCGAACATGACGGCGCCCTCGGAGAACCCGGCGATCCAGCGCAGCGTCTCCGGCTCCTTCTCGAAGAAGCTGAGCGCACGCCACAGGCAGACCTGCGACGGGGTGACCATCCTGAGCGTGTGCTGCGCGTCGCCGACCTTCACCCACGGCAGGGATCGCTCGTACCCGTCGATCCGCTTGGCGAAGGCCTGGCGCGAGTGGGGTCCTGCAACAGCTTCCTCGGTCGCGCGTGCGGTCGACATTCCTGGATCAACTTCAAGAAAATGAGGATTTGATCAAAGCACGGATCCCGGCGGCTTCATAGCGGGTGTAGCGCCGCCGATGCGCCCTCGGACGCCGCCAAGGTCAGGCCTCGCAGCAAGCATCAGTGGCCATCAGCGCGCCCCCGGTGCTGCATCGAGCCAGGCGAGGTCGTCGGTCACCGACAGCATGTAGATGATCGACGGCCGCGGACCCTGGGTGACGCCGTGCGCGTCGGCCCTTGCCGTGATCTCACGCACGTGAATGCCGTCACGGGCGAGCATGTCGATCCACGCCGGGTCCAGGCTGTACAGGTGCTGGATGTCCGTCCAGCCGGGTGGGTGCAGCTGCAGGATCACGATGCGACCAAGGCGCAGCAGCCGCATCAGCGTGGCCGTCGGATCCATGACGTGGTCGAGCACGAACCAGGAGCCGACGATGTCGAACCGCTCGCCGTTGGCGTCGGCTTCCTCCACCGGCATCGTGCGCTCGAACAGTCTCGCCGCCGGCCGGCACGAGCGTCCCTGCGAGCGGCATCCCGCCCCCCAGAACATCGGCGACGGCTCGAGCAGCAGGGTGCAGTCGGCCAGCAGCGCCGGCGCATCGCCTCCCCCTCCCTGCGCATACGCCTCGCGGCCGTCGCCGCCATTGCGGGCGTCGAGCTCGGCGAACATCAGGCCGGTGAACGGGCAGTTGTGCTCGGCGTAGCGCAGCGTCCCGCTGAAATGCCGCCGCAGGATGCGCCAGACCTCGGCGCGCGTCTCCAGCGGTGCCGACGGCACCCGTCCGAGCCACACGAGTTGCGAATCCCATCCCACGCGGTGGACCGGATAGCCGCGGCCATACAGCCAGTCGGCGGCCCGCGGCGACAGCCACGGGTCGTGCCAGTTCGCCCGGCAGCGCCGGCATGTCCACAGCGGCAGCGCCGCACGCAGGGCGAGCGGCTCCATCCCGACCGCCCGCGCCATCGCCACGGCATAGGCGCCCGGCGCCGCCGCCGGCAGATTCGCCGGGTCGCGCTCGACGGAGCCGCACACCGGGCAGGTCGGGAATCGGGCGGTGGCGCTGTTGTCGTCCGGCATGGCGACCGCACGCTATTCGCAGGAGGCCACGCCGTCCAGTAAACGGACGCCGCGGCCGACAGGGTGATCGCAGCGGCGGCCTTGCCGGCGCGGGACCATCTCCTGGCCGATGGGCCGTGACGGATCCGAGCCCCCGGGCCAGCGCAAGCCCGCCGGTCAGCCTTTCAGGACGCCGCGCTTCACCTGGTCGCGCTCGATCGACTCGAACAGCGCGCGGAAATTGCCCTCCCCGAAGCCCTCGTCGCCCTTGCGCTGGATCAGCTCGAAGAAGATCGGCCCGATCACCGTCTTGGTGAAGATCTGCAGCAGCCGGCCGCCGTCCTCGGTCGGCGCCCCGTCCATCAGGATGCCGCGCGCCTGCAGCTCGGCGACGTTCTCGCCATGGCCCGGCAGGCGGCCGTCGAGCATCTCGTAGTAGGTCGCCGGCGGCGCGTCCATGAAGCCCATGCCGAGGCCGCGCAGGCCGTCGACCGACTTCACGATATCGTCGCTGCCGAGGGCGATGTGCTGGATGCCCTCGCCCTTGTACTGGTCGAGGTATTCCTGGATCTGGCTCTTGTCGTCGGAGGATTCGTTGATCGGGATGCGGATCTTGCCGCACGGGCTGGTCATCGCCTTGGACTTCAGGCCGGTCAGCTTGCCCTCGATGTCGAAGTAGCGGATCTCCTTGAAGTTGAAGAGCTTCTCGTAGAAGCCGGCCCAGGTCTCCATGCGCCCGCGATGGACGTTGTGGGTCAGGTGGTCGATGTAGGTGAGCCCCACGCCCTCGGGGTCCTGCGCCTCGCCCGGCACCGGCACGAAGTCGACGTCGTAGATGGTGCGCTCGCCGTAGCGGTCGACCAGGTAGATCAGACTGTCGCCGATGCCGTGGATCGCCGGGATGTTCAGCTCCATCGGCCCGACCTTGCCCTGGAACGGCTTGGCGCCCAGTGCCACCGCGCGCTCGTAGGCGGCGGCCGCGTCCCTGACGCGGAAGGCGATGGCGCAGCAGGAGGGCCCATGCACCCGGGCGAAGGCCTGGGCGAAGCTGTCGGGCTCGCCGTTGACGATGAAGTTGACGCCGCCCTGGCGGTACAGCGTCACGTTCTTGGAACGGTGCCGCGCCACCGCCCGGAAGCCCATGGCGGTGAACAGCCGGTCGAGGTCGGCGACGTCGGGGGCGGTGTACTCGACGAACTCGAAGCCGTCGGTGGCCATCGGGTTCTCGGGCGTGCCCTGCGGCACCGGCGGGCGGCTGGCCTCGGCCATCGGATCTCTCCTTGTGCAGCGCCACCGCCCGCGGCGCCTTCCCTGCTCCGGGACGGCTCGCACGGCGGGCGGCGGCATGTTAGTTTCATCTGCAACGAAATCGCAGAGTAGTTTCACTTGAAACCATCCGCAAGCCGCATGGATCCCGCCGATCGTGAAGAAAGCCCCCCGCATGCCGACGGGGCGCTGGCGCTCGACCGCTTCCTGCCGTACCGGCTGAGCGTGCTGGCCAATACCGTGTCGCGGTCCATCGCGCGGCTGTACGCCGACCGCTTCGGCATCACCATCCCGGAGTGGCGGGTGCTGGCGATCCTCGGCGACCGTGGACCGGCCAGCTCGGCCGGCATCCGCGCCCGCACGGCCATGGACAAGGTGCAGGTCAGCCGGGCGATCCAGCGGCTGGTCGACGCCCGCCTGGTCAGCCGCCGCATCGACCCCGCCGACCGCCGCCGCGCCACCGTGGCGATGACCGCCAAGGGCACCGCGGTGTATCGCGGCATCGTGCCGTTGGCGCTGTCGCGCGAGGCGATCCTGCTGGAGGGCTTCAGCGCCGAGGAGCGCGCCCTGCTCGACCGCCTGCTCGACCGCCTCGGCGAGCGCGCCGGCGCGCTGGCGGGGCCCGACGACGACGGTGTCGAGTGAGGCCGATCAGGCGTCCTGCTCGACGACGCTGACGGTGACGTCCATGCCTGCTGGTGCCGATGCGGGGCCATGGTAGGTGCCCCATAGCGGCAGCGCCTGCCGCGGGTCCCAGGCGACCGCGACCCGGATCAGGTTGCGGTTGCCGACGATGCTGTTGGTCGGGTCGAAGTCGATCCATCCCGCACCCGGCAGGTACACCTGCAGCCAGGCATGCGTGGCACCACCGCCCAGTACTTCGTCGACATCGATCCCGGGCACGAAGATGTAGCCGCTGACGAAGCGGGCGGCGAAGCCGAGCGAGCGGACCGCCTCCATCATCAGCAGCGCGAAGTCGCGGCAGCTGCCGCGACCGAGCCGCAGGGTGTCGGCCGGGGTCTGCACGCCCTTCTGGGTTCGCCGCTCGTAGACGAAGGCGTTCCTGATGCCGAAGGTCATGGCGTGCAGCAGCGGCAGGGTGCCGATCGAGCGATGCTCGTCGAGGAAACGCGCGGCCCAGGCATCGACCTCGGCGGTCGGGTAGCGCCGCGTCAGCCCGCCGAGCAGGTCGGGTCGGTCCTCCTCGGCATAGTCGAACGGATAGCTCTTCGCCTCCGGCTCCAGCGCATAGTCCGGCAGCTTGGTCTCGTGATGCTCGAGCGTGACGGTGCTGTCGAAGCGCAGTTCCGCGGTCGAGACGTCGAAGGCGGCGATCGCCACGGAGTTGTCGAACACGTCGTGCACCCAGCGCAGCGCGCTGGGCCGCGGCGAGATGTCCAGGCGGCCGTGGACCAGGCGCAGGTCGTGGCTCTCGCGCGGACGGAACATCATGCGGTGCTCGCCCAGGCCGACCGGCTCGCGATAGCGGTAGACCGTCAGGTGCCGGACCGTGAGCAGGCGGACGCGCGATCGATCGGCCTGGATCACCCGCGAAATCCCTGGGCGGCGGCCGGCTCGGCGACCGGCTCGGCGCGGACGGTGAAGCTCGACAGCGTGTTCGGCCCGAAGCTGTTGCTGATCGCCACGTCCGCCGCGTCGCGTCCCCGCGCCATCAGCACGCGGCCGATGCGCGGCTCGTTGTTGCGCGGGTCGAAGGTATGCCAGGCACCGCCGACATAGACCTCGATCCAGGCCGCGAAGTCCATCGGCCCGTAGGGCGGCGGCATGCCGATGTCGCTGAGGTAGCCGGTGCAGTAGCGCGCCGGGATGTTCATGCAGCGGCAGAACGCCAGCGCCAGGTGCGCGAAGTCGCGGCACACACCGCGCTGCTCCTGATGCGCCTCGAACGCGGTCCGGGTCGAGCGGGCGTGCTGGTAGTCGAAGCCGATGTGGCGATGCACGTAGTCGCAGATCGCCTGCACCCGCTCCGCCCCCGGCGGCGTCGCGCCGAACAGGCTCCACGCCAGGTCGGACAGCCGGTCGGTCTCGCAGTAGCGGCTACCGAGCAGGAACACCAGGCACTCGTCCGGCAGGTCCTGGACCTCGTGCTGCGCCGCCTGCCGCGGCACATGCTCGACCTCGTCGGAGGCCTCGACGATGGCGTCGGTGTAGAGCCGGATCCGCCCCGCCGGCGCCACCAGCCGGCTGCACCAGTTGCCGAAGCCGTCGCGGTAGCTCTGCATCGGGACCGCGGGCTCGGCGATCAGCCGGTCCGGCACCACGGTGTCGGTCGCCCGCGAGTAGTGGACGTTCAGCATCAGCATCATCGGCGTCGGCTGCGGGCAGTCGTAGACCAGTTCATATCCAACTCGAAGCTTCATGACCGGTCGCCTTCGGAGGGCGCGCGATCAGGCCGCGCGGCTGATAATGATGGATTTTTTCAACGATATGGATCGGCACCGGATGGATGGTGGCGCGCCGTTGCGACCATAAATGGGCATTAAATGGCGAAAATACAAAGTATAAATGTGAAATGAGCGAATATCGGCGTTCGCAGGATTTGCCGCCTTTCCCGGGACAACACCACGGCATACGGTCACTGCTGTACCGTGACCGGCATTTCTCATGGCTGTTGCGGCGACGGTCTGACGGTTCCACGACCGGGCGCCTTTCTCTCGGGACCGGGCCGGCGGCGGGCGTCGGCGCGCTAAGGGTTTTCCGCAGCACGCCGCCGCGGCCCGCCCGGTGTAAGGGGAAGGCATCGCAACGTGGTGCGCGACCGATAACGGGGCGATCTTTCCGCGAGACCGCGAACAGTGCAATTGCACCTCCCGCCGGGCCGGGGTCTTGCAGTGCCTGGACCGGAAGAATACCGAGGGGCTGCGCCATGCCGGTGACGCACACGGAACTCCGCGAGGGTATCGACCGGCTGGTGGGGAACCCGGCGATCACCGCGCTGTACCGCGAATGGCTCGCCGCCGGGCGTCGGGACGCACTGCCGCCGCTGGCGGCCTTCGACCCGGCGACCCGCCCCGCGATCGCCGGCAACCTGATCGTCGTCGAGCCGGGCGAGCCGGCGTCGCGCTACCTCCACTACGGCGCCCGGATCGTCGATGTCACGGGGACCGACATGACCGGCCGGACGTCGAGCGAGTACCGGCACGGCGTCGGGCGCTTCCTGGAGGACACCTACCGCGAAGCCCTGGCGTCCGGGCGGCCGCTGTACACCGTGCACCACACCGAGAGGCAGGACCCGCCGGTCAGCTGGGAACGCCTGGTGCTTCCCGTCCGTGCCGAGGACGGGCGCGCCCTGGTGGTGTGCTACACGACGCCGCTCGACCGCCGGGCAGAGCTCTTCGACGGGCTGCTGGCCGCCACCATGGACGGCATCGCGGTGCTGCAGCCGGCGCTGCGGGACGGCGCGATCGTCGACTTCCGCTACCTGATCGTCAACCGCCGCGCCGGCGAGATGCTCGGCCGTGATCCCGGGACGCTGATAGGCCAGCCGCTGAGCACCAGCTTCCCGCATGTGGAGGAGCGGCTGGCGGCCTATCGCGAGGTCATGCTGTCGGGCGTGCCCCGGCAGTTCGTGGCCGACGTGTCACTGGATGGCCGCCGGCGGGTGTTCCGGATGGCGGCCGCCCGGACCGGCGACAAGCTGGTCGTCACCCTGTCCGACGTCTCCGAGTTGCACGACGCGATGGATCGGCTGGAATCGCAGCAGACCGAGCTGCGATACGCCAACGAGACCCTGCAGGAGCAGGCACGCAACCTGGTCGGCCTGGTGGAGACCATCGAGCAGGCCCGCGCCGAGGCGCAGGCCGCCGAACACTTCGTCACCAAGCTGATGGAGGCGGTCCCGATCCCGCTGTTCCACTGGGACCTGGACGGCACGATCGCCCGCTCGAACAGCAACTACGCCGCGGTCTATGGCCTGACGCCCGAGACCATCGCCGGCAAGCGCCCCGAGGAACTGCTGCCGCCGGCGCAGGCCCGGCTGATCCGCCTCAAGAACGCGGAACTGCTGGCGGGCCCCGACGACCGCCAGATCTACGAGGGCGACGTGCAGTCGCGGCTCGGGGCGCGTCACTACGTCGTGCATCGCGCGCTGATGCGCGAGGCCGACGGCCGGCCCAGCGGCATCACCGGGGCGATGCTCGATGTCACCGACGAATACGAGCTGCGCAAGCGGCTGGAGCTGCTGGCCGCCACCGATCCGCTGACCGGCCTGTACAACCGCCGGGTCTTCATGGAACGGCTGGACGGCGAGCTGACGCGGTACCGGCGCTACGATCGTCCCGCTTGCGCCATCCTGCTCGACATCGACCGCTTCAAGTCGGTCAACGACGCGCATGGTCACGAATTCGGCGACCGCGTGCTGATCGGCCTCTCGCGGCTGCTGCGCGACGGCGTCCGCGACGGCGTCGACCTGCCTGCGCGCATCGGCGGCGAGGAATTCGCGGTGTTGCTGCCCGATACCGCCAGCGACAGCGCCACGATCCTCGCGGAGCGCCTGCGTGCGGGCTTCGCCGCCCTCGGTTTCGCCACGCCGTCGGGGACGCAGTTCTACACCGCCAGCCTCGGCGTGGCGGAGTTCGGCGAGGGCGACGACGTCACCAGCCTGCTGCGGCGCGCCGACGACGCGCTGTACGAATCGAAACGGCATGGCCGCAACCGGGTCAGCATCGCCGCCGGTCTGCGCAAGGGGACGGTGCGGGCGTGAGCCCGACTTTGGCCATATCGTGATCGCGGCGCGGCCCTCTTCCTTGTCGTCATTCCGGCCGGAGCGACGTAGTCGCGCAGAGCCGGAACCCACCCGACGCCCCGCGCTTGCAGCTGCATATGTTCGTCACCCCATGGGTTCCGGCTCGGCCGCGCCGGGTCGGCGCGTCCGTCCGGAATGACGACGGGATGGGGATGGCCGGCGGCGAAGCGAGTACCTCCATGTTCCGGTAGCAGCCGCGACGCCGGGAAATCCCGGACCGCTTCGCTACCGCCCGGCCGCCGACATCCTCGCCACGCCGAATCGGCCAAGGTCGAGCTGAGCCGGCGACGCCTCTTCACCGTCAGGCCGCCGCCACCGCTTCGATCTCCGGTTTCCACTCCGGGTCCAGCAGCGTCACCGCGACCACGGTCACCGCAACCCTGTGGTCGCCGAGGACGCGGTTGCGCACTGCGGCGTTGATGTCGCGGTCGCTACGGTCGGCGAGGAAGCAATTGACCTTCAAGAGGTTGCGACAGGTCATGCCGGCACTCTGCAGGATCGCACCGATATTGGCCCTGGCCTGCTCGCACTGCGCCTCCGGCGCTCGACGGCCTGCGCGACGCCGCACCGTCGCTGCGCATCAAGATCGCCGAAGCGGCGGGGCCGGAGGCGGTGCTGCGCGGCCGGGCGCAGATGGCGATCCTTCCGGGCCTGTCACGCCACGCGGAGCTGGCTTCCACCCATCTCGTCGACGACCGCCGGCTCCCGGCGACCGCGCCGCGCGCCCTGTCGGCCACCCTGCTGGTCGCCGACGACGAGGCCCTGTGGCGGCAGGTGCTGGGCGGCGCCGGCTGGCCGGGGACGAGCGGCCGCGTCGACTTCGCGCAACGCGACCTGGCGGTGCGGGCGGCCGAGCTCGGCCGCGGCACGGTGCTGGCGTCGTCAGTGGAGGACAAGGCGTCGCTGGACGCCGGCCGGCTGCTGCCGGTGCCCGGCGGCCGCGTGGTGGTGGCACGGCGCTGGTACGCGCTCTGCCCGCCCGGCCGCCTTGGCTGCCCGGAGGAGCGCGCCGTGCTCGACTGCCTGACCCGCGCCGGCGCGACCGACCCATCGGCGTTCGCGGCGTCGACCAGCGCCGCGTGAGAGGCCATTCTCGGCAGCGGCTCAGCGAACCGGGGGCGCCTCGGCCCGGCGTCGCGTCGCCAGCGGCCGTGCCGGGCTGCTGGAGCGATGCAGCAGCGGCGACGACTCGTCGACCACCCGCCAGACCGGTACCTCGTGGTCCATGTCGGCACCGGCCGCGAGGCGTTCGGAGACCTCCTTGGCGATCCGGCGCAGCTGCTGGCCCGTGGCCACCGGGCATGCCGCCACAGCGCCTTGGGCATCCCCCAGGTCGAGCCGGAGGTCCTTGACCGTCCGGGTCTCGCCATAGGGGATGGCGCGGATCAGCGCCTCGACCTGCTCGGCCGTCGGCACGACGACGCGCTCCGCGGCGTCGCGCCCGCCCGGCGAGAACCGGATGGCGTCGGCTGCGGCGGCGCGCGGCGGCAACCGGCGGTTCATCGCGCGGCGCGCCCGGCGGGGCAGTGTGGGCGCCGATCGCGGTTTTCCGCTGTGTCGGTCATGTCGATCCTCCCTCGAATCCCGGGAAGCATCGCATGGAGAAAGTTTACGAATCCATTACGCGCCAGCGGCCGGCCCCGGCCGGCCGGGCAACGCCGCGCCGCTACTGCGAGAACCGGACCCCCGGCACGATCCCGACGATCCAGCGGCGATGCGGTGCGATCCGCGTGAACCATGACGAATCGCCGTAGCGGGCGGTGCCGTCGCCGTTGGAGTTCACGCCGACGATGGTCCAGGCCGCCCCGACGCGCATCCACGCCGAGCCGCCGCTGTCGCCGGATCCCAGCAGCCCGACCAGGCGGTTGACCGGGGTTTCAGACCCGCCGTAGGGGTTGGCGATGCCACCGTCCTCCCGCGGCAGGAAGACGCCGAGGTAGCTGCCGCCGTCCGCATCCTTCGGTGGCGGCGACAGCATCGCCACCCACTGGTCCACGACACCCTGGGCCGCCGCCTTGGCGGAGCCGTGATGGAAGCGGTCCTGCTCGCCGGTCGAGCCGATGCCGCGGCTGCCGAAGCCGACGAAGGTGATCGTCTGCCCGGCCTCGCGGTCGCCGCCGTAGAGGACCGGCGGCGGGCCGGCATCGGTCATCGGCTGCGTCAGGCGCAGGATCACCAGGTCGAAGCCGGTGCGGGTTTCGGTGTCGCCGTTCCAGTCCGGATGCACCCAGATCCGGTCGGCGTGGTGGATCCGGCCGCCCGGCGAACGCACCTGATAGGCGTCGGCCTGCGCCGGCAGTTCGAAGATGTGCGCCGCCGTCAGGACGTAGCCGTGGCCGCCGTGATTGCCGATCCAGGTGCCGGAAGCCTCGCCCCAGGTCTCGCCGTCGGTCGCCAGCGCCACCACGGCGGCGAACTGCGGTTCGGCCGCCAGGTCCAGATGCGCGCCGAAGCCGGCCCAGGCCCGGCCCGTCGTCCCGCCCTCTTCACGCCAGGTGCTGTCGAGAATGGTCACGGCCGTCGCCGGCGGCACCATCGTGCCCGCGACCAGAAGCATGGCCAGCCCCGCCCGCCGCCACCCGTCTTGCAGCATGCGCCGCTCCGCCTCCGCCGGTCCCAGGAGCGCGCGAACGCTACTCCTGCACCAGCACACCGTACCAGCCCAGCCCGGCATAGGTCTCGTAGCCGGGTGTGCGGTGGAAGCCGACGGTCGCGCCGTCGGGGCGCATGAAGGTACCGGAGTCGCGGCCGCCGGTCTTCAGGTCGAAGGTCTCGCTGAGCCCGCCTGCCGGCCGGGTGCTGGCGATCACCCGGTTGCGGCCGTCGACCAGCATCACCCGGGTACGGGCGCGCTCGATGTCGGACAGCCGCACCCCGCGCACGATCGCCTCGGCCTGCGGCCCCCAGTCGAAATGCACGCCGAGCACGCCGATCGGCCGCCCCCTGCTCTCCGCGTTCTCGCGGATCGCCGCAGAGTAGGTGGCGACCGGACGGCCGCCGAGCGGCTGGCTGGCGGCGATGTCGGCAACCGCATAGTCGTCGCCGCTGGCGGTCGCCATCGCCTGCCGGAACCACGGCTCGCCCGACACGTCGGCGCCGCGCACGCGGTAGTCGTTCGGGCGGCCGTTGGCGATCACCCGGCCCGCGGCGTCGCAGATCCACAGGTCGAGATAGACGGTGTAGGCCGCCAGGATCACGCCGAGCCGGTGCGACGCGAAGCCGGCGCTGGCCTCGCCGGGCGCCTGCAGGCAATCGACCACGGCACTGTCGGTCGCCCACCAGCGCACGTCGCAGGTGCGCTCGTAGAGGTTCCGGTCGATCAGCTCGACGGCGTTCAGGGCGAGGTCGACGAGGCGCTGGCCCTTCATGTGGTCGACCACCTGGCGTCCGATGCTCTCCAGCAGAGCCGTCTTCGACGACAGCTCCTTGACCAGGGTGTCGGCGAGCGACTCGATCTCGGTGGAGACACCCTTCACCTCGCCGGCGACCACCGCGAAGCCGCGGCCGGCGTCGCCGACGCGCGCGCTCTCGATGAGCGCGTTCAGGGCGAGCATCTTGGTCCGGCCGGTGATCGACTGGATCGCCGCGATCTTCTCGCGGCTGATCCGGCCGACCTCCTCGCTGAGGCGGACGATCTGCTCGGGATCGGTGGCTTCAAGGTCACTGCTGTTCTTGGACACGCGATCGACGCCGAGCGGCGAATGGGCGGCATGCATCGTGTTACTCACCCGTGATGAACGGCTTACGACTCGATTTGCGGCTCGCCTTCCAGACCCGCCAAGCGAAGCGTATGACGCACATCAATAACGACACATATCCTTACCTATTCCCCAAGTCAATCGGCCGGATCAGGAAAATCACTTCTTCATCAATTGTTTACTTAGCTTAAGGAATGGTTGTCGCCGGGACTGCCAGGCATCCGGGATCGCGCCGGCGCGGCGGCGGCACGCGCATCCGCCTCGCCGTCGATACGCCGGCCCAGATGATCGAGCGCCCGCACCAGACGCAGCATGACGCGCGCCAGCCGGCCGATCTCGTCTCCACGGCCGACCAGGGTCTCGGTGCCGGAGGTGTCGAACCCGGCATCGTCCAGGCGGCCCGCCAGCTCGGCAAGGCGCCGCACCGGCCACGCGACCTGCCGCGTGAGAACCGCCGCCGCCAGCAGCCCGAGCACCAAGGCGATCGCCGCGGCGGCGGCCGCGAACGCCGCCATGTCGTCGTCGTGGCGAAGCACATGCACAGGGAAGCCGGCGCCGAACACCCCGCGATGCTGCTCGGCACGGTCGGTCAGGGGCAGCATCACGTAGATCACCGCGCCGCGGTGCTCGATCCGCGGCAGCCGCGTCTCGTTCACCGTGCGCATCAGCTCGGGAAAGCTGCGCAGGACGCTCTCCTCCTCCAGCCCCGGCGACGCGAGGTCGGCGATCGGACGGAGGTCGGCTCCGATTACGGTGACGAACAACAGCGGCCCCATCGCCATCAGCCCGTCGGCGCGCCGGCGCAGCAACTCGCCCGCGGCCTCGCCCTCGGTGCTGGCGAGCGGATCCATCGCCGCCGTGAAGGCCACCATGCGCGCCAGTCCCAGAGCCGTCCGGCCTTCCTGCTCGGCCCGGTCCTGGGCCGAGATCACCGCGAACGCCAGCACCCCGGCCGCCGACGACGCGAACGCCGTCAGAGTGGCTACGATCCACAGTCGCACGAAGAGACTCATCGGCCCGGGGGCGTCTGCATGATGGGAACACCACGGCGCGTGGCGAGGGATGGCGGAAGCGAACGAATCCGATAACTCTAGCATGATCTTGCCGCAAGCTGCGTCGGAGCGTTCCCATCAAGCCCGCCATTGCCGTCCGCCAGCCCAGCACGCTGATCTTCCGCCGCCTGGATCGACCGCCCCTGTCGGCCGTGGTCGTGCTGGCGGTCCAGCATGCGGCCCTCATTTCGGTGTTCCTGGTGGTCGCCGTCACCGTGTCGCGCCTCGCCGGGCTGTCCGCGCATGACGGCCGCAATTTCCTCGCCCTGACCATGGTCGCCGGCGGCGTCGGCGCCATCCTGCAGTCGCTGGGGCGCTTCGGCATCGGCTCCGGGTATCTGGTGCCGCCGACCACCACGACGATCCTGCTGCCCGCCGCCAGTGCCGCGATCGCCATCGGCGGACTGCCGCTGATGCTCGGCATGACGATGTATGCCGGGGTGGTGGCTGCCCTGATCGCCCGCGGGTTGCGCCGGCTGCGGCCGGTGTTCACCCCCGAGATCACCGGCTTCGTGGTGCTGATGGTCGGGCTCAGCGTGATGGTCCTGGCGATGCGGAACTTCCTCGGCGTCGGACTGCCATTGCACGAATTGCGGCCGACCCTGACGGTGGCGGCCCTCAGCCTGGCCGTGATGGTCGCCCTGAGCGTCTGGGGCGGCGGCCGGCTGCGCCTGTACTGCACGCTGATCGGCATCGCCGTCGGCTATGCCGCCGCCGCCCTGCTCGGGCTGCTCGACGGCTCCGACCTCGAGGCGTTCCACGCGGCACCGCTGCTCAGCGTCCCGGCGCCGCCGGGCATCGGCCTGGCTTTCGACCCGGCCCTGCTGGTGCCGTTCACCATCGCCGCGGTCGCACTGGCGCTGAACGCCATCGGCGCGATCACCGCGGCGCAGCGCGTCGAGGATCCTGACTGGAAGCGGCCGGACATGGACGTCCTGACCCGCGGCATCACGGCCGACGGCCTCGCCAATGTGGTCGCAGGCCTGCTGGGCGGCTTCGGTCAGGCGTCCACCTCGGGTGCGGTGGGCCTGTCGCAGGCGACCGGCGCCAACAGTCGTGTGATCGGTTTCGCGATCGGCGCGCTTCTGATCGTTCTGGCCTTCGTGCCGAAGCTGGCGGCACTGCTGCTGGCGATGCCGGCGGCGGTGATCGGGGCGGCCCTGACCTTCTCCGGCAGCTTCCTGGTGACCTCGGCGATCCAGATGATCGCCTCGCGCATGCTCGACCCGCGCAAGGTATTCGTGCTCGGCATCTCCTTCGCACTGGGCATCGCCGGCTTCGTGTATCCCGAGCACTTCCAGCACGCCCCGCCCTGGCTGCAACCGTTCGTGGGCTCGCCGCTGTCCATCGCCGTGCTCACAGCGGTGCTGCTCAACCTGCTGTTCCGCATCGGCATCCACTCGCGCAGCGCCATGATCCTCGACAGCCACAGGTTCGATGCCCGCGCGCTCGCCGAATTCATGGCGCGGCAGGGCGCCCTGTGGGGGGCGCCGCCGGACCTCTCCTACCGCGCGGAGTTCATGACCGTGGAGGCGGTCGAGACGCTGATCGGCTCCGGCCTGGTGCATGACGCCGTGGAGGCCGGACGGCGCACCGGCAAGCTGCCGGTCCCCGGCGGCCTGATCACCGTTTCGACCCGATTCGACGAGTTCACCTTCGAGGTCGCGATCCGCTACCGGGGCGAGTTGCTGGATCCCTTGCCCGAGCGGCCCAGCGCGGAGGCGATCATCGAGGACGACGGCCACCTGCTGCTGGCCCGCTACATGGTCGGCCGCGCCGCCAGCAGCGTGCGGGCCGAGCGCCAGGGCGACCAGTCCGTCCTGATCCTGTCGTTGCGCAACTGACGGGGCGCAACTGACGGGGCGCAACTGACGGGGCGCAACTGACGGGGCGCAACTGACGGGGCGCAACTGACGGGGCGCAACTGACGGGGCGCAACTGACGGGGCGCAACCGACGGCGCGCAACTGACGGCCGATTCGCAGGCACGGTACCGGAGCGCATGCGAGGAATCCGGCCCGCTGCGTTGCAGCCCGGCGGTCACGTGCTATAACCCCCGCCGGCTTTCACCGGGAGACGACACCGTGGCCGACCGTCCCGACATCCTGATCCTCAACGGGCCGAACCTGAACATGCTCGGCGTCCGCGAGCCGACGATCTACGGCAGCACGACGCTGGCGCAGATCGAGCAGAACTGCGTGGTCGAAGGCGACCTGCTCGGCCTGGAGATCGACTTCCGGCAGTCGAACTTCGAAGGCGAGCTGGTCTCGATCATCCAGCAGGCGCGCGACGAGCATGACGGCATCATCATCAACGCCGGCGCCTACACCCACACCTCGGTGGCGATCCACGACGCCCTGGCGCTGACCGACCTGCCGGTTATCGAGTTGCATCTTTCCAATACCTTCAAGCGCGAGCCATTCCGCCACCACTCATACATCTCCGACGTGGCGGTCGGCGTGATCTGCGGTTTCGGCGCCCACGGCTATCTTCTCGCCCTCCAGGCGATGTCGAGGCTGGTCGGCGTCGTCGGCGACGACGGGAGCCCGGCGTGACCACCAAGGACTTCAACGACGATCTGGTTCGCCGGATGGCGGCCGTGCTCCACGAGACCGGACTCGGCGAGATCGAGTACGAAACCAAGGACCTGAAGATCCGGATCGCCCGGCCAGCGGTGCAGATGACCGCGGTCGCGGCCCCGATGGCGGGCGGCGGTGCCGCGGCGTCGGTGGCCCCGGTGGCGGTCGTTCCGGCCGCCGACACCGGCGAGGCGGTGCCCTCGCCGATGGTCGGCACCGCCTATCTCGCGGCCGAGCCGGGCACCGCCCCGTTCGTGCAGCCGGGCAGCCGGGTCGCCAAGGGTGCGACGCTGCTGATCGTCGAGGCCATGAAGGTGATGAACCCGATCACCGCGCCGCGCGCCGGCACCGTCAAGGCAGTGCTGGTCGACAACGGCCAGCCGGTCGAGTACGGCCAGACCCTGGTGGTGCTGGAGTGAGCGACGGGTCCCGCGGCACGATCAAGGAAACGGGAAAGCGCCGGTGTTCGAGAAGGTCCTGATCGCCAATCGCGGCGAGATCGCGCTCCGCATCCATCGCGCCTGCCGCGAGATGGGCATCAAGACCGTCGCCGTGCACTCGACCGCCGACGCCGACGCCATGCATGTGCGCCTCGCCGACGAGAGCGTGTGCATCGGCCCGCCGCCGGCCCGCGACAGCTACCTGAACATCCCGGCCATCGTCTCGGCCGCCTCGATTACCGGCGCCGACGCCATCCACCCGGGGGTCGGCTTCCTGTCGGAGAACGCCGCCTTCGCCGAGATCGTCGAGGCGCACGGCATCGTGTTCATCGGGCCGTCGCCGGAGCACATCCAGGCGATGGGCGACAAGATCACCGCCAAGCGCACCATGATCGAGCTGGGCGTGCCCTGCGTGCCGGGCACCGAGGGTGCGGTCGCCACCCTGGAGCAGGCGCGCGCCGAGGCCGAGCGTATCGGTTATCCGGTGCTGGTGAAGGCCGCGGCCGGCGGCGGCGGGCGCGGCATGAAGGTCGCCGAGGCCCCGGAGAACATCGAGGAAGCGTTCCAGATGGCGCGCCGCGAGGCGGCGGCCGCCTTCGGCAACGACGAAGTCTACATGGAGCGCTACCTCTCGAAGCCGCGGCACATCGAGATCCAGATCGCCGGCGACATGCAGGGCTCGGTGGTGCATTTCGGCGAGCGCGACTGCTCGATCCAGCGCCGCCACCAGAAGGTCGTCGAGGAGGCGCCGTCGCCGGCGCTGAACGCCGCGGAGCGCGAGCGCATCGGCCGGCGCGCCGTCGACGCCATCGCCAAGATGGGCTACCGCGGCCTCGGCACGCTGGAGTTCCTGTACGAGAACGGCGAGTTCTTCTTCATCGAGATGAACACCCGCCTGCAGGTCGAGCACCCGATCACCGAGGCGATCACCGGCATCGACCTGGTGCGGCTGCAGATCCAGATCGCTTCGGGCTCGCCGCTCGGCCTGACCCAGAAGGACATCACCTTCACCGGCCACGCCATCGAGTGCCGCATCACCGCCGAGGACCCGGTCACCTTCCAGCCGCGGCCCGGCCGGGTGACCAACTACCATGTCCCCGGCGGCCTCGGCGTGCGCGTCGACTCGGCGCTGTACGCCGGCTACCCGGTGCCGCCGCACTACGACAGCCTGATCGCCAAGCTGGTGGTGCACGGCGCCACCCGCAACGAATGCCTGCTGCGCCTGCGCCGCAGCCTCGACGAGTTCGTGATCGAGGGGCTGCCGACCACGATCCCCCTGCACCAGCGGCTGATGGCCGACCGCGCCTTCCTGAACGGCGATTACCACATCCGCTGGCTGGAGCGGGATTTCCTGGGGCTGTAGGGGGGCGCCGGACCGGTTTGCACCGCCGCCGACGGCGGGTAGCCTTTCCCGGCCGCGCCGCCCATATGGTGACCATGACCCAGCTGCAACCCGAGCTGATACTGCAGGCCTACGCCATCGGCGTGTTCCCGATGGCCGAGGGCCGCGACGACCCGCGGCTGTTCTTCGTCGATCCGGACCGCCGCGGCATCATCCCGCTGGACGGCTTCCATGTCTCGCGCAGCCTGCGCAAGACCGTGCTGCGGCGGCAGTTCGAAGTGACCTGCGACCGCGACTTCGCGGCCACCCTGGCCGGCTGCGCCGAGGCCACCGAGCGGCGCCCGGACACCTGGATCAACCGCGAGATCTTCCGGCTGTTCGTGGCCCTGCACGAACGCGGCCACGCCCACTCCATCGAGGTGCGGCGCGACGACCGGCTGGTCGGCGGCCTCTACGGCCTGCGGCTCGGCGGCGCGTTCTTCGGCGAGAGCATGTTCAGCCGCGAGACCGATGCCTCGAAGGTGGCGCTGGTGCATCTGGTCGCCCGGCTGCGGGCGGGCGGCTTCACCCTGCTCGACAGCCAGTTCATCACCAGCCACCTCCAACGCTTCGGCGCGCATGAGATCCCGCGCGAGGAGTACCGCGAGCGCCTGCAGCGGGCGATCGCGACGCCGGCTCAGTTCGTGCCGGGCGACGGTGACTGGCCGGCGGTGCTGGCGCTGCTGCAGGACAGCACCCAGAGGTCGTAGACGGGATGCTCCAGCGCGTTCAGCCCGGGGCTGGAGGCGAACATCCAGCCGCTGAACAGCGGCTGCGACGCCTCGTCCGGCGGGCGGTCGTCGATCGACAGGAAGGCCGCACTCTCCGGCGCCAGGGTCGGCGGATGCTCCTGGCAGGAGGCGACGGTGATGTCGAGGGTGCCGAACCGCACGAGCTGGCCGACCGGTGCGGTGACGGTGGAGATCCGCGCCGTCACCTTGTCGAGGCCCTGCAGCAGCGCCACCGGCCGGGGGATCCACTCGGGCTCCTGGGCGGCCCGCGCCGGCGACGCCGAGATCGCCCAGAAGACGGCCACTGCGGCGACGGCGGCGACCGCCCGATGCCTTGCCCGTCGCTGAACCACGTCTCGGTCTCTTTCGGATTCCATGGATGCCCGGTTCGTCGTTGCCCAGGCGGATCAGAGCCGCGAAATACGGCGGTTCCGCGGCTTCGCCCGGCTCACGGCGTGCGCGGCCCGGTCACTTGGTGGCGGCACCGCCCGAGCCGGCCGCCTGTCCGGCCGAGAAGATGAACTTGCTGAGCAGCTGCATCATGTCGACCGCGTCCTGGGTGTACTGGATCTTGCCGCCCGGCTTCAGCGTGTCGGCGGCGCCGCCCGGCGCCAGGTCGACGAAATTGCCGCCGAGCAGCCCCTCGCTGGAGATCGAGGCCGAGCTGTCCGACGGCAGCTTCACCGTCGGATCGACGGTCAGCGTGACGCGCGCCAGAAAGCTCTCGGTGTCGAGCTCCTGGCGGACCACGGTGCCGATCTTGATGCCGGCCAGCCGCACGTCACTGCCGACCTTGAGGGCGCCCACGGTGGTGAAATCCGCGTGGACCTCGTAGCCGCTGCCGCGCCCGAGATCGGCGGTGCTGTAGGCGAACGCCAGGAACAAGCCGGCCACGCCGAGAACCACGGCGCCCAGCAGGGTTTCGATCAGATTGCGATGCATGCCGCTCTATGCCCGTTCAGGCCGGCGTCCAGGGCTCGTAGTCGCCCGTCGCGCGTTCTCGCTTGCCGCCCTGCAGCACATGGCCCGGCGGCCGGTAGGCATAGCGTGTGCCGGTGAGGTTCGGCATGTGCTCCTTCTGCCACGCGAAACGCGGCGCCGCATTCGGGTCGGGCGGACTGTTGGTCGAGTGATGCAGCCAGGCATGCCAGTCCGGCGGCACCTTCGAGGCCTCGGCCATGCCGTTGTAGACGACCCAGCGCATCTCGCGCCCGTCGCGCAGGCGCCCGCCCTTGTGCACGAAATAGCGGTTGCCATACGGGTCCTCGCCGACGGCCTTGCCGTTGAGCCAAGTGAACAGGCGCAATCCGACGTCCATGCGTATTCCCCGGCGAGCGACTTCGACGCGGCCGGACTATAGTCGCGGCCACCCCCGATCGTCCAGCCCGCGAGCCTGCGGTCGCGGCCGAAAGCAGCCGTTGCGCCGCTGCCGCCCCGCGCTTAAGAGCTTCGACGATGACCGTCGCTGCCGCCCCGCCGCCGACCGAGCGTCCTGCCCTGCCGCCGGCCGCCGCCGGCACGCTGGCCGGCATGGGCTTCGTGGTCCTGACGGCGCTGTTCTTCGGCGCGGCCCCGACCTTCGCGCGGCTGGCTTTCGACGGCGGCACCGGCACGCTGACCCTGCAGTTCGCGCGTTTCGTCTTCGCCGCCGTCGGCCTGTGGCTGCTGCTTGCCGCGATCGGCCGGCCGGTGCGGATACCGCGACGCCGGCTCGGCCTGCTGGCGCTGCTGGTGCTGCTCTCCGGGGCCGCCTCCTACGGCTACATGACCAGCGTCCGCCACATCCCGGTTCCGGTGGCGAGCCTGGTGTTCTTCACCTTCCCGCTGATGGTGGGGCCGCTGGCGCATCTGATCGGCGACGAGCGGCTCACCATCCGCCGGGTGGCGGCGCTGGCCGTGGGTTTCGCCGGCATCGCCCTGGTCCTGGAAGGCGGGATCGGGCATGCCGAGCCCCTGGGGCTGGCCCTGGCCTTCGGCGCCGGCACCTGCGTGGCTGTCTCCTTCCAGGTGTCCCGGCGCCTGACCACCGAGATCCCGGCGGCGCTGCTGACCGCGACGGTGGCCAGCGCCTGCGCCGTGGGTTGCGGCCTGCTGCTGGCGATGCACGGTGAAATCGACCTGCCGGCCACCGCGCGCGGCTGGATCGGCGTGCTCGGCAATGCGATCGGATATACCGTGGGGCTGTCATGCCTGTTCGAGGCGATCCGCCGGCTCGGCGCGGTGCGCACGGCGATCGCCGGCAACCTCGAGCCGGTGGTCAGCGTGGCGCTCGCCGCCATCGTCCTGAACGAGACGCTCAGCGGCGCGCAGCTGGCCGGCGGCGCCGTCGTGCTCGCCGGTATCGCACTGGCGCAACAGGGCCGGCCCCGCCCGGCGCGCTAGATCTAGCCATCGAAACTTTATTGCCCACAAAATCTGTTGCGCCGATTCCGGTGTTCCCGCATCCTGATCGGCGGTCGGGACGTCGGAGAGCCGTGCCTTGCACGCGACGCACGCCGGTCACTGGGGCTTAACGCACACAAAGGCGGACGCCCCGCAGCACGAATGTCAACGAGCCCGGCAGCCACTTCACGAACTTAACTCGTGAAAACCGTTTTGCTTTAAACTTCACACATATCGCCTGTGGATTTTCGGCAACACGAAGGCTGGATCGGCAGAAATTTACCAGATCTTCATTTTTCAGCCTTGCGCAACGCCGCCCACATTCAGTAGCCTTGTCACCGTCGAACACAATATGTTGTTCCGCCGGAACCCGGGGCTGGCCGCCCCGTCGGCACCGATACGGAAAGTCAGGGAGTCTGCAGCGATGAAGATCGAGCGTCGGTTCACCACGGAAGGCAAGGATGCCTTCGAGGACGTGGCTTTCCGCACCACGGCCAGTGAGATCAAGAACCCGGACGGCTCGGTGGTGTTCCGTCGCGACGCGGTCGAGGTGCCTGCCGGCTGGTCGCAGGTCGCGAGCGACATCCTGGCGCAGAAGTATTTCCGCAAGGCCGGCATCCCGACGCTGCGCCGCAAGGTCGAGGAGGACGACGTCCCGTCCTGGCTGTGGCGCGAGGCCCCCGACGAGGCCGCCATGGCAGCATTGCCGGCCGGCGAGCGCACCACGGGCGAGACCAGCGCCCGCCAGGTGTTCCACCGCCTGGCCGGCACCTGGACCTACTGGGGCTGGAAGGGCGGCTATTTCGACACCGAGGCCGACGCCCGCGCCTATTACGACGAGATGCGCTACATGCTGGGCTGCCAGATGGCGGCGCCGAACTCGCCGCAGTGGTTCAACACCGGGCTGCACTGGGCCTACGGCATCGACGGCCCGGCGCAGGGCCACCATTACGTCGACTTCAAGACCGGCAAGCTGGTCCGCTCGAAGTCGGCCTATGAGCATCCGCAGCCGCACGCCTGCTTCATCCAGTCGGTGGCCGACGACCTGGTGAACGAGGGCGGCATCATGGACCTGTGGGTTCGCGAGGCCCGGCTGTTCAAATACGGCTCCGGCACCGGCTCCAACTTCTCCAAGCTGCGCGGCGAGAACGAGCCGCTTGCCGGCGGCGGCAAGTCGTCGGGGCTGATGAGCTTCCTGAAGATCGGCGACCGCGCCGCGGGCGCCATCAAGTCCGGTGGCACCACCCGGCGCGCCGCCAAGATGGTGACGGTCGACATCGACCATCCCGACATCGAGGCCTACATCGACTGGAAGGTCACCGAGGAGCAGAAGGTCGCCGCCCTGGTCGCCGGCTCGACCCTGGCCGCCCGCAACCTGAAGGCGGTGATGAAGGCCTGCGTCGACGCCAAGGAGAGCCTGGGCGATGGCGCCTTCGAGCCGACGGCGAACCCGGCGCTGCGCGCCGCGATCAAGACCGCCAAGGCCGCGATGATCCCGCTGAACTACATCCAGCGGGTGATGCAGTTCGCCCGCCAGGGCTTCACCGAGATCGACTTCAAGACCTACGACACCGACTGGGACAGCGACGCCTATCTGACGGTGTCCGGGCAGAATTCCAACAATTCGGTGCGGGTCTCCGACGAGTTCCTGCGCACCGTCGAGGCCGACGGCGAGTGGAACCTGATCCGCCGCACCGACGGCAAGGTCGCCGAGACCGTCAGGGCGAGCGAGCTGTGGGACAAGGTCGCGCACGCCGCCTGGGCCTGCGCCGATCCGGGGGTGCAGTACGACACCACCATCAACGACTGGCACACCTGCCCGGCCGGCGGTCGCATCAACGCGTCGAATCCGTGCTCGGAGTACATGTTCCTCGACGACACCGCGTGCAATCTGGCGTCGATGAACCTGATGCAGTTCCAGCGCGCCGACGGCTCGTTCGACATCCCGGCCTACGAGCACGCCACCCGGCTGTGGACCGTCACCCTCGAGATCGCGGTGCTGATGGCGCAGTTCCCGTCGAAGGAGATCGCCCGGCTCTCCTACGACTACCGCACCCTCGGCCTCGGCTACGCCAACATCGGCGGTCTGCTGATGGCCATGGGCCTGTCCTATGACAGCCCCGCCGGCCGCTCGATGTGCGGCGCCCTCACCGCGATCATGACCGGCGTCTCCTACGCCACCTCGGCCGAGATGGCCGGCGAGCTCGGGGCCTTCCCGCGCCATGCCGAGAACGCCGACGCCATGCTGCGGGTGATCCGCAACCACCGGCGCGCCGCGCATGGCGCCACCACCGGCTACGAGGATCTCTCGATCGCCCCGGTGCCGCTGGACGCCGCCCACTGCCCCGACCGTGCCCTGGTCGAGGCCGCCCGCCGCGCCTGGGACCAGGCGCTGGCGCTCGGCGAGCAGCACGGCTACCGCAACGCCCAGGCCACGGTGATCGCGCCGACCGGCACGATCGGCCTGGTGATGGACTGCGACACCACCGGCATCGAGCCCGACTTCGCGATCGTCAAGTTCAAGAAGCTGGCCGGCGGCGGCTACTTCAAGATCATCAACCGGGTGGTGCCGCAGGCGCTGCGCACGCTGGGCTACCGCGAGGCCGAGATCGAGGCGATCGTGCGCTACGCGGTCGGCCACGGCACCCTGAAGGGCTCGCCGGCGATCGGCCACGAGGCGCTCGCCGCCAAGGGCTTCGGGGCTGCCGAGCTGCAGAAGCTCGAGGACGCGGCCGGCAGCGCCTTCGACATCAAGTTCGTGTTCAACAAGTGGACCCTGGGCGAGGGCTTCTGCCGCGACGTGCTGCGGCTGACCGACGCCCAGCTCGACGACGTGACCTTCGACATGCTGGCGGCACTCGGCTTCTCGAAGGCCGAGATCGACGCGGCGAACACCTATGTCTGTGGCGCCATGACGCTGGAGGGCGCACCGCAGCTGAAGGACGAGCACCTGCCGGTGTTCGACTGCGCCAGCCCGTGCGGCCGGATCGGCAAGCGCTACCTGTCGGCCGAGGCACACATCCGCATGATGGCGGCCGCCCAGCCCTTCATCTCCGGGGCGATCTCGAAGACCATCAACATGCCCAACAACGCCTCGGTGGCCGACTGCAAGGACGCCTACCAGCTGTCCTGGCGCCTCGGCATCAAGGCCAACGCGCTGTACCGCGACGGCTCCAAGCTGAGCCAGCCGCTGTCGTCCTCGACCTTCGAGTTCGACGACGAGGAGGAGGCCGAGGAATTCGCCGCACAGCCCGCGGCGGTCAAGGCTCCGATCGTCGCCGAGCGCATCGTCGAGCGGGTGATCGAGCGGGTGGTGCACCACGCCGAGCGCGAGCGGATGCCGCAGCGCCGCAAGGGCTACACCCAGAAGGCCGTGGTCGGCGGCCACAAGGTGTATCTGCGCACCGGCGAGTACCAGGACGGCCGGCTCGGCGAGATCTTCGTCGACATGCACAAGGAGGGTGCCGCCTTCCGGTCGCTGATGAACAACTTCGCGATCGCGGTCTCGATCGGCCTGCAATACGGGGTGCCGCTGGAGGATTTCGTCAACGCCTTCACCTTCCAGCGCTTCGAGCCGTCCGGCATGGTCCAGGGCAACGACGCCATCAAGATGGCGACTTCGGTGATCGACTACATCTTCCGCGAGCTGGCGATCTCCTATCTCGACCGCCACGACCTGGCGCATGTCCAGAAGGAGGACCTGGCGCCCGACACCGTCGGCGACGGTGCGGAGGAGCACCGGATCGCCGCCGCCAACGCGGCGCTGCTGAAGGTGGAACAGGCCGCCAGCCGCGGCTTCGCCCGCGCCGACGTCCGGTCCAACCTGGTGGTGCTGCATGGCGGCATTACCCAGGCCACCGGCACCGACGGCCACCCGCAGGGTCACGCGCCCGGCGGCAAGGCCAACGGTAGCGGCGGCATCACCGTGCAAGCCTCGTCCTCGCACGCGATGGCCGGCGGCGGCGTCGCGGTCGCCGAACGCTCCAGCACCACGCTGTCGGTTTCCACCGAAGTCATGAAGGCGGTGGATGCCAAGCTCGCCAAGATCCGCGAGGCCCGGATCAAGGGCTACGAGGGCGAGGCATGCGGCGAGTGTGGGAACTTCACCCTGGTCCGCAACGGAACCTGCCTGAAATGCGACACCTGCGGCGGCACCAGCGGTTGTAGCTGACACGGCTGGAGGTACCTGGACTTCAGGTTGGCGCGGGCCCGGTCATCGACCGGGCCCGTCGTCGTTTCGGCGACCGCTCGACCGGCCTGGCTCAACTGCAGTGACGGTGAATCGGGCGAGAATCGGCATTACCCTACCCAAGCAATGCCCCTAAAATGCCAGAGACTTAATCTTCGCGGTTACTGGATTGGATTGGCGGAGTTCTTAGCGATTTGTTAAGTACTATGGGGCGACGGTAAGGGCGGAGGAACGCCATATGTTCGGAAGGTCCGACAAACAGGACGAGAAGGCCGAGGCGGAGGCGCGACGGATCGAGGCGATGAAGACCTCGATCGAAGGTGCCCTGGCGCACCTGAAGTCGCACGCCGAAGCGGGCAATACGGATCGCTGCGAAGGCGCGGCGAAGCGGCTCGTCGAGTCCCTGAAGAATCCGAAGCTGCCGGGCGACTACTCCAAGCAGGCGCGCGGCGTGCTGGATTCACTGCTGCTGCACGGTTTCATGAAGGCCACCGCCCTGGCGGCCAAGGGCGCACTCGACGCCGCCAAGTCGGACGACATCGAGCTGCGATCGAAGAAGATCAAGGAAGCCCGCGAGAAGCTGGCCGGCGCCATGAAGTACAAGGCGCCGGCGGAGTTCAAGGCGCAGTGCGAGCGATTGCTGGAGGTCGCCATGCTGTCCGGCGGGGTCAAGGCCAAGGGCCCGACCAAGGCGAAGCCGGTGGACACCGCGCCGAAGGTCGAGAACCGCGCGAAAATGTCCGGCGAGGCGTTGGCGGCGGCGGACGAGGTGAAGGCCAACCAGGTCAAGGCCGCCGCGGCCGCCGCCACCACCCCGAAGAGCCGCGTCCCGGGCTGACCGCAGCGACGACGTCCCTGCGGCGAACAATCCGGTTTGCCTTGCCGCCGGCGCTGAGGCATCACGGGGTTTCGATTGCCCGATCCCCGCGGAGTGCCCGATGTACCTGTCCTCCGATGCCGAGCGTGCCGAGGCACGCATCTGGTTCGAGACGCTCCGCGACCGGATCTGCGCCGCCTTCGAGGCAATCGAGGACGCCTATGCCGGGCCGCTGGCCGAGCGGCACCCCGCCGGCCGCTTCCAGCGTAAGGCCTGGGAACGCGACGGCGGCGGCGGCGGCGTCATGTCGCTGATGCACGGCCGGGTGTTCGAGAAGGTCGGCGTCAACGTGTCGACGGTGCACGGCGAGTTCTCCGAGGAGTTCCGGGCCGCGATCCCCGGCGCCGCCGACGACCCCCGCTTCTATGCCAGCGGCATTTCGCTGGTGGCGCACCTGCGCTCGCCGAAGGTCCCCGCGGTGCACATGAACACCCGGCACATCGCCACCACGCGGAGCTGGTTCGGCGGCGGCGCCGACCTGACGCCGATGGTGCCCGACGACGCCGACACCCGCGACTTCCACGCAGCATTGCAGGCCGCCTGCGACGCCCACGACCCGACCTACTACCCGCGCTTCAAGGCTTGGTGCGACGAGTACTTCTTCCTGAAGCACCGCAACGAGGCGCGCGGCGTCGGCGGCATCTTCTACGACTACCTGGACGGCGATTTCGCCGCCGACCTCGGCTTCACCCGGGACGTCGGGCTGGCCTTCCTCGACATCTACCCGCGTCTCGTCGAGCGGCACATGAACGAGCCCTGGAGCGACGCGGAGCGGCAGCACCAGTTGCAGCGGCGCGGCCGCTACGTCGAGTTCAACCTGCTGTACGACCGCGGCACCCTGTTCGGGCTGAAGACCGGCGGCAACGTCGAGGCGATCCTGATGAGCCTGCCACCGGAGGTCGCCTGGCCGTAGCCGCTTGAGCCGGTAAACGGCCATCGGCGATCGGAATTGCCACTGCCGGTCGAACGGCAGAGACTGTCGCATAGACAGGGGCCGCCATGAAAACGAGTCGCAAGCCGGATCTGACGCACGCCCGCCTGCTGGACTTCTCGGTGAAGAAGATTTCCGAGAACATGCAACGCCGGCTGATCATCGACGGCATCGACGACGAGACCCGCCGGATCATGGCCGGCTTCGAACCGGTGTTCGAGGCCAACATCACCAACGTGGTCGCCAGCTTCTACCGTCACGTCCTGCTGTTTCCCGAAACCCGGCGGTTCCTCGAGGGCACCGACGTCGAGTATCTCAAGGCGCGGCAGGTCGACCACTGGCGCCGGATGCTGGCCTGCAAGTTCGACGAGCCGTATGTCCGCGGCGCCGTCGCCATCGGGTTGAAGCACCACGAGATCGGGCTGCCGCTGTTCCTCTACCTGTCGGGTTGCAACCGGATCCTGTGCGACCTCACTTCGCTGGCGATCATGCACCACTCGGGCGCCCTGGTGTCGTCGCAGACGGTCGCATCCATCATCAAGATCGTCTCGCTGGACATGGACATCACCATCTCCTGCTATTTCGTGGCCGATCGCCTGCGGTAACGCCGTCCTGCGTGCCGCGCATGCCGGCCATTCCCTCATGCCGGTTCAACGGCGGTGCCGGCTTCGCCATTTGGTCGTCCGTGAAGAACCGGTAAGATCTTGAAAGCGTAGGATTGTCCGTATTGCAGAAGTATTCGATTTTGCAGAAAAGCCGGGTGTGGAACCCGGCTTTCTTGCGTTTTGGGATTCCGGTTTCGGCG
>Ga0209347_1000356_pt1 | contig 123609 bp, 110 predicted proteins | sample AutmiccommuBRH23_FD_187382 | JGI IMG/M metagenome (GOLD analysis project Ga0209347, IMG submission 187382) | Deep subsurface microbial communities from Mt. Terri, Switzerland - Autotrophic microbial communities BRH/23 (SPAdes) (version 2) | ecosystem: Environmental > Aquatic > Deep subsurface... | reverse complement strand
AACTTCAGCTCAAACTCCCATCGACTGTAAGAAACTGAAAGGTGTCAGGGGGACGGGGTAATTTGACACCACAGAGTGGGGCCAAATAACCCCGTCCCCCTGACATCCCCGTCCTCCCCGACATTATAAACCTTAGACCAGATAGATCTATAGTATTCTATGCTCAGTGTCCACGTAAGCGATCCAGTATAATTGACACTGCCGAACGCACGGATAAGTGGTTATACTCCGTCGGCCCATAGATTGGCTCCAAAATTTTATCCATCTTCTCAACGTCTTCCTTGAGCAGCCCCCATCCCGTACCAAATAATAATAGAATCGGAGTTTCCATGGTTTCAATATCCTCACGAAGTTGTGCATAAGTGACTGTATTGGCATACTTGCGGGCATCCGTCGCTACTTTAATAGGGGCTGCCCCATGTTCAGCTTCAATCTCAGCATAGACTTCTGTCAAATTATCCGCAATTTTCACCCGGCCGAATGCTTCTTGGCGATCTGGATTGTACTCTGCCCCATACCCCTCTTGCCAAAAACCCATAATACGTTTGGCCAACTGACGCTGGGCTTCAGCGGGATGAACCACATAATATCGCTTTACACCATACGTAGTTGAGCATCTAGCAATATCATGTAAATCTAAGTTAGTAATTGAAGTCGCGACCGTCTCCATATTCTTATTGTAAACAGGAGAATGGATTAAAGCTAAGTAAATATCTGACACAGAGAACCCCTCCCAACGCACTTCCTGAAATCAGAGACTCCCTCTGATTTAAATCTATAGTTATTACTTATGTAGGATTCTTTGACCTTCTCTGTCGCTTAGGTGGGGGGCAAAGATGTTGCCATTTTCCCTGCCATGGGACGATTTCCTCGTGTTCAAGCATGAGTTCTTCTAAAAGAGGATAATCGTCCGCTTCAAAAGCAATCTTGCTTATCAAATCTGGACGTCTTAAAAAAGTGCGCCTTAGAGACTCTTTTCTCCGCCAGCGCTTTATTTGAGCGTGATGTCCTGATAATAAAACTTCCGGTACCTTCTGTCCCTCAAATTCTGCTGGACGTGTATACTGAGGATATTCCAAGAGTCCGATGCTATGAGAATCCTCCTCTGCGGAAGCCTCTTCTCCGAGGACTCCAGGAATGAGCCTGGCCACGGCATCTATCATAACCATCGCGGCTAGCTCGCCGCCTGTCAAAACATAGTCCCCCAAGGAGATTTCTTCATCGGCCAACTCTCTGATCCGCTCATCAAACCCTTCATAATGCCCACATATAAAGACAAGTTCTTCATGTACGGACCATTGCTTAGCCTTATCTTGATGAAAGACCCTGCCTTGTGGGGACATAAGAATGACCCTTCGTTTTCCAGAAGTCATGGGTAAATTCCTTATTGCAGCAAAAATAGGTTCAGGCTTTAAGAGCATGCCTGCCCCCCCACCATAGGGAACATCATCCACATTCTTATGCTTGTTAGTTGCATAATCTCGAAAATTAATCAGGCGAATCTCCATTAGTCCCGCTTCTTGAGCGCGTTTAAGAATACTTTCTTGTAAGGGTACAAACATCTCAGGGAATAAGGTTAAGACCGTAATTGTTATCATATTTTAGTTCAACCTTCCAGCATAAATCGTGGTTCGACGTTCGATATTCGTGGTTAGAACATCGAACGTCGACTATAGCCCTAGAGGAAGTATGACATCCATGCGTCGGCCTGGGACATCTACACGTTGGACAACACTTTTTAGCGCTGGAACGCATATTTCCCCTTTAGCCCCTTTAACTACATAGACATCATTCGCTCCAGTTTCCAAGACTTGCGACAGGGTTCCTAACAAGAGATCTCCCTCATAGACTTCCATCCCTTCAAGCTCGAAATAGTACCATCCTTCTTTGAGGGGAGGTACATCCGAACGATCAATCCTTACTTCCCACCCTCGATATTTTTCTGCCTGGGCTACAGAATCGACTCCCTCAACTGTGAGCAATACAAATTCCATTTGTAAACGGGCTTTGACAATCTTAAGGCGTTGATCGGTCTCCCCACGTCGCAAAATGACTTCCTGCAGCTTTAGAAAGCGCTCAGGGTCGGTCGTCAATGGATAGATCCTCAACTCACCACTGAGTCCCTGCGGACGCAACACTTCTCCAATCAGCACTTTATCCATAATCTTTGCCCCTTTCCAAACAGATAGTTTTAAAACGTTAAGAAGGGCACTTAGCCCTTCTCAACGTTATTGATCAATGTCCATATGAACTCGGCGCCCATCTTTAACGGCAGCCGCTTTAACCAGCGTACGAATAGCGTTCGCGATTTTACCCTGTTTTCCAATCACTTTTCCCATGTCTTCAGGTGCGACTTTCAGCTGCAAATGCACACTTTTTTCTGTCTCAGACTGGACAACGAGAACTTGGTCTGAATGATCTACCAACGCTTTCGCGAGGATTTCTACAAGTTCCTTCACAGGAACCACCCCCCCAAAACTCTACACTTAGTTCTTGGACTCGTGGAATTTGGTCATGATACCAGCTTGACTCAGCAAAGATTTTGCAGTATTTGAAGGCTGAGCCCCTGTTGATAACCATTTAATAGCCTTTTCCTCGTCAATGTTCAAAACTACAGGGCTTTTAGTCGGATCATAATACCCAATTTGTTCAATAAAACGACCATCACGGGGAGCTCTAGCATCAGCAATCACCATACGATAGAATGGATTCTTTTTCGCACCCATGCGGCACAAACGAATTTTCGTAGCCATGTTTTCACCTCCTCCAATTCGAGGTTCGAAGTTCGAAGTTCGAGGTTCGAATGTTATGCATTCAATATCTCACATCGCACATTTAGCCCCTAGATTAGTTTAACTAAACTTTAAGACAGAGTATTTAAAAAACTCAATTAAAGTAAGTTTATTATATAAACAACGCTATTATTATAGCGTGTGTCCATCGTATACGAGGTTCGAGGCTCGAAGTGCGAGGCTCGAAACTTGAAACGTACTGCGTTCATGCTAAGAAATGCCCGGAACTTGAGCCAGCCAAGATTCTAACCCCAACTTGCATCCTAACCCATAGACAGACGGTGCACATGAAATGTGCCGTCCCCCCGAGCAACGTCCCCCCTCGTCCCAAGTCCCGGGACGCAGTGTCACACAGCGCGAGGTCTTTACGTAAGCAGCTAAGCAAACTTCCGTTCAAGTGACCCCAGACCGGGGCAGTGTACAGGGATGTACACTGCCGCCAATGCGCCAGGGATGGCGCTTTTGGCACGATAGTCTCCAGTGGAGAGTATCGCCGAAGGATGAACCCCGCTCCCCAAAGACAAGAGCTTGAACGGTTAGTTTGCTCTGCGTCGTAAGCACCGAGCGATGGGTGACACAAGTCCCCCCTATACCGTCGGAAACGGAAACCTTGGTTTCTTACCCTTTTTACCCTTTTTACCGCCTCCGAGCATTCCCATTCCACTAGGGTTAGAAAACTGCTTCATCATTTTCTGCATTTGTTCAAACTGTTTTAATAAACGTCCAACATCTTGTACGGACGTGCCACTTCCTTTAGCAATCCTCTTTTTGCGAGAATCTTTTATGACCACAGGTTTCCGACGTTCTTCTATCGTCATCGACCGTATGATAGCCTCAATATGAGCGGTATCCTTTTCATCAATTTGTACATCTTTTAATTGTTTTCCCACTCCAGGAATCATTTCTAAGATTGAGGAAAGGGGACCCATTTTTTTCATCTGCTGCATCTGATCTAGGAAATCATCGAGAGTGAATTCCTGTTTACGCAGCTTCTGTTCCATTTCTTTGGCTTTTTTTTCATCGAAAGACTCTTGTGCTTTTTCGATCAGGGTAAGGACATCACCCATTCCCAAAATCCGAGAAGCCATACGGTCTGGATGGAAAGGTTCGAGGGCATCCATTTTCTCCCCGATCCCGACAAACTTTATCGTACACCCAGTCACTGCTTTTATAGAAAGTGCTGCACCCCCACGTGTATCTCCATCGAGCTTTGTGAGAATGACTCCATCAATCCCTAATTCACTGTGAAACGACTCCGCAACATTAACTGCATCCTGCCCTGTCATGGCATCTACAACTAATAAAATTTCATGAGGTTTCACTGCACCTTTAATATCTCGAAGTTCGCCCATTAATTCTTCGTTTATATGCAAACGTCCAGCAGTATCGATAATAACCACATCTTGTCCATTCTGATTAGCATGCGCAAGGCTTGTATTAGCAATATTCCTCGGGGATTCCTGCCCCATAGAAAAAACCGGAACTTTCAGCTGATCGCCCAAAACCTGCAATTGCTTAATCGCCGCTGGACGGTATATATCGCACGCCACAAGCAAGGGATGTTTACCTTGCTTCTTTAACATGTTAGCTAATTTAGCCGCATGGGTCGTTTTTCCTGCCCCTTGAAGGCCTATCAACAGAATCACAGTGGGTGGTTTTGAGGAGATGAGAATTTTGCCTGTTGCACCACCCATGAGTTCAATCATTTCTTCATGCACTATCTTAATAACGTACTGTGCTGGCGAAAGGGATTCCATGACTTCCTGTCCAATTGACCGTTCCTTAACCTTGGCCACAAAGTCCTTAACTACTTTAAAGTTAACATCCGCCTCCAATAAAGCAACGCGAACTTCACGCATAGCCTCGTTAACATCTGCTTCCTTAAGCTTACCCTTTCCTTTAAGCCGTTTAAATGTTTCTTGGAGTTTTTCACTTAGTCCTTGAAACATGTCTGTCCCCGCTTTCGATTTGATCCACTTCCAAGCTCCCACCTCGATAAGTGGGAGTTACGACAGAGCCTATCAAAGCCATCAGATCATCGGAAACTCCGCCTTGACTACTGACTTCCATCTTTACACAGCCGAGATGTTAGCAAAAACATCTTCGATCATGGCGCGTATCTTCTGGTGACGATCATATGCTGCTTGGCTGGAAAAATCCTGTCTATTTAAACCTTGTAACATAGTTCGCACTTCCATCAACTTATCTCGTTCTGTCCAAAACCTATGAACAAGCCCTAATTTATCCTCGTATTCTGTGAGGATCCTTTCTGTGCGTTTGAGCAAATCATGAATAGCCTGACGGCTAATATGTTCCACTTCAGCAATTTCAGTCAATGAAAGATCTTGTTGATAATGAAGATCCCAAACGTTTCGTTGCTTTTCCGTGAGAAGCGGGCCATAAAAATCAACTAAGAGAGCCCTTTTGGCAAGTTTCTCCATTGCAACCCCCTGTAAAGCGTTTTTACTTTACAACGGAATATTAGACTAAATCTTATGGTTTGTCAAGTGTTATTACTTAACAGTCAATTCCGCCGAAATTCTCTTCGCCCGGGTTTCTGCTTCTTGGCAAACTTTACCTACATTCATTGTCAAGAGTTTTCGTTCTTCCATGAGAAGTTTGCCATCTACCATCACCATTCGGACATCCCCTGCATGGGCAGCATAGACCAAATGTGCCGCAATGGAAAAACGAGGATAGAAATGCGGTTGAGCCATATCTATCGTGATCAAATCCGCTTTAAAACCTGGGACCAGCATTCCGACATCTTCCAGGCCAAGCGTTTGTGCTCCACCGACCGTCGCCATTTCCAATACTTCATAGGCAGGAAGTACCGTAGGATTTACCCGGAGCTTTTGTTGGAAGGCAGCCGAACGCATCTCCCCAAAAAGGTCTAGATTGTTATTACTTGATGCACCGTCCGTCCCAAGTCCTACAACAACCCCTTTAGCACGCAACTCCGCAATTGGGGCAGTTCCACTGCTCAGCTTCATGTTGCTTTCCGCGTTATGGGCGACAAAAACATGCTGACGAACTAATATTTCCATATCGTTCGGTGTTAAGTGTACACAGTGTGCCGCCACAACATGCTTACCGAAAAGCCCAAGCTCATCTAACCACTGGACAGGGGTTTTTCCGTGCTGTTCTCTTATTATATTAATCTCATCTTGAGTCTCTGCCACATGAATATGAATCCCAACGTTCAGTCGGTCTGCCTCAGCTTTCACTTTCTGGAGATACTCTGCTGAGCAAGTATAAGGGGCGTGAGGACCAAACATGATTCTCACTCGCCCATCACCTGCTCCGTGATAGCGGCGTACTAACTCAATGTTTTCCTGTAAAGCACGATCACCGTTGGGCCCATTCCCTATTAACCCTCGTGAAAGCACAGCACGGGTTCCAGCTTGGAGTACTGCTTCGGCTACTTGATCCATCGAAGCATACATGTCGAGCATCGTGGTAGTGCCAGAGCGGATCATTTCGCAAAGTGCTAAGGAGGTTCCCCAATAAATATCCTCATCTGTCAATTTATCTTCGAAAGGCCATACTTTCTCCTTAAGCCAAGGCATTAGCGGCAGATCGTCTGCGTAACTCCTGAGTAACGTCATAGCTGCATGGGTATGAGTGTTAATTAGACCCGGCATAACCACGTCATTTGGCAATTCCAGAATGCGCTCAGGCACAAATCCTGCTGGTGCAGACCCTAACTCACCAACTGAAACAATAACGTCATTTTCTATACATAGTTCCCCTTGAGGGAAAAACTCATCCAGTCCAGTCATGGGTAAAACCATGGCACGAATCATAATCTTGGACATTCTATCCTTCTCCTATCAACCACCAAGTTTTCTGCCTCTGAAAAACACCCCAAAATATTCCAAAGAATAATAGACCCGAAAGACAGGGCGACTTTGCCCCACAGGAGTGAACCCATTGCATGGAGAGGCGGTAAAGCCTACAAAGCTTGCGTGGGAAGCGGAGCCACAGGTCCCCTCTCGCCGTCCATGGCTACGGGGACACTCGGCCATCCATTGCCAGCGGTTCACATCAGGTATTACCCCGAGGTTTGGCGAAGCTCCCGCACAAGCGAGTAGGCAAGCCTCGGAATGCTGAGTGACGAAGACACTGTCTTCGCACGAATTAGCTTTCTTGCAGGATGTGGGCGAAGCTTGCCTGACCCGGAAGCTCCCCGTTTTTATTTTCTAAAGGGTTAAGAGCGCACCATCAATTTAAGGAGATTGACTGAATAAGGCGCGGTCACAATCCCTTTTTCGGTAATTATTCCAGTAATATATTTCGCTGAGGTGACGTCAAACGCTGGATTAAAAACATTGACTTCGTCGGGAGCGATTGATACCCCAAAACACTCTTTGATTTCCTTGGCAGGCCGTTCTTCAATTGGAATTTCTTGACCATTTGCTACTTTTAAATCAATAGTAGAGGTGGGGGCCGCCACATAAAAAGGAATGCCGTGAGCTTGCGCCAAGACCGCTACAGAGTAAGTACCGATCTTGTTAGCGGTATCTCCGTTAGCCGCAATTCGGTCTGCTCCTACTATCACCAGGTCGACCTTCCCTTGTTGCATTAAGTATCCCGCCATATTGTCCGCAATTAGTGTCACTGGAATCTTGTCTCTTAGAAGTTCCAATGTTGTAAGACGTGCCCCCTGTAATAATGGACGCGTTTCATCCGCATAAACATGGACCATTTTTCCAGATTGATGAGCTGATCGAATAACCCCTAGGGCGGTTCCGTACTCCACAGTAGCTAAGGCGCCTGCATTACAATGAGTTAGGATATTAGACTTATCCGGAACAATCTCATTCCCCTGTTCCCCAATAAGTCGATTCACGCGGCGATCATCTTCCGCAATACGACCCGCTTCTTCAATTAAAACTCCGCGTACATCCTCTAAATCATCCATATCCCAACATTCACGCAATCGATCTTCCATACGTCTTAGTGCCCAAAACAAGTTGACTGCAGTGGGTCGAGTCTCCGCGAGTCTAGATTGTACTCGTTCCATGAAATCGGGAAAGCCATCTCTATCCCCTTGGTACTCTAACGCTCCTAATACAAATCCATAAGCAACGGCTGCTCCGATAGCTGGCGCACCGCGCACTTCCATGTTTTCAATAGCTTCTGCTACTTCCTCATAGGACACCGCATCCCGATAGACAATTTCTACTGGAAGCTTGCTCTGATTTAATATTCGCAATACATTCCCTAGCCATTCGATCGATTTCAACGTCCCACCACCTCTCTAAAATTTACCGACTTCGGCATTTGCCGAGACACATAGGCATTTCTGACTAGGAGTCAATAACTCGAAAGTTGCTTGAATGAGCTGTGCAACGTTTATCTCCAATTCCTTAAGGCTCTTCATAACTTCTGTATGGTTTAACGGATGGTTAGCAATTCCTGCTGCTTCATTCGTAACCATTCCGATGGAGGCGTAACACATCCCGAGTTCCCGAGCCAGAACGACTTCGGGAACGCTTGTCATTCCGACAAGGTCAGCCCCAAGGTACTGAAACATCCGAATCTCTGCAGGAGTTTCAAAGCGAGGGCCTTCTGTACAAACATAACATGCCCCGTTCTTAACCACAAGTCCCAGATGCTCTGAGGCGTCAATAATCACTTCCCGCACAGCGGGACAATAGGGCTCAGTCATGTCAACATGGAGTACACCCTGTCGCGCTCCTTCGTAAAAAGTCTGCGGGCGACTTTTGGTAAAATCAAGAAACTGGTTTAGTAGCACCAACTGACCTAATTGGTGATTGGGGGACAGGGAACCTACAGCCGCAGTAGCAACGACCTTTCGTACCCCTAGTTCCCTTAATGCCCAAATATTACCTCGATAATTCACGAGATGGGGGGGAATTGCATGGTCCCGCCCATGTCGACTCATGAAAACTATATCTTGCTTGCCAAGTTTGCCGATCACCGGTTCAACAGTTCCATAGGGAGTTTCCACAGAAATAACACGCTGTTCGGTCAATGCAAAATGATCAATCCCTGTTCCCCCAATAAGTGCATAGTCTATCAGAATCTCTCCTCCTCCTCAAGTTGGCCAAAAAGTGCTGCCGCAAAATCCTGGGGAACAAACGGGCGAAGGTCTTCCATTCCTTCACCTATTCCGATCCATTTTACGGGGATTCGGGTTTCTCCTTGAATTCCTAACACAACCCCCCCCTTAGCAGTTCCATCCAACTTCGTTAAGACGATTCCTGTTACTCCAGCAACTTCCTGAAATAGTTTTGCTTGTTGAAGAGCATTTTGACCTGTCGTAGCATCCAGTACAAGCAACACCTCATGCGGTGCCCCCGGGATTTCCCTCTCCATAACTCGTTTAACCTTGCGCAACTCTTCCATTAGGTTCACTTTATTATGGAGGCGACCAGCAGTATCTACTATAACAACATCAACATTGCGTGACTTAGCAGCTTGTACCGCATCATAAGCAACTGCAGCTGGGTCAGCCCCTTCTCGCTGCTTGATTACCTCTACCCCGGATCGCTCCCCCCAAACTTCTAGTTGGTCAATGGCTGCTGCTCGAAAGGTATCTCCGGCAGCCATCAAAACCCGTTTTCCATCTTTTTTTAACCAATTGGCAAGCTTACCAATCGTCGTTGTTTTACCAACCCCGTTAACCCCAACCACAAGAATAATGCTTGGACCTTGCTCTGCTAAGGTAAGGCTCGATTTTTCCCCCAATAATTCTACAATCAATTCTTGTAAAACCGCTTTAAGCTCATTGGGGTCTGATAGTTTGCGCTGTCTAACTTCTTTACGCAACCGTTCAACCAATTCGAAAGAAGTGTTAACACCAACATCTGACCGAATTAACACCTCTTCCAATTCTTCATATAACTCTTCATCAATTTTCTTGCGACCCGTGAAAACTTCTTCTACTTTTTCGACGAAGTTTTGACGAGTTTTGGTAAGACCTTCTTTAAGCTTTGAAAAAAAACCTGCCATGGTTTAAATCCTCCCGTAATCGAAGTTTGTGGTTCGAGATTCGAAGGCTATGTATGTTGGCGCAATGGAGTGCCTTCACTAGTAAACGTTCCTGGTATTTATATTCTCACAATGAGCGGAGCAATACAAGCGCGATGTCTTTACGTAGGTAAGCATCCTCCGTTTTGCGACCGTAAATACAGAGTAACCGTGCAGACTGACGAAGACACTGTCTTCGCACGGGTTAAACCTTCTTGCAGCACCGTCTTCGCACGGGTTAACACAGCTGAAAAGCGCTCCCCATCCCCCCACCAGACAGAACCGTCCCCGACTTGCACCTGACAGGCATGCCGTTCACCCTAGTTCGAACCTCGAACCTCGATCAGGCGATAACGGTCTCCTGTCGACCATAAAGCTTTACGGAAAGCAACTTTGAGACCCCACATTCCTCCATGGTTATTCCATATAAAACATCGGCTGATTCCATGGTTCCTTTGCGGTGGGACACTACAACAAACTGGGTAGAGTCAGATAAACGGTGAATATATTGGGCAAATCGCTGAACGTTTGAATCGTCCAACGAGGCTTCAATCTCGTCCAAGATACAAAACGGACTTGGTTTAACTCTTAAGAGGGCAAACAAAATGGCAATCGCCGTTAACGCCCGCTCTCCGCCAGATAAAAGGGATAGGAGCTGAGGTCTTTTACCCGGTGGCTGAGCCATAATCTCAACGCCGGTTTCCAATAAAAGTTCTGGATTTACCAATTGAAGTTCAGCATGTCCACCTTCAAAGAGTTCTGTAAAAACCTCTTGAAAAGCTTTATTCACAGCATTGAAGCTTTCAATAAATCGTTCGCTCATCGTCTTATCAAGTTCGAAAATCAATTGCCGTAACGTCTGATTCGCTTCCACCAAATCATTCTGCTGAGCCAACATGAATTCCCGGCGTTTAAGGATTTTAGGGTATTCTTCAATAGCCGCTTGGTTAATAGGACCTAATTCCTCAATTTGCCGTTTGATGTCTTGAACTCTTTTCCACAGCACGGTCCTTTCTTCTTCGGTCTGATAAAGCATCCCCTCTTCCCAAGTCAGGGAGAATTCCTCAGCTAAGCGGTTTAGTCCAGTTTGACATTCTGTTTCCCAACGGACAACCCGAATTTCATGAGCGTGTAGGCGCTGTTCAAGTGTATGCGTCCCCTGACGCCTAGTATGTATCTCCTGCTCTAATTCAAGGACACGACTAGATAACCCCTCTCGGTTCTGCCTGGATTGCATTAGGTCATACTGCTGTGCTTCTTGGATTTTTGAATGGTTCATAAGTTGTTGGCTCAGCGACTCCAATTCCACTTCAACGTTCCGTCGGGTTTGCTCAATACTTACCTTCTTCTGCTTCTTCTCTGTAAGATTCAATTCATTTTCGCGAATTTCTTTACGTTCTTGCACAAGTTGATCCATACATTGGGTTAATTCTTGCTCCCACTTTGCTAACTGGATTTTCTCCTGGGATAGTTTTTCCACAGAAATTTCGATCTCTTCCGCAACAGTTTTAGCTTCGGACTCTCTCAGATTAAATTCCTCGCGCAAATATACCGAGGTTTTTTCTGCTGTTTCCATACGTTCCGTTAAAATAGCTAAGCGGTCAAGAAGTTCGTTCTTTTGCGCTGTCGTTTCCTCATGCCGCAGACCTAGCCCCAAAAAATCCCCTGCTAACCGTCGAATCTGGCTCTCTACATTCTCGTGCAGCGCCCTAAGCTTGACCAGAAGTTCTTGCACATTCCGCAGTTTCAGGCTCAAAATCTCAATGTTTTCCTGAATTTCTCTTTGGCGTTGATCATGTTCTAAGCGCTCCCGTTCTTTTTCTGCTAGGTCCTTTTCTAATTGCACTAAAGCGACACGAAGGACCTCGATTTCACGGGACCGAGCGAGTAGACTTCCACCTTTACGCTGAATACTTCCTCCACTAAGAGAGCCTCCCGGATATACTTGATCTCCCTCCACAGTTACAATACGCAACTTATATCCATATGCTCGGGCGATCCGAGTCGCCGCCTCCATATCTGTGACAACTACAATACGGCCAAGCAGGAACTCCATTGCGGGCAGATATGTTTGATCATAAGTGACCAGATCAGCTGCAACCCCTATATATCCTCTATCCTTCTCTAACGTTATGCTCACAGACAGTCGGTGCCCCTGAATTACATCGAGGGGAAGGAAGGTTACTCGTCCTAATTGATGTGCTTTCAGATAGGCAATTGCCTTTTTAGCCGCTTGTTCATTCTCTGCGACGACATTTTGCATTCCTGCTCCTAGAGCGGTTTCCAAGGCTAGCTCATATTTTTCCTCCACAGTAATCAGGTCAACAACCGTCCCACAGAGGCCCATACAATCTTTTATGCCTTTTTTCTTAGCCAGCATTACCTCCCGAACCCCACGCTGATACCCTTCTAAGGAATCTTCTAAAGATTGCAAAGCATGCAATCTTGCTCTAGCTTGATCTGTTAGAGTTTTTTGTTTCTGGAGTTCTAGTCCTTTTTCTTGACGAAGCCCTTTCAACATATCTAACTCCGACCTTAGCTCTAACTCTTGTTTTTCTGCAACTTGAGCTTGTCCTACCAGCTGAAGCAGTTCTATTTCCTGATTCTTGCCAGTCTCAACCAGGGATTGACGTTCTCTTTCTTTTATCTCTTGCTCATGCTCTATGTGAAAGACTTGCTGTTCAAGTGAAGCAAGGGTATGACGCGTCCCAGTCAATTCATTGGAACAATTGGCTTGCTCTGTCAGAGCTTGAAAGAGGTCAGCTTTTAGGCATTCGATATCCTTCGCTAATGTATTCTCTCTTATTTCAGATAGTCTCTGTTCTTGGGCAGTGACTTTATGCTGAGATTCTTCAACAGTATGCTTTAATACTGCTTGTTTTACGACAAGCGTTTTAATCCGTTCATTTAAAACGCTAATTTTTCTCTCATCCTCAAGGATCTCTTGGGACAACCTTCCCATTTGCTCATCAAAGTAATTAAAGCGCTCTTTGCGAAGGTTTTGGTCATGTTTCAAGGAGTTTAAAGCCTGTTCCGCCAGAAAAACCTCTTCTTGTTTATGCTGTATTTCATCTTCTAACTGTTGTAGTTGATCCTTTAGTTTTAGATTCTGAGTTTCTTTGAGCCCCAAGGTTGCTTGAGCCTCCATCGCGCTGGTTTGAAGGATTTCAAAATCCTTGGCAGCGTTGGACAACTTTTGCTTAACCTCAGAGATATCGAGCACCACCGCTTGAATTTCTAGGCATTTTTGCTCAGTCGAAAGAGCAAGGCTCTGTTCGGCCACTTGGGCTTGGGCAGTCAGAGGAGTCAGTTGTCCCTCAATTTCTTGCACAATATCGTCAATGCGTTGGAGATTCAGTGTCGTTGCATCCAAACGCTTCAAGGCTTCACGTTTTCTGGAACGATACTTAGTAATCCCCGCCGCCTCTTCAATTAGTGATCGACGTTCTTCTGATTTCAGGTTTAAGATTTCCTCAACCCGCCCCTGCCCAATGATCGAAAATCCTTCTTTTCCGGCTCCCGTGTCCATAAATAGTTCCTGAATATCTTTAAGCCGACAAGAAGCTTTATTGATGAGATATTGTCCTTCTCCATCACGATAGACCCTACGGGTAATTGTAACTTCCCGAAAATCCAACGGAAATATTCCAGCCATATTATCAAAAATCAGGGAAACTTCAGCCATTCCAACTGGGCGACGCTGAGTACTTCCCGAAAAAATAACGTCCTCCATTTTTGATCCACGGAGGCTTTTGGCGCTTTGTTCTCCCAAAACCCAACGAACCGCATCAGCAACATTGCTCTTTCCACTCCCATTCGGACCGACAATGACGCTTAATCCCTGACCTAACTCTAATTTTACCGAATCTGCGAATGACTTAAATCCCTGAATATGAATTCCCTTCAAGAACACGGGGAAATTCTCAGGTTTAGTCATCGTTCTCCCTCCCCCAATGGTCTAGAACTTGCCTTGCAGCATGTTGCTCAGCTTCCTTTTTGGTACGGCCCATTCCCTTCCCCAATAAATCCCCTTCGACAAAAACTCCAGCGGTAAAGCATTTATTGTGATCAGGGCCTTCTTCTAAAAGGATCTGATAGCTTACTTCTTTTTCTTCCCGTTGAGCTTTCTCCTGTAACACGGTTTTATAATCCCCATAATTCCCCTGAGCCACTTCATCGATGGAGGGTTTGAGTAGCTCTAAAATAACTCTTCTGGCTTCTTGAAAACCATACTGAAGATAAATTGCTCCAATAATAGCTTCCCAAGCATCTGCTAAAATGGAGGGTCGTTCACGACCACCTGATACCTGCTCTCCCTTACCTAATAACAATTCTTGCCCTAACTCAATTTCATGAGCCTTGCGAGCCAACGTCGTTTCATTAACGACAGCCGCTCTCATCTTCGTAAGCTCTCCCTCTGGTCGATCAGGGTAACTTAAATACAGATATTCAGCAATTACAAAATCTAAAATTGCATCCCCGAGAAATTCTAATCGTTGATTATTTTCTTTGCCGAACTGTGGATTCTCAAACACATACGAAGGATGGGTCAAGGCAGTGGTAAACAGCCTATTTGGCGGAATCCCCAATTCCAATCGTTTAGCCAACTTAACTCCTGGTTCAAGTTTTAGGGAAGTCAGAGCGTACTTCTTTCGCCCTGACCTCCCTCCTGTTTTCTTAAAATTCTCAGTTTTTTCGACCATAGTTTAGATCTCCTTATCTTTAGACAATTTCTTCAACACAATAGTAGCATTATGTCCACCAAAACCTAAAGAATTGGACATTGCTACATTAACTTCTTGTTTTCGTAAGATATTAGGGACATAGTCGAGATCGCATTCTAGGTCTGGCTCTCCATAGTTGGTCGTAGGCGGAATTACTCCCCGCTCAATCGCCAGCGCGCAGATAATAGCCTCAATCGCTCCGGCGGCCCCCATCAAGTGACCCGTCATGGATTTGGTCGAACTAATAGGTATCTTCGTAGCATAATCGCCAAATAGACTTTTAATTGCCACGGTTTCTGTCACATCGTTGGGCCCAGTACCTGTTCCGTGCGCATTGATGTAATCAACCTCTTCAGTACTAAGCTCTGCATCCTTTATAGCAAGACGCATCGAACGAATTGCTCCTGCACCGCCAGGAACCGGAGTCGTAATATGATAGGCATCTGAGGTGCTTCCATAGCCAGCCAATTCAGCGTAGATGTGTGCACCACGAGCCTTGGCATGTTCCAAGGATTCAAGGACCAAAACACCCGCTCCTTCTCCCATGACAAAGCCACTTCGGCGTTTATCAAAGGGTCGGCAGGCTTGCTCAAAAACTTCCTTTTCAGTTGACATAGCCTTCATTGAACAAAAACCAGCAAACGCCAACTTAGTAATCGGCGCCTCTGTTCCTCCACAGAGCACAACGTCAGCTTCTCCGCGTTGGATCAATCTTAGAGCTTCACCGATTGCATTAGTTGCCGAAGCACAGGCTGTAACAATCGTGATACTAGAACCTTGTAAGCCAAACTCAATCGATATATGCCCTGCTGCCATATTGCTGATCAGCATTGGAACAAAAAACGGACTAACCCGACTGCTCCCTTTACTCATCAGCACCTCTTTTTGGTCCTCAAACGATGTCACGCCACCAATTCCACAACCCATAACAGTTCCGATTCGTTCCTTATCTTCGTTCTCTAAATCCAGTTTAGCATCTTGCACCGCCATCTTTGCTGCTGCTATGGCAAATTGGGCAAAGCGATCCATGTGGCGACTTTCCTTTTTGTTAATCCAATCGGTTGGTTCGAAGTCTTTGACCTCTGCTGCAACCTTTGTGGGCAAATCTGTCGTATCAAAACGTGTCAACCGCCCAATTCCAGACTTCCCTTCGTTTAAATTATTCCAAAATTCATCCAGGCGGTTTCCCAAGGGAGAAATCACACCCATTCCCGTAATAACTGCACGGTGCACACCTATTCCTCCTTAAAGTTGAGTATTTCTTTTTTTATATTCTCAAAAATCTCATGCACAGACAAAATGTCGTTAATCTTGTGAACTTTAGCCCCCGAAAAAATAAGGCCTTCTCGAACATTTCCCTCTTGAGCCATTATCAATCGACTAATAATGCAAAAGTTCCCCTCACAGTTTTTGAGACAACCCCTGCATTCCTTCGGTGTGACGTCCACATTTTCTTCAAGCGCCAAGGTAAACGGGTTCCGAATCCCTCGCCCTGGCAACCCAACGGGGCTATGAATAAACACGATATCCTCTTCTTTAGCCTTTAACATCTCCATTTTCCAGGCAAGAGCAGCACTGCTCTCTTCACTGAGTGCAAACCGAGTTCCTATTTGCACCCCGTCTGCACCAAGCTCCAACATCTCTGCAACGCCTTGTCCATCGACAACGCCTCCCGCACCAATGACAGGAATACTGACTGCATCAATGATCTCCGGAAGAATATCGTGTATGGAACGATCCGTCCCTAAATGTCCTCCAGCCTCTACCCCTTCCACAATCACGGCAGCTGCACCTAACTTTTGGGATAATTTGGCGAGCTTTGCGGATGACACAATAGGCACGACTGGAATGCCCTTTTCCTTACCCCAGGTAAACATATCCCTAGAAAAACCTGCTCCCGAAACCAAAAGATCAATCTTCTCTTCAAATGCGGCCTGGACCAATTGAGCAAATTCACGGACAGCAAACATAATGTTTACTCCAATAATCCCTTTGGTACGTCTTCGTGCTTCGCGGATTTCCACTATAAGTTCCTCTACAGACAGACCACTGCCTGCAATAATTCCGATCCCTCCCTCTTCAGCTACCGCTGCAGCGAGAGGAGCCATGGATATTTTCACGGCCATTCCTCCTTGTATAACAGGAATCTTGGCCACTAAATTAGCAATACGAAGGTCGGGTATTTTCACAATATTTCCCCCTGTTCAGAGTTCTACCCCTTATCAAATCTATCTTAGTAACAAATCCTTCAATGCATCTATGTCAACTCTCTCCTAGTAAAGAAGAAAGAAAATCTCTTAAAAGAAAGTCCCGCATTTGTATACGGGACCTTTGTGTTTATTTGTTTTCCGTGATGTAGTTTACTGCATCTCCTACCGTTCGAATTTTTTCTGCTTCTTCATCCGGAATATCCAAGTCGAATGCCTCTTCAAGGGCCATAATCAATTCAACAATATCCAAAGAATCTGCATTTAGCTCCTCAAAGGAGGTTTCCGGGGTAATAGTGGCTTCATCTACCCCAAGTTGTTCGACGACGATGGCTTTCACTTTCTCGAAAACTCCCATGCTGCTTCTTCACCTCCTCTCCAAAGTTCAACTTAAGTACCTTTACATTTCCATACCCCCATCAACACTTAAGGTTTGTCCTGTTATATAGGATGCCTCCGGGGACACAAGGAACCGCACTACTTTGGCAACGTCTTCAGGCTTTCCTATACGACCGAGTGGAATTCCACGCAAAATTTCACTTTGCATTCCTTCTGGTAATGTCCCTGTCATGTCTGTTAAAATATACCCTGGTGCAACCGCATTGACTCGAATTCCACGAGAGGCAAATTCCTTAGCAACGGACTTCGTAAAACCGATGATCCCTGCTTTGGCTGCTGCATAATTAGCTTGACCTGCATTTCCAGAAAGACCCACTACTGAAGAAATATTAACAATCACCCCTGACCGTTGTTTAAGCATCCCTTTGCTTACCGCCTTGGTGCAGAGAAAAACTCCTTTTAGATTGGTTGCTATGACTGCATCCCAATCTGCTTCCTTCATTCGAAGTAGCAGTGTGTCGCGAGTGATTCCGGCATTGTTGATAAGAATGTCAATTTTACCAAAATGGTCTAATGCTGTTCGTATCAAGCGATCGACATCAGCCTGTTGACTCACATCCGCCTGCACAGCCATGCCTTCCCCACCTGCTCCACGGATCAGCTCGACGGTTTCCTCTGCTTTATCAGAACGACCCGCATAATTGACAACCACTTTCACACCCGCTGTTGCCAATTCCAAGGCTATGGCTCGTCCAATTCCTCGCCCACTTCCTGTAACAATGGCCACGCTATCTTTCAGCATCATTTTAACGACTCTCCTTCAAATATGCAAGTGACTTTTCCAGGGTCGCCTTATCTTCTACGCGGAGGAGGTTGGTATCCGGGGCGATTTTCTTAACTAAACCTGTTAAGACCTTTCCGGGCCCGCATTCGATGAAGGTATCGACACCTAGTTCGAGAAGATGACAAACAGATTGTTCCCATAGAACAGCACCACTAACTTGCTCGACCAATGCTTGAACCGTTTGTTCTGGAGAGATAACTTCTCTTCCGTTAACGTTCGCAATGACTGGACAACGTGGGGGTTGCCAAGCTACTCCCTCTAAAACCTGGCGAAGTTCTTCTCCCATTTTGTTCATCAGACGGGAGTGAAATGGACCGCTCACGTTGAGAGGTATAGTACGTTTAGCTCCTAAATTCTTTGCTGCCTCTAGGGCAAAAGCTACGGCATTTTTTTCTCCAGAAATAACCACTTGTCCTGGACAATTATAATTCGCCGGGGCTACTATACCCTGCACTGATGCCAAGCGACAGGATTCCTCCACTAGATCAGTTGAGAGTCCTAGGATCGCAGCCATCCCCCCCTGACCGTTCGGAACCGCTCCTTGCATGAGCTCTCCCCGTGATCTCACCACGCGTAAAGCCTCTGCAAAATCTAGACTACCCGCAGCGACATGGGCAGAATACTCACCTAGACTGTGCCCAGCAACATAATCCGCTTCGATTCCCGCATCTCGAAGTTGCTGCCAAGCCACCACACTTACGAGCAAGATCGCCGGTTGGGTATTCACTGTCTTTTGAAGTTCTTCTTCCGGACCCTCTTCTATCAAAGAGATGATGTTACATCCAAGAATTTCACTTGCTGTCTTTCGGGCTTTTACTCCACTTGGAGTCTGAAAGAGCTCTCTTCCCATCCCGACATACTGAGATCCTTGTCCCGGAAAAACAAAGGCAAGTTTACCCAACTTTAGGTCCTCCTATTCCTAAACCGTGCAGAGAGACGCTCATATTCTCGTTCTGCGGATTGCATGATGTCTTGGATAATGTGGGCGGCAGGTTCAATGCGACGAACCGCTCCTGCGACCTGACCCGCCATGATAGAACCTTTCTCGATATCTCCCTCCACCATGGCTAAGCGTAATCTTCCGACTCCCAGTTTCTCTATATCCGCAGCCAGCATTCCCTCTCGTTCATATTGTTCTATTTCACGGGTAAAGCCGTTGTCCAGGCAACGAACGGGATGGCCTGTTGAACGTCCAGTAATGACTGTAGCGCGATCTTTAGCTTTGATGATTTTATCTTTGATAAGAGGAGAAATAGTACATTCTTCCGCACACATAAAACGTGTCCCCATTTGGACCCCTTCGGCACCGAGAGCCAAAGCCGCCAATAAACCACGACCATCCACAATTCCTCCAGCTGCAATAACTGGAATCTTCACAGCATCGACAACTTGAGGTACTAATGGAAATGTTCCAATTTCCCCAATATGCCCGCCAGATTCCGTTCCTTCTGCAATAAGCGCGTCAACTCCTGCCTTTTCCAGACGTTTGGCCAAGGCGACTGAGGCAACCACCGGGATTACTTTTGTTCCAATTTCTTTAAGCATAGGAACATATTTTCCCGGGTTCCCAGCTCCCGTTGTAATCACCGGGACACGTTCCTCAATGATGACCTGCATAACTTCATCTACATACTGGGACATGAGCATGACGTTGACCCCATAGGGCTTTTTTGTGATCGCTTTTACTTTGCGGATTTCTTGATACAACCAGTCTGCAGGAGCCTGTCCTGAACCAATAATACCTAATCCTCCACTTTCCGAGACCGCTGCAACCAATTCTCCCGTCGACACCCAGGCCATTCCGCCTTGGAAAATCGGGTACTCGATTCCGATCAGTTCACATATCCTTGTTTTAATCATACTTTTATGCCTACTTTCATCCATTTCAAAACACACGCTCCCCAAGTTAGTCCCGCACCGAATCCAACCATAACGATAATATCTCCTTCTTTAATGTGTCCCGCTTTGAACGTCTCATCTAAAGCGACTGGAATAGACGCAGCTGACATATTACCATACTTATCTAAATTTACAACCACTTTATCTGGAGAAATAGCTAGTCGCCTAACAGCAGCATTTACAATTCGAATATTGGCTTGGTGTGGGATAAGAAGATCTACATCCTCTTTCGTTAAACCAGCTTTCTCTAGAACCTTGAGCGAAACATCTCCCATAACTCGAACGGCGAATTTATAGACTTCCTTACCCTCCATCTGAAGGGTGTGCAAGTTTTTCTCAACGGTTTCCAGACTTGCCGGATATTTTGACCCCCCCGCCGGTTGACTGAGTAATGGACCACCAGAACCATCTGAACCTAATTCGAAACTCAAAAAACCAAAGCCCTTTTTTACTGGCTGTAAAACCGCTGCCCCAGCACCATCTCCGAAGAGGATACAGGTTGAACGGTCTGTCCAGTTGAGTACCTTACTCATGGTTTCCCCACCAATCACGAGTACTGTTTTATACATTCCTGTTGCTACAAACTGACTGCCGGTCACTACCCCATAGATAAATCCAGTGCATCCCGCTTCCAGATCAAAGGCCGCTGCATTTCTGGCCCCTATACGATCGGCCACAAGACAAGCAGTGGCTGGAAATGCATAGTCTGGGGTTATCGTCGCTACGATAATAAGGTCGACCTCTTCAGGGGCAATCTGAGCATCTTCTAAGGCCTTCAACCCTGCTTGATAACACAATTCCGAGACTGGCATGTCTTTTGGGGCAATATTACGTTGCCTGATCCCTGTACGTGAAATAATCCATTCATCATTAGTGTCTAAGAATTGTTCAAAATCCTTATTGGTTATGACGTTTTCAGGAACATATGACCCTATCCCTACAATTCCCACACTAAGCATCAATCGCAGTCCTCTTTTCTCATTAGTCACACAGCCTCACTTAGGGAGATCTTCTCGAATCTGTTCAATCAAGCGCACTTGTACACATTCTCGAGCTACTCGGATCGCATTTAAGATCGCCTTGGCTTTTGAACTTCCGTGGCAAATAATACTAATTCCATTAACCCCAAGCAATGGCGCTCCGCCATACTCCGCATAGTCCATCATTTGAGCGATCTCTTTTAAACCCGGTTTGATAGCCAGGGTGCCCAGCTTACGAACCATATTTGAAGTAATCTTCTCCTTAATCTGTTGAAACAATACCCCGGCTAACCCTTCTGCCGTTTTTAGCAGGATATTCCCTGCAAAACCTTCGCAAACGACTACATCTGCGCGTCCGTAGGGAACATCCCGCGCCTCTATGTTGCCGATAAAATTAACCGGGCTCGCTTTTAATAAAGGATACGCCTTTTGAGTCAGGTCATTTCCTTTTCCCTCTTCGCTCCCTACATTGAGAAGGCCCACGCGCGGATTTGGAATCCCTAAGATTTTTGTCGCGTATATACTGCCCATTAGCGCATATTGACTAAGTTGTTCAGGCGTAGCATCCATATTTGCCCCTACATCGAGAATAAGTTTCCCACCTTCCGGAGTCGGCAGAATAGTAACAATAGCTGGACGTTCAATACCCTTGATACGCCCTAAGCCTAAAAGCGCAGCAGCCATTTGAGCTCCGGTGCTTCCAGCACTCACAACTGCATCAGCTTCTGCTTGCTTAACCAATCGGGTCGCGACGACTATAGAGGAATCTTTCTTCTTACGCACCGCATTCGCCGGATGTTCGTCCATCTCTATTCTCTCAGACGCTTCAAAGAGAGATACATTTTTAGGTAGTGGGCCTGATAAGAACATTTGAATCTGCGCTTTTTGCCCCACCAATATAAGTTGAACATCAGGACTTGCTTCTGCTGCCTTCATCGTCCCATTGATGATCTCCTCTGGGGCATAATCCCCACCCATTGCATCCACTGCAATTCTCATCTAATCAATCTCCTTTTCCCGAACACCCATGAAATCTTCAATCGCAAAGAGAATCCAGTTTCCTCGGAGCACTTCCTCCGAACCAACACTAACCAATATTTGAACCAAGTATTTGCTTTGTTTTCGTTCAAGGACTGTTCCTTTAGCGACAACAACCTCACCTAACCGAACGGGCCTAACGAATTTTAACTCGACACTTCCCGTCAAGGCCATCGGAGCATCCACTAAGGCAATGGCCAGGGAATTTGCTTGAGCAAATAAATAATGACCACGAGCCACTCTGGCCTTTGTCAAAACCATACTTTCATCAATTATAAGCTTTGAACAGGCTCTCTCTCCAATCACAAGTTCGAGCAATTCTCCAATTAGTTCCTGGTCATCTAAAGATTTTAAAGTTAAATACGCTTCTTGGGCTACCACGCGGGTTCGTTCTCGGAGTTCAGGAATCCCCAGTTCTCCTCGATCTAACCGAATGGTCGAGACACTCACCTTAAATCGCTCAGAAAGCTCTTCGTCCGTAAAAAACGGGTGCTTCAAGAGTGCTTCCCCTAATACTTTACGACGTTCTTCTTTACTATAACGAGCCATTCTATATCACCATTTCTCACCTTGCAATTTTCTAAATACTCTGAGTGCGGCGCGCAAACTGTCTTACAACTAACCACTAAAGCGAGTTTCGGAACCCTAGTTTCGAACTTCGTGCATCGTACTTCGAGCCTTTTTTTATGACCTGGTCACAATTATAAACTATCTTATGGCGCTTATCAAGAAATAACCTTATTGAATCTAAACATTATACTTTTTCGACATTTATTTTATAGGCATTATTAGAAAACTTGGCTAGCGCCCACACGAAGACACTGTCTTCGCACGTATTAGTACTTCTTGCAGACACTGTCTTCGCACGTGTTAACTTAACGGAGAAGCCTTTAGGCGAAGGCGATTGCCATAGTTGCACTTATGCTCCAGACGACGAAGACACCGTCTTCGCACGGGTTAACCTTCTTGCATTGCACTGTCTTCGCAACGTATTTGCCTTCTTGCAGGATGTAACGAAAAGTTATACTTTCTGATTAGTACAAAAAAAACAAAGAGCCCTTTAAAAGCTCTTTGTTTTTTGAATGCAAACCTTATGATTCGATAGCAATAACTGCCTTAGAATTATAAAACCCACAACTAGGGCAAATATAATGTGGCATTTTTGGTTTATGGCATTGAGGGCATTCGATGTGGTTTGGTGCAGTTAGTTTCCACATAGCCCGACGTTTACGAACTCTTGATTTTGATTGTCGATGTTGCGGAACACCCATAATTACACCCCCTTTATGTTTTCTGAACTTAATCAGTCATTGGATTGCCACTTGGCCAGTGCTGCTAACCGGGGGTCAATTGTACCTTCCCCGCAATTACATGGGATTAGATTTCTATTTGCACCACAGTTTGGGCATAGCCCTTGACACTCTGCTAAACAAATAAACTTCATCGGTAACGCTAACACAATTTGTTCAAAAATTCGATCCCTTATATCGATCTCATCTTTGTCCAAAAGGAGTGCTGTCTCCAAGAGATCTTCCGTGGCTAGCGCTCGGAACGCCCATTCGTCTTCGTAAGAAAGATTTAATGGATAAATGAACGACTCTAAACAACGTCCACACGTTGCTTTAAGCTCTGTTTGAATAGTTCCATTTACTAGCATTGCTCTACTGATGTTGTTTACCTGAAGTTGCACGTGTACCGGTGCTTGAAATGAGAGGGCATCTATTCCCAAATCGAAGGTAGAAAAATCCTCCACTAAATCATAATGGACACTTTCACCACCACTGTAACGAACCTGGGCTACATTGACTTTCATAAATACCACCCCAATACACATTCATTATTATAGTTGGCACATTTTTCTTTGTCAAGGAAAACTCTTTACACGGGTGCTATTACATCCGTTTTATTGTATTAAATCATGAGTTTCCAGCGCGATCATCAGTTCCTCATTCGTCGGAATTACAAGAACTCGACAGCGAGAGTTCGGTTTAGAAACATCTATTTCTTCGCTTTTGACCTTATTTTTCTCCCGGTCGAGGTCTATTCCAAGAAAATCTAGGTTTTTACAGATAGCTTCCCTCATACTTGATGCATTTTCTCCAACCCCCGCTGTAAAAATGATCCCATCAACTCCGCCCAATACAGCGGCATAAGCGCCGATGAATTGCCTGACATCATGTTCGAAAATATCTAAAGCGAGCCTCGCACGGACATTACCTTGTCCAGCAGCGACTTCAATGTCTCTAAAATCACTACTTATCCCTGAAACCCCTAATGCACCACATTTCGTATTGAGAAAATCATTCATTTGATCTACACCAAAATTCTCTCTGCACATAATGTAAGTAACAATCGCCGGATCCAGGGCACCTGAGCGCGTCCCCATCATAAGTCCGTCCAAAGGAGTAAAACCCATGGACGTTTCAATTGATTTTCCCCCTCGGATAGCTGTAATCGAGGCACCGTTTCCTAAGTGACAGCTGATAAGCTTAAGTTCGCTAAGAGGCTTCTTGAGAAGAACCGCTGCACGTTGACTGACATACTTATGAGATGTCCCATGGAAACCATATTTCCGAACCCCATACTTTTTATAATACTCATAAGGTAATCCATATATATAACTATCAGGTTGCATCGTTTGATGAAAAGCCGTGTCAAAGACCGCCACTTGAGAAACCCCAGGCATCATTTTTTGACAAGCCATAATCCCTGCAATATTGGGAGGATTGTGAAGGGGTGCGAGTTCAATACACTCCTTAAGGGCCTTCATAACAGCATCGTCAATAACTACAGATTTCGCAAATTTCTCTCCTCCGTGGACTACGCGATGCCCAACCCCACATATTTGCTTCAAATCTTTAATGGAACCATATTCAGGGGAGACTAATGCCTCTAACACGAGTTTGATAGCCAAGGTATGATTGGGAATCTCAGCCTTAATGACTTCTTTTTCTCCAGTTCGCGTGCGATGGGTAAGTATTGACCCAGGAAGGCCTATCCGTTCTACCAGACCTTTTCCTATAGCATTCTTCGTGGTCATGTCAATTACCTGATATTTTAGCGAAGAACTTCCACAATTAATAACAAGAATCTTCATTTTTTTTACCCCTTTGTAATTTTCCGAGCTTTAGAAAACTTGGCAGTGCCCACACGAAGACACTGTCTTCGCACGTATTAGTCCTTCTTGCAGACACTGTCTTCGCACGTGTTAACTTAACGGAGAAGCCTCCGGCGAGGCGGTAACCATAGTTGCACTTATGTGCTTAGAAAGTATCTAACGCAAGTTTATACTTTGTGTTACAAGAAATCATATAAATATGAAATATAGTCTTCCCCGAAAAACGTATTTTCCACTTAGTCAAAGGCACCATTTCTTTCCTCAGAGTTATTCATTTATTTAAAGAGTGTAGCACAAAAATCAAGGTTTTTTAACCCCTTACGACATTATTCTTCTAATCTCAGAACATTTCGTCAATGCTATAGTTCGCCCAAGCCGGATCCCTTCTTCAGCCCGATCAAATTGAAAAGTCCCTATATGTCCGATATCTGGTTCTATTAACAAATCTGCGCCATGACAATGTGCGCGAAACACTTCTTCTTCGAGAATCTCGATGGATTGCAACAAGATGTCCATTGCACTACTGAGTTTGTTTATCAGCCCTTTTTTAACATCCACTGCTAAAACCTTCTCAGCCCCCATATCCCGAGCAATATGCACTGGCAAGCGATTCTTTACTGCACCGTCAACCAGGAGACGGCCTTGATAACGATAGGGTTTGAAAAATCCAGGGATCGAAATGCTTGCACGGACTGCTTGAGCTACACTCCCCTCTCGGAATACGACAAGTTCTCCCGTTTCAATATCTGTCGCCACGATTGCTAAGGGAGTTTTAAGATCAGCAAATGACATATCTTTGGTCAAAAGGCGAATCACCTCGAGGATCCTATCCCCTTTTATCAGTCCTTCTTTTGAAACAGCTGGGTCCAATATTTTCTTGGCAAGCCCTGGGTAAGCCAACAAGCGTTCGATGCGATAAAGATCCATTCCAGCACACCAAAAAGCACCAAATATAGCCCCTGCACTGCATCCGACAACAATGTCCATATTTATCTTTTCTTCATCAAGTACTTGGAGAAACCCTAAATGGGCAAATCCTCGCGCACCTCCGGCACCCAAAACAAGTCCTCTTAATGGAATCATTGATTTTCCCTCCCTACGACTTCTAGGGTCCGGCATTCTTCCATATAAATTATGAAGGAAGGTGTGTTTTGATGTCCAACGTTGCCCGTGTCCTTGCCTTGAGTCTCCTTGCGTTTGGTATGTTTATCTATCCTCAGGAAGTGCTTAGCTCAGCAGGGGGAGGATTAACCTTATGGTGGCGTTTTGTCCTCCCTGCTTTGCTGCCCTTTTTTATTCTCTCTGAACTCCTAATGGCGTCAGGATTTGTTCATTTTCTCGGTGTTCTACTGGAATCGTTCATGCGTCCAGTTTTTCGTCTTCCCGGTAAAGCAGCCTTTGTTGTAGCCATGGGCTACACTTCAGGATTTCCTATGGGGGCGGTACTAACCGCTCGACTTCGTAATGATGGAGAAATAACCCGTGAGGAAGGGGAACGCCTCTTAGCGTTTACTAATAACCCCAGCCCTGGATTTATGTTCGGCGCAGTCGCCTCTGGTATGTTAGGAAAACCATCGCTAGGAATACTATTAGCCGGCTCTGTCTATCTCGCCAACTTGATCGTTGGATTTCTCTTCCGATTTTACCGAGTAACACCTAGACCCCATCGGAGTCACTCTTTCCCTTCATTTAGACGGGCATGGCAGGAAATGAAAAATGCCCAGAACAGAGACAACCGCACTTTTGGGCAAGTCCTTGGGGATGCCATCAAGCAAAGTACAAATACTGTGTTTATGGTCGCAGGTTTTATGGCTTTTTTTTCTGTAATTCTTCGACTTTTAAACCTCTGGAACATTACATTACTCTTAGCAACCCTTAGCCATAGTATTATCCAAATTATTCAAATTTCTGTATTCCAAGCCTTTTTCAATGGACTTTTTGAAATGACTCTAGGTTGTCAGGAAGCGATCCAAGCCCTTTCTTTGCTCAATCAGCAAGTAGCCCTTCTTGCTCTACTCATGGGCTGGGGTGGACTTTCAGTCTTCGCGCAAGTCGCTGGATTAATCAGCGGTACTGATTTGCGCTTCTCCTCATTTGTAATAGCAAGGGCTCTTCATGCACTAATCGCACTAAGTCTAAGTCAGCTTTTTCTTTTAGTCGCTAGGGTACCTACCTCGACCCATCCTGTTCAAATTCCAGACCTAACCGTTCTTTTCTGGAATAGTTGGCAGTTAAGTTCCATAGTGTTTTTATGGACCATGTCCGTTCTCTTCGTGCTCTCCTTGATCCGAGTTCGTAGTTCATAGAGGTCCGAATATTAGGATTTTTGAACTTTTTTCTATATATAAGAAAAAAGAGTGAGATTTACTCACCCTTCTCATTTTCAGACTTTCCAGTTCGGTCTTCTTTGGCTAATTCTTTTAATTCCTCTCGATTTTTACGCAAGGACTGAAGAGTTTCATACAAGCTTTGTTCTACATGCTTCAGCATTTCATCAGCGTATTGAACTGCCCCAGTCTTTACTTCACGCGCAAATATTTGGGCTTGTTTAGCAATATCTTCTCCATAGTCTTGAGCCTGCTTAACTACTTCATTTTCCAGTGCCATCTTATCAATATAAGTTTTTCCTTGCTCAAGGAGTTTCTGTGCCTCCGTTTGTGCTTCATCCAAAATACGTTGCCGTTCTTTTAAAACCCATTTAGCATTCGTGATTTCTTCAGGCAAAGACGCTCGCAAACGATCAAGTAATTCAAAGATTACAGCGTCGTCAACTAAAACCTTTCCTGTCATCGGTATCTTAGTTCCATGATCTACAATTTCTTCTACCTCATTGATTAAACTCTGAATATCACTTTCCACTTATATCCTCTCCCTCATCATACATCCATTCTCTGTAGGTACCATACTTTTGTTTCTCCGTATTCCCCTGTTTTACGAATTTCAAACGGATAAATATCACCTATTAATTCTTCGTCTTTAGCAGTCTCAGCGACGATCACTCCATCAGGTGTTAAATAAGAGTACTTCTTTAAGGCTTGAAGAACCTTTGGAATAAGTTCCTGTCGATAAGGGGGATCTAGGAAAATAAGATCATAAATCTCATCAGGGTATCTATGTATAAACTTAAAAGCATCCATTAAAAGAAGTTTGGACTTTTGGCTAACCCCAAGTTGTTCAAGATTTTTCCGTATGATCTGATATGCATCAAAGCTCTTCTCTACCAACACTGCTTCAAGAGAACCTCTTGAAAGTGCTTCAATCGCCAAATTTCCGGTTCCAGCGAAAAGGTCTAACACACGCGAATCTAAGACCTTGTCTCCTAAAACGTTAAAAATTGCACCCTTGACTTTATCCGAGGTCGGGCGCGTATGTATTCCATCTACCGCCTTAAGTCGTCGACCACGCATCTCACCTGCAATAATCCGCATAAACCCTCCACACTATATTATAGCAGAGCTTATAAAAATTAACCGCTCAATAAGTTAAGGTTGTAGTGATAATAGGATAACTCCAATCAAATTATCGGTTTCCAACCCACGATTTCATCTTTTAATTAATAATAGTATACCACAGGAAATGCCTAAATTCTTCGTATATCGTTTCAGTTTTTGTCATATACTAGACTTGGCAACTGATGAATATCAAAAATCATCGATGCCCTTCCCCCATCCAGCTCTTCCTTCGTTTTTTCCTCTGTGTTCACTGGGAGCTTTTTTAAGCCCCAGTGACTTTTTTACACTATCAAAAAAAGTATCGGGAATGTCCTTTCCCGCATCGTAAAGGCTTCGCCCAGCAAAGTTTCCATAAATAAATGTGTTTAAAAGGAGTATGCGAAACCATGAAGAAATCAGAACTCTATCAGCACCTTAATGTTCACCTCGATTTAGCAGTTGAAGCTCATCAGCTCCTTCGAGGGGAAAGTGGGGAAGAAATCCCAGGTGTCCGAATGAATGAACAAGAATTCGAACACGCCAAGGTCACTATAATAACCGTTGAAACAGACGAAGGAGTCGAAGCAATGGGAAAACCAATAGGACAATACATTACCATAGATGCTCCTGAAATCCGCACTAATAATTATGTTATCCATGAAGACATCACGCACGTCCTAGCAGACAGATTAATTGAGCTTATGAACCTTAAGGAAGATGCCAGCATTTTAATCGTCGGATTAGGTAACTGGAATGCTACACCAGATGCTTTGGGTCCTCAAGTCATTGATAAAACCATGGTAACCCGCCATTTATTTAAACTCTCCCCTGATGAATTAAAAGGGCAGCTACGCAAAATAAGTGCCATTACACCAGGTGTATTAGGAATTACCGGTATAGAAACCGCTGAGATCATCCGTGGTCTTGTGGAGCATGTAAAGCCTGATTTGGTAATTGCCATTGATGCCCTTGCTGCTGGCTCCCTAGAACGAATTGGGACAAGTATTCAACTTGCGGATACAGGCATTCACCCCGGTTCTGGAGTTGGAAACCGAAGGGCTGGCATTACTGAAGAAACAATAGGCTGTAAAGTGATTGCTATTGGACTACCGACAGTTGTTAATGCTGGTGTCATTGCCCACGATGCGGTTGAAGGAGTTTTTAAGGAATTTGTAACTAGCCCTCAACTATATCAACTTTATAAGGGCATAAAACCCGAAGTATTTAGTAAAATTATTGATGACGTACTTTCTCCGTTCCAAGGCAATTTGATGGTTACGCCTAAAGAAATCGACTCCCTTATTAAAACCGTTGCTAAAATTATTGCTGGCGCTTTGGCAATTAGCCTACATCCAGGCATTGATCGCGAAGATTATGAGCGATATTTACAATAGATGCATGGGAGCATGGAATGAAATTGTACCACTAAAGCCTCCAAGGTTTTGAAGTTGGCCTGAATGCTTGTTTAAGATGAAGATGCCAAAATTTATATGATATTGAGTAAGGAAAGGGTCAGGTTATTAATACCTGACCCTTCCTATGTGATTATTGTTGTGGCGAATTGGGAAAACTTTTGTGTTTTCGATTAGCAATCCCAATCTCTTGAGCAACTTCATACTTAAACTTTTCTAATTCGGGTGTTAGTTGGATCATCGGTTTTGTTAACTTAGCCAAAGCTACCCCTCCTTAGATTTTCATTTTTCTAAGACAGCAGACCTACTTCGCTGCTGTCTTACTTAGTTAATTTCACTTCAATCTGATATTATTATTCGACCGTTTGATCAAGATCATACTCGGCAATTACTCCCAGAAATTCAAAGCTCATTCCAATAATATATCTAACATCTTCTGTGTATTATTTATAAAGCTCGCATTATCTGATAATGTTCTGTTCCTTCATAATTTATAATTTCAAACCCTTGTTGAACCAATTCATGTATTCTCGTAATCATTGACATTTGTCTTGAGAGGGATAAAGCAGCTTCAGGTTCATTTAGAATATATATTCCTTTCCCTCTAAATTGTTTTGAAAAACTGCAAAGAATGATTCTCCGTGTGATTGTTCATGTAGAGATCGTTCCAACCCCCGTTGACCCCCAAGCCATAGGAAGTTAACTCCTCCTAATGCACCCCAATCTTCTCCAGTGGAAATCTCTTCTGCACCTCTTTAAAAAGTAATTCAAACCTCTCTGGGTTCTGCAATGCCTTCTGGGCCATCTGATAAGCCTTTTCGACGAGATGCCCGTCTCGTGAGAGATCTGTAAGACGTAATTCGGCTAAGCCGTGCTGCCTAGTCCCTAATAACTCCCCTGTTCCGCGCAGGCGCATATCTTCTTCCGCAATTTTAAAACCATCTTCCGTTTGACACAGAATGTCTAAACGCCTACTATCTTTGTTACCCGCTAGCAAAAAGCAGTAAGACTGTTCTTTTCCTCGACCAACGCGTCCTCTAAGCTGGTGTAATTGAGCGAGACCGAACCGTTCCGCCGATTCAATCACCATAACTGATGCATTTGGAACATTCACTCCGACCTCCACCACAGTCGTGGCAACCAGAATATCGATATCACCCGCATGGAAGGCCTTCATAATCTCTTCTTTTTCCGCACCCTTCATTTTTCCGTGCAGGAGGACCACGCGATGGTTCGGAAACCTAACTTGTAGGTCTGTAGCTCGCTGGGTCGCAGAAATGAGATCGAGGGTTTCTGATTCGTCTACTAACGGACAGACAACGTAAACTTGCATCCCTAGATTTATTTGTTCGTCTACGAATTTTTCCATTTTTGGTCGAGTACGTTCTGTCAATTTGCGGGTAATAATCGGCTTTCGCCCTACAGGCATCTCATCAAGCACAGAAAGCTGCAAATCACCATAAAGTGTTAAGGCCAAAGTTCGTGGTATAGGCGTCGCAGTGAGAACTAAAACGTGAGAACTCTCACCTTTACTCTGAAGCAATGAACGTTGCCGCACCCCAAAACGATGTTGTTCGTCAGTCACCGCAAGCCCTAACCCTTTAAACACGACCGTTTCTTGGATAAGGGCATGGGTTCCAACGACGACTTGAGCCTGACCATTCGCAATCATCGCTATTGTACTCTCCCGTAAACTTTTACTCTGACTACCTAGTAAACAAACTACACTGATTCCCAGAGGAGTGAACACTTTCTCAAGCGATTGGAAATGCTGTAATGCTAAAATTTCAGTTGGCGCCATCATGGCCCCTTGATACCCTGAGCCCACCGCACGTAAAAGAGCCGCCATGGCAACCGCCGTCTTACCTGATCCGACATCCCCTTGGACCAAGCGAGCCATTCCTTGTGGTCTAGCTAGATCTTGAGATATTTCTTGAATCACTCGTTGTTGAGCTATTGTCAAATGAAAAGGTAAGGCCTTGTAAAAACTCTGAATCAGCTCCTCCCCACCCAACAGAGGAGGGCTTCCGAGCCGTTCCATGCCCTGGCGAAGTCCAGCCACCGCTAATTGCAAAAAGAGAACCTCTTCCAAAACTAGTCGATCCCTTGCTAAAGAGAGATTGGTATAGTTCTTTGGAAAATGTATTTCTCGGTATGCTTTAGGCCGCTCTATCCATTCTCGCAAAACTTCTTGAGGCAAGATCTCTGGGAATTCTGTCTCCACCTGTCCCATAGCGCTTTGGATTAAGCTGCGTATTACTTTTGAGGATAAGCGTGCAGTTTCTGAATAAACCGGTAAAATCGTTTTAACTTCTAGGTTAGAGACTTCTGCAGGATTATTTATACTGGCTTTTTCAATATCCGTCGCTAAAATCTCCGGTATCTGCTGCTGCCAGCGTACCTTTCCCGTAACTAAAACTCGTGTTCCTACAGGATACTGCTTGAGAATATATGTTTGGTTAAACCAAGTCGCCTGGATTAAGCGTGCTTGTTGCTCGATACTCAACTTGACCACTTTCATCTTACCATTCGTCACATGCCCTGCTACTACTTTTCCCTCTACAGTCGCCAGCTCTCCGTCTTTCAAATCTGCAATCATCCGTTTGCAGCGATCTTCGTACCGACGAGGATAATATTGCAGCAAGTCTAGTACATTATGTATCCCAAGCTGTTCAAGCTGCTTAGCTCTTTCTTGACCAACCCCTTTGAGAAATTGTAAGGGCCTCGCTCGCATGGAAGCGCTTTTTGGGATTTCATTAACTTGTCGAATTTTTATGTCTTCCTGTTCATGGGCTATTTCAAGGTTCTCCATTACGTCCAGCGTTCTTTTCAATATTTGTTGTTTCTTAGATATTCTTTGATCTTCTAGCGGTGATATACTCTCCGACAAGACCTCCTGAGCTTCAATCGTTATTTCTTGCATGAAGCGACGAATTTCTGAAAAGGCTTCTCTACGGCGGAGCGGACTTAAAGTTGAATATATCTGGGCCAAATTTCTCAACAAATCCATATCTTTACCCGGAAATAGCTGTTCAAGTCGAGGGAGGATCCCCCGTAAAAACGCATTAAATCCGCCTAATACTCCAGTATTTGTAAACCCCTGTTTTTCTTCTGCCAAAAGTGCCCGCTGAAAATTGCTTAGGACTAATTGAACCTGTGTAAGTTTCATAAAAAATCAGCCTGGATCCGTCGTCCTGTTGAGGAAACCGCTAGGCCGCCTTGCGCTGTTTCTTTCAAAGCGCACGACATTTGTTTCCCAATCCGGGCCATTGTATCAATAACTTCATCTATTGGAATTGCGCTCTTCACGCCTGAAAGCGCCATTTCAGCTGCCGTCAAAGCTATGGTCGCTCCCGTTGCATTTCGTTTAACACAGGGAACCTCGACAAGTCCACCCACAGGGTCGCAGACTAAACCAAGCATCGATTTCATAGCAATCGCGGCAGCATCAGCCGTTTGTCTCGGCGATCCTCCGGCCAATTCCACTGCCGCTGCAGCAGCCATAGCCGTTGCAGACCCGATCTCAGCCTGACATCCGCCCTCAGCGCCAGAAACACTGGCTCGCTCCGCCAGGATCATCCCTAATCCCGCCGCTGTAAAAAGGCCCAGTATAAGTTCTCGCTCTGAGATTTGACAGGCCTCCTCAACCGTTAATAGCACCGCGGGCAGTACCCCACATGAGCCTGCAGTGGGTGCTGCAACGATTCTACCCATACAAGCATTAATTTCAGCCACCGCGAGTGCCTTAGCAATAGCACCACTCATTAGTTCTCCGACCAAACTTTTACCTTTTTTTCGGTAACTTTCTACTTTAGCTGCATCCCCACCTACCAAACCGGATAAAGAACGACGTTTCCCGATTAGTCCAGCTTCTGCGGACTCCCTCATCACCTTTAAGTTAGTGTTCATACGTTGGAATAACGCTTGCTCTGTTTGTTCAAGCTCTTCCATTTGGTTCTGAAGTATGACTTCACTCAGTTTCAATCCTTTGATTTCAGCCTCAATAACCCAATCTTCATAGGCACGCATGTTGTATTTCCTCCTACTTATAAAGGCTCAATAGCCAATGCTTGCTCAATTCTGGGAAGTTTTCTCATTAAATCAAGAACGGCGTTGTCAATCGTCTGATCTGTCTCTAAAACCATAAGGGCTTGGGCACCCCTCTTTTCACGCGAAACCCGCATACTGGCAATATTAATTTGAGCCGTTGCTAGGAGGAGAGTCACTTGGGCTACTAATCCAGGGAGATCCTGGTGCAAAATTACTAATGTGGGATAGTCGCCTCGAATTTCCACTTGAAAGTCATTGATCTCGCAAATGACTATAGTACCTCCCCCAATAGAGGAGCCAACCACTTGAACATGGGCACCTGATTTCCCGACCAAATCAAACTTCACGGTGTTGGGATGAACTTCTCCGAGATCTGCATTTTCATAATTAACGCTAAGACCTTGTTCTTTGGCAAGTTTGGGAGAATCTGATATGCGTTCGTCATCAGGGAGCATACCTAAAAGTCCTGCGAGCAGCGCTAGATCTGTTCCATGCCCCTTTCCTGTTTTTGCAAACGAACCATGCAGAAAAATCGTTCCTTCGACTGGTTCTTCTCCTAATATCTTTCTAGCCATTCCTCCCAAGCGAACCGCACCCGCCGTGTGTGAACTAGACGGACCAACCATGATTGGTCCTAAAAGATCAAATACATTACTCTTTCCCACAATTTCCCCCCTTATTATAAGAAACTTGGCTAACTCCAAGCCTTCAGGCGATGGCCATGGATGGCCGAGCGTCCCTGTAGCCATGAGTCGAACAAGGATGTTCAAGAATTGAGCACTGCCATAGATGGCAAGGTATTGCGCCTTATACTTTCTAAACTAGTATATAGAAAAAACCTCCGGAAAAGCTCCGGAGGTTAACCTATTCCACACCAAAGATATAATAGTAGAGCGGTTGCCTACCGGGATAAACCTCAACTTCGATGCTTGGATTCTCTTCTCGAAGCCAATCCTGGAGACGTTCAACCTCTTCCAGTTTTGTCTCTTCTCCATAAAATATTGTAACCAAATCGTGCGTCTTCCATTCCATATTTTCTAGCGTTGACTGTGCCACTTCAAGTAACAATTTTCCCTTGGTAACTATTACATCTTCTATCAATCCTAAAATATCTCCGGCCGAAATCGTTAAATCCCCATACTGGGAATCCCGTATAGCATAAGTCACTTCTCCAGAGTGAACACTGCTCAACCCTCGCTCCATATTTTGGATAATTGCTTTAGTTTCTCCATCGCTATTAAAACTTAATAAAGCCGAAATCCCTTGGGGTATCGATTTACTAGGGATCACGTGCACTTGGCGTTCCTGTATAACATCTTTTACTTGATGGGCAGCCATAATAATATTCCCATTGTTTGGCAAAATAAAAACTTGCCGTGCGGGAACCTTACGGACAGCTTCAGCGAGGTCTTCCGTGCTAGGGTTCATCGTTTGCCCACCAAATACAACTTCGTCAGCGCCTAGACTTAAAAAGACATCTGCTATTCCTTGTCCCATAGCAACTGCTACCACGCCAAATTCCTTCAGCGGTTGGTCTTCATTTTTCATTTTTGTGTTTACTTGCAAAGCATCCGCAGTTGCTTCTTTCATAGCATGCGCCATGCTCTCGTTTTGCTCTAACATATTATGTATTAGTACTTCGTGGAGCGAACCCCATTGTATTGCATAATCCAAAATTTTACCTGGATTTTTGACGTGCACATGAATCTTCACCACTTCGGGTGTCCCTACAACAAGAAGGCTGTCCCCACGGTCAAATAAATCCTGTCGCATTTGTTCAACACGCAAATCAGTTCCTTTAACCAAAAATTCCGTGCAATATGGGTAGTCGAGGTTTTCGATCTGCATAAATTCTCGTTTAGTTTCAGGGGATTCTTGTACGAAAGGCTTTCGCAAACTTTCAGCTTCGCTTATGCTATCTGAAGTAAACGTTTCTCCAGTTAATACTCCAATCCATCCACCAAGGATAATGAGGAATCCTTGCCCTCCGGCATCCACTACCCCCGCTTGCTTGAGTACTGGCAGCATATCCGGTGTTTTTGCTAAGCTTTTAAGTCCCTTTTCTTGCGCTTCTTGAAGGGTTTCTAACAGGGATCCACCACTCTTAGCCATAGCTAAGGCTGCTCGTGCAGTTTCCTTCGAAACTGTCAAGATCGTCCCCTCAACAGGTTTCATGACTGCTTTGTACGCTGTATCCACTCCTGCTTGCAACGCTTGCGCCACTTGAAGCGAGTTTGCTGTGTGCAACCCTTCCAACCCCTTGGCGATGCCACGTAAGAGCTGAGAAAGAATAACCCCTGAATTTCCACGAGCACCCATCAAGGAGCCCATCGAAGCTGCTGCTGCCACTTCTCCAATAGATTGGCTAGTAACCTTTTCCGCATCCCTCGCCGCAGACTCAATCGTCATGCACATATTCGTTCCCGTATCGCCATCAGGTACAGGAAAAACGTTTAGAGCATCAACATCGTGTTTTTTTAATTCTAGAGCCTTCGCCCCCGCCACCATCATTTGTGTCCATAGTTGTCCGTTTAGAACACTAATTATCTTCGTCGCTGCTGGTCTCAAAACCCTATCCCCCTAATCTTTTGCCTACTCTAAAACGCGAACACCTTTGACGTTCACATTCACTTGGGACACGCTTAATCCTGTAAGCTTTTCAGTAGTATAACGAACGCGCTCCATAACACTAGCGGCAACTTCAGAAATCTTAACACCATATCCGACGATGATATAGAGATCAATAACAACTTCATTGTCTTTAACGGTGACTACCACACCACGGGCCAAATTTTCCCGTCCCAGCAAATCGGCAACTCCATCCGTAATTTTGCGGGAGGCCATACCGACTAAGCCGTAACACTCTACTGCCGTAGCACCTGCAATCGTGGAAATGACTTCCTCAGAGATTTCAATTTTACCTAAATGATTAATAATTTCTTTTCCCATAAAAAGGACCCTCCCCTTCCGGTATCGTCCACGTTGACCCTATTCTACCAAGGAAATCAAAAATGATCAAAGGAAAACCTCATTTTTTTAAAAAAAGACTCTCAATGTACCTTATCGTAGATCTTTATGTGAAAAATCAGTTCCCATACACAAGGGAAGTTGTCAAGTCTCACTCCCCCTTAAAGAGGATTCTAAAGCCATCAACAAAAAATTCGCCGGGAAACCTTGCCAACCAGTAAGACTTTTGATAAAATGAGTAAGTGTCATTTCGGCTGCAAAGGAGGTTTAGCGCATGGCTAATGTTTGTGCAGTATGCGCCAAAGGAGTAGTCACTGGATTTCAAGTCAGCCACTCTCATATACGGACAAAGCGAACTTGGAAACCAAACTTGCAAAGTGTTCGTGCAATTGTGAACGGCACTCCTGCCCGGATCAAAGTTTGCACCAGATGTTTACGTTCCGGTAAAGTTCAACGCGCTATCTAATGAATCAAAAGCCCGACATTTTGCTCGGGCTTTTTTCATTTAACTATGCCCTCTCCCAAATCTCTTGTAACTCCTCCACATTAAACTGAAAATGTTCGTTGCAAAAATGGCAAACTATCTCGGCTTTCTCATCCGAGATCAGGTCTGCTATTTCATTTTTACCTAACGACACCAAGGTGCCACTCAAGCGTTCTTTTGAACACGTACAAGTAAATCCAACCGAACGTCGCTCTAAGACATTATAAGAGAGGGTTCCCATTAATTTACTTAATAACTCGTCCATAGTTTCACTCTGAGCTACCAGTTCACTAATTCCTGCCCTTAATTGCCCGAGTTGACTTTCAATAGCTCGGATATCCCCTTCGGTCGCCCCAGGCAACGGCTGAATTAAAAACCCACCTACTCCAGCCACATGATAGTCTTTTTCCACAAGCACTCCTAGCAGCATGGCAGAAGGAATCTGTTCAGACATCAACAAATAATGTACAAGATCCTCGGCAATCTCCCCACTGACCATAGGGACCATACCTGTATAAACTTCACCATTTTGTAAACTTCGGCTGACACTCAATTCGCCACGTCCTACAGCTGTACCCACGTCAAGTTTGCCAGAAGCCTTAAGCGGCAAATCCACTAAAGGTTCCCGAACATAACCCCGCACCTCACCCTGCGCATTCCCAACGGCGACAACCCCCTCTAAAGGACCCTCACCCAATAATCGCAAAGTAACACTCTCATCCCCTTTGAGGGAACTTGCTAATATAAGGGTCCCAGTCATCAACCTCCCCAGTGCCGCCGTAGCAACCGGGGACATCCCATGTCGCTTGCGCGCTTCTTCTACCGTATCTGTTGACTTCACCAAAACCCAACGAGCATTCCCCTCAAGCATAGTACCAATCCATAGTTCATCATGTTGCATTATCGTCAATCCTTTATCTAATCTAATTTATTTAAAATACAATTTAAGTGTGACGCGCTGTACATATCACAGTTAATAGCCTTCCCTTAGAACTCAATCTTACACTCCATTTCAAGCTTTAAGCGTCATTTAAGTTGGAGCGAACCAATTCAACCGTCCATAGAACGACACTGTCACGAATACTCTAGTTTGTTATTAAGATGTTTGATACGGTTTTATGGAAGAATTAATCAGAGAATCCACTTGGGAAAACATCAGAAACCTCTTAATTGAAACAGATAGCACTAGAATATAATCCAACCTAACAAGGGAGGAACCTTAATGACCAAAAAGTTATTGCTAATAGGAGTCGTAATTAGTCTTCTTGTTCTAGGATCTATTATTATATTGAATCAATATTCGTACGCAGACCAGAAAAAAAGCACTGAAGAGTATATCAATTTATCAGGGGAGTTCATGAAGAGCAATCCCAAACTACGTGCTAAATCATTAAACACTATAGAGAATAAGCCAGTTAATTTTGAAGATGTAGTTGCAAATATTGATTTATTACCAATATTTATCGGAGAAATCGAATTTAGAAAAGGTCTTAGTCGCATAACCTGGTTTAAAGAAATAGATGATAAAACCGTTTTTAATACTTTAGTTGAAGAAAAAATAATTATTAGCTATGCGATAAAGAATAATGTTTTTCCGACCAAAAGCGAGATTGATAGTTTTATTGAATCCGAAAGATCAATACTAGAAAGCAGTGAAGAGGCTATAAAAATAATTAATTTTGTTTGCTCGGAAATTAATATGAGTGTAGAAGATTACTGGAACAAATATGAACCTTACAATGCCTTTCGCATAGTCACATTCAAAAAAGCATATGACCATGCTATTAAAACAGGAGAAAAAAATGGAGAAATTAACGCCAGCGGCGAGTATCAAGAATACTGGAACAAAATCAAAAAAGAAATTAAAGAAAATACTTCGTTAAAAGTTAACAAACAATACCATGATAGAGGTTTTGTTCTTGATAAATCTAAGTTATACCTCTAGAGAGTAAAAGTAACCAAAAGACGCCACTCTCACCAACGCCTAAGTGCCTACATCGCTGTTGAGGCGAAGCAGTTCGATCGTCTCACCGTTCCCATCCTCCGTCGTCCTCAGCCTCCGATTGTCCCCAGCCCAGAGGGCGTGATTTGCGGAGCGAACCCTTTAGGCAATGGTCGCGTTAATGCGCTTAGATTTCGAAGCACCAGCGTGGCACGGGGCTTGTCCATGACTCGAACAGGACGTTCGAGATTAGAGTGCCGCCATGGACGGCAAGGCGCCGTGATGGACTGATGTCGCGGTGCCAAGGATGGCAAGGAGCGACACACATACAGAACAGCCCAGAGGTTTGCCAACGCTCGCTTCGGAATCAAGCGCGATAGCGACGGTGCCGTGGGTGAGTGGAGCAACATCACGCCCTCGCGCTCGACCTCCTCATCACGCCCTCGCGCACTTAGGCATAACCACCATAACCCAGCCCTCATGAACTTCAACTACCGCCTTCTCCCCTAGAAACACATTGCTCATCCCACGCGGAATTTCCTGAAGAAGAACCCCCTTCTGAAGCGGATAATACAACCCCTCTGTCGTGACAACCGCCTTCTCCGACAAAGAAATCAAAGAGAGTTCCTGCCCAGGTGACCCCCATATCTCTTCCCGACCTTGAACAATCCACAATTCATGCTCAGGATCGATTACTCGAATCCGATACCCTTTCCTGGCATAGGCGAGCATAAGCGCTACATTACCCAAGAAATGATCGATTCGTTTTCCAGTCGCACCATACAACCAAATATCCTGTTCGCCAAGCAAACAAGCCCTTTCCTCAGCTCGTAAAAGCGCCAATTCAAGATCCGTTTCATCTTTTTCGCAGGGATACCGTTCAATGACACAACCAGCATTATCACATCGATTCAAGTTTTCAGGTGAAATCGAATCCAAGTCCCCTATCACAAGATCAGGCATACGTGAAGATAGGGCAGCATAGTTTGCTCCCCCATCCACACATATTAAGTAATCAACCTCTTTAAGAGCCTGTTTGCCCCAATCCAAATCCCAAGCACCATTCGCTAAGACAGCAATCTTGATTTTATTCACCGACCTTACTACAGACTGGCAGCTTGCCGAATATCTTTCACCGCTTGTTGTGGATCAGCTTGAGCGAAAACAGCGGCACCGGCCACCAAAATCTGAGCCCCCGCTTTGGCAACTATAGGTGCCGTTTCCAGATTAATGCCTCCATCCACTTCAATTAGACAAGAGGATTGGGTTTGAGCAAGATGACGATGAAGAACCTTAATTTTTGGGATAACATTGGGTATGAATTTTTGCCCGCCAAACCCAGGATTTACCGTCATCAAAAGCACCATGTCTAAATCTTCTAAAACATACTTCAATCCATCGAGGGGAGTCGCTGGATTGAGTGAAATTCCAGCCGTCATCCCATGTTCCTTGATCTGTTGAATTAAACGATGAACATGAAGGGTCGTCTCTAAATGAAAGGTGATGTGATCAGCACCAGCCGCAGCAAAATCTGCAATGAACTTCTCTGGCTCATTGACCATTAGATGTACATCAAAACGCATACGCGAATGAGCCCTTATAGATTTAACCAAGGCTGGCCCAAATGTAAGGTTCGGGACAAAGTGACCGTCCATGATATCAATATGTAAAACTTCTGCGCCAGCCTCCTCAACGAGACTTACCTGTTCTCCTAGGCGGCAGAAATCCGCGGATAAAATAGAAGGGGCCATCTGAATCACATTAATACTTCCTCTCTGCTTCAATTACTTCTTTTAAAAATATAAGGTAGTGCTCATAACGTATAGGAGAAATCACTCCGTCTTCTAGTGCTGCTTTAATTGCACAATTTGGTTCTTTATCATGTAAACAACTGTTAAAACGGCATTGACGACGGCGCTGTGCAAACTCTGGGAAACAGTCTCCTAATTCAGAACGCTTCATGTCCGGTAAAAAGAGGGAGGAAAAACCAGGCGTATCCGCCACCAGACCGCCAGCACAGACCATTAATTCTACATGGCGTGTGGTATGGCGACCACGCTTTGACTTAAGACTTATTTGCCCTGTTTTTAGTTTCTTTCCAGGAGATAAGGCATTGAAGAGACTAGACTTTCCCGCGCCTGAAGGCCCAGCGAGTACACTAATCTTATTCGTCAGACGAGCACCGATTTCTTCGATTCCTTGGCCTGTTTCACTGGAAACTTCAAACACACTATATCCAATCTTGTGATAAACATCGGTTATAGCATGATCCTCTGAGTCGCCTGCTAAAGCATCCTTCCTATATTTATCTAATTTGGTAAAGACCAAGATAGGCTCAATATCTGCATCCGTCACTTGGATTAACAAACGATCCAATAGATTAAGATCGGGCTTAGGGGACGTCATAGCAAAAACTAAAATAGCCTGATCCACATTGGCAATTGCAGGCCGACTTAAAACGTTACGCCGTGGCTCAACAGATTCAATCGTCGCTTTATCAATTCTAAGACCCCCACTTCTATAAGTGGGGGTACCAAATTCTGCTTCGGTGGAAGTAGAGTATTCGTTATCGTCATCGGATGCTTTCGTCACCGAAGGCTCAATGTTCAGCTTTGGCTGAACGCGTTCACTCTCGTCTTCCGGTAGAATTGTCACTCGATCTCCCGGCAAAAACTCTTGATCTTTAACACGAAAGCGACCCCGCAGGGAACATTCCCAAACTCGGTCCTCAGCATAGACATAATAAAACCCACCGTATCCTTTGAGTAAGACTCCATTGATCATTTCTATTCCTCACTAATCATCGTGTTTGTGATGATTGTTTATATTATTGTTATTTGAGTCTGTCCTTTTGTACGTTTGCAAAGATCTGTGCTATCGTTACCCTAGTATTACTTGCAAGCGCTTCCATTCCTAGAGCAAGAGGTCCAGTTCCACGCGAAACAATCACTGTCACTACTGAGCCCTGTTGAATGGATTCTCCTGGGTTTGGAATCGTTCTTGACACTACATCTTCCGGAAAAGCCGCAGAAGCTTCGGTCTCAATCTTAAGATCCAACTTATGTTCAACAAGGATCGTTTTGGCTTCCGCAGATGACCTGCCTATCACATTCGGCATATTGATAATATTCCTTTGTGGTCCAGTACTTAAGGTTAAAGTAATATTTCCATTTTTAGGCCATTTAGCTTTTGGCGCCGGATTCTGCCCAATAACTGCATCCTTAGTTGCATCATCGGTCTGATCAACAAAAGATATCTTGCCAGTAAATCCAGCATTTGAAATTGTAATTAGAGCATATTCCTTCGACATCTGACCAATCGTTACATTTGGAAATTCTATCAATTCAATCCCTTTGCTTACTACGACTTTCACTGTTCGTCCAACTTTCACCGAGGTATCTGCTCTAGGATCCTGTTTAATGATGCGATCCTTTTCCACTTCATCACTAAACTCTTGAGTCACCTCTGGGTCAAAACTTAGTCCGGCATCTTTTATAAAATCCTCTGCTACAGGTACTGTTTTCCCGACTAAATCTGGGACATTTGTTGATGCTACTGCTATATAGTTCCAAAGTCCTCCGCTAAGCAAGGCGAAGAGAAGCACAAGACTTCCAACGATCCATAGTCTACGCTTCTTATTTATAGACTTAGTTGGTATAGGTTTTTTTACTCCAATCGGGGCCAGAGCCTTACCCATCCCTTTATGAGTCTGAGTCGCTTCTGGATCATACTCTTGAGAAATTGCGGACCACGTAATAGGTTGACCAGCTTGGATATGGTTCAGATCTTCAAGCAGATCTTTAGCTGACACATACCGTTGTTCGGGCGACTTTGAAATTGCTCGCATAATGACTGCTTCGAATTCTTTTCCAATCCGAGGGTTCAGCTTGCTAGGCGAAACAGGCTCTTGCTGTAAATGTTTTAACGCGATGGCAATCGGAGTTTCACCATCGTACGGAACTTTACCTGTAAGCAATTCATAAAGAACGATCCCTAAGGAATAAATGTCCGATTGCTCATTACTTTGAATCCCCTTGGCCTGCTCGGGAGATAAATAATGTACCGAACCAACAATGTCTCCAGTATGGGTCACCGTCGCTGAAGATACGGCCCGTGCAATACCGAAGTCTGTGACTTTAGCATGTCCGTCCGCCGTAACCAATATATTGTGAGGTTTAATGTCCCTATGAATAATATGGTGCTCATGGGCATTTTGTATAGCTCCTGTGATTTGCCGAGCAAGATTTATGGATTGTTCTGTGGAAAGTGGGGCATATTCTCGAATAACTTCTTTCAGATTACGACCTTCCACATATTCCATAACGATGTATTCTGTATCCCCATCTTTACCCACATCATAGATCGATACAATGTTAGGATGAGACAAGCTAGCTGCGGACTGAGCTTCCCTCCGAAAACGACGAATAAAGTCTTCATCTGTGACAAACTGTTCCCGGAGCACCTTAATGGTTACAACACGATTAAGTAAAAGGTCCTTGGCCTTGTAAACAATCGCCATACCTCCAGCACCAATTCGCTCCAGAACCTCATATCGTCCCCCGAAGATTTTACTCAATTTTTGTCACCTACTTTCTGGTTCAGTGCTTCTTGAATAATCTGTCGTGCGATCGGAGCGGCAGCTCCTCCTCCGGTTCCTCCATTTTCCACGATTACGGCAATCGCAATCTGTGGTTTATCTGCCGGTGCAAACGCTATATACCAAGCATGCGTCAGAACATTTCCTCCAGGTTCAGCAGAACCCGTCTTACCCGCAACCTGAACACCCGGCAAAGCCCCAGGGGCAGCCGTCCCCTCCGTTACCGCAGTGACCATGGCGCTGGTAATCTTATCCGCTTCCTCTTTAGAAAGTGCCGTTAGCCAGGGTTGGGGTTTCTGTCGAAATAAGACGTTTTGAGAAGGGTCAAGAACTCTTTCTATAAGATAGGGAGTCATAATAACTCCACGGTTCGCAATCCCGGCTGTCATCAACGCCATATGAAAAGGCGTAACTAGAACCTCCCCCTGCCCAAACGTACTGGCTGCAAGCAAGTTTGTATTTAGAGACGATGGATTTTTTTCTGCTTGAGTAATCGAACTGCTTGGTACATTCAATTCGAAGGGAATCTTTTGCCCAAACCCAAATCCTTTGACTGCTGAAAGGAAGGTTTCATCCCCGGCCTGAACTCCAAACGTCGCAAAGTACGTGTTGCAGGATTCGGCCAAAGCCATATTATAATTAACCCAGCCATGTGCTTTATCATTTTGTTCCCGAATGACTTGTCCATTAATAATGGTTGATCCTTGACACTCAAATAAATCAGAGGTATTTATACCGCTTCGAAACAAGGCTGCTGACGTCACTACCTTCATGGTAGATCCTGGCGGAAAGAGGGAAAAATAACGGTGTTCAAGCGGCCTTTGCTTTTCGCCTAGGAATCTTTTTTCTTCCTGGCTCAAAATATCATCCCAATTTTGGTCAAGGTTCGTAGGATTAAAACTTGGTTGACTCACCATGGCCAACACTTCTCCTGTTCGAGGATCTAGAGCTACCACAGCCCCCATTTTCCCTCTAAGTGCGTTATAGGCAATACTCTGAAGACGCGAATCCATGGTAAGCACCACGTCATCTCCTTGTCGTGGTAACGCAAAGAGCTGCTGAACTGCCTGGGTAGGCGTAGCCTTCTTGATTCCCAACAACCAATCTGCCAAGTTTCCTTCAAGACCGGAAGCACCAAGTTTTACAGTGGAATAACCAAGGGCAGGCTCAAACATTTCCCCTTTTGGATACACCCTAGTTTTCTTTCCCTCAAAAATTTGAGTTTGTGCTATTGTTTCGCCATTACGATCAAAAATTCCTCCTCGAGTCACACGGCTTTCCATAAGAATCAACCTGCGATTAGCGGGATTTTCTAGCAACGTATCTGCCTGAACAACCTGCCAATAGACTAAACCAAGACTGAGAATAAAAAAACTAAAGGCCATGCCTAATGCTACTTGACGTACTCCTCGCATTATGTTGCATACTCCCTTCCCTTATTCTTAGTGCTGTGGGAATTTACCGTCGTGGCGTTGGAAATATTCAGCAAAACCCCCAATAAGATAAAATGAACAATAAGGGAACTTCCTCCATAACTCACCCAAGGAAGAGGAATTCCTGTCAAAGGAAGCAGCTTTGTGACCCCTGCAAGAATAATTAAGGTTTCGGTACCAAGAAGAATTCCGATCCCTGCGGCTAAGATTTGCCCAAAACGATCTTTAGCCCTAAGGCTTACAGCAAAAGCCCTCATAACAACAATCAGAAAGAGTACCAGCATAGCCATAGCTCCAGCAAACCCCAGTTCTTCTGCAATGACAGAAAAGATAAAATCACTAATGGCCACAGGTACAGTCGATGCCCCAATGCCATTACCTAACCCCGTGCCTAGGATTTTTCCACCACCAATGGCAAACAGTGATTGGGCAATTTGATACCCCATACCTGTAGGATCTTGCCATGGATTTAACCACATAAATACTCTAACGCGAACATGTCCAAAGAGTATATATCCTACAGTTCCAGTTAGCAGAAAAATCGGCATAGATATTACTAAATATAGAGTCCGCTCTGTTACAACATAAAGCATAAGAACGAAAAGCATATAAAACACCAAGGCCGTCCCTAGGCTTCTTTGTGCAGCCAAAATTCCAAGCACAAAAGCCACCATGATCATAAACGGTCTCAATGTCCGCCAATCGGGTAATGAGAATTTTCCCCATTGCACCGTCCCAACCCGCAACAATTCTTCATTTTCCTCCAAATAGGTTGCCATGAATAGTAGCAAAGCTAGCTTAACAAACTCCTCTGGCTGAAGCCCTATTCCCCAAATCTTAAATGAGCTTGTTGCTCCGCCTTGTTCAGAACCAAACAAAAGAGTCACCAGCAACAAACCTACCGCTAAAAGTCCCCAAATGTATCGAAACCTGCCAAAATAACGATAATCTCTGATTGACCATAAAACTGCATAGAACATTAACTGTCCAATATTCGCCCACCAAAACTGGTGCAAAGCCACATCCGGATTAATTCTCACTACAAATACAAGCCCTAACGCCATAATGGCCTGTACTACAGGCAGAATATAGGGATCCCCTTGATAATGGAAGAGTTGTTCCATTAAGCTCCCTAAAAGGACAATGACCGTGAAAATTAACGCTTGCCAAATAAGCCGACTCATATCAGCATCCAATTTCAGCAGACCAAGTCCTATCCACATCATTCCTATAATTATAATACGCAAGGTTAAACGCTGAATCATCGGCTTACTCCAAAATACAGCACAAGGCTGTGAAATTATCCGGGGCCCCCCGTTCTAGGGTAAGCTGTCTTAATTTCTCCAATCGTTCTTCCCAAGGGCTTGGTTCGAGGAATTCTTCCGTGAGTTCCTGATCGCTAATCATATTGGAGAAACCATCTGTACATATGAGGAAGACATCCTTTGTTTGCAAACCAATGCTCCTGCAATCCACTTCAATCGTTGGGTCTGCTCCAATTGCGCGCATCAAAACATTCCGTTGAGGGTGTCTTTTCGCTTCGTCAAGTGAGATCTGTCCCAGTCGCACAAGTTCGCAGACTAGGGAATGATCCATTGTCAAAGGCGTTAACATCTCATTTCGCCAAAGATAAGCGCGACTATCTCCAACATGAGCAATAACGACTTTTTCGTTGCGGATCAACAATACCGTCAACGTTGTCCCCATACCCGCATTTTCTGGCTCTGTTGTTGAGGATTCATTCACAACTCGATTTGCTTGAACGAAGGCTTCTATTAGGCCGTTTTCCAAGGCCTGATTTTCAAGCCCAGCAAGACGAGGAATCCACGTTTCCAATTCGTGCAAGGCAATAGAAGACGCTACTTCTCCTGCCCGGTGTCCCCCCATCCCATCGGCTACAGCATAAAGCCCTTCAGCGGATAACACCAGAAAAGAATCCTCATTATTCTTACGAATACACCCTTTTTCACTAAAGCTTAGAACTCTCATTTTGCCACCTCGAGTATTGGAAGGTAATGCTTCCAATTTTCACATAGTCCCCAGCAACCATTTGTACTGGAGAATGAATTTGCTCTCCATTAACCCAAGTTCCATTCGTACTTCCTAAGTCTTCCACAATAGTTTGCCCCTTTTGCAACCGAAAAACAGCATGATCAATGGATGCAAAATGATCTGGTAAAACAATATCATTTTGTTTGCCACGGCCCACACGCAGCCCTTTTCCATCCACTCTAAAAATTTGTCCTCTAGAGAGTGTTTCTCCTCCGGTGAGAACTTCTAAACGTCCGTATTCATTCATCGAACGATGAAAAACTCCCTTTAGTTGAAGATCTGCTAAAAGAGCTGTAAAGATACGAAATATAAAAAGATAGATAAGGGCGACAAAAGCAAGCCGTCCTATGACTAAAACAAATTGCATACGATCCTCCCAATCGAATATAGAGGTTAAACCCTATAAATTTCTCCGACCATCATCACGTCAGAGGGGCTCTTTGTATGACCAGTACACTTTGTCCAATAGTTATTCGATCTCCGGGAGCAGTCGTATGGTGAGTAATTCTTTGTCCGTTAACATACGTTCCATTCGTGCTTCCTAAATCATCAAGCCACCAACCGTTCTCTCCCCCCGGTGCAATCTTAAGATGCCTTCGTGAAACCTCAAGGTCATGTACTACCAGGTCACATTGTCCATGACGGCCAATGATAACATCCTCATTCTGCAGAGAAAACGACTGCCCAATATCCGGTCCTTCTATAATTTCGAGAAAGTAATCCGAATTCCTTTCGACTGCGCCCTCAACTAGCAAGTTTGTCTTGACATTTTCTCTAAAGATAGTTGTACTTTCTCGCCAATTCGATTGATTAGGTAGAACTTGTTCGTTTTCTAGTTGAATATTTTTTTCTTCATCTCCCCAGTCTACGACAATAGAGTTATCAAAATCGACTTCAATAACCATTTGCCGAGGATTCACTGTCTCATCTGAATGCAATTCTATGGCAGGTTTGGTCAAAAACGTATACTCATTTCGCTCTGCTTCTGCAAATAAATATTTAGATAACTCAATAAGAAACGCATCCCCAAAACTAGCTATTGGCCCCCAATCACTGGAATGGAGATAAACCCGATAAATATTAGGCACATACACTTGAGAGATGCTGACCTGCTTATTTCTAAGCATTGACTTCACAAGTTCTTTGGCTATCTCCACCGGTTGAAGGCGAGACGCACTTTTCTTAAAAGCTTCGGTAAAGAGAAATTCGGCCATCCCTTCGAATCGGGCCAATAGGCTCATTTTAACTCACCCTCCCACTGTCGGCGAAGTTGACCACAAGCTGCATCAATATCTGTTCCCCGTTCTTCACGTGAAGAAACAGAAATCCCAGCACCTTCTAACACCTGGGCAAACCTCTTTATCTTCTCTTGCTCGGGACGCTCCATCCCCGTTCCAGCCACCGGGTTGACTGGAATCAAATTGACATGCCCAAACTGTCCTTTAAGTAATTGGGCAAGGGCTTCAGCCTCCTCCTGCCTCGCATTCTCAGCTGTCAAGGCAACCTCAAAGGTGATCCGTCGATGCGTTATATGGGTATACTCCTGGCAAGCTCCCATAAGTTGGTTCAGAGGATAACGGCGATTCATGGGAATTAAATTGTTTCTTATCTCATCCCTTGCTGCATGAAGGGATACCGCTAGGCCCACTTGGGGATTATCCTTAGCCAACTGGATAATTTTGGGCACGACTCCAGACGTTGAAATTGTCATCCTCCTCATACCAATATTTAACCCCTGACCATGATTCAGAAGTTGGATTGACTTAAGAACCTGATCATAATTGAGCAGGGGTTCCCCCATACCCATAAAGACAATGTTTGTCACCATAAATTCCGGATCACTCTGCCGAACATAATGGGTAATATCCAATACTTGGCCCACGATCTCACCAATGCTTAAGTTTCTCCGAAATCCTTCTAACCCTGTAGCACAAAACGTGCAACCCACAGAGCATCCAACTTGAGTAGAAACACAAACAGTATGCCTATCCCGTGATCTAGCCCGCGAATAATCCATTAAAACACACTCAATTGTTTCACCATCTTCAAGACGAAATAAGTACTTACGCGTGCCATCTTTTGAACTTTGCTCGCGTAGCTTTTCTAAAGCATAGAGATGCAAGTGGGTACTTAATGTTTGTCGGTCATTTTTCCCTATGTTTTTCATATCATCCCAGGAACGCACTGCTTTCTGTTGCACCCATTGGAACAATTGGATCGCCCGAAACCGTTTTAATCCTATCTTCTGGCAGATCTCCATTAGTTCATCTTCTAAACAACCACGCAACTCAATGTTTTCCATGATATCTATTATTCACCCAATTCATTCCAGTTAAACTTCCCTTCGACGGAATTCTGCCAAAAAGAATCCATCCATCCCATGACGATGGGGCAGAAACTGTATCATGCCTTTACTTGCTTGTTGAATATCTCGCGGCTCCTCAAGTGTGAAGGGTAAAGCATCCACTAGGTTAACTGGTTCAAATTCCGGATGTGCCAAACGAAACATTTTAACTAGTTCGAAGTTCTCTTCTGGTTCAGTCGTACAAGTTGAATAAACTAGAACCCCTCCTTCTTTAACACAAGACGCAGCTCGTTCTAAGATAGCAAGTTGCAACGAAGGCAATTCCTTGAGATCTTGTTCCTCTTTCTGCCAACGTAGATCTGCTTTTCTTTTAATAACACCCAGTCCAGAGCAAGGAACGTCAACTAACACCCGATCTTGCGACCCAAGCCTTATTCCGGGCAAGTCCCGGGCATCCCCTAATTGTGTTTGGATAATTGTGATACCTAATTTTTGGGCTAACTGATCAATGAGTTCAAGTTTATGTGCATGGACATCAAATGCTAAAATTTCTCCTTCATTCTGCATTAGCTGGGCAAGATGCGTGGTTTTGCCACCTGGAGCACTACAGGCATCCAATACAGATTCCCCTGGTTTTGGGTCTACCACATGAGCAACTAGTTGTGAACTTTCATCCTGAACCGTAAAAAGCCCCTCCTGAAAGCTTTCCAGTTGATCTACAGCACCAAAATCTTGAATCCTCAAACTCTCAGGCCCCCTTGTTCCCAATTCTACCGTAATTCCTTCTTCTGTAAGACGATCTCTTAAACCTTCGCGTGAGATCTTCAGCGTGTTAGTTCGAATCCAAGTTTGTGACGGCTCATTATTAGCTTTACACAAGGCTTCTGTTTCTTCAATGCCCCAACGTTTTAGCCACCGTTGAATTAGCCATTCAGGGTGTGAATACCTCACAGAAATATAGCGTACAGCCTCGCGTTTTGAATCCGGCCAAGGAATATCCCATCCTTTTTCCATAACCTTCCGCAAGACGACATTGACTAACCCTGTAAATTTGGGAAATCCTTTTGCTAATTCCACACTTTCATTGACAGCTACAGCGGGGGGTACTTTATCGACATAAAGCACCTGAAAAGCACCAATCCGTAAAATTGACCGAACTTCATGAGGAAGTGATGACATTGGTTTGCTCAAATGCCTTCTTAAGGCATAGTCTAGGGTCAATCGGTGTTTAAGCGTACCATTAACCAACATGGTTACGAATTGGCGATCTCTAGAATCCGTCAGCCTGAGAATATTTTTCTGTAAGAGAAGATTAGCGTAGGCCCCTTCTACTTCGACACGAGTTAGCATATGGACTGCCATTCCACGAGCTGTCTCTTTAATCATCACTTCTACCCCGGGCTATCAGCATAAAACGTACAAGTTGCAAGATTGCAGCCAAAGCAGCAGCCACATAGGTTAAAGCAGCCGCATTTAATACAGAGCGTGCACCCCGAACCTCATCACTTCCTATCATACGTCCCTCCTGAAGGAGGGATAAAGCTCTACTACTGGCATTATATTCTACAGGAAGAGTAATTACCTGAAAGAGTACCGCAAACGCAAAAGCAAAAATTCCCAGTTCAAGAAGCCAACCATAGGTTGGCATAAAAAGACCCACCATTATCAAAATTGGACCCGCTCCACTACCAATGTTAGCGACAGGTACAAAGGATGATCTGAGTTGCATTGGAAAATACCCGGCCGCATGCTGTAAGGCGTGTCCTGTTTCATGAGCCGCTACTGCTATGGAAGAAAGTGAGCTACCCTGATATACGTCCTCACTAAGCCTAATTATCCTGGTTCGCGGATCATAATGGTCGGAAAGTCGTCCTCCAATCGGTTCTACACGCACATCGTAAAGACCGTTACTATTTAAGATACCCCGTGCCACTTGGGCTCCAGTAAGCCCTGACTGTGAGCGGATTTTAGAGTAACGTTTGTAAGAAGAGGAAATTTTAAATTGTGCATATAATGAGAGTAATATCGCTGGAATTAAAAGGACCATCGTAGAATCCCAAAAAAACATAAGCGAGCCTCCTTTCAAGATATTGACTTAAATCGTCACTTTAAGTTCAATCGGTTGTCGCCTTCAGAGAAGGCTTTAATGTGAAAAAACTCAATCAAATTTCTCTCCAACCTGCCCGTGTCGACCATTAAAGAAGTCTCGAGCTAACATAGAACGTTTCCCTGCTGGTTGGACCTCCAAAACACGGAGGACTCCCTCCCCTGTCTGAACAAGTAAACTATCCCCAAGTACCTGGATAATTTGACCCGGGTCAGTTGACATCCCCTTAGCATATGAACCCGCTTCCGATTCCTTTTCTAATTCTACAGCCCTATCTGTCCGTATGAAAGGTGTGCTTCGCCAGAACTTGATATTTTCTCCTCGAAAGATCGCAAATGCACCTGGCCAAGGATTTAGCCCCCGAATCTGATCATGTAGATCGGTCGCCCTCCATGACCAATCTAATCGTTCATGTTCACGTTTGAGAAGTGGTGCATAATGCGAGTCACCCGTTTGAGGGGTTGGAGTTAAACTGCCCATTTCCAACTCATGTAACGTGTCTATTAGGAGTTCTGCTCCCAAAATGGCTAACTTATCATGAATCTCGCCCGTTGTTGATTCATTAGAAATAATAATTTCTCGTTTTAAAAGCATATCCCCTGTATCAAGGCCTTCATTCATCAGCATTGTAGTCACTCCAGTGAGGGTTTCCCCCTTCATAACCGCCCAATGAATCGGTGCCGCCCCACGATAAGCAGGGAGCAAAGAAGCGTGCACATTAATACACCCTCTTGAGGGAAGCTGCAATATTTCTCTTGATAAAATCTGTCCGTAAGCAACAATAATAATACTCTCCGGGGCTAAATCCTTTAGCTGTTGGATCCAATCTGCTGTTTTTAACATTTCTGGTTGATAAATTGGTAGACCTAATTCCTTCGCCGCAACTTTCACGGGACTAGGTTTTAATTTTTTCCCTCTTCCGGCCGGTCGATCAGGTTGAGTAAAGACCCCCACAATATTTTGACCACCATTCGCCAAAGCCCTTAATGTAGGTACAGCAAAATCAGGGGTACCCATAAAAACTACACGCATTACTAACCCCCCCTTCTCGTGGTTCGATGTTCGTGGTTCGTAGTTCGAAATCGAAAACTATACTCTATAAGTCTATGTCCCAGTTTTGGGCTATCGAACAATTGTATATTTTCGCTTCGTGCGTCAACATAAAGTAATTACTATTAAATTATACTATGCTTTATTCGAACCACGAATATCGAATTTCGAACATCGATTTTGCCTCGCGCTTAGCTTCGATAGGTTTTCTTAGCAACATCGACAAATAAAATCCCTTCGAGATGATCAATCTCATGCTGCAAGGCGCGAGCCAATAAACGGTCGGCCCGGATATCTAGTTTTTCTCCTTGACGATTTAGTCCTTGAACACGAACCTTGGCTGCCCTCACTACATCTCCTGTTATATTGGGAATACTAAGGCATCCTTCCTCTGCGCAGTTCTCTCCATCTTTCTCCAAGATAATAGGATTAATCAGCTCCACCAGCTCCTCATCAACCTGAACAACGATTACTCGCTTGGAGACCCCAATTTGTGGAGCAGCTAGTCCCACTCCTTCGGCAGCATGCATTGTATCGATCATATTGTCCAGGAGTTTTATAATCGACGAATTAACCTGTTTAACCTCTTTTGCTTTTTCTCTAAGTACATCTGCACCTATTTCTACTATCTGATAAACAGCCATTTTTCTTGTACTCCTTTCAATAAAAATCAAACACACATATTTTTGTGGCCTAGCAAATTATATTCCATGATCAACCTCTAAGTCGAGGGGCGAAGCCTATTCAAATATCGCGCATCATACATCGATCTTCTGGCATCGCGTTCTTTTCTAACTTGAAAGTGGATCAACTTCAATGTTCAATATAATGCCGCTACTACCTGAACTCTTAAAAAACCTCTGAACACCTTGATGTAAAAACGATCTTAGCAGATCCTGACGTATCCCTTTGACGGATATTTGCCATCGAAATTGGTTTCTAAGTCTAGATAAGACGGCAGGTGCTGGTCCAAGAATATCCAACTCAGTATTTCCAAATTTAGGTTCTTGCATTCCTAGTCGCAAACAGGCACTTAAATCATTGGCTCCTTTGATTACACGATCCTCTTTTTCATGCTGTAATAAAACCCGAATGATATGTGTATAAGGAGGATACTTTCGCTCTTTACGATAGCGAATTTCTTCCCAAAAAAAACCGCTAAAATCATGTTGAGCCGCTCTTATAACAGCAATATCCTTTGGAGAATATGTTTGAATCACAACCTCACCTGGTTTGGTACTCCGACCTGCTCGCCCTGCGACCTGAGTCAAAAGTTGAAAGGTTCGTTCTCTGGCCCGGAAATCTGGCATATTAAGAGTTTGATCTGCTGCAATCACTCCGACCAATGTAACATTTGGAAAATCCAATCCTTTGGCCATCATTTGCGTCCCAACTAAAACCGAAGCTTCCTGGCGACGAAATTTATCCAAGATCGTGTGATGAGCTTCACTAGACCGTGTTGTATCAAAGTCCAAACGCAAGATCGGAACCTCTGGAAAGAGCCCCTGAAGCTCCTCCTCCACACGTTGGGTTCCTTGCCCAAAAAATCGAATATACCGGCTTCCACATTTCGGACAAGTATGGGGTGGCAGCTCTTTATGGTCGCAATAATGGCAACGCATTGCCTGCCCTTGGGTATGATAGGTTAGGGCAATATCGCAATTAGAGCAACTGACTACATACCCACATTCTCGACAAACCACAAAGGTAGAATATCCTCTGCGATTCAGGAAAAGCATGGTTTGCTCGCCCCTATTTAGTCTTTCCTGCAATTTTTGTTGCAGCGGCAGGGAAAATATGCTTCGGTTTCCCTGCCGGAGTTCGTCTCGCATATCCACGATTTCCACTGGTGGCAGAACACTCTTTCCGATCCTCGAAGGCATAGTCAGCATGCCAATTTTGCCTGATTGTGCTGCAGCATAGGCTTCCAAGGAGGGAGTTGCACTTCCAAGTAAGACGACACCCTTTCGCTGATCCATCCTCTTGCGGGCAACATCTCGGGCGTGGTATTTGGGGTTCTCATCTTGTTTATATGCCCCATCATGCTCCTCATCTAAAATGATAATGCGCAAGTGTGGCAGAGGGGCAAACACTGCTGAACGAGCCCCAATGACGATCCGCTTATGCCCTGATAATATGTCTTGCCAAGCTTTCATTTTTTCTCTCTGTCGCAAACCTGAATGCAAGATAATCACTTGCTCGCCAAATTGAGTTTCAAAATAACGTGCAATTTGAGAAGTCAGAGATATTTCTGGCACGAGAAGAATGGCATCTCCACCTTGATCTAATACTTTTGTAATCAACTCGCGATAGACATCTGTTTTTCCGCTACCCGTTACACCATGCAATAATATAGTTTGGGGCGAGTCCTCTTCTAAGGCAGTTATCACATTCCTCACTGCGGCAGCTTGTTCTCCAGTTAAATCGTAGGTTCTATCCCTTCGAGAACTATAACTCTTGCCGGAGTTATTTTGCCCAAGCTTGGTTGCTTGATGGAGAGAAGAATGTTCTCCTGTCGTGACAAAGCGAACTTCCTTTCTTACCATTCCTTGTTTGATGAGTTTGTCAAGCGTCCCCTCAGAAATCTTTGCTCGTATTAAAAAGATTTTAAGAGAAATGGCTTTTTTCCTTGCCCGGTTGAGCACTATTATTGCTCGAAATGCTTCCGAATCCAGCCACTGTAAGGTTTTAACATCTGAATCCTTAATAGAAGCCAGAAGAACAATCCATTCTTCAATTTTTCCATTGAGCAGTGGCCAAACCGTATGTAGGCTCTGAGCAATCGAACAGATCGTCGTTTCTGCCAACCAATGAGCCAGTTCAATCAGATCCTGTGGAACAAGGCTATGTTTATCCACGATCTCTAAAACAGGTTTAAAATTGATACCTTCCATTCCCTCTGGAAGTTCATCCGTCACATTGACTACGAGTCCTTGCACCTTTCGGTTTTGAAGAGGGACGAGAACTCGAATTCCTATTTGTAAACTAAGATGCTCAGGAATAAGATAATGATAACTTTGATCTAGGCGCCGATTTGCTACATCAACCAATACTTCAGCATAGCGGAACATGATGGCCCTCCTTATCAGCAAAATATCAATAACGCTAATGTCAATATTGGTCAAATACATTATATCAAATCTTACGCTCTCATTACAATTTAACATATTAGCTACCAGCAAAAATACTCAAAGGTTAGACAATCTCTCTCAAATTCTTAGTCTATTAAACTCATTATGTACAATTTACTTTTTTGCCCTCTTGTCAAAATAGAATAAACTATGGTATGCTTGAGGACAGTTAAATTCCTTGCCTTTAAATTAGTCCCGTGAGACTAAGAAGGGAATGGCGAACCATGAGTTAAACATGGACACCTCTTTCTTGCTTGCGGGCGGGAAAGAGGTTTTTTTGTTAGAAAGCGGAGGTTTAATAATGTCTACAGAAGTTCAGAATCACGAGAAGCTAGGCATTAAGCAAATTAGGAGGATGAAAACATGAATGAAGTTCAAATCAACGAACGATTACCCCTAACAAGAGCAATCCCTCTAGGCGTTCAACATTTATTTGCCATGACCGGGGCCACAATTTTAGTTCCTTTTCTCGTTGGATTAAGTCCCGCAACGGCCTTATTTTGTTCAGGTATTGGAACAATAATATTCTTACTTCTAACACGCAGCAAAGTTCCTGCTTATCTCGGTTCCTCTTTCGCCTTTATTGGCGCTTTAACGGTGTTCGTCAAAGATCAAGACAATCTAGCTGGAGCAATGACAGGCGTTTTATCGGTAGGCATAGCCTATATTCTGATTTACCTTATCCTTAGTCTATTTGGCACTAAGTGGATTTATAAAATAATTCCTCCTGTTGTTTCAGGAAGTGTTGTTGCAATTATCGGATTAAGTTTAACACCAGTAGCAGCATCAATGGCAAGTCAAAATTGGATTGTAGCCATATTCACATTGGCAGTAGCAATTTTAGTAAGTATATACGGTAAAGGATTTTCTAAAATCATACCAATTCTTATAGCTATTGTAGCAGGATATATACTTGCTTGGTTTATGGGATTGGTTGATTCAGCAAAGATTATTGCCTCTTTTGAAACTCCATTTGTTTTACCGTTCAGTAGTTTTGGTACATTCGACTTAGATTTAACGGTTATACTTGCTTTCGCCCCATTAGCTCTAGTTACAATAATTGAAGATTTGGGTCATATGATGATTCTTTCAAACATTACTCGTAAAGATTTAAATCAAGACCCAGGTTTTGATAAAGTTGTTTTAGGGAATGGTTTAGCAACAGGTGCAGCTAGTTTATTTGGTGGAGTTCCGCTGACAACCTATGCAGAAAATATAGGGGTATTAGCTATCACAAAGGTATATAGTACATTCAATATTTGGATTGCAGCTTTTATCGCGATTGGATTAAGTTTCTTTAACCCTTTGGGAGCATTGATTATGTCCATTCCAACAGCAGTTATGGGTGGCGTAGTTATCCTACTTTTCGGTATGATTGGCGCAGCCGGATTAAGAACACTGATTGAAGCAAAAGTGGATTTCTCAAAAAACAAAAACCTAATTGTTGCATCAGTAATATTCGCTTTAGGTATTGGGCTAAGTAGTCACGGTGTCATGTATGCTACTGTAGCAGGAATTTTTCTAAATCTCATTCTCAAGGATGATACTAAAGAGTCCTTGAATATGACTAAAAAGGCCTTAAAGTAGGAGTCAATTCTCACGCCGTTCCCATATTGGGTGCAAAAAGAGAATATTTAACCAAAATCGCCATTAGAATTTCACTTATTCTCAAAACTAAACACCTCGGCAAAATCAGGAAAGTAAAAAGGACGCGAGAGCGTCCTTTTTCTTTTAGTGCGCCACGGATGGCGATAAACTAGTGAAAGTCATTGTACCGTATTAACCTTTATCCAATCGTTAGACTCTCACTTCTACAAATAGGTGTAGGACACTTACCCTCTACTTCAGTGACGATAGTCTCCTGTGGAGAGTATCGCCGAAGCGCACGGCCCTTAACGAATGCTATCGCGCTGAGGATGAGTATCGCCGAAGCCGCTATCCCCAAAGGAATACCTACCGGCGTAGGATAGAGCATCGCCGAGCCACCTTTCCCTATAGAAATACTTAGTGGCGAAGGAGGTAGACTCCCCCACCGAAGTCAAGATATGGACACTCACTTATGGAAGTGGGTGTCCATATCTTGATAAACACAGATTTTCCACAAACTTGAAAATGCCAGTCGAATCAAATTTCACTTTACCGGCAAATTGAGCGCCTTCATTGCCTTTTCCATAATAGCCTTATCCTGTACTCGAAGCACAACAAGAGCTTCATCATTCTCCTTCTCTACAAAAGCATACATATACTCCACCACAACATCCTGCTGAACTAATTTATTGAGCACCTCTGCTAGTCCACCAGTACGATCAGGAACTTTGAGTACCCAGACGGGCGTTAATGAAACAACCACTTTTTGTTCACGTAATTTTGCTGCTGTCCCTTCAGGATCATCCACGATAATACGCAATACCCCATAATCTTTGGTATCTGCTAACGATAAGGCCCGCAAATTTACCTTGCATTCTGCGAGGAGACTGATCACCTCAGCCAACCTTCCTTTGGCATTCTCTAAAAAAATAGATAATTGCAGCATGTTAACCCTCCTTATTACGTTTATCTATGACCCGAATGGCTTTCCCTTCACTCCGGGGTATACTTTTAGGTTCTACTAGACGAATACGGACGGAAATTCCCAGAACGTCTTCAATTCTCTTTTGCAAACGTTCCTGACGCCTTTCCAACTCACGTACTTCGTCAAAGAAGCTGGTTTCATTGACCTCTACTTGGACTTCTAGTTGATCTAAGTTCCCTACACGGTAAACAACCAGCAGATAATGTGGTTCAAATCCTTCAAGGAGAATCACCTCTTCCACTTGACTGGGGAAGACATTAACCCCCCGGATAATTAACATATCGTCCACTCGAGCCGAAACGCGTCCCATTGTCCATCCAACCTGTCCGCATGAACAAGTCCCATAATGTAAAGTAGTTAAGTCTTTAGTTCGATACCGTAATACTGGAAAGCCTTCTTTTTCTATACTCGTAATAACTAATTCTCCTCGTTCTCCTACAGGTAGCGGATTTCCTTCTTCATCCAGAATTTCCGGATAAAAATGATCATCAATATGTAATCCCTGATGCGCTGGACATTCCATTGCCACACCCGGTCCCATGATTTCACTGAGACCATAGATATCAAAAGCCTTGATACCTAATCGCGTTTCAATTTCTTCTCTCATGCCTTCTGTCCAAGGCTCTGCACCAAAAATCCCAATCTTCAGCTTTAACTCCTCTCGCAAAATTCCTGATTCTTCTAGACTTTCCGCTAAAAACAACGCATAGGAGGGGGTACACGCCAAAACGGTAGTACCAAAATCTCGCATAAGCATTAGTTGACGCGCAGTATTTCCACCAGAAATTGGAACGACTATAGCACCCATTTCTTCGCAGCCATAGTGTAGTCCCATCCCTCCAGTAAACAGACCGTATCCATAAGCAATTTGAACGACATCCTTTTTTGTTACGCCTGCCCTTTTAAGTCCATTGGCGACGATCTTTGCCCAAAGGGTAATATCTTGGCGAGTATATCCTACAACTGTCGGCTTACCCGTTGTTCCAGAAGATGCATGAAGCCGCACGATATTTTCCATGGGTTCGGCAAAAAGCCCAAACGGATAATTCTTACGCAAATCTTCTTTGGTCGTTAAAGGAAGTCCCTGAAAATCCTTAAGTGACTTAATATCCTCTACTTGAGTAATTCCTATCGCTCCATAGGTTTTTTGATAATGGTGAATAGGCAATACTCGCTCCACTGTTTTTTGAAGACTTCTTAACAACTGTTCTTCTGTCCTATCTATTCCCTTAGGTACTTTACCTGCTATGTCCATTACCCCATCCCCTACTTTTTTAAATATTAGTCTTACAGATCATATGATTTTCCTATAACAAATTACACTATAACGCAATTATATGATCTAATATACTACAGTTTCGGTTATCATACCACTTATTTTTCCCCTTTGCCAGGATACTTTTGAGGGAGCAACTTTGCTAAATTATTCTCATCAAGTTTATTAGAAATTTCATTTATAATGTGCAGCAGATCAGAAATGCTAGGCCCATTGCTGATAAATCAGAGAAGGTAGGTGAACGATTCTTCACCTACCTTCTCTATACAATTTTACTTGTATGCAACTCTTTAAACAGCTACTGTTTATTACTTCCTAAAGATTTAAATTTATAAACCTGCAAGTTCTCTTAAGGCTTCGGCCTTGTCCGTTCTTTCCCAGGGAAGGTCGAGATCGGTTCTTCCAAAATGCCCATAAGCTGCCGTTTGGCGATAAATTGGGCGACGAAGATCCAACGCCTTAATAATACCCGCCGGACGAAGGTCAAATGTTTGCTGTATTAACTCGACGATTTTTTCATCGGCTATCTTTCCTGTACCAAACGTCTCAATAGAGACGGATACTGGCCGAGCTACACCGATGGCATAAGCAATTTGAAGTTCGCAACGCTCTGCCAATCCAGCTGCAACAACATTTTTTGCCACATACCGAGCAGCATAAGCTGCGGAACGGTCAACCTTTGTGGGGTCCTTACCTGAGAATGCGCCACCCCCATGGCGTGCCATCCCACCATAAGTGTCGACAATAATTTTGCGTCCCGTGAGGCCACAATCCCCTTGAGGGCCGCCAATAACGAAACGTCCCGTAGGGTTGATGAAATATTTCGTATCTTCATCTAAAAGCTCTTTGGGAACAGTCGGGTACACAACATATTGAAGCAAATCTCTACGTATTTGCTCATTAGTTACATCCGGGTGATGCTGAGTGGAGATGACGATAGTATCGACTCGTATCGGTTTGTTATCCTCATATTCCACAGTAACCTGAGTTTTGCCATCTGGGCGGAGGTAGCTCAAATGATTAGATTTTCGCATTTCACTCAGTCTCCGTGCTAAACGGTGAGCCAAATCTATAGGAAGCGGCATATAGCTTTCAGTTTCATTTGTCGCATAGCCGAACATCATGCCCTGATCTCCTGCTCCTATTGAATCAATATCGCTTTCAGTCATTTCGCCACTTTTCGCTTCCAAGGCTCGATCCACACCCAAGGCAATATCCGCAGATTGTTCTCCAATCGAGGTTAAAACTGCGCAAGTATCTGCATCAAAGCCATATTTAGCGCGAGTATAACCCACTTCTCGGACTGTCTCTCTTACAACATGTGGAATATCCACATAACAGGAAGTAGTGATCTCACCGCTGACAAGTACTAGTCCTGTCGTTACGGTCGTTTCACAAGCCACTCGAGCATTAGGATCTAACGCATAAATCGCATCCAAGATGGCGTCGGAAATCTGATCACAGATCTTATCTGGATGTCCCTCTGTGACAGATTCAGATGTAAATAATTTTCTAACCATTTCTTCACTCCTTTGTTTTTACCAAATCAATGGGTATGAATTGGTGGTGGCATAAGTGCAACCAAAGACTTCCACCATCGGTCCCTTCTCGCCATCACGACACCTTGCCAATTCACACTGCAGAAGTATGCGTAATGAGTTGCAGTGTGGCGATAAGCTCGTTCCTTCGCCACGAAGTATCATTTTGGGTGTATGGCTCGGCAATACTCTCCACTGGAGAGTATCGTGCTTATCGTCATGGCGGTGTACTAACCTCGAACATCCTTGTTCGAGTCATGGCTACAGGGACACTCGGCCATCCATGGCCATCGCCTGCGGCTTCTCCGCTAAGTTAACACGTGCGAAGACAGTGTCTTCAGGCGCAAGTCAGGTTTTCTTTACACACCGAGGAGGTTGGCAATCTCGCGAACGAGATTTCGCGCAACCTCCAGTTTGCTCATTTGAGGAAAATCTATTCTTCTTCCATCTGGAAAGAGAAAACTGACAATGTTCGTCGGACTACCAAAGCCAGCACCTGGCTTGGTCACATCATTAGCTACTAGAAGGTTGACATTCTTTCTGTACATTTTTTCTTGGGCATTAGCTAAAAGATTCTCAGTCTCAGCTGCAAACCCAACCAGAACTTGAGACGTTTTCCTTAAACCTAGTTCAGCTAAAATATCTGGATTCGGGACCAACTTAATCGTATGATTTGTCCCATCCTTTTTAATTTTCTGCACTGCTTGAGCCGCAGGGCGATAATCCGCAACCGCCGCTGCCTTGACAACAACATCCAAGTTGGAGAAATTCGCAAGTACTGCATCATGCATTTCAAGAGCCGTCTGCACTGAGACTCGTGTAACTCCATGTGGGGTAGCCAAATCTGTAGGTGCACTAACAAGGATGGTCTCCGCACCAGCTTCCTGCATGGCCTGAGCGATGGCATACCCCATCCGTCCAGAACTCTGGTTTCCCAGAAAGCGAACTGGATCAAGCGGTTCTTGAGTTCCCCCAGCTGTTACGAGGGCTTTCTTCCCTTTTAAGCAATCCGATTCAGAGAAAAACTGAGCTATCGAATCTACGATCTCTACAGCTTCACTCATCCGTCCTACTCCTTCCGTGCCACACGCTTGAAACCCTGTGACAGGACCAATAATCTTTATCCCGCGTTCTCTGAGCCGGGTCAGATTCTCTTGTGTCGCCGGATGATGATACATTGCATGGTTCATGGCCGGAGCTACGAAAATTGGTGCGCGAGTCGCTAAAAGAACCGTCAAAAGAAAATTATCCGCTAACCCCATTGCCATCTTTGCTAATGTATTGGCCGTAGCCGGAGCAACGATGACTGCATCAACATGCTCTGCTAAGGCGATATGCTCAACATTCCACAATTTAGGCTCTTCAAACAAATCGACATACACTGGATTTGCTGATAGACTCCTTAGTGTAAGAGGGGCAATAAATTCAGTTGCAGACTTTGTCATCGCGACGTTGACTTCAACGTCTAACTTACGTAAACGGCTAACAACTTCCGCTACTTTATAAGCCGCAATTCCACCCGTGACTCCTACGAGGATCCTTTTTCCCGCCAACATTACACACACTCTTCAGGAGTGCATTCATAATTAAGATCTGAATGAGAAATCTCTTCGAGTGAAATACTTACCGGTTTTACCCCCTTGGCTAAATCCTCATGCTTTGCTTCTTCCATTATGATGCGCGCCCGCTTGGCAACCACAATGACCAAGGTGTACTTGCTATCCACCTTACTCATTAGAATATCGAGTGAAGGTTGTTTCATATAGATTCCCCCTTAAAAACAAACGGTTTTCGTTTAACCCGACATTTTTCTGCTACGAGAATACTCTTAAGTTTATCGACAGCAACAGGAACTTCGTCATTAATGACGACGTAATCATATTCACTCACATATTCCAGTTCCTGTATTGCAGTGGCTAACCGCTTTTGAATGACTTCCTCACTCTCAGTTCCTCGTTTATGAATTCTCTCAGAGAGAACATCCAAAGAAGGCGGGACGATAAAGGTGAAAACCCCTTGAGGAAAGCGCTTTTTAATTTGCAACGCCCCTTGAATTTCGATTTCTAGAATAACATCATACCCTGCTTGGATCGCTTGTTCTACAGCAAAGCGTGGTGTTCCATAGTAATTATCACAAAACTGAGCCCATTCCAACAGCTCATCCCCATTAATCATGGATTCGAATTCTGCCTTCTGGCGAAAAAAGTAATGAATTCCTTCCACTTCACCTGGGCGAGACGACCGCGTCGTCATCGAGACAGAATATTTTATGGCTGGCATCTTGCGAAGCAATTCCTGGCAAAGTGTCCCTTTGCCTGCCCCAGAAGGACCTGAAAGGACAATTAATAATCCATGACCTTTTTCCACACGCCCCCTCCTAATCTGCCGGGTCTTCAACGTGGTTACTTGACTCTTTTGCTGAAAGACGATGAGCCACTGTTTCAGGTTGAACTGCAGACAGAATCACATGATGGCTGTCACAGATAATAACTGCACGTGTACGCCGACCATAAGTAGCATCAATGAGCATGCCCGCATCCCGCGCTTCTTGAATAATACGTTTGATCGGGGCGGATTCCGGACTCACGATTGAGATAATTCGGTTGGCAGATACGATATTGCCAAATCCAATGTTAATGAGCTTAATGTCCAAAATGAATCCTCCATTACTCTAAATTTTGAATTTGTTCGCGTATCTTCTCTAATTCACTTTTTACACTAACCACTTGTTGACCAATCCATAAATCGTTCGCTTTTGAACCTATAGTATTAATTTCTCGATTCATTTCTTGAACTAAAAAATCGAGTTTACGTCCGACGGGATCGCAACTTCGTAGGGCTTCCCGACCTTGAGCTAAATGACTGTCAAAACGAACTAATTCTTCTGTGATCGAGGCACGATCCGCAAAATATAAAACTTCGTTCGCTAGCCGAGCTCCGTCCAATTCAACTTCACCCAAGATTGTCTGAAGGCGTTCCTGCAAACGTTCTTGGTAATTTGTTACGACATGAGGTGCGCGCTCAGCAATCGTTTGCAGATGCTCAATGATGAGATCGAGCCTTTGAAGTAGATCGACCGTTAACTTTCCTCCTTCAGTACGGCGCATTTGCCCAAATCCTTCAGAAGCCTTAAAAAGAGCTTCGACACATACCCCCCACAGAGTATCCAGATCAATGACAGGCTCCTCAACTGAAAGAACTTCTGGCAAAGTGACTAAACGATAAATATCCGTTTCATATGCAGTATGTAGAGCTAGAGCAAGATCTTTCAATGTCTTATCATACGACAGTGCCAAATCATTGTCAACCTTCGCCAATCTCTTTCGTCCTTCTGTTTCCACCACATTAAGATACACTTCAATCCGGCCACGTTGGTACTTTTCTTGAAGCATTTTACGGATCCGTTCCTCAAAGCTACTATAGTTACGTGGTGTCCTTACCACAATCTCCAAAAACCGATGATTAACCGACTTGAGTTCAATAGATACTTGATAACCGCTTCCACTTGCCTCTCCTCGACCAAATCCAGTCATACTATATGCCATAAGCCACCCGGCGAATCAACCAGCCAGGTATTCACCCCCTATTTAGTTTAATCACACTATTTAGATATGCATCTAACAAACTTCTTCCTTTTATTATACCAGATTAGATATATTACCTGAAACCTTGTATATTTTGAAAACTTGCTAGCGCCAAGCATGAGCAGGCGGTTGCCATAGTTGCACTAATGCGATGGCGATGGCCATGACCGAACAAGGATGTTCGAGGTTAGAACATCGCGATGGCTAGATGCCGTGACGGCAAGGTGTCGTGATGGCGAGAAGGGACATTCAGAAAGTATGTAACGATAAGTTATACTTTCACCTAGTGCAAGAAATCGCAAAGCGCATCTTTATTAATGCGCTTTGCGATTTCTAAATAGTCTCTAATTAACAAACTGATACTTTATTCTTGTCATTGTTCCACTTCCCGTTATTCCTCCGGATCCAACAATTTACCCTTAAACACATAGACTGCAGGTCCAGTCATATAGACGTGGTTATCTGGTCCCCATTCAATAACTAGATCTCCACCGGGTAGATGGACAGTCACAGCACGCTCTGTCTTCTGATTAAGTACAGCGGCAACTGTAGCGGCACAGGCACCTGTCCCACAGGCCAGAGTTGGTCCAGCACCCCGCTCCCAAACCTTCATAGTAATTTCTTGACGAGAATTGATCTGAATAAACTCGACATTGGTTTTACGGGGAAAGAGTGAATGTTGTTCAATTGCTGGGCCTACTCGATCGAAATCCAGCGTGGAAAAGTCCTCTACAAAGATAACACAGTGCGGATTCCCCATGGAAACGGCAGTATATAAGTAGGTTTCGCCTAACACTTTAATTGACTGCCCCACAACCGGTTCTCCTTCTCCTAGAACAGGAATAAGATCTGCCTGCAAAATGGGCTCACCCATATCAACCTGTACTCCTTCAACTTGGCCCCCTTTGATAAATAGATTAAGCCTTAAAGTACCCGCTCCAGTTTCTACTAGCATCTGGTCAGAAATCACAATCCCTTGATCATATACATAGCGCGCAAAACAACGTATAGCATTACCACACATTTCAGGTTCTGAACCATCCGGATTAAAAATACGCATCTTGGCATCCGCGATTTCCGAAGGTAAAATGACCGCCAATCCGTCTCCCCCTATTCCAAATTGACGGTGGCAGAGCTTCTTGGCCAACTCCGGGTAATCCACATATCTGTCCGGTATATCCGAAAAATGGTCCAGAAAGACGAAATCATTTCCCAGACCATGCATTTTAATGAATTCCAACGTAATCCCCCCTAATCGATGTTCGATATCTCGTTGTTCGTTGTTCGAAAGCCGTATTTCGAATATCAAATGTAATGCGCCCGGATAAGTTCAACAATAACCTTAATAATAGATAAAACTCCATCAAAAGTTAGTTTTCATATCCTTAGTGTAATATCTCCATAAAAGGATACTACGCCAAACGAAGTGGGTCAACCAGTAGAACCCGGTTGACCCAAGTATACACGAGGAGATGAGAAGATATACATTATATTATAGTGACTGCTCATCAAATTTCCACCAACCTCTACTGCCAGCCTACATCAATCCTTTAATAGCTCAGTCTTAATTTCTTTGCTGGTAAATAAAAATAAGACATTTTCTAAACCCTTTTCAAGTCGCAGCACCCTTACCATATTATGTCTTTTCGAAAATAGAGTATCCACGATAATCATATCCGGCTTCTCTTCCAATGCCTTTTTGATACAGTCTTCATTTTCACTAGCGGAGACAACATTGTACCCCTTTGTTTCCAGAACCCCTACCAGGGTATTTAATGTCGATTTATCTTCATCAACGACTAGCACCTTCTTCTTGGAGACTCCATTAGAAATGAGAATGGCGATTTCCCGTAAAAGAGCATCCGTATTAATTGGTTTAGTGAAGTATTTGTCAATGCCAATCCGGAAGCCCCTTTCTTCATCTTCAATGATAGATAGAATAACAATTGGGATGTTCGTAGTATCCGGATCATTTTTCAGTACGGCAGCAACATCAAATCCATTCATACCAGGCATCATTACATCTAGCAGAATTAAATCCGGCTTACTTTTCTTGACTTTACTAATGGCTTCAATACCATCTACGGCTTCAGTTACCGCATACCCAGCCGACTCCAACTCCTGCTTTAAGAGCATGCGGATATTGGCATCGTCATCGACCACTAAAACATTTTTCTGCCCTACAGTAAGCCTATGTAAATTAGGGGCAACCTGTTTTGTCATCTGTTTAACAAGGTTATCCACATCAATCCTATTTATGTGATCACCTTCAGCTTTATCTAAGGGGATCGAAAAGCTGAAAGTACTCCCTTTGCTGATTTCACTCTCTACCCAGATGCGGCCATTGTGTTGTTCGACTATTTGCCGACATATAGGTAACCCAAGACCGGTTCCCTTTGGCTTATCAGTCAGAGTATCCCCCACCTGCTTGAATTTTTCGAAGACCTTAGATAGATCTTCTTGAGCAATTCCAAGACCTGTATCAATAATCCTGACGGTTATTTCATTTCCTGTAACTTTAGCCTGGCAAGTAATAGAACCCTGATCAGTAAATTTGACGGCATTAGAAATAAGATTAATAACTGTTTGGATTAACCTGTCTTTATCTCCTTGGATCGTGGGCAATTCTTCTATATCATAAATAAGTTCCAGACCCTTTTGCTCAAACAGAGAAGCGGTGGCAGCTGTTGCTCTTTCAATAACCTCCTTCAAGGAAAGGGACTCCATCTTCCAATCAATTTTTCCTGCCTCCATTTTGGAAAGATCAAGCACGTCATTAATCAAATTGGTTAGCCGATGACTTTCGGAAATAATGATATTTACATTATCTGATATTTGTCGTATTGTGCGGTTTACTTTTTTATCATCCGTCGTAACTAGAGGGAAAACAACATCGTCCAGCCGTTTCTGGATAATTTTAGAAAACCCAAGTACTGAGGTAAGTGGAGTTCTCAATTCATGAGAAACTGTGGACAAAAAGTCGGATTTCAATAAATCTAATTCTTGCAAGCGTTTGTTCTCTTCAAGGGAGATCTTAGCTTCATATTTTACGTGTACAATGCACCCTCCAAGCTGGTTTTCGCCGTTAACCACAGCGATAGCCCTCTCTCGGCAAGTTTCATAACCGCAAGCCCCACAGTTCAGTTCATCTTCTTGAGAATGCTTGCCATCGTGTTCTAATATAACTCTCAATTCCTCTTCAGTGGGTTCCTTTTTGTGGTATTCTAAGTTATTCCAAGCCGTGACAAATTTGTTTTCTTTAATAAGGTCTTCAACGATTGCCATCCACTCTTGGAATACAGGTGCCTCTACTGTATTCTTAACCAAAATTGAGTATCCTTGGCACTCTTTTGATTCATTCTTTTGCTTAACAAATCGTCTCTTAGTATAGTCAGTAATTATGCGTCGGTTTTCCCAGTAATCTCCTCCTACTCCCATACTTTTACCCATGATGCACCCTTCACAATACAAAATATCCATTAGAAGAGGGTAGCTGGATAGACCTATCCCACTGGTCTTTAGACTTGCCATTTGTTTCAGGAAATTTGTACTGCGATCTTCACCCTCGATAATAAGGTAGTCATCGCTTAATAAATTGAAGCCGTACTCTCCCGAAAAAGGTTCTAAGGCCTTGGTTAGTCCTCCGGATACAGGGAAACCCGCGCCATATAAAGCCTGTATCCCGTCGAATTCTGATTCCTCCAGGTTGGAAGGCATAATTCCATGTCCATCAATTAATTTAATAAGCTCTTCGAAGGTTATTTCTTGATCATACAAACCCAACTTCGGGTCGAGTAGCTCAGATTTTTTTGCCATACAGGGGCTGGCTCCAACGATGCTTACTTGATCCTTGTTCCATCCCTTGACCAACACTGCTTGGGCCGCCATGGGACTCATAATCGGCGCAAATTCGTCTAGGAGTGCTGGGGTATGTTTTTCCATGAAATTCATTAATGAGGGACAGGGACTGCTGATGACATGGACGTTCTCTCTGCCTTTCCTTTTCAGTAAGTCAGTAATATAGTTTAAGTATACCTTCGTAACAACATCTGCTCCAAAACTGGCTTCATATACCAGCGCGAAACCCAGCTTTCTTAAGGCCGAGCAGAACTGTTCAGGGGAACAGCCGTACTTCTTTAGGGCAACAATGACATAGGAAGGGGCCAGAATAAGGGCTCCTTTACCCTTTTCCAGAATTTTTTCGACTGAATCCAACCCTGCTTGGTACTTCTTTGCACCTTTGCTACATACTTTTAGGCATGCTCCACAGTTTAAGCAACTTTCTTCAATAATTTTGGATTTTCCGTCCTTGATCATGATTGACTTTGTTCTACAAACCCTCAGACACGCCGAACATGCCTCACATTTATCCGTATCAGTATAGACAACTCCATTTAACATTCTCATATCTCCCTCTGATTCTCTGGTTTCTATCCTAAAAAAGAATTGACACGAAAACAAAGGTAGCTTCCCGCACAGGAGTGAACGACCCTTTTTCATCCTCTGATGGTGCCGAGCAGGGGCATGGCAGTCTAACAAAGCATATAGTAAATTCTGTCGATGTCGAATCTCTTAGTTAAATGAGTCTTTACTATTTCAATCTATAAGTTGTCATCTTAGAGACGGTTGCTATTACAGGAATCAATGGGATACTTTTTGGGTGTCGGAATTAAAAATGTATCTTGGGTCAAGTCTCTTATCTAATCTTTTTTCTTCCATTTCCCATTTTGGACAATCGTAATAATCAATCTGTCGTTGGGAAACAGGATAGCAACCACAGGAAAAGTACCGCCAGTAAACAGTATTGTAGCCGAGACATAGATTTCTATCATGATCAATCAACGGGCACTTGATCTTAATGCAACAATTGATACAATTCGCACAATCGTTCTCTTCCTTCTGCCAGTCAGCAGACAGTTTGATCTTGTCACGGTCAGGACCAGTGGAAGGGGGGGATGTCAATGGTTGGGCATACATGCCCCTGTAATTAGGATCAAATACCCAAAAGCCTATAACCCGATAGAGTTGACGAATTAGTTTAGGATAATATTTAAGATATTTCCAAAATGCTAAGTCATTAAAAAACATATACGACGTGTATGGAGCCATAACGTAGATAAACAACCCACCAGTTAAAGTCATCATAGTAACATTTAAATAGTAGAAAATGCGAATAGATGCCCATTTGATTTTTTGACTTAAAGAATACATTTTTAGCTGAACCCCCTTATTCACTAGTGTGTTATTATTTCCCAAAGGCCGAGCATTCCTAACCAATTTCCAATTAGAAAACTTGGCTAGCGCCAAGCCTTGCGCAGGCGGTCGCCTTAGTTGCCCTTATGCTTTCAGACGACGAAGACACCGTCTTCGCACGGGTTAACCTTCTAGCAGCACTGTCTTCGCACGTATTAGCCTTCTTGCAGTATGTAACAAAAAGTTACTTTCTGATTAGTATAAGAAAGCAGGTCTGTGCTATAATGAAAACATTTCTTTCACAGACCCAGCCGTTGATCTTTTCATAGATCATTTATGCCACTGCCTTCCTTATTTTTTAGAACAAGTTCCATAGATTTTTCTAAAATGATATCCATAGATAGCATTTTCAATAGCATCGGGAAGGAACCGGGGATGCCTGAATAGAGTAGTTGCTAGAAATCTCCAGTAATGAGCTCTCCCCTTTTCTAAAACACCCAAATAATACATTGCTTTAAACATTGCTATGAAATAAGACAGGGGAATCATTTTATTATGCTTTTCAGCCGGTTTATAATCGCTAAAATAATTCATCAAACGCTGATAATAATGATAAGGCTCATAAATTGTACTGACCAACCTCTGATAGCCCTCCATCAGCAATTCCCGATTCATTTTGGGGATAAAATTCATTGAGTAATCCGTATTGTCTCCACTGGCATCCTGAAGCAACCTATTTTCCTGTTCTAACCGTTTAAAGAGCTTAGTACCAATAGGAGCATTCAGCAGTCCAACCATGGCAATAACTATCCCGCTTTGTTGTATGAATTCAATCTGCTTGTCGAAAATAGTAGCATTATCACTATCAAATCCAACGATAAACCCGCCTCCTACTTGCATGCCATAACTATGAATTTTCTTAACAGATGCAACAAGGTCACGGTTAACGTTTTGGTGCTTGCTGCACTCTTTTAAGCTTTCAACACTGGGAGTTTCTATCCCCACAAAAACATAATCAAAGCACGCTTCCCGCATCATTTCCAGCATCTGCTCATCGTCAGCCAGATTAATTGATGCTTCAGTAGAAAACACAAAAGGATAACTATGTTTTTTCATCCAGCTTATTAAGGCAGGTAGAACTTCTTCTTTAATTTTTACTTTGTTGCCGATAAAATTGTCATCTACGATAAAAACTCTACCGCGCCAGCCCCTCAGATATAAAGATGATAATTCATTGATGAATTGGTCAACATGTTTCAAACGTGGTTTATGTCCATATAAATTCGTAACATCACAAAAATCACAGTTATTGGGGCAACCTCTGGAAAGCTGCACGCTCATATGAACATAATCATTAAAATCAATCAACTCCCATGCCGGTAAGGGAGTGTTGTCGAGCTCCGGTTTTATATCGCTGGTATAAATGTGCCTGGCGACTCCCTTTTCCAAGTCCTGCAAAAATTCCGGCAAAGTGACTTCAGCCTCATCGAGAACCATGTGGTCTACATCTTTAAACTGTTCCCGCTCACTGGTAAACAGCGGCCCCCCGACGACAATTTTCACGCCCGTACTCTTGCATAAATCAATAAATTCTCGAGCCAATTTTTTTTGAATGGACAAGCCGTTAACAAAAACAAAATCAGCCCATTTGAGGTCTTTTACGGATATTTGATGGATGTTTAAATCAATCAATTTTTTCTCCCAATGCTCAGGCAGCATTGCCGCAACAGTTAACAACCCCAGAGGAGTATGGGCTACCTTCTTATTAATAAAGCGGAGGGCATATTCAAAATTCCAAAAACTAACAGGGTACCTGAGGCAAACAAACAGCACTCGCATTTCTAGAACACCTCTTTCGTTCCAAGCATTTACCAGTTTCAGTTTTTTTGTCGGCAAGAAACAAGAGGACTGTGTACAATGCACCCTCCCCTTCACCAATTAACCACAGCGATTGCCCTCTCTCGGCAAGTTTTATAACCACAAGCCTCACAGTTCAGTTCATCTTCTTGAAAATGTTTACCCTATTTACTAGTGTGTTATTATCTCCCAAAGGCCAAGTATTCCTAACCAATTGCCGATTAGAAAATGATTTAAGCTTACTCCGATTAGGTTTTTGTGTCTTGCATACATTCCGCCCCACAAAAGCCCACCTAATATCGCAGCAATTCCCAGTTCCAGGGACTCGTGGATATGAAAGACGCCAAATAAGGTTGAGGTTAAAATGGTGGCCCATAACCAGTTATAACGACCCATTAGAAATCGTTGCATAGAGCCTTGCAGCACTCCCCGTGTAAGAAATTCCTGTAGAGGAGCAACCAGGATATAAGTGACATAATCCCAACCTACGTATTTCCAGGTAATAATTGAGGTGCCTCGAAACGCTGGTGAAGACTTTATCAAATACAACTTTACTAATACCAAGACGCTCATTAATACAGCACTGATGAGTAACGACTCCCAGATGGCCTTTTTGGCATTGACCATAGTCACGCCAAAACTTGCTAATGGTAGACCACTGCGAAAGACCAGCCATACATTGGCCAAGACAAAAATAATCTCAAGTGACCGGCTGGCAATATAAAGCCCCTGCTCACCAGTCTGAATGTTATTCAAAAAAGCCAGTAAAAAGGTGTATAAGCAGAACATCAAAACAACTGAAATAAATATATGGCTAAATTCCATTCTAACGTTGATCGATTGAGTCAGTTCCTCTTTTTTTTGTTGCAAATCAGCAATGGATTCTTTTAAGTTTGCAATCAATTTTGCATTTTCAATGGTTGCTGCTGTCTGATAAGCAACTGTAGACAGCATTTTTAAATCACCGGCCGTGAAATTGGTGTCTTGCCCACTGCTTACCATAATTACCCCGAGAATTTTGTTATTTATCGTCAAAGGGGCACACATTAAGGAATGAACCGCCGCTTTCCCGTGGACATAACGGGGATCCTCAGGTAGTTCGTTGATAATCTCAGCTTTACCATTTGTCAAAACACTGTCCACAACAAACCGGCATACCTGCAATATTTCTAGTGAATATCCTTCAGGCTTAGACGATGCCAACAATTCCACAGTGGTATTCTCCATGAGCAAAATAGAGAAATCCTCACCTTTAATTATCCTTTGTGCCTCTTCAATTAGGAACGAGGCCATATCCTTGGGTTCGTGATTACCCGCCAGTTGTTCCGTAATATTAAAATAAAAGGTGATCTCCCTATATCTGTCCAATAGTTCCTTACCAAGACTGATCTTTTCCGACTCTAAGATCAGCCAAAAGGAAAGCAGCTCAGCAATAGCCGACAATTGCCTTTCTCCACTAACCCAACCAACAATCTGTTCGTTGTATTTTATCGGATATTCAAAATCAGTTTTTGTCTCATTCCCGATTAAGATCTTACCGGTTTCATCTTTGATACAAATAGAGGATTGAATCAGATTCTCTATGTCGCTTATGAAAGATTTAAAACTCTTTTTTACAGCTAGCTTTCTTAGCAGTTTTTTATTCATTCAGCTTGTTCTCCTTGCGACATCTTCTTTTGAACCAGCTTAACAGGTTAATTTTTCTGTACCTATGGAGGAATTTCTTACCCAGGATCGACACCCCACGCAGAAAAACCAGATAACTGACGACATATAATACGGTACAGATCATTAATTTTACGTTAAAAGGCAAAAACAAAAATGGTACAATAAAGATAAAGGCATAGATTAGCCAGGAAATAACAATTTGGAGAATACCCCTCCTGAATTTTATAGTTCTGTTATTCTGCGTCCACATATCCCCCTCCCCTTAGCTACTTGAAAGACCCCATCATTCATCCATAAAGTACACGAAAAATTCAGTTTAACCGCAGCTATAAGCCTAGGATTTCTCGGGCTTTGGCCACGATCTCATCCGGATTAAAGGGTTTAGTCATATAATGATCGGACCCAACTTCTTTCCCTTTTGACTTATCGAACTCCTGACCTTTAGCAGTTAAAAGAATAATATAAATATTCGTCATCCCTAACTCATTTTTAACTTTATCGCACACTTCAAATCCGTTCATTTTCGGCATCATAACATCCAGAAAGACAAGTTCCGGTTTTTCTGCCTCAATACTTTCCAATGCTTCCAAGCCGTTTTGAGTAATAATCAGCTCGACCTCCTCATCCTCCAATTCTTCCAAAGTCTGCTCCAAGAGGATCCTGATATGTGGTTCATCATCAGCAATTAATAGTTTGGCCATTTTTAGACTTCACCCCGCTTTTACTCAATCCATTAGTAAGCTCGTCCGGCTTAAATTAATCCGGATGCTCGTAATTAGCACATAAATTGTTGTTTTATTATCTTTGTTTGCCTCTATTCATCCTTGTACACCCTTTTTTGAACCTAAAATTCAATGTTCAACAATTATTATATCTGGAATATTGCCGGCTGAAATCACCCGAAGTAGTAGAACGGTATTAGAAAAATAGAGTAATCAAATGAGGGATCAGCACTCTTCAAGTGTCGATCCCTCTTAACAATTCCCTGCTATTCTACAATTTTAAGCTCCCTGGCCCTTTCCACAGCATGAAAACGATTTCTCACCATCAGTTTGTTGTAAATGTTCCTAGTATGAACCTTCACCGTATTGACGGATATATCTAACAGTGCAGAAATATCACTGTTCTTCATATCCCGAGCCAATAGCCGCAAAACCTCCAGTTCTTTTTCCGTTAAGGGCTCAACAGCCCCCCAAACATGACTGTAATTTCCATTTCTGGCAGATAGGTCCTGCAGCTTTAGCACGGTATCTTTCTGTAAGAGCTTAATCAATTTCTTGATATATCCGGTCGACACACCAACTTTGCAATCCCGGGGACGTTGATTCATCCACCTGCCTAACTTCTTTAGCAGCCTCAGCATCGGCACACCTTCGTCAAGATACGTGCGCAGGTATTCATCCTTTTCGGCTAAAGCCAGGGACTTATGCAGAGCTTGCAACGCATTCTCAATTTCGTCCCGTTCCTGATGAGCAAGTGCCTGCAGATTCAAGACCTCGATCACGCTTGCCGGTCGGTTCTCTTGCTCCGTAAAAGTCAGCAGCCTGGTGAGCAAGGGAACCGCTTTGTCCCAGTTGCCTTGAGCAAGCAATCCCCTTGCCAGAGTGATATATTCAAATTCCCTCTCCGGGCTCAGTCTGTCATAGATACTCATCCGGTTCGTAGCCATCCACTTACGGACTGGCTCCATTTCTCCTTTTGCTAGCCACAACCTTACCCTGGATGCTTCCAGAACCGGCAACCAATGTAAGGCATCCAGGGCGCGGATTTTCCTTCCGGCTTCATCTAGAGCGTTCAGAGACTCTTTGATAAACCCGCCAGCATGCAAAACACGTCCCAGAGTCAGAAGACCGATCAGGAGAAATTCTTCCTCACCCACTTTTTCCGAATGGTGGATACCTTCTATAACCTGTCGAGCAGCTTCTTCCAAGTCATTCCACTCATAAGCCAGTTCGCCGCAGACAAGATAATAGAGACCAGTAACGCTCTGCTGGCCAATCAACCCCATTGCGCCCTTTAACTGCCGGAAAAAAGGCTCTATCTCCCTTAAATCCCTAGTATAATTAAAAAATCCCTTTAAAATACCCGGCATCCCCATATTCGGCTGCATGGCGACTTGTAAAAATATGCTTTTGTCCGGAATAAGACGGCAGGCTTCTTTTAACAAAGCGCCCTGCTGTTTCAAGTCATAGTGATATAATCTGGCCCGGGCCAGGCAAATTTCGCCCGATATTCGTTGCTGCTCTTCCGACCGCAGAGAGGGGTCTCTCCTCTCTCCGCATAACTCCTCCGCCTTATTCAGCCAATTTTCAACCTGTTCAAACCGTCGGCTAAGAATCAAAGCCCAAGCGCCGCTTAGACATAACAAGGGATTTTGGCTTCTCCAGGACTCTGGGAGGGCATTCAGCCAATTCAGCAGCAATTCCGTTTCTCCTTTTTCCAACATCTCCGGGGCTAGTTTTTGTAATAAAAGGACAGCTTGAGAATAACATTCTCCCTCGATAAAGTGGTGAACAGCTTCGGTCAAAAACCCGTTCCTTTCATACCACTCACCGGCCAACCTGTGCAGTGAATTTTGCTGAGTTCGGCTTTCCCGTCCCCAACGGCTCTGCAGGAATTCGGCAAATAGGTGGTGGTATCTGTACCAGTATCCTTCCGGATCCAGAACCGTTATAAAGGCATTTTTCACTGCCAGACTTTCCAGCACTTCCTCACTGCCTGTTTGGCCGGTTACCGCATCACACAAAGGCCCGTACAACCTGTCCAGTATCGAAGTCTTGAGCAAAAATGTTTTTTCATCATCCGGCCACTGATTCAACACCTCATGGAACAAATAGCCGGACAAATAATGGTTATTCCCTTTAAGACCGTAGATCGATCCCAAGATATCATGGCTGTCCTTCATGGATAGGGCAGCCAGGTGAAGACCGGTGGCCCAGCCCTCGGTCCTGGCTTCCAGCTTGATCGCCTCCTCCCGGGTGAGGGTGAGATCCCTGCCACGGCAAAAAGCCCCAATCTCTCCCAGGGTAAAGCGCAGTTCCGGCGCAAACAGTTCCTTCAGCATCCCTTTGCCCATCATCCGGGCAACGGAAAAGGGCGGCAATTCCCTGCTGATGAGAATGATATGCATAAAATTTGGCATATACTGCAATAAAAACAATAAAGTGTCGTGAATAACCGGGTCTTTAATAAGATGAAAATCGTCTAAAACGAGAGTGAATTCCTGTGACAAACTCAAGATGTCATCGATAAGTAAGGATATGACCTTCTCAACCTGAGGCATCCCAATAGAACGCAAAACAACCGCAGCCTTATTCCCGATCCCGGGGGTAATCTGTTCCAGAGCCATAAGTAAATAACTCCAGAAACGTACCGGATCATTATCGCACTCGTCAATGGAAAACCAGGTTACAGGTAAATTGTTCTGCCGAGCCCACTCCGCCACTGCAGTAGTCTTGCCATATCCCGCGGGAGCAACCACCAGATTCAGCCTGTATTTAAGACCCTTGTTCAGTTCTTGGATCAGTCGGGGGCGGGACAGCAGTTCATGTGCCTGGGGAACAAACAGTTTAGTTTTCATCAAAACTGGTAGTGTTTTGCGAGTTTCCTCCAGCAACAATACTTTACTCATCATGTCAATTCAATTCTCCAGTTCACAGCTTGATTTAAACTCATCTAAATATAATTCTACTTTTATGCTGAGAAAACTAAAATGACCTGAAGGATGTTGTCAGCTAACTCAATACGCTATCCCCACAGGTCTCTACTAAATATTACAATCTGATTGCAGAAAAAATCGGCGGCCTTGTACTGGACATATTTGAGTAATTAATTGGGCATTACTGTCTAAGAACTAGGCAAGGTGGATCATTGCATTCATCTAAATATAGGACAAATATTACATATAACATTCTTCTTTGACTTATTAAATTCCTGCAAACTCAGGGAATTTTCGCCTCAAGAGTGTTATTTTTTTACCACCACCATTTGGCTGGACAGAGCTGCAAACTCCAGCCAAATGGCGGTCCGTTGAGAAGGCCACGAAACTACCCCTTGGCGATGACCGTTTTACTTTGCCAACTGTTCTTTAAGAGCCGAGCAAATCCGATTAAAACGGACGGCCCACCTGCCACACAGAGAATAAGAATCCATTGCCAACCAACTAAGGGTGCTGTCTTAAAAATTGTTTGTAATGGATGGAGATAAATAACGCTGAGCTGCATGATGGTAGAGACTAGGACTGCTCCCACAAGATAGGGATTTGTGAAAAGTCCCACTTCAAAAATGCTCCGTTCTTCAGATCGACAATCGAAGACATGAAACAACTGGGAAAATACAAGAGTCGTAAAAGCCATCGTTCGGGCACCTAGCATATTGACCCCCATAAAGAGTGCAGCTACGAAGACAAAGAGCGTACCAAGTCCAATAAAGGTCCCCCTTACTGCAATTTTTCTTGCCAGCCCCCGTGCAAAAATGCTCTCACCTGGTTTCCTCGGCGAACGGTTCATAATGCCTGGTTCAGCGCCATCCACCCCTAAGGCCATCGCTGGCAATCCGTCTGTAACTAAATTAACCCACAAGATTTGAATAGGAAGCAATGGGAGTGGCAAACCCACGAGTGTCGCCAGAAACATTGTCAAGACTTCTCCTAGATTACAGGAAAGTAAGTAGCGAATAAACTTTCGAATGTTGTCGTAGATCCCCCGGCCCTCTTCCACGGCGGCTACAATTGTAGCAAAGTTATCATCCCCTAAAACCATCGATGAAGCTTCTTTGGTTACATCCGTTCCTGTTTTGCCCATGGCAACCCCAATATCCGCCTCTTTGACCGCAGGCGCATCATTAACCCCGTCTCCAGTCATGGCAACCACTTGGCCTCGCTTTTTATAGGCACGCACAATTCTGAGTTTATCCTTCGGGGTTACGCGAGCAAAAACTGAAATATCCATGATCCGTTCGCTTAATTCTTGGTCAGACGTTCGCTCCAGTTCTGTTCCTGATATGACCCCGCCACCCATTCCACGTAAAATCCCTAATTCATGGGCAACAGCTTCTGCGGTTAAACGATGATCCCCTGTGATCATGACCGGTTTAATTCCAGCCTGCCGACAAACTCTGATCGCTTTGACAGCACTAGCCCGAGGTGGATCAATCATTCCCAATAGTCCGACGAAAGTCAACCCATTTTCTACATTCTCATCGAGTGGCTCAGAATCTGCCAATGGTTTTTCGGCAACTGCTAGGACTCGAAGAGCATGCCTTGCCATATCATCATTCGCCCGCATGATACTTTTCTTGCGTTCAGCAGACAGCTCAACAACTCCGTGTTCGCTCAACTCCTGATGACAAAGTCGTAGTACCATGTCTGGAGCTCCTTTGACATAGGCTCTGCGCCCTTTCTTTGTCTCATATACAACGCTCATTCGCTTCCGATCCGAGTCAAAGGGCAACTCGCCAATTCGCTTTTGCTTTCGTTCTAGAACTTCGCGCCAGATCCCAGCCTTCGCAGCGGCCACCAAAATTGCGCCTTCTGTCGGATCTCCCTCAATGCCCCAAGGAGCATCCTTTCCTTTTGAACGAAAGAGTCCGGCAACTTGAACCCCTTTCTTGGTCAACGTAGAATTATTGCAAAGTGCGGCAATTTTTAGGGCGGCGTTAAGGGGATCTCGTTCTTTCTCTGGATTAGCACCCCTGAACTCCCCTTTGGGGTCATATCCTTCTCCGGAAACTGAAATCCTCCGTCCATCCGAATAGATTTGGCGTACGGTCATTTCGTTTTGAGTCAATGTCCCCGTCTTATCGGAACAGATTACCGTCGCGCACCCCAAGGTTTCCACGGCTGGAAGTTTCCGTATGATTGCTTGCCGTTTGACCATTCTTTGTACCCCTACTGCCAAAGCAACGGTGACAATGGCCGGTAAGCCTTCTGGAATAGCAGCCACTGCTAAAGACACTCCAGTAAAAAACATCTTATAGAAGTCCTCACCTCTTAAAACCCCTGTAACCACTACAGCAGCACAGACAAGAAAACTTATCAGGACCAACCATTTACCGAGTTCTGCTAAACGCTTCTGCAAAGGAGTTTCTTCATCTTCTACACTTTGGATCATTCCAGCGATGACACCCATCTCTGTATCCATACCCGTCGCTACTACAACTCCAGCTCCTCGGCCATTGACAATGGCGGTCCCCATATAGCCCATATTTTGGCGATCTGCCATGGGGGTAAATTCATCATCAAGAGGGGAGATACTTTTACCGACAGGATGAGATTCTCCAGTTAAAGCAGACTCTTCCACCTGCATATTAACGGCCTGAATCCAACGCACATCCGCCGGAATGCGATCTCCTGTATCCAGAAGCACAATATCCCCTGGCACAACATCCACTGCTGGAATCCGCTGTTCCATGCCTTCTCGTAAAACTCGCGCTTCAGGAGCGGTGAGAGAACGAAGAGATTCCATAGATCGCTCAGCACGAAATTCCTGAACGAAACCTAAAACGGCATTAATTATTAGAATTGTTAAGATGGTGATGGCATCCGCGATCTCGCCTAAAAGTCCCGAGACTACCGTAGCCGCGAGTAAGACTAATACCATAAAGTCTTTAAATTGTCCGAGGAATAAAAAGACAGGGTGAGTCCCTTTTTTTGCCGCTAAAACATTTTTTCCGACCTCCTGTAATCGCCGTCTAACCTCTTTAACATTTAAACCCTTACCCGGATGTACATCCAACGCCTTGGCCACATCAAGCCAAGGCAACACATGCCATGCCTGTTGCCGCATGCCTTTTCCTCCTTTTCGTGCATCGCGCATTGCGCAAATGGCTTTGTCCCTTTTGTAGTACATGCTTATTCCTAGAAGTATGGAAAAATGCCTCGTCAAAATAAGTGTGTTATACTAAAAAGCAATTCAATGATTAAAGGAGGTATTTTTATGGCGTTAGACGGTGTTACCCTCGCCTATCTAGTTAAAGAGCTTGCTCCACTACTCATCGGAGCTCGTATAGATAAGATTTTTCAACCGGAAAAAGACGAAATCCATTTCCAATTACGACAGCAGGGATCCAAGCGACTCCTGCTTAGTAGCAGTGCCACATCCCCTCGCTTCCACCTCACCCAGGAAAACAAAAAAAATCCGTCTTCTCCACCTATGTTTTGTATGATTTTACGCAAACACCTCGAGGGTGGTAAACTCGTCAGCCTACACCAAAGCGAGTTAGAACGGGTCGTTACCTTTGAATTTCAAAATTACAATGACCGAGGGGATTTAGTTACTTTGCATCTTCACTTAGAAATTATGGGGAAACACAGTAACCTTATCCTCGTCGACCCCCTGACAAATACGATTTTAGATGGCCTAAAGCGCTATTCACATGCCCTCAGTCACCATCGCGAAGTATTGCCTGGACGAACTTATCTAGCCCCTCCCTCTCAGGGCAAACAGCCTCCTCTAGAGGACGAAGAGTTTTGGCGCCAGACCCTTTACGAGGAAGCCATCGATCGTCCCATTACGGGCATATTCCTCACTCGTTTTGCCGGGATCAGCCCAGAATTAGCCCGGGAAATCGTCATCCAAGCTGGATTGAATACTGAAATCCTCCTCCAACAGTGCGGAGATATCGATCTTTCACGACTTTTCCAGGCTTATCGTAGGCTATCCAATCCCGAGGGTGTTCCTGAGATTAAACCTTGCCTATATTATAATTTTGCCCCCCAACCTCAACTCATAGCCTTTAGTTTTGTCCCCTTTCAACAATACCAAGAATTAAGAATGGAACACGTTCCATCATTAAATGACGCAATCCAGGGCTTTTATCAATCAAAATCCAGCAACAACTCACTTGAATCGAAACGAGGCTCTTTACGAAAGGTCGTCCAAGAACAACACACCCACAGCAACAAGAAACTTACAAAATATAACGAAGCCGAGTCAAGTGCGCAGAAAGGACTAGCCTATCAAAGATGGGGCGAACTCCTTACCGCAAACCTCTACCAAATTCCGCCCGGTTCGCCCGAGGCAATCGTAGAAGACTATTATGATCCCTCTGCTTCTTCCGTAGTCATTCCTCTCAATCCACATATCAGTGCCATTGACAACTCTCAACGCTATTACAAACTTTATAACAAAGCGAAGGCGACTTTGCTCAAAACAAAAGAGCTCAAAGAAGCCACGCTTGCTGAAATCAATTATCTTGAATCCTTACGATACAGCTTAGAACAGGCGACCACTCTCACTGAACTTGATGAAATCTATATCGAACTCGCGGGACAAGGGTATGTAGCTGGAAAGCATTTAAAAAAAGAAACCCTCAAACTAAAAAACAGCCCAAAATCTCATACCAAGTCCAAAGCAAAATCCCCCAAAGAAGTTCCTCAGCCCCGAGTCTATCGTTCCAGCCAAGGCAGAGTCATCTTAGTCGGGAAAAATAATGCTCAAAATGATTGGCTATCCTTGCGCAAAGGAAAACCAACCGATCTATGGCTCCATGTCAAAGTAATACCCGGTTCACACGTCCTGATTCCCCTCGAAGAAGGAGAAGAGTTCCCAGATGATGCCACCCTTGAAGAGGCAGCCGCCCTAGCAATCTATTACAGCCAAGCTCGCGGTTCTTCTCAAGTCGCTGTCGATTACACCCATGTCAAACATCTTAAGAAGCCTAACTCAGCCAAGCCCGGAATGGTAATTTACGATCAGAACTGGACTTTATACCTCACGCCTAAGCAGGAGATCTTGGAGCGGTTGCTAGGCGGTGAAGAGTTTTTGGATTAAAGCATTTAGAAAACTTAGCTAGCGCCCACACGAAGACACTGTCTTCGCACGTATTAGTCCTTCTTGCAGACACTGTCTTCGCACGAATTAGCCTTCTGGCGCAGGCGATCGCCTTAGTTGCACTGATGCTGAACCCTCACGATTTTAGCATAGCCTGTGGGCATACACGGCAATATGGAAGTGCTATTTATTATCAACATAAGTCTGGACACTCTTTTTAATATGTATTAGTAACCGAATTACCATGTATTACATAAATTAATTTAGAGGAAATTTATATATTTTGCCGAATATGTAGCAACGTGGTGTTAATAAAAATTATGAAAGCTGAATCTAGATTTACCTAGAGCGGGGGATTTTATTATGGGGTGAATCGCGTACCGTACGCGTAGGGCTTACACCTTGTTGCCCGAATCCGTCAACTAACCTCGCAAGCTAAGAAAGGTGATAAAATAATGCATTTGTCTCCAATCTTGTTACGGTTAAAAAATGCAATATTTATCCGAATCAAACATTTCAATTGGACTCAGAAAAAAAACTTTACCCATCAATTTTTCCGCAGCACTCTACAAAAAATTCCATGGAAATCACCGTCCGTCATCGGTGGATTAACAATTACAATTATCCTAACTGGCGGGCTCACCTATTATCTTACGACAACGACTTCTGCAGCTGCAGTAATGATTAACGGTCAACAGATTGGCTTAGTCCGCAATGTTGATACCGGTAATAACCTCGTTGAAACGATTCTAAAACAACAAGGCGAGCCATTTGGGCTTATTGCCAAAACGCATGACCAAATAGTCTATGAAAATGTTAGGGTTAACCCAGCAGTCTATCTTGAATCTAATTTGAGCGAAAAGAAGTTGGAAGACAAATTAAAGTATTATCTTGATGGTTATAAGTTAGAAGCAGACGGTTCTATTATTGCATTTTTACCCAGCAAGGAAGATTCCGATAAAGTTCTTAAAGAATATGAAGACTATTATGTTAAACCCAGTGATGAGAATAAGGTAACTTCGGTTAATTTTGCCGAAAAGGTTAGTGTCGAAAAGACAGAAGTCCGACCAGATCAATTGATCCAAATTGATCAAGCTTTTAAAGTATTGATTGATGGTAAAATAACGACAAAGGATTATACTGTCCAAGCCAATGATTCTTGGTGGCTTATTGCCCGCAAAAATGATATGTTAACGGACGAAGTATTAGCTGGTAATCCGGGAGCAAGCAAAGATACGAAGTTGCAGCCGGGCCAGATTATAAAACTTGTTGCTTCTACACCCTATCTTACTGTCGTTAGTCAGGGAACATATTCGGGTCCGGAAACAATTCCCTATGATATCGTATCAAAAACTGATTATAATTTGCGAACTGGCCAAACGAAAGTCATCGAACAAGGTAGTAATGGTTCAAAATTGGTAACATATTCATATGTGCAAAAGAATGGTATTGACGTTACTAAGCAGGTATTAGATGAAAAAATAATTAAAACTCCTGTTAATCAAGTAATTGCTAAAGGCCCCAGTAGTCAGCCTATTAATGTAGCTTCTGCTGTCACTCGCGGAAGCAGTGGTTCTTCAAACATAGTAGATCGCGCACTCAGCTTGCAGGGGACGCCCTATGTTTTTGGCGGAACATCTCGAAGTGGCTTTGACTGTTCAGGCTTTACCAAGTATGTTTTCGCGAGTTCTGGGATATCCCTTCCTCGTACATCTTATACACAATTCGCCTCGGGTACTGCAGTCAGCAAAAATGATCTTCGGTCAGGTGATTTATTATTTTTTACTACATATGCTAAGGGTGCATCTCATGTGGGCATTTATATGGGGGGAGGACGTTTTGTTCACGCCAGTAACCCCAGTAGTGGTGTTAAAATATCTAGCCTTAGTGATAGCTTTTACTCTTCCCGTTATCTCGGAGCACGCAGGTATTAAGAGCAACTTTTTAAGAGTAACAGCCAATGTTGTTGCTCTTTTTCATACTCCGTCTGATCTTAGAAATACCAAACAGTAAAAGTTATCACCCAAATCAAAATTCTCACGAACTATAAAGCCAGCATTTTTTAGTTGACCTATTACTTCGTCTTTTCCCATCCTATGGCCTATCGGCGGACCCATTGGGGTTTCTCGCTTATGAAATTCTATCACTACAATCTTTCCATTGTCATCTAATACTCTTTCCACTTCTTCAAGAAAGACTGTTGTATTGTTTATCTCATGAAGAACGGTTACCAGAAGGACCACATCAATTGAATGGTCTATTATGTCAAAATGGGTATCTTTTACTTTAATAAGTTCAATATTAGTAGCACCCTCTGTGTTTGCTTTTTCACCTATAATTGATAGCATTTCATCATTAATTTCAAGAGCATAAACCTTATTCTTTGTGATCTTTGCTGCTGGAATTGTAAAGATTCCACTTCCTGCTCCTATGTCACATAAAATATGATTATCCAGCAACCCTATTCTTTTCAAAGTTTCAATTGGCTTTAACTCTTCAAGTCTCATAGGATTTTCAAATTTAGTCCGTTTATGGTTCATCATATACCTCCTAGACATCTTCTCTATCTCATAGCCTATCCATCGTTTGTACAAAGATTCTATTTATCCAATCGTAAGACTCCCACTTCTTCAAGTGGGAGTGGGCCCCTGTACCCTGCTTCGGTGGGGGTAGAGTCCCCCACCGAAGTCTCGATGTTCAGCTTTAGCTGAACGAGTTCACTTTATCAATTTTCCTATGAGGGAAAGTGCGATACGCTTGCAGAAAGCCCAGAGGTTCGCGTTTTAGCCTTAGCAAGCGAATAGCGATGGAACGATGAGAGTCTTACGATTGGATAAACTGACTCTCTAACCCAAAATGCTGCAAAATCATAGGGCACAAATCAATAATTCTCAAATGTTCCAACCTACTTGGCATACCGGCAACGATCATCGGCACCGTCGAATCTTCTTCTTCAAGAGAGCCATGGCTCCCACCACCCGGGTGAATGGGTGCTCCAACGGCAAAATATTCATACCCCGACGCAGCTGATACGGCAATTCGACTTCCACTTCGTGCCTCAAGAGATGATGTCAGACGATTTAAAGCATCTGGAAACTTTCCAAATCTAATGATTTGTTCTCCCATCACTTGAGCATCAACCACGGATAAATCCCCTTCACAGGACCAAGTTTGACCGTAAACGTCTTGATATGGACCCGTACGAGAAAAGAAAAGTTGTTTTTCCGTTCCACCTTGAACAACACAAAATCTATTTTCTGAGACCTTCCAGGTTATCTGAGCATTGCGTCTATCTTTGGCCAGAATGCCCACCACCTCAGGCAAAACCTCGTCATTTCTCTGAAGAAGGTAAATAAAAGCCATCCGTTCATTCGGACAAATGGCAATATCATGCTCTCCACTTGCCTCTTCTGTAGCCTTTAACCGTTTAAATGACTTTAGGGCACAATCTAAATCAATCAAGTATTCTTTTCCTAAACCAACCGTCGACTGGGCGTGGTCTCCCGTAACAATAATTACATTTTCCTCTAATGCTTTTTCCCAAGAACCGAACTCATCAAGGACCGAAGCCACTTGTTGGTCTGCATGCTCAATCGAAAACCCTGAGCGCAAAGGTCCGTGTTGGTGTGAATATTTATCATTATCCGGAAAATAAATAACCATAAAATCTGGCTGTTGCCCCTCTCTGACAAGTTGAGCAGCAATTTTCCCTGAAAAAGTATCATTAAAACCAAAGCGGTGAAAAGGCCCTCTCGGATTGGTAGTTAGCCGTCCGGAGATAGGCGGATGGATAAGTTGACCTAAGGTTAAGTGCGTAGGACCTGAAACGTTTTCTTTATGGAGTCGAAAACCAGTCGCTAAAGCCAGCGAAAACGGAACGTTCACTAGGTGAGGTTGTGTCGCTCGATACATAAAAAAGTTAATATTCCCCGTACTATAACCGGCTGCTTCTAGAACTTCATACAAGGTTGGCGTTTCTGGATTAAGGTGTTCTTTATTAAGTTTTAGTAATAGGTTGCGAAGAACTTTCTCCAAACCAATCTTCAGGATACTTTGCCAAGTCGCTCCGTAGTCTACGATCTTCCGCATCTCCTCGTTATACCAGATAAACCCAGGTACTTCATGCCGATCAGGCCAAGTTCCTGTGATCATGGAACTCGTGGCAACAGGAGTCATTGTAGGAAAAGATGAGATAACACGATCAACATAGGTACCGTTTTTAGCCAGAAAACGAAAAGCAGAGGCATTTCCTCCCGAAAGAATCCTTCCCAAGACTGAAGGATGAAGGGAATCTACCACAAATAAGATTACCTTTTTCATGATCGACCCCCTTCACCAATTTCATATTAAAACTAAGTATATCAAACTTATCCCGCTCTTGCCACGAGCTTGGATTTCTCATGGGCCATACTTAATATTTTCCATATGTAGCTTTTGTAGATTTATAGTATATTTGACCTTATTGGGTCAATATAACAAAATAGTATCCAGTTAAAGGAGGAAAATATTAAGCTTACACTAATAGGTATGGTAGAATACTTAATACGAGCAAAGGCATTAGTAAAAATTATCTATCCGATAAACAGATAAGGAACAGTTGGAAATATTCACTTCCAGCCTGTTCCTTATCTTAACTTATGAGTAGCTAATCTATTTGCAGCTCCAGTAGTTCCCTGCTAGCTCTCCGGCTCGTGAACTTGATTGGGTGACCTTACGATCAGATTTTTCTGCTTCCTGGTTTGATAGCTGGGATTCCCTGAGCACAAAGCGGGCATTCCTGAGCTTCGAAAGCCTGGATGTTCAACTGAATAATTGAGCTCTGTGGCAATCCAAAATCCACCTTACCTCCTGTGCGATCGACAAGCACTCCTACACCTACAGCGGTTGCTCCAAACTCTTTTACCACTGCCAGAACTTCTCGAACAGACCCACCGGTTGTGATCACATCCTCCACCACTAACACACGTTCCCCTGGGGAAACCGTAAACCCTCTGCGCAAACGCATGATTCCATTTTCCCGTTCTGTGAACAAGGCCCTGACTCCTAAAGCTTTGGCGACTTCATGTGCCACCAAAATCCCCCCCGTCGCAGGTCCGATAACGGTTTGAACGCTCATGTCTCGAAATTGCGAGGCCAAGCCTTCAGCTAATATTGCTGCTCGATCCGGATATTGGAGTACTTGAGCACACTGCATATATTGGGCACTGTGCTTGCCTGAGGTTAAAAGGAAATGCCCATCCAACAGAGCTTCACTTTTTCTGAACATGTCCAAGTATTCAGTTGGTGTGAGCGGCATTTTATTGTCATTTGTCAATTCAGTCATTATTTTTGTATCTCTCCCTTTTCTGCTGTATCTAGTCTTTCACTGTACCTAGTGTTCCGACTCTACTTCGAGCTCTTTCTAGTATCAGTATTCCCAAAGCCGTTCCAAGGCTTGGCGAGGATCCTCTGAGCGAGTTATCGGCCTCCCGACTACGAGATACGAGCTTCCCGCATTCAAGGCCTCTGCAGGTGTAAGCACCCGCGCTTGGTCTTGGGCTTGACTCCAGGATGGGCGAATACCAGGAGTTACAATCAGAAAATCGGCTTTTGTGTTTATCCTAATATCCCCGGCCTCCCTAGCTGATGCAACTACTCCATCGAGTCCTGCCTTTTCTGCTAGTTTAGCCAGTTCTACCACATGCTCCCTGAGGTCCCGTTGAACTCCCATCTCTTGTCGAAATTGAGTTTCAGACATACTAGTCAGCACTGTAACCCCAATCACTTGCGGTACACTTTTTAGCTTACTTCCTTCTTCACGCACTGCGTTAGCTGCCCTGGCCATCATATCATACCCGCCACTGCAATGAACATTGATCATGTCAGCTCCACACTGAACGAATCCGCGAATTGCCCGTTCCACCGTTGTGGGTATATCATGAAGCTTTAAATCCAGGAATATGGGGAATCCCATGGCTTTCAGCTCATGAATCATCGACGGCCCCGTATAAGCGTACAGCTCCAGACCCACTTTAAGCCAACACCCACTACCTTGGAGGGCTTTGGCTAAGATTAAGGCATCCTCGCGACCTTGAACATCCAAGGCAACCATGACGCGCTGATTATTAAAAGTAAAATCCAATGATAGCCCTCCATTTCCATTATCTGAACTCATAGTCCAACCTTATTATACAAAACTCACGGTTAAGAATTATTTCTTCGTTTAAGCCCTATGGTAAATTTTATGCTAAGCTCTATGCGCCAGTCCCACTAAATCACGTACAGAAGCAAGTCCGCGTTGTTCACAGTAGTCTTGGATTCCCTGAAGAATCTCCAATGGGGCCTGAGGATTGACAAAGTTCCCTGTCCCAATACTCACAGCCTTCGCTCCTGCTAGCATAAATTCCACAGCATCCTGCCACGTCGTGATCCCACCCATTCCTATAATCGGTAAATCGACGGCTTGAAAGACTTGCCAAACCATACGAACTGCGACGGGTCTTATAGCCGGCCCGGAAAGTCCTCCAAACGTGTTAGCTAAGACAGGTCGTTGTTGATTTATATCAATATGCATCCCTAACAGTGTATTGATGAGAGATAGAGCATCTGCTCCACCAAGCTGGACCGCTCGCGCCATCCCCACAATATCTGTAACGTTGGGTGAGAGCTTGGCGATAATCGGGAGGTCAGTTTCGGCCTTCACCGCCGCAATTACTTCTTGAGCACTCTGAGGATCCGTACCAAAATGCATCCCACCATGTTTTACATTAGGGCAGGAAATGTTCACCTCAAGTGCGGCTAATCCAGAATCTTTTTGCAACGCTCGAGCCATTAGAACATAATCTTCGAGGGAAAAACCAGAAATATTGGCAATCGCCGCAGTCGGTAATTTCCGGACCTTGGGTAGATAGGATTTAAGAAATTCTACTAGCCCCGGATTTTCCAAGCCGACAGCATTTAGTAAACCTGCTGGTGTTTCTGCTAATCGAGGAACAGGATTTCCTAGGCGCGGCAAGGGCGTAATCCCTTTTAGGGTTATACCCCCTAAAGCCTCCACCGGACAATAGGAGGTATACTCCGCTCCAAACCCATAGGTGCCTGAACAAGTAAGGATTGGATTTCTTAACGTTATACCCGCAAACTGGGTTGATAAATCAACAGGGCTCATCCCAAACAACCTCCTCACCCCGAAAAACTGGCCCATCCTGACACACTTTTTTATGAATCAAAGCACCAGCTTCATCAATCAAGGTGCATACACAGCCCAAACAGGCTCCTACTGCACAACCCATGCGTTCTTCAAGGGAAACTTCCACAGAAACTTTAAATTTTTTACTCAGTTCTGTAACGGCCTGCATCATCTTCTTCGGGCCACAAGTAGCTACCCTAATCTGACCGCCCCTCGCAGAAAACTTCTCTAATTGCTCTTGTGCTTGCTCAGTCACAAGGCCCTTTTGACCAAGACTTCCATCAAGTGTACTGAGGTGGATTGGTATTCCCAGCCCTTGCCAGGAAGAAAGACCAGCACTCTTTAGAAAGGACTTGTTTTCTCCACCCCAAAACAAGCGCACTGTCAACCCTTGAGCTATTGCGCTTTGAGCTAAAGGATAGAGCGGGAATATTCCAATCCCTCCGGCAATTAACCATAATTCCCCTGCTTCCGGTAGAGAAAAGCCCTGTCCTAAGGGACCCATAATACTGAGATTCTCCCCACTCTTTGCTCTTGCTAATATTTCAGTTCCCCGACCTTGAACCCGATAGAGCAAAGTAATTTCGTCAAGCTCAGAAGAGATCCCAGCTATACTAATCGGTCGCCTTAACAAGGGATCAAACGACGAAATGGATGAGTCCTGAACTTTAATCGCTACGAATTGTCCGGCTTTCGCAGTACTGGCAATCGCTCCTTTCAGAACCAATCTCCTAAGCTTTTGCTCTTCATCTCCCAAGCGTTCATGAACAACCACTTGTCCTTCGGTAAGCATGTTGTTACCTCCTTCTAATTCGAGGCTCGAAGTTCGATATTCGAATAGCCCATAAAGCACTTTATTTGCTCTGTACTCGCGCCTCGAACTTCGTGCATCGCGCCTCGCATTACAGAGGCAAGAGCCCTGGAGAAATACTTTCTAGCACCTGGAGCAAGGCAGCGGCGGTATCTAAGCTTGTGAAGCACGGGATTCCATGCTCCACGGCCGCTCTTCGAATCGCGAAACCATCACTTTCCTGTACTCGGCCATGGGTCGTTGTATTAACGACATATTGGATTTTTTGTTTGCGGATGCCATCAATGATTTCGTTTGAGCCGTCATGCAACTTGGCGATCGTTTCTACCCTTAGCCCCTCATTCTTTAAATAACGGGTCGTGCCTTCTGTCGCTAAGATGCGAAACCCAATTTCTGCGAACCGTCGAGCGAGAGCCACCCCTTCCGCTTTATCACGATCTGCCAAGGTTAAAAACACTGAACCATAGGTCGTAAAGGACAACCCCGCTCCAAGTAGAGCTTTGTAGAGGGCTTTTTCGTAGGTCCTATCCATTCCCATAACTTCACCGGTCGATTTCATCTCTGGACCTAAGGACGGTTCAACCCGTTGAAGCTTGGAGAAGGAAAACACAGGTGCCTTAACGGCAACCCGATCACCGCTTGGCCAGAGACCATGAGGAATTCCTATTTCTTCCCATTTCCTGCCTAAAATCACTTGGGTTGCCCAGTCAACGATTGGAACTCCAGTGATTTTACTCAAAAAGGGAACTGTACGGCTTGATCGAGGGTTAACCTCTAGGACATAGAGCTCTTGATGGTAGATTACATATTGGATGTTCAATAAACCTTTGATTTTTAAGGATCGTGCTAAGGATTCAGTTAAAGTAATAATGCGTTCTTGCATACCCAAGTTCAAGGTTTGAGGTGGATACACCGCGATAGAATCTCCAGAATGAACGCCAGCCCGTTCTAAATGTTCCATAATTCCAGGGATAAAGACATTTTCTCCATCCGAGATGGCATCAACTTCCACCTCTGTCCCGAGCAGATATTGATCCATCCAGATCTCCTGATCCGAGGATGCCGATAGAGCACGTTTGATAACCGGTTCTAATTCCTGCTCTTCATACACAATGTCCATAGCCCGTCCACCTAAAACATAGGATGGACGAACCACCAACGGAAATCCTATCTCTTGGGCCACACGTTGCACTTGCTCCATATTCGTGGCTCCGCCTCCGCGTGGTCGCCTTGCCCCGAGTTTTTGCAGAACACGATCGAAGGTTCCCCGCTCTTCTGCTCGGTCAATATCTTCAACCGTTGTACCCAAAATCTTATATCCTCGCCTTGCCAGGCCACTTGCTAAACCAATGGCTGTCTGTCCACCGAATTGAACAACCACACCGTCAGGTTGTTCTTTATCCAAAATTGCTGAGACATCTTCCAAAGTCAAGGGTTCGAAATAGAGTCGATCGGCTGTGTCAAAGTCTGTCGATACCGTCTCTGGATTGTTATTGATAATGATACTTTCAAACCCTGCTTTTCTCAAAGCTAGTACGGCATGTACAGAGCAATAATCAAATTCTATACCCTGACCAATTCGGATCGAGCCTGATCCTAAGACGACCACTTTAGGCAGCTTATGAACTTCTCCTTCATCCTCAACATCGTAGCTAGAATAAAAGTAAGGGGTTGTAGCTTCAAACTCTCCCGCACAGGTATCCACCATTTTGAAAACAGGCCGTATGCCATGTTCCATTCTAAACTGATGTACTTTATCTTCAGTACTCTTCCAGAGGGAGGCAATTTCTTGATCTGCAAACCCCAGTCGTTTGACACGGAGTAAGGTCATCGTATCCCAGGGATTTTGTTCTAATAAAGTTGTTTCATCGACTAATCGTTTTAGAATATTTAGATAATATCGATTCCAATTTGTCTCTTGAACTAGCCAATCCACCGTCCAGCCCCGTCTTAAGCCTTCAGCAAAAACGAACAGTTGCCGATCATCGGGTTTTAGGCAGAGAGCTTTGAGTTCCGCCTCTGAAAGTCCCTCAAGCTCAAGTAAGCGGACCCCATACACTTTTATATCAAGGGAGCGGATGGCTTTGAGTAGAGCCGTTTCCAAGTTCCGACCAATACCCATCACTTCTCCGGTTGCCTTCATCTGGGTTCCTAGATGACGGTCGGCCTCTGTAAATTTGTCAAAAGGCCAGCGAGGAAATTTGACAACGACATAGTCAAGGGCTGGCTCAAAACAAGCAGAGGTTTTTCCTGTGACTGCATTTTTTAGTTCTGTCAGCGCATAACCCAAAGCTATTTTAGCTGCGACCTTAGCGATCGGATACCCTGTAGCCTTAGATGCAAGAGCACTGGAACGGCTTAAACGTGGATTGACCTCGATCACAACATATTCCATTCGCGAAGGATGCAGTGCAAACTGGACATTACATCCCCCTTCAATACCCAGGCCATTCACAATTCGCAGAGACGCACTGCGAAGGGTTTGAACCTCTCGATCCGTCAAGGTTTGACAGGGTGCTACGACTATACTGTCCCCAGTATGTATTCCAACTGGGTCCATATTTTCCATATGACAAATTGTAATACAGTTGCCTACTCCGTCACGTAAGACTTCAAACTCAACTTCCTTCCAACCGGCCACACTTCGCTCCACGAGAATCTGCCCGATAAGACTTGCCTGCAGCCCACTCTCGGCAATTTGCTCAAGTTCAGCTGCGTTTTGGACAATTCCGCCCCCGGTTCCTCCTAAGGTAAAGGCTGGCCGTACAATAAGAGGGTATCCCGTTTTATCCGCGAATATGAGCGCGTCATCCACATGGGAAACAATCATACTCTCTGGAATCGGTTCACCTAGCTCTTTCATCAAGGCTCGAAAGCTCTCTCGATCTTCCGCTTGATCAATGCTTCTAAGAGATGTTCCCATTAACGTGACCTCACAACGCTCCAAAACCCCTCTTTTAGCAAGCTGATAAGCTAAGTTCAAACCGGTTTGCCCTCCCATAGTGGGGATCAACCCATCCGGCCTCTCCCGCTCAATGATCCGTTCCACAGATTCCACAGTCAAAGGTTCTATATAGACTCGGTCCGCTGTTTCTCGATCCGTCATAATTGTAGCAGGATTGGAATTCACGAGAATGACCTCTACCCCTTCTTCACGCAGAGCCCGACAGGCCTGCGTGCCCGCATAGTCAAACTCAGCAGCCTGCCCAATCACGATGGGGCCTGATCCAATTACCAGAACCTTTTTCCACTCCTTCTTGGGCATTCTTATCCTCTCCCCTTTCGCTTTATACTTTTTAAAACAGTAGCCTTAAAACGGTCAAAAACTTCAGCATTTTCTTCTGGTCCTGGAGCACCTTCTGGATGAAATTGTACGGATAAGATTGGATAAATCTGGTGCTCCATTCCTTCTACAGTTCCATCATTGAGATTTAGCAAGGTCACTTCAAAACCTGAACCCTTTAAAGAAGCTTCCTGCACAGCGTATCCATGATTTTGGGATGTCATAGTTGCTTTTCCCGAACGGATATCGATAACCGGATGATTTCCACCGCGATGCCCGTAGGGAAGTTTATAGGTTTTCCCACCTGCGGCCAGGGCCAAGAGTTGATGTCCTAAACAGATACCAAGGATCGGCAGCTTATCAATCAGCCCTTCGACTGTTGCTATTCCTTCGGGCAACTCCTCAGGATCTCCTGGCCCATTGCTTAAAACCACTCCACTTGGACGATGCCTTAAAATTTCTTCGGCCGTAGACCTAGCCGGAAACACCATGATCCGAAACCCTCTCTCTTGTAGGTTACGAATAATATTTCGTTTGACTCCGAAATCCAATACAGCGATTAAGGGGCCTGAACCTGGAATTTCGTAAGCTTCCTTAACGGTTGAGCGATAGACCCAGTGCTCACCTTTACCCTCTGACTTAGTTTGTCCCTGAGAATTAGCCCAGTACTTCTGTCCTGCCTCTTGAGTTGGAACCAGAACACCCGGTAACGTCCCAAATTGCCGCAAATACCTAGTCAATGCTCGTGTATCGACTCCCTTTAATCCCTGAACCCCATGCTGTTGGCAATAGTCTTCCAAAGACCCTTCACCATGCAAACTTCCCTCTCCCTCGGAAAGCTCACGAACAATGAGTCCCTGCAGACGAGTTTTATCGGCTTCATTTTCTTCATGGTGCCACCCATAGTTTCCTATTAGAGGTTGCGTGAGGGCAAGTATCTGACCCGCATAGGATAAATCTGTGACCATTTCTTGATAACCACTCATAGACGTATTGAAGACGACTTCCTGCTCTTCTACCTGGGATGAACTTTTCGTCCATTCCCCAAACTCTTCCCCCTCAAAGGTTGTCCCATCCTTAAAAACGAGATAAGCCACCTTCGACACTTCCTCTCTCCACATAGTCTTTTTTATTTGCGCATTATTTTATCTAAACGTTCTTACCGGAAAAATGTATCTTATATAACGTTTCTGTCTCTCTGCACAAGCCGACCTTCCACCCAGACCATCACAGGGAACCCTTGCAAGGTTTTCCCCAAGAACGGAGTATTGCGTGCTTTCGAAACCAGCTTGGCAGGCTCAATTACCTCCAAGAAATCAGGGTCGAAGAGTACCATATCCGCTGAAGCTCCAGGCTTTAATGTCCCTCCGTTTAGACCAAACCGCTGTGCCGGAGTAACGCTCCAAGCCTCGATCACTCTTTCTAAGGATAGTCGTCCTGGTAAGACCAAATACTGCCATACTGCACTTAACGCCGTCTCAAGGCTTGCAATTCCAAAGGGAGCCTCTGCAAAAGGTCGGGCTTTTTCTGCCTGGGTATGTGGGGCGTGGTCAGTTGCGATCATATCTATTGTTCCGTCACGAAGTCCTTCAATTAGGGCCTCACGATCCCCTCGGGAACCCAGCGGAGGATTAACTTTGAGAACCGTATCCGTAATACCTATCTCTTCATCACAAAAGATTAAATGATGCGGATTAACTTCAGCAGTAACATCGACACCCCGTGCTTTGGCCCTTCGAATTAGCTCGACACTCTCCGTCGTTGAAATATGGGCTAGATGGATTTTTCCTCCAGTTTCCTCAGTTAGAATCAAATCTCTAGCAACGATCACGCTTTCTGCACTGGCTGGAATTCCTTTTAAGCCCATCCGCCCTGAAGTCACTCCACGGCGCATAAGCCCTTCTCCGGCTAAATCTTTATCCTCGCAATGACTGATAATTGGAAACCCGGTGAGTTTAGCATATTCTAAAGCAAGCCTCATCATTTCTGCATTTTGAACGTTTTTACCATCATCGGAAAAGGCCGCGGCTCCACCTTCTTTCATGTCCGCCATTTCGACCAGTTCGTTTCCCTGCATACCTTTAGTAACCGACCCAATCGGTAACACATGGGCATATCCAGCACGTTCTCCTTGCCTGCGTACGAATTCAACTAAAGCCCGACTATCAATCGGAGGTAGAGTGTTTGCCATGGCTAGAATCGTCGTGAACCCGCCTCGTACAGCAGCGCGCGATCCACTTAAAATATCTTCTTTATCTTCTTGCCCAGGCTCACGTAGGTGAGTGTGCACATCTATAAGCCCGGGAAAAACAAATTTACCTTTCCCGTTGATTGTTTCCAGTGATTCATCCTGCGCTTTAGCTAAAACTTCCTCCTCAGTCATGGAAGAAGAAACTTCTAAAACTTGCCCACCTTTGATAAGAACATCCCGGGGAGCAGATATTTTTTGGCTCGGATCTATTACCCAAACGTTTTTAAGCCACCACATTGCTAGACCCTCCAATCAATAAATAAATTAGCGCCATACGAATAGCTACACCGTTCGTGACTTGACGCTCGATTAAAGCATCTACGCCATTCGCTACGTCATCCGAAATTTCCACGCCTCGGTTCATCGGTCCGGGGTGTAATACAATGCTCTGTTTTCCGGTTTTATTTAGACGCTCGGTGGTCAATCCATAGAGATTGCTGTACTCGCGCAGGCTAGGAAATAGTCCGCTTTTCTGCCGTTCAAGTTGCAGGCGAAGCGCCATCACAATATCCGCTCCTGGTAAAGCGCTATCCAAATCATGGGTCAGTTTAACTCCCAGACCCTCCATTTCAGCAGGAACAAGAGTTGGAGGACCCACAAAGGTTACATTAACACCCATCTTTTGCAGACACCAAGCATTACTACGAGCAACCCTAGAATGCAATACATCCCCAACGATGACGACGTTCTTTCCCTCTAGTTCGCCAAGATGCTCCTGCATCGTGAAAATATCTAATAACGCTTGAGTTGGATGTGCATGCTGCCCGTCTCCTGCATTAATTACCGCAGGATCGAGAATATCTGCCAAAAATTTTGCAGACCCTGAACTTGGATGCCGAAGAATCACCACATCAGCGCGCATTGCCTGAATGGTCTTGGCAGTATCATACAAACTTTCTCCTTTACTTACACTGCTCTGGGCAACCGCAATACTTGTCGTATCCGCCCCTAATACCTTGGCAGCCATTTCGAAGGAGGTTCGAGTCCGTGTACTTGCTTCATAAAATAAATTAACTACCGATTTTCCTTTTAATGTAGGCAACTTCTTGATCGGGCGCATCAGAATCTCTTTCATCACTTTCGCCGTATGCAGTATATGTCGAATTTCTTCCACGCTCATATCCTCGATTGCCAGGATGTCCTTACGCTGCCATTTCATCAATAACCCCCCTAAATTTTTCCATTATTATTATCTCTAATGAATTCTTGATTATTCTTGAAAGTAAGGAGACATTGCACGTTCACATACCTTGCGTTAATAATAAAAATCCTCGCCCCAAAGAGGGAGAGGATTTAAAAATAGGCATAACCTATATATCCCGCTCGCCCCTTGGTTATCTCTCAGGATAACATTTAAAGGGTAACGTTCGTTTAATCTTTATTATCAACTCGTTCTAGTAAGAGTATGTCTTCGTCTCCATCCACTTCCTTTAGTCGTACAGCTACGATTTCTCGTCGCGAGGTGGGTAGGTTCTTCCCGACATAGTCCGCTCTTATAGGCAACTCTCGATGTCCACGATCCACAAGCACGGCTAGCTGGATTCGTTCAGGCCTTCCTATATCCATGGTTGCATCCAAAGCCGCACGCGCCGTTCGCCCAGTATAGAGTACATCATCTATTAGAATGACAGCTTTCCCTTCAATGCTTACTGGTATATCAGTTTCGTGAACGACTGGATGGATATCAATGGTACTTAAGTCATCTCGATAAAGTGTGATATCTAGGATTCCCAGAGGAACCTTGACCCCCTCGAACTCCTCAATATACTGCTGAATTCGTTCCGCTAGCGGCACCCCTCTACGACGAATCCCCACCAAGACAAGTTTATTAGTCCCTTTATTCTTTTCTACGATTTCATGCGCAATCCGCGTTACCGCCCTGCGAATCCCATCCGCGTCTAAGATTTTGCTTTTAATTGTTCCTTCCATAAGCCACTAACCCCTTTCTCCCTTAGACTTATCTTTGAGTAAGGAAAATAGATAGAAAGGTATTAAAAAAACTGTCTGAAAAGCAGACAGTCCCCCACAATTCCGTCTGCCTTCCCAAGCCTCTCGGGACTTCATTAAAGGCCATAACACTTGTCCTAAGTTTACTTTAGGATTGACCAAAAGTCAAATGGGCTCCAAGAGAATGAGACAAACTAAGTTGGTTATCATTATATAAAAAACAACCCAGAGAAGCCATCCTTTTGTCCGGGGGAGACCATTAATAAACAAAATGACTTATCAAACTCATTGGTAGCAATAATATATCTTTTTAGATTTTATATCCACAAACTTCCTCCCTCAATTTTCCCAGAAGTGTCGCAAACGTCTTGGGCACAGGAGCATCAAACTTCATCCATTTCCCATTGCGCGGATGTTCAAATCCCAAATGCACTGCATGAAGCATCTGTCCATGTAGTCCAAATTGATTTTTCTTTGGTCCATATACCGGATCTCCCAGAACCGAATGCTTAATAAAAGCCATGTGCACACGGATCTGATGGGTGCGCCCTGTCTCTAAGCGCACTTCCAAATATGTAGTCTCATTAAAACGTTCTAAAACGGTATAATGCGTGACAGCTAGTTTCGAATGATGCATTACCACAGCCATACGTTTACGATCGGATGGATCACGTCCAATCGGAGCGTCTACCGTACCAGAAGGTTCTGACATCACCCCTTGAACCAGCGCTAAGTATTTCCGCTCCATAGTGTGCGCCTTAAGTTGCGCTGCAAGTCCTTGGTGAGCGGAATCGTTCTTAGCCACCACCAAAATCCCCGATGTATCTTTATCAATACGATGCACAATCCCGGGACGCAACACACCGTTGATTCCAGAAAGATTATCACAGTGATATAACAAAGCATTAACCATAGTTCCCGTCCAGGCACCTGGAGCCGGGTGAACCACCATCCCCTGAGGCTTGTTTACAACCAATACATCCTTATCCTCGTAAAGGATCTCAAGGGGAATATTTTCGGGTTCAGCCGTCGACGCTCTTGGAATAGGGATCATCACTTCAATCTTATCGCCTTGGCGCACCTTATAATTTGCTTTTTTAGGTAACCCATTAACTTTAATGCATTCTTGTGCAATCAGTCCTTGAACGAAAGACCTGCTCTTTCCTAAAGCATCAGTCACCCCAACATCCAAGCGAATTCCTTCAGAAAGTTCAAAGGTTTCCTGTTCAATCGAAAGACCGGAGCCTGTAAACAGGTTTTCCTCGCTTAATGATACTTGTTCATCGAATTCGAAATCGAGATCGAGATCCTTCCCTGTTGATACATTTGTAGTTTGATATAAAACTTTTTCCAATTTCATAACCGCCAATACATTGATTTAGGTAACATCATTTTTTTTATTGAACACATCAGACTCGGATTTACCTTTAGACCTTTTTTCTTCTCGATAGATGGCAAGCATCAATAACCCCACCCCGATGACGATCATACTATCCGCAAAATTAAAAACATAAGGCCAAATCTGGAAATCGAGATAATCTATAACACGTCCGATGACGAGTCTATCATACAAATTTCCCAGTGCTCCTCCTCCGATCATCCCTAAAGCCATGCGTGTAATCCTTTCCTTACGCGGAATTCGAAACTGCCCATAAATCACACCACCTACCACTAAAACTGCGGTAACTACAAAAATCCAGGTTCGACCGGCCATCAGACCAAACGCCGCGCCTGGATTTAGGACATACGTCAGATGGAATACTTTAGGGATAACTTTCAGTGACTCCCCTGGAATATAGTTTGTTTGAACTAAAAACTTTACTAAACGATCAATACACCATACCCCGATCATTGCAAGCCAAACCAACAACCGACTAACCCCCCTCTTTTTTCACCATCTTAACACAGGGCTCGAAGCGGGGCAAACTATTCGTGAACGGATTCCCTGCAGCTTACGCCAATATGTAAATAGCGAAAAACACTCCCCCATATTCCCATACATCGTTCCATCTTCCCGTCGGCCCAAGAAGAGGGAGTTTTTTGGCGTTCCTCCTAAGTACGACCGTGCTTTTTACCATAGTGGATCGTATTTACTCGCCCTTCCGGTTCCCTTTGGGTTTCAAGGGTTTCAATATATTGAACTGCCCCAATCACTTCATCCGCATCTTCATATATGTCATTTGGATCCGAAACGTCTCGATTAGTCCCCAAATCCTGAAGAGAATCTGATGTTCCATAGCGAGCCACTGCCTGCCAAGCATCTTCGCCATCGAACTCTACCCGATCCGTACCATCATTGAAGGTTCTGGAAAAGGGACGATTCAAAATTTCACTTTCGACTGGTTCACGATGTAACGAGTGTTGCTCTTCCTTCTCCTCCTCGCGGCTGCATTTTGAGCATACTGTAGTATAAGGCAGGAGTTCAAGTCGTTCATATGGAATTTCTTGACCACAATGTTCACACTTAGCATAGTCTCCTTTTTTAAAACGTTCCAAAGCACCGTCAATTGCGTCAACTCTATGGAGTAGCCGATCATGTTCAGCCACATCACGAGACCGCTGATATACTTCTGTTCCGATATCTGCCGGATGATTGTCTGCAAGTGACAATTCGCCTAAGGACTCTCTCATATCTCCGTTAAAAAGTTCTGTCGCAGTTTCCATTGAATCCGCTTTCTCTTCACGCAGCGTTTTGATAAGTTTATCGTAACGCGTTTGATCTTTCAATTGTACTCGCCCCCTATCTTTTCTAAGGCTGATTAACATACTTACTAAGTTCTGCAATAAACCCGCCAATAACCGGTAAATTCAGGACGACTATTCGCTTTAACAAGAAGTAAGCAAATCCTGCGAGAAGTCCAGCCCCTAGCGCTGTTCCCAATCCCCGCAAAAGGCCGATCAAAAAATTGAACCAAAGCAGGCGCCCTGGACGATTTAGATACGCGATATATTCGGCCAATCTCATTTTTTCCAGAGTCTCTGCCAATAAAGTAACCTGATGTCTTAATCCAGCCAACTCCTGAACGCTCACGGGATCAACTACTTCTTTACTCTCTGGAAGTATTATGGTCGTTTTATTCTCTTCATCCGAAACGGCCACCTTATCACCTCACATTAAAACATCCATTTTAGTGTTCCCATGTGCTTGAAATTTACACTGATCTTCCAACAATAACAAGGTTGACAAACGGTTACTAATTATGTACTTACAATATCACTTTTCTAACACACCAAAAAGGGCTGTAATAACCTTTCGGTAACTTATTACAGCCCTTTTCAATACACGATTCAGAAAACTTGGCTAGCGCCCACACACACACGAAGACACTGTCTTCGCACGTATTAGTCCTTCTTGCAGACACTGTCTTCGCACGAATCTTGCAGGACGGCGAGAAGGGACCGCAGGCGGTCGCCGTAGTTGCACTTTAAACAATCACGATCTAAATCGAACAAACTTCTAGTTGTTGACCATTAACTAAACCAAATGCATTGCCTTCGTCCGTATCTACATGTAAATCTAAGGCGTAATTTGGATTCACCCTGACGAGAACCTGCTCCAAAACTCCGCCACGGGGACCAGGCACTATGACACGGACATAATCTCCATCTTTGAAAGAATACTTTGTTGCATCCTCTGGGGTCATATGGAGATGGCGAGACGCAATAATCACACCTTGATCCATGTGTACACGCCCCTTAGGACCTACGACTTCAATGCCTGGGGTTCCTTCAATCTTTCCAGATTCTCGAACTGGAGGCTTGACACCAATTTTAAACGTATCCGTTCCTGTAAGCTCCACTTGAGAAGCTTTCCTTGCAGGTCCTAAAACACGAACTCCCGGAATTGTACCCTTCGAGCCAATGAGAGTAACAGTCTCTTCACAGGCAAATTGGCCAGGCTGACTCAGGTCTTTCATCTTTGTCAAAGAATACCCTGCTCCAAAAAGTGCTTCAATATGTTCTTGAGACAAATGAATGTGACGGTTAGAAATACCAACGGGGACTTTGAAAGTTTCCATTGAGTTCATCTCCCTTCTTGTTTAGTATGCCACCGTGCGAAATACAAAAAACCTGGCTAATGCTAAGTTTTTAAGCATCGGCAGAAGTTATTAAAAAACTTGGCTAACGCCCACACACACGAAAACACTGTTTTCGCACGGATTACCCTTCTTGAAGACACTGTCTTCGTACGTATTAGTCCTTCTTGCAGGACGGCGAGAAGGGACCGCAGGCGATTGCCAAATATCTTCTGATATTATACTCTATTTCAAATCGTTACGACAATTTACTATTTCTTTAACTATTCGACAAGCACCCCATAAAAAGAAGACAAGGAACTAAGTACATCCTATTCCCCCGTCAACCAAACTATTTCTCCATCCTGAACCACTGGAACAATCGGTAAAATGTTTGGAGTCGAACAATAAAGCAAGTCTCGTTCAAATCCTAAAGAGATAAGTTTTTTTCCGTGAACTGATTCACTGATTTTATCCACGAGATGATCCTCCGAACTGCGATATAACATGCGCGCAGCTTCACCCAAATCGTTGAGCAAAACAGTTGGTCCCAATGCATCAATGAACATTCCTGCGCAAAGCGTGTCTGGAAGATCAAAGCGTTCTTCCGTACCTGCACAAAAAACCACTATTCCTTCAAGTCTATTATTATTTTCAAATTCTCTTAAGACAGCTAAAACAATGCTTTGCATGTTTAAAAAAGAAGCCATCCAGATCATAGGTGCTGCAATAGAATCACGTATAGCCCGAGTGCCGTTCGTTGTCGTCATAATAACTCTTCTACCACCCACTTTTTCCGGAACATAGTCAAAGGGGGAATTGCCTAAATCAAAACCTTCAATAATCACCGAATCGCGCTCTCCCCCTAATAATGATCCAGGAAGGGTTAAACGTCTTTCCAGGGCTTCTTCAGACGTAAAAACTGGAATAATGGCTTGGCAACCATTAGCCAGAGCGGTTACTATCGTACTTGTCGCCCTCAAAACATCAATCACAATGACTAATCTGTCTTCTAAATAAGGCATGCGTGAAGAACCTGCACTCGGTAATACTTCGATTTGCATGCGATCACCCCCATTCCTGAAATTAATAATGTTACTTTTTGCACAACCTTTTTTATATTCAACTTTTTTGTCGGAAATCCTGCAAGTTGTTCAAATTGTTAACATTTTTCTTGGTATACCGCTGGAAGAAGAAACCGAAAAGGCACAGGATACATACCGCATCCTGTGCCCGCCTGCCAGGGAATAAAACTTTCCTCCGCTACGCATCAGCTTACTGCGTCTGCCTCCGACAGGATTTTAACGATCTCGCCGGATGGAGATTTCATAGTGACGTGATACGTTCATTATACTCTTATGACTCTTTACGCCAACGCAAGTTAGGTTTCCGTACTGCGCCCACTTCATCTAATCGCGTCACTAACGTGGTATAGGGTGCATTCTTAACAAGATCTGGATCAGATTGAGCTTCTTTCGCAATCTTGATAAGGACCTGGGCGAATTCATCCAGCGTTTCGATGCTTTCTGTTTCAGTCGGTTCAATCATCATGGCCTCTTCGACAATGATCGGGAAATAGATAGTTGGGGGGTGATAGCCATAGTCCAATAAACGTTTAGCGATATCTAAGGTATGCACTCCAGTGGATTTAAGGTTTTTCGGAGTAATAATAAACTCATGTTTACATACGCGATCGAAGGGTAAGAAATAATGCTCTTTGAGGATACTCATCAGATAGTTTGCGTTTAACACGGCACTTTCCGAGGCTGCCCTCAACCCTTCCCCACCAAGGCTTCGAATGTAGGCATAGGCCTTGACAAGAACCGAGAAATTCGCATAAAACGAACGCACCCGACCAATGGAAAGTGGCATATCATCTTGCAGAGTAAAGGTTCCATCCTCCCTCCGAATTACTATAGGCTTGGGAAGAAACGGCATTAAAAAGTCTTTAACCCCAACTGGTCCAGACCCAGGCCCTCCACCACCGTGAGGTGTAGCGAACGTCTTGTGTAAATTAAGATGGACAACGTCAAAACCCATATCTCCAGGGCGGGCAATACCCATTACTGCATTAGTGTTCGCTCCGTCGTAGTACAAGAGACCGCCTGCATCATGTACTAATTTAGTAATCTCTAAAATATTCTCATCAAAGAGCCCCACTGTGTTAGGATTTGTCAGCATCAATGCGGCAACTTCGTCACTGAGGACCTTTTTTAAAGCCTCCAGGTCAACTCCGCCACGGTCATTGGAGGGTATTTGAATAATTTCATATCCAGCCATTGCTGCCGTTGCAGGATTCGTTCCATGGGCCGAATCCGGAACAATCACTTTTTTACGTTTAGTGTCTTGACGGTGATCATGATAGGCTTTGATGATCAGAATTCCAGTCATTTCACCGTGGGCACCAGCAGCCGGTTGGAGAGTAAAGCCATCCATCCCCGCTAATTCACAAAGGTCTTCTTGAAGTTCCGCCATAAGTTGCAATGCCCCTTGAGTCATCGACTGAGGCTGATAGGGGTGAAGGGCTGTGAAACCCGAGAGTCGTGCCAACATTTCATTAACCTTCGGGTTATACTTCATCGTACACGATCCGAGTGGATAAAACCCAGTGTCAACGCCATGATTAAAGGTGGAAAGATGAGTAAAGTGACGCACCACATCGACTTCCGAAACTTCCGGAAGTGACGGCTCCTGTTGGCGTAACAAATCGCTTGGAATCAGCGTTTCGATAGAAACTTCCGGAACATCACACTTAGGTAAACTGACTGCACCTCGCCCTTTGGCACTGAGATCAAAAATAAGCGATTCTAATACTTTCATTGAATTGCCCCCAATCTAGCCACGAGCCGGTCAATATCAGCTTTAGACTTCGTTTCAGTCACACAGAAGAGAAGATGATGATCAAACTCTGGGTAAAAACGAGCCAGATCAAGTCCGCCGATTATTTGATCTTCCAAGAGCACTAAGTTAACTTTAGCTGGTTCAATCTTTGACTCAATCACAAATTCATGAAAGAACGGACCTGAGAAAGCCATACTCATCCCCGGGATTTTGGCAATCTCCTGCGCTGCATAATGAGCATTCTGCAAATTTAGATAGGCTAATTCTTTAACCCCTGTTTTTCCCAGGGCACTCAAATGCATCGTAAAGGCCAGCGCACAAAGTGCTTCATTGGAGCATATGTTTGAAGTAGCTTTTTCTCGCCGAATATGCTGTTCGCGAGCCTGAAGGGTTAAGACATATCCTTTTTTTCCATTTTTGTCCGTGGTCGCTCCGACTATCCGACCTGGCATCCGGCGGACGTACTTATCCCGACAAGACAAAAATCCTAAGTAAGGCCCTCCAAAATTAAGGGGATTACCGAAGGGCTGTCCTTCGCCAACCACAATATCTGCCCCACATTCTCCTGGGGATTTTAGCAACCCCAAAGAAACGGGGTTGACCGACATGACCACCAGAGCCCCTTTGGCATGAGCTAACTGTACAATTTCTTCAGCTCTTTCAATGCTGCCAAAAAAATTCGGATTTTGAACGAGCACGCCTGCGATGTCCTCTTGAAGTACCGCTTCCAAGGCCGCTTGATCCATAACACCATCCTTGAAAGGAATTTCAATAAGTTCTACGCCACGAGGCGGCAGATAGGTTTTTAAGACATCACGGTATTCCGGGTGCACCGTTTGCAGCACTAACACCTTTTCCCGCCGGGTTGCGTCGCAGGTCATCAGGGCTGCTTCCGCTAAGGCCGAAGCACCATCGTACATAGAAGCATTGGTTACATCCATTCCAGTTAATTCACAGACTAAGGTCTGATATTCATAAATCGCCTGAAGGGTCCCTTGACTAATCTCTGGTTGATAAGGTGTATAGGCGGTGTAAAATTCTGAACGCAACAGCAATTGATCAATAAAACTGGGAATGTAATGTTCATAAGCCCCGGCTCCGAGATAAGAGCTGTACCCTTCTACTGTTTGATTGAGATTTGCCAGACCTTTGACATGTTTGACCAATTCCTGCTCCGACATTCCTCCATTAATAGCCAAAGGACGTTGCAAGCGGACTTCCTTTGGAATATCTGCAAACAGCTCCTCAACAGACTTAACCCCGATACGGGCTAAAAGCCGTTCATTTTGGCTGTCCGTATTCGGTATAAAGTTCATTCTAATGTTCCTCCTGTGCTAAAAACGCTTCATATTCAGCAGCCATCATCAAACTGTCGAGAGAGGATAAATCATCTGCTTCGACTTTAATCAGCCAGCCTTCCCCATAGGGTTCAGAGTTGAGTAAATCGGGTGAATCCATGACCTGAGTATTGACTTCCACAACTTTCCCGCTAACTGAGGCCGTAATATCGGAAACCGCTTTTACGGATTCTACTGTACCATAAGATTTTCCAGCCGTTACTATCGTTCCCACATCAGGAAGCTCTACAAAAACTACATCTCCAAGGCTTTCCTGGGCATGATCTGTAATCCCAAACGTCACAATATTTCCCTCAACCTTGGCATACTCATGCTCTTTGTTATACTTTAACTCTACTGGATTCATTAAAATGTTCCTCCTCATATTTTGTTATTTTAACCTAATTGAATAGGGACATTCGCTCGAACACTCATTCGAAACCGTTATCTATTCATCATAATTGACTCCGCAGTAGCATTACAAGAAACGCTTATGCGATACTCGATAATAGTCTTTTGGACTTTGAACCTCGTACCTCGTCCAAGTGGCTCGAATTTTTCTCGCGTTTGTAAAACAAGGAGGGGATGATCTTAGCTTTGACGGCTTTCCCACGAATCATAACCTCGATAATCCCACCCTGAATAGCTAAATCTACTCGAATTAAACCTAAAGCAATGTTTTTATTTAAAGTTGGAGAGAAAGAACCTGAAGTGACAAATCCAATTTCTTGTCCGTCTTTTTGTAATGAATGATGAGATCGGGCAATTCCACGATCTATAATTTCAAGCCCTACCAGCTTACGCAGTACACCTTGTTCCTTTTGAGCGTGGAGTACTTCCCTGCCAATAAATGCTGCTTTGTCAAACTTAACAAAAATTCCAAGCCCTGCTTCAAGCGGAGTAATATCCGCGCTTAACTCATTCCCGTACAAAGGAAGACGAGCTTCAAAACGTAACGTGTCACGAGCGCCTAGGCCAATCGGCTGTACTCCATCTGGGGTACCAATTTCTAATATTTTTCGCCATAATTGTCGTCCATACTCGGGAGAAACATAAATTTCAAATCCGTCTTCTCCTGTATAACCCGTCCGGGAGATAAGACAGTTAACGCCATTAATTTCTCCGTGAATAAAACTGTAATATTTAATTTGTGCAAGATTGACAGTAGTGATACGTTGTAAAATATTTTCTGCCAGAGGTCCTTGCAAAGCAAGTTGTGCATATTGATCAGAAACGTTATCCACATTTACGTTGTAGTTTTTACTTTGCTCAACCATCCAAGCATAATCCTTATCCAAGTTAGAAGCATTAACGACGAGAAGAAAGTGTTGTGGATGATAGCGATAAACCAGCAAATCGTCAACTATTCCACCACTTGGATAACACATGGGGGAATAGAGGATTTTCCCATCCTCAAGCTTACTTGCATCATTGGTAATCAGCATCTGGATAAAAGCTAGTGCCTCATCTCCTCGAACATTGATCTCGCCCATATGACATACATCAAAAAGTCCTGCCTTTGTTCGCACAGTATGATGTTCATCAATCACACCTGCATACTGAACAGGCATTTCCCAACCGCCAAAGTTAATTAGTTTAGCCTTTGCAGCCAAATGTTCTTCATAAAGTGGAGTACGTTTTACTTCAATCATCTTGAATCCCTCCTTTAATTCTTGCTAGAAAACCATAGTTTCAGAAAATATTCAGCTCCATCTATAACGATAAGTCATTCTTCTACCCTGAAAAAAGATCCTACAAAAATAGCCTGAACAATCCCAGACTTCAAAGGCAGACAGCTTCTTCCACTGGAGTGAACGAATTGCATGGAGAAGCGGTAAGGCCTACAAAGCTTGCGTGGGAAGCGAAGCCACGGGTTCACTTCAGGTATTACCGGAGGTTTGGCACGAAAGTGTCCGGTGGACATTTTCGCTCGAAGCGGCAATCTCCAAAGAATACTTATCCGCTGAAGATAGCTCCCACGCAAGCGAGTAGGCGAGCTTCGGAGTGCTGAGTAAACGAAAGTGGGAGAAGCAGCCCCGACCTGAGGGACCTATTTTCACCCTCTGATGGTGCTGCGGCAGCGGCATGGGGGTCTGATTAGTTATAAAAAAGGACAGAGAAAGTGCACAATGCGCACTTTCTCTGTCCTTTAACCTGAGAGATTCGCCGTTTCCGGCTTCCCCTTTGGTGTTCTCTTTACAAGAAACTCTCCAGAGTCCCGTCTTCTAGCAGTACTTTTGCCTGAGAGTTTCCCCCCTTGAAAGAGCCATTTCAAGGGATTTCTCCTTCGGCGTCTGAATTGATCAGATCTCTCCTACTAGCGTCATTCGGGTATTAACTATTATTTTGTTTATATCATATGCTTTTTTATTCAATTAGTCTACTGGAATTTTCTTTCTGAAATCACTGAACTGCATCGTGGGCAAATCGTAGGATGCTCATTATCCTTTCCAACTTCCTCATGAAACATCCAGCAACGCTCACATTTTTGCCCTTTGGCTGGCTGCACAAGAATCCCCAAGCCCTCATGTCCTTCCGCCGGTTGTACCCCTGCAGGCCTTTCTTTCCGGGGCTCGTGCACAGTTAAGCTGGAAACAATAAAAATCTCGGCAAGGTTAGGTACTTTTTTCAAGAATTCATACTGACCTTCTGTCGGATAAAGATCTACCTGAGCAGTTAACGGATGATTAATTAATTTTTCCTGACGTGCCCTTTCCAATACTTTGGAAACATCCGCTCGCAACTCCAAGATCTGATCCCAATGGTCGGCTATTTTCTCGTTCATCCATTCGGAGTTCACCTTTGGCATTTCTGCCATTTGGACATTTTCACTGTTCTTGTCTCCGGGAATATACGGCCAGATTTCGTCAGTCATGAACGACAGGACCGGAGCTAAGAGACGAACCAAAGCATCTAGGACTTCGTATAAAACCGTCTGTGCGGAGCGACGAAGAAGTGATGTTGTCCCTTCAACATAAAGTCTGTCCTTAACAATATCCAGATAAACGGCGCTTAGCTCGATGGTACAGAAATTATGAATCGTATGGTAAACCCAGTGGAATTCATAAGTCTCATACCCAAGAAGCACGCGTTCAACCACTTTAGAAAGTTTAAGCAAAGCCCAACGGTCAATTTCCTGAAGCTCTTGATAAGTCACTTTATCCTTAGTAGGATCGAAATCATTGAGATTACTCAGCAAGAAACGCAAGGTATTACGGATTTTACGATAGGCTTCAGACATTTGCTTCATAATGCGCTGAGAAGCGGCCACGTCATTCTTATAATCCACAGAACTAACCCAAAGCCGCAAAATGTCCGCACCCAAATCTTGAACAACCTTGAGAGGATCAACTCCATTACCCAACGATTTAGACATCTTGCGTCCTTGCTCATCGACAACGAAGCCATGGGTTAAAACGTTACGGTAAGGAGCCTGTCCGAAAGCGGCCACCGAAGTGGATAAAGAAGAATTGAACCAACCGCGGTGCTGATCTGAACCTTCTAAATAGAGATCTGCTGGCCAAGAAAGTTCATCCCGCTGCTTTAAGACGCCAGCATGGCTTGTCCCAGAATCAAACCAAACGTCCATGATATCCGTTTCCTTGCGGAATTTCGTACCACCACAGCCGCAAGCGGTCCCTTCTGGCAACAATTCGATGGCAGAATGGGCAAACCAGGCATCCGACCCTTCTTGACGGAAAAAGTCCTGGATTTTTGCGATGGTCTGGTCGTTCACCAACACTTTTCCACAATCCTCACAGTAGAAGATAGGAATAGGAACCCCCCAAGTCCTTTGCCTGGAAATACACCAGTCTCCTCTGTCTGCTATCATGTTAAAAATCCGATCTCTTCCCCAAGCGGGAATCCAACGAACCTTCTCAATCTCATCTAAGGCTGCTTGGCGAAATCCATCAATAGAGGCAAACCATTGCTCTGTCGCTCGGAAAATGATCGGGCTCTTGCAACGCCAACAATGAGGATAACTATGTTCGATCGTTTCCTCAAGTACAAGATCTCCAGTGTTCTTTAGGTCCTCCACGATCACAGGATTCGCTTTTCCCGTCTTAAGTCCAACATACGCTCCGCCTTCCGACGTGAATTTTCCTTGATGATCAACAGGACATAAGGCGGGCAACCCGTATTTCTTCCCAACCAAAAAGTCATCTTCCCCATGGGCTGGTGCCGTATGAACGCAGCCTGTACCAGCTTCTAAGGTGACATGTTCCCCGCAAACCACCATAGAGTCACGGTCCATAAGCGGATTTCTGCAAATTACGCCTTCAAGTTCCTTACCAGCGAGAGTCCTTTCAACCGGAAGTTCTAGCTTCCATAGGGAACGCAGGGATTCCAACATCCCCTCAGCTACCACCCAATGTTCGTCTTGGGCGGTAACAACGGCATACGTTAATTCTGGGTGTACACTGATCGCGAGGTTTGCTGGCAGGGTCCAAGGGGTTGTTGTCCAAATGACTATGAATGTATTGTCTTCGTTAAGGACATTTAAACTATCGCGTACCGCAAATTTTACATAAATCGCTGTGGCTGGCTTATCTGCATATTCAATTTCTGCCTCAGCAAGCGCCGTCTCACAGGAAGGGCACCAGTAGACAGGTTTTAACCCTTTATAAATATAACCTTTATTGGTCATATCACCAAAAACTCCGATTTGAGCTGCTTCATAATCCTTTTGCAAGGTCAGGTAAGGATGTTCCCAATCTCCGCGTACTCCAAGCCGCTTAAACTCTTCACGCTGAATCCCAACATATTTTTCCGCATAGTCTTTACATTTCTCCCGGAATTCCAGTGCAGATACCGCATGTCGATTTACTCCCAATTTCTTAATCACTTGTTGCTCAATAGGAAGCCCATGGGTATCCCATCCCGGAACATAAGGCGCATCAAAGCCCATCATGGTCTTGTATTTGACGATGATATCTTTCAGTACCTTATTAATAGCATGTCCAAGATGAATATCCCCGTTAGCATATGGTGGACCGTCATGAAGAATAAATTTAGGTTGTCCTGCACGTGCTTTCTGTACCTTTTCGTAAAGCTTTTCTTCTTCCCAAGATTTAAGGATTTCTGGCTCCCTTTTAGGGAGATTTCCTCGCATTGGAAAATCGGTTTCGGGTAAGTTCAATGTATTGCGATAGTCCATTAATGATTTCCTCCTTTGATCATACAAGTTGGGTGCAAGTTGGGGACGGTTCTCGACTTGCATATGCGCTGGCCATGACTCGAACAGGACGTTAGAGATTAGAGCCCGCCAAGACTCAACCAAGGATGGTTGAGGTTAGTACAACCGCCATGACGATAAGCGGACGAGCTTATCGCCACACTACAACTCATTACGCATACTCCTGCAGTGTGGATTAGCTAGGCGCCGTGATGACCGAGTGTCGCTGTAGCCAAGCATGGCGAGAAGGGACCTTCCAGAAATATATAACGATAAGTTATACTTTCTACTCTGAAAAATCAATAGACCCGAAAGGTAGCTTCTCGCACAGGAGTGAACGAATTGTGCGGAGGGGCGGTACGGCGCACAAAGCATTCGTGGGAAGCGTAGCCACGGGTTCACATCAGGTACTACCCTGAGGTTTGGCGAAGCTCCCGCGAATGCGCATGCGCGAGTCCCGGAGCGCTGAGTGAACGGACGTGCGAGAAGCTACCCGACCCGAACGACCCCTTTTCATCCTCTGATGGTGCGCGCATATCGGGCATGCAGATCTGCCCTGAAAAATCTAGAGACCCGAAAGGAGCTTCTCGCACAGGAGTGAACGAATCGTGCAGAGGGGCAGTACCGGCACACAAAGCTTTCGTGGGAAGCTACCCGACCCGAAGGACCCTTTTATCCTCTAGTAGTGCCGTGGAGCGGCATGTAGGTCTGACAAGTATAAATTAAAAATCCCACCCCTAAAAAGGGGCGAGATTTACTCGCGGTACCACCCTTGTCGCCATATATAGCCACTCGGAAGTCTGTTAACGGGGACAAACCGAACGAAGCTTACTTAGATTTCAGCCTTTCACTCCAAGGGGATTTTCTTTGTCACCCTCACGGGCTCACACCATTTCCCGCTCGCTGTTGAGATCCCTGACAAAGACTGTCCTTTTCAACGTGTCTATCCAATATAATTCTGTTAATAGCTAAAAGCTACGGAATATAATACTAATAATTAATCCTTTAAAACAACTTTGCGCAGGATGGTGACAAGTTTTGCTTGTCCTTCCGAATCAATCGGTTCCACCATCCACAGACACAGAAAGGAAATCTTTCGACTTCTCCACTCCTGAACAAAGGGATCCATCTGTTCTTTAGATACGTATAAATGCTTGGAATCTTGAGAGGGCGTCAAACTGACAACAACGCCACGTTGCTCCATTTCATCCATGGCCTGAAACGCTCGATCAAGCAAATCATCACTCCCGGTCATCAAGACATCCCCAGAGCGAAAGTGATGGTCCGCTTCAGTAAACCCAACAATAAAAATCTTTATATCCTTTTCATCCAAATGTAAATTATCGATGGAAGGTAAGAGCTGAACCTCTTGACCCCCTACTTTGCCAACGTAAATCTCATTCTCATCCAGATGTAATCCAAATCCTTGAATGAGAAAGTCCGGAGATATCTCACTAATTAATCTATACATTGATACAAATCCTTCTCCTTCAAAGTCATCTGTAGATCATTTTACCACGAAACTAGACAAACTCGCAACATCTTTACACTAATCCCCTTTAAGCGATACCTTCATTTCTCTCCTGTAAAGTTTCCAAATCTAGGTGAGCTAGCAGAAAGGACTTAAGTTGAGTGCGCAATAAATCACGTTTTCTAGAAAGGCCTTGGATCTCTTCCTGGATTTCTTCCCACTTTTTCTGTGCTTCAGACACTTTACTCAACTTTTCATGTTCTGCTTCTCGAAGTAGCAGTGCTGCCTCTTGACGTGCCGCCTCCTTGACCTCTTCAGCAGTTTGTTGAGCCAACACTAGCGTCTGTTGTAAAGTATTCTCAATTTGGCGATAATGACTAATTTCTGCTTCCAACCCTTTTGTCTTTTCTCGCAATTCAAAATTCTCAGTATACGCTAATACAAATTCCTGACTAACATTTTCGAGAAATTTCTCCACTTCCTCGCACTGATAGCCCCGAATCCCTTTACGAAATGTTTTATTTCGTATATCAAGAGGAGTCATCTCCATTTTATTCCCTCCTAACGCCTTTGTGACCGAAAAAGTACGATTTGCCAAGCTATTCGTTCCTTACGGGTCTGGGAACTCTCCAAAAGCTTAATGCGCCCATACCCTCGGCAAGAGATCATATCATCAGGCTGCACTTCTGCTTCTGCTTTGCACACAACAAGGCCCTCTCTTCTCACCTTACCTTGGGTAATCCACCCCTGCGCCATACTCCTCGAAACCCCAAAAGCATTAGCGATTACCGCATCTAAGCGTGATGAATTGACGGTTATGCGACGCTCTTCACCCAGATTAGGAAGCAGGTCTGGTTTTTCCTTAAAGAGCGAAACTTCAATTTTTTCACGCCCAGCCTGTGTCCAATTATTCAACAAAAAGGGGACGATTTCCAGTGTCGTCGAAATATAAAAGCCACTTTGCCCCGCTTGGATATCTCCCAAAACATCCCGTCTGAAGCCTAATCCCATGAGGGCTCCCAGTATTTGTCGATGCTCGAGTTTAGCACGAAAATCAGTTGGACGCACCCACAATAGAGCAATGTCCAAATCTTTGGAATCTAAGATTTCTCCCCTTGAACCTATAAGGATTCGAACTCGTTCTGCTTCTGGGAACCCGCCCTCCGCTACGTACGCGAGATGTTCTTTGTGAATAACTGACTCGGCCCACTCCCGCATAGCAAAGCTCAAAAATGGAGTAACTTGTTTAGACTCTTCATTAAGCACTACATTTACTTGATCTAGCAGATGCGCTGCTTCCAAACGCGCTTCTTTTTCATCCCAAAATTTAAGTACACTTCGATCGACTAATTGTTTCATTCTAGAAAATTCGTCCTAAAAGCCATTGGACAATATTTAGCGCAAAAATTGCAAAGATTGGAGAAAAATCCACCGCCATAGCTGCATTACCAAATTGAAAACGTCGAAACGGCTTTAGGAGTGGGTCAGTTATATCATAGATAACACCGACTAATTTATTATTAGTAGGTAAAAATTTTGGTCCAAGGAAGGATAAAATAATTCTAACAAAAATCGCGTATATGAGAATTGTAATCACTTTGCTAATAATTTGAACAATGAATATGATATGAATCAACTCCTTTATTTTGTATTAGGCCAAAACAATCCCTTGTCTTTTAGTTCGTCTCGCATCTCCCCAGAAATGTCGACGTTATTCGGAACAAACAAGAAGATACCGTTTCCTACTTTTTGCATGTTACCATTTAAAGCATAGGTTGTCCCACTAATAAAATCAACGATACGTTTTGCTAACACCTTTTCGGTGTTTTCGAGGTTAACAATAACTGGCCGACGGGTTTTTAACTGATCCGCAATGTTTTGAGCTTCTTCAAAGGAATTCGGTTCCATGACAACCACTCTCATTTGCTTTTGAGTGTGTATACTGACGACTTGGGCGTTTTTACGGCTAGTCCGTACCTCTTCTTGGGTATTTTTCTCACGTTCATTCTCTTCAAAGGCATCCTCTTCCGGTTCCTCGTCTGCAAATCCCATAATTCCAATTACCTTATCAATTAATTTAGCCATTTAATGATCCTCCCTTTCCAGGTTCATCTACTATCCACGTTCGCCGAAAATCTGGCGACCTACTCGAACAAGAGTTGCCCCTTCTTCAATAGCAAGTTCGAAATCTTGACTCATCCCCATCGAAAGCTCACATAAATCGACTCCAGGCCATTTCCGAGATTTCAAAGTATCCCGCAACCCCCGAAGTTGCCGGAAAAATCCTTGCGTTTCCGTCAAGCTTGCCCCCAAAGCCCCAATGGTCATCAACCCTTTAACATGTACAAAGGGACACTCCCCAACAGAATTCAAAAAGTCTGGAATTTCCTCTGGCATAAGTCCTGCCTTTGCGGGATCTCGAGCGATATTCACTTGGACTAATGTCGTCCATATAATTCCACGCCGTTCCCCTTGGCCATTTAGCGTTTCCAACAACGAAAACCTATCAAGCGAATGTATCATATCAACTTTCTGATCTATATACTTAACTTTGTTTGTTTGAAGTCTGCCCACCAGATGCCATTGGCAATCGTTTGGAAGATAAGTCACTTTCTCCAACCATTCTTGAACACGATTTTCGGCAAAGGCTCGTTGTCCCGCCTGATAAGCCTCCTCTAAACCTGAAATTGGTTGGGTCTTAGACACAGCCAATAATCGGATTGTACTTGGGTCTCTTTTACTTCGTGCTACGGCTTTGTTTATCCGCTGACGAACCTCAACTAAGCGCTGTTGAATACCCGCATTTGCCAACATCAAAATATCCCCTTCGCGATAAATTCTACACCGTTTCGTATGTTTCCTGCTTTTAAAGCCCCAGCCTAGATATTTTTTACGTTAGCTACTAACCCTTCTAGGCCATCACGGGGTGTTATTACTACTGGGATACCACTTGGCAGATTCGCGATACAGGCTCTATCGTCATCTTGATCAAGGATTTTCACCTTTCTAAACTGCACAACTCCCTCACTACAGAGAAAGACTCCCAGTTCCTCCCCACGCGTCCATAATGCACACTTCGGAATAAGAACCCCACTGGTCGGCGAACGATAGATCCAGGTCACTTCTTGGCGTCTTTGAGTCGCTGTACCGTCGACATAATGGGGAAACTGAACGATTACTCCCTTAGGTTGATCTGATTTGCGTAATATTTTGGCACTTACCGTTTGCTTTCCAGCAGTTAAACGCATCGTTTTTCCGACAGTGAGCTCATCAATATTTGGAATCTCAAGGAAAGCCATAGTCGGAATGAGGTTATTTACTACTTTTCCCAAAACTTCCCCCGTTTGAACCGTCGCTCCACCAGCTTTTACGTTTGACGTCTGAGTTAGTAATTTATTGAGGTCCATCGCAACTAAGTTTTCGCTTGTTAAGATAGATTCTAGGCCATCGCTTTGGCGAAAAAACAACCCACCCATAGCCACCGTAATCGTTTGACTCTGGTAATTCTCTTTCGTTCCCGGAGCTGCCCCTTCAGGTTGAACGGTAGCCACTGGGTCTCCACGTCTAACACGCTGGCCATCTTCCCCAATATATTGTACCTTTCCAGAAAGTGATGTAAGTACTAATAATTCTTGATTAGCAAATGTTGCAGCCACTGGACGTTCATGGTTAATGGTTCCGGTTTGGGCCACTTCAAACTTTATTGTTCCTGCAATGAAAGTTGAGCGATTGCACCATACGACCCCTCCGGCTAAAACGATAAACAGTATACCCCAAAACCAGTAATTAGGTTTTCTTCTTTTCCCCTCCATTTTGACCTCCCTGGCTAATTCGATAATCGATATTCGATGTACGAACTACGATATGGCTCTTGGCAAATCGCACGTAAAGACGGTACCAACTCCTAGCTTAGAATCTACGCTAATACTTCCACCTATACCTTCCACCATATGTTTTACAATACTAAGTCCAAGCCCCGTCCCTCCTTGTTCTCGAGAACGGGCCTTGTCCACTCGATAGAAACGCTCAAAGATTCTTGGCAAAATATCTTCCGGTATACCACTGCCCGTATCTCCGAATTCCAAGCGAAGATATTTGGGCCCTACATGCGCATGCAACCAGACACGACCCTCTGCTGTATATTTAACTGCATTTTCTAAGAGATTCAGAAGAAGTTGACTCAACAAATCCTCTCCTATGATGAGCGGCGGTAAGTTTTCCGGAAGATCAACTTCCAACTGAATTCCTTTGGCCTGAGCAACACTCTGAATGACTGGTTTAATTTTATCATACGCATTCTGTACGCGACTCACTTTACAGGAACTCACTTCTGACCGATTTCCTTGTCCTTCAAAATGAGCTAAAGTTAACAGATCTTCGATGAGTCGCTGTAAACGCAAAGTCTCCGCTTGGATTATTCCCAAGAATCGATTCCGTAAGGAGGGATCATCTGCTGCGCCATCGAGAAGTGTCTCAACAAACCCTTTAATAGAAGTCAGTGGGGTTCTCAATTCATGGGAAACATTAGCCACAAATTCCGTTCGCATTTTTTCAAGTCTCCGAAGCTCTGTTACGTCATGAAAAACAATGACAGCACCTCGTGACTGGCCCTGCCCACTTAAAATGGGATTAATCTTACTTTGCACCGTTCTTTGGGCAATCTGAAGTTCTCTCATAGCTGAAGGTTGCCCTGAAAGCACCTTGCGGGTTAGTTGCTCCAGTTCCGAGTCATACGTCAACTCTAACAGATATTCCAGGTCTCGAACCGTTTTTTGTCGTTCAAAAATCCTCTCCGCCGCAGCATTCACTAAAACAACCCGCCCCACATGATCCACAGCCACGACACCTTCTTGCATTCCCGCTAAAATCGCTTCCATCTTGTGAGCTTCCTGGGTTCCATTCTGAACAATCATTTCTACGTGGCGTGAAAGACTATTAAGCTCCGCTGTAAATTGTCCAAGTTCATCCGTGGAATCCGATAAATGAATACGTTCAAAATCCCCCCGTGCAATCCGCTGCGTAGCAAAATGAAGCTTTTCCATCCGCCGTGTTAGTTGGCTAGTATAGAAGTAAACAACTCCAGCGGGAAGAAGCAGCGCAAGAATAATAACTCCTACATCACTCCGTTGTTCGCCAGAAACTAGCCTCACACTTTCCCCTACCCAAAAAAGGAGTAGAGATAGCCCTGTCATACTTAAAAAAAGTCCGGTTAATCTCCATTTTATACTCATCGTCAATTTATCCTTTTAGGCGGTAGCCGATTCCGCGTAATGTTTCAATGTACTCAGGATTTGAAGGATCCCTTTCAATTTTTAGACGCAAATGACGCACATGGACGTCAACCGTGCGAGTATCCCCATCATATTCATATCCCCAAATTCGTTCCAGCAAATCATCCCGAGAATAAACTCTACCTGGATGTGCTACCAAAACACGTAGAAGTTCAAACTCTTTGGGCGTTAACTCAGTCTCCTCTCCCCGCACAAAGACACGAAATCCTTTTACGTCAATTCGCAACTCTCCCCAAATAACATGAGAATCTGCCTCCTCTGGCAAATTCATACGGCGCAAACGCGCTTTAATTCGGGCTAACAATTCACGAGGACTAAACGGTTTGGTCATGTAATCATCTGCTCCAAGCTCAAGTCCTAAAACCTTATCAATGACCTCACCCTTTGCGGTTAACATGATGATGGGAATTTGCTGGTATTTTGGAATTAACCGAATTCGTCGGCAAATCTCTAAGCCATCCATTCCCGGTAACATAAGATCCAGCACAACGAGATCAGGTTGATCCTTCTCAACACTGTTCAAGGCTTCCTGACCATCCTTCGCTTCACAAACAAGGTACCCTTCCTTCTCTAAATTAAATCTGAGGAGTTCAAGAATCGGTTCTTCATCATCAACTACTAAGATTGTTGACACCTAACCCACCTCCTACTCGATGTTCATTCCGTGCCTCTCGTACCTCGTGCTTCGCATTCTGATCCAGCCTGTCATCCGTCCAGTACGGACCCCATCTCTTCGGTGAGAAAAAAACCATTCAGGATTCTCTGCCGTACAAGTCGAAGCTACTTCAATATTTTGCGGACGAACTCCTTTTTCCAAGAACAAAGTTTTGTTAGCTTCCCATAAATCCAGCCGATATTGCCCACCTTCTTGAGAATGAAGAAAGGGCGTCTCGCAGTAATTTAAGCGAAACTGAGCTGCAACTTTTTCATCCACTGTATAACAACAAGGGCAAATACTTGGTCCGATCGCAACCCAAGCGTTCTCTGTACGCCCTCCAGCTTCTTCAAAACAATTCAAAGCCTTTTGCCCAATTCTATTGGCAGTACCTTTCCAGCCCGCATGTGCAATTCCTACCGCCTCGAGATCCGGGTAGTAGAAATAGAGAGGAACACAGTCTGCAAAAAAAGCCATTAGTCCGATAGTACTTTGCGTCAATAATCCGTCGACAGCTGGGATTGCCGTCTCTAATTCGTTCGCTCCTCGTCCCCCATCTTTTTCCTTGACCCATATCATATTTGTACCATGAACCTGTTCACCCACTGCAACCCTAGTCCACGGAACGCCCCATTGATCAAACCAACGCTTCCGGTTTACCAAAACTACATTAGAGTCATCTCCAACATGAAGTCCTAAATTCAGCGTATCATAGGGAACCAAGCCCGCTCCCCCGACACGAGTCGAAAATCCCAAGTCAATCCCTACATCTTGCCATTTTGGAACAGTTAGGTAGGTTAAACTTCCACTAGTGTCCCACTTCCAGCTCATCCCTCTAACTCCTTTGGTTTACATTAAATATATCATTTAATAACCCTGAGGACAAACCACCAAAGGTCCTACTTGCGTAGTACTTTCATCAACTTAATTGTAAAATACTACTGTTCGAGCTCATAGTGGATATATAATACTTGGCTAGCGCCCACACACGAAGACACTGTCTTCGCACGAATTAGTCCGTCTTGCAGACACTATCTTCGCACGTATTAGTCATTCTGTCAGCCTTTAGGTGTAGGCGGTCGCCGCAGTTGCATTATGCGCTAAAATCCATCTTGAAATCAAAAGGCCCCTAAGGCAGCTTCTCCCACAGGAGTGAACGAATCTCACGTAAAGGCAATACAAGCCCACAAAGCTGACCTGGGAAGCGTAGCCAGTGTTTCACATCAGGTATTACCTTAAAAGGTTTGGCGAAGCTCCCGCGAAAGCGTGTAGGCGAGCCTCGGAGTGTTGATTCATTTCATTTATCAGTGTTGCCGAGCAGCGGCATGGGGGTCTGACTAGTAAGAAAAAAGCATAGCCCTTGCCCTAGGAAGAGCAGAAGGTTTATGCTTTATCAATGTCGAAGATTATCGCCGGTCATCATTTTCTGTATTAAATTCAGGCAAATCGTTGACGTCCACTAAGATAACATCAACACCTATTTTTTTGACATGATCCCAAGGGACAAAAAAGTCTTCCGTCTTTCCACTGCCAAAAAGTCCCCAACTTCGTGATGGCCCAGGTACAATGATCCCTTTGACTACGCCACGTTCCAGATCTAAATCCAGGTCTTTAATTGGGCCTAGCCTTCGTCCATCCTTAACATTCACAATATCTAATAATCTTAAATCCGAGACCCGCATTGTTAGCCCCCCTTAATCGAGGTCCGAGGCACGAGGTCCGAGGTCCGAATATGTAACTCTCGTGCATCGTGCTTCATATTTCATCTTATGTGGGAGGGTCTCAAAATAGGCTACACTTCACACATATTTCGATACTCGAAGGTCGAATTAGGTGCATCTGTATTGCACCTAGTCCTTCACAGGCATACACTAAGCGATGCTTAACGTCCGTCTGAATATTATGCTCATCTCGCCAGGCCTCTGTTTATCGTAAATACCGTACTATGCGTGATACGTGCCTCGTGGTTCGGACTTCGGACTTCGGACTTCGGACTTCGGACTTCGAATTTTACACGTACTTGCGCATGTGTTGCATTGCTGCTTTCTCAAGGCGGGAAACTTGAGCCTGAGAAATTCCGATCTCATCAGCAACTTCCATCTGAGTTTTGCCCTGAAAAAAACGTAGAGACAATATGAGTTTTTCTCGTTCATTTAAGCGACGCAATGCTTCCCGCACAGCAAGCCCTTCAACCCAGCCAGTATCTGACTGCTTATCATCTCCTATTTGATCCATTACAAAGATAGGATCCCCACCGTCATGATAAATAGGCTCAAATAAAGAAATCGGTTCCTGAATAGCATCTAAGGCAAAAACAACGTCTTCTCTAGGCAGAGATAGTTTGTGAGCTATTTCAGCAACAGTTGGTTCGCATGATCGTTCACTAACCAACTGATCCCGTACCTGAAGCGCCTTATAGGCGATATCTCGCAGGGACCTGCTCACTCTTATCGGATTATTATCTCTTAAATAACGACGAATTTCCCCAATAATCATAGGGACAGCATAAGTAGAGAACTTGACATTCTGTCCAAGATCAAAATTGTCAATTGCTTTCATCAACCCGATACAGCCGACCTGAAAAAGGTCATCCACATATTCTCCACGATTCGTAAACCGTTGAATCACACTAAGAACAAGGCGGAGATTCCCATGGATTAGTTTGTCTCGGGCGCTGCGATTTCCAGCTTGATAAATCACAAATAACTCTTTCATTTTCACACTGGATAACACAGGCAACTTTGAGGTGTTTACTCCACAAATCTCAACTTTATTCAATGCCAAACTACGAGCACCTCCCCAGCAAATTCTGTTGGGAAGTATGCCCTAACACAGTTTAGGTTATTCCAATCGACAAAATTCTTTGCGCAATCTGCGAATAATTCGTTTTTCAAGCCGCGAAATGTAGGACTGCGAGATCCCCAAACGATCGGCCACTTCTTTTTGAGTCTTTTCTACCCCGTCATCCAAACCAAACCTTAATTCCATGATCACCTTTTCTCTATTTGTTAGCCTTCCCATTGCCAAATGCAGTAGCTGGCGATCCACCTGTTCCTCAATAGGCTTAGAGATAATGTCATTTTCTGTACCCAAAACATCCGATAAGAGCAATTCATTTCCATCCCAGTCAATGTTTAAAGGTTCATCAAATGAAACTTCTGATCGAGTTTTATTGTTTCGTCTAAGATACATCAAAATTTCGTTTTCAATACACCGTGAAGCATAAGTTGCCAGCTTAATTTTCTTCTGAGGATCAAATGTATTAACCGCTTTAATTAGTCCAATCGTACCTATGGAAACGAGATCTTCAATCCCGATCCCCGTATTCTCGAATTTTCGAGCTATATAGACCACAAGGCGTAGGTTACGTTCAATTAAAATATCTCGAATTGAGCCGTCTCCCATTTCCAATCGCTCTAAAAGGACCCCTTCTTCATCCGAGTTAAGTGGTGGTGGTAGGGCCTCACTGCTTCCAACATAATAAACTCCACTAACTCCAAAGACTTTTTGAAGAAGCATGACCCACAGGCGTCTAACCTTACCTTGAACATTACTCCACCACTTCATATTTATCCATCTCCACCTTTCTGCAAATGTTCTGGGTGTAGTAACGCTTGGTATTCACCCTCTGAACTTAACACTTGTTTGACAAGTGCCACCGTAGCATGGATTTGTCGAGATCCCTCACTGCCAAAACACATTACACGCTCAGGTCTTATCCCAAGTAGCCAGCTCTGAGTATCAATTCCTTGAAAAGGGATGAAAACAAGGCGTTTTACTAAATTGGGATTGACCTTCCATAATAACGGCCAAGGGTCTGGATAATCTTTCCAAGGGATATTTAGGAACGCCCGTATATTATCAGGCATTGCACTTGCGGCAACCTCCTCTTCTAGAAGAATAACTGGGAACCCGGTCATTGGATCTCGTAAATGATTTCCAGTATCCAGTAACGCTTTAATGTGGACAACCCCACGATCTTCACCGCCAAAGTTAATTTCCAAATCATAGATATTTCGCTCTAAAACAGATTTTCTTTCCTGCCATCGTTGCCAAAGACGCTGTAAGAACCACCACATCAAAACCCCTAGCGGAAGAATCCAGATATTTTGAATAACCAAGGATAATTGTTTGCTACCTAGTCCACCATCAAATTGCGCCCACCCCCATGAGGCGTACACAAATCCTCCTAGTCCTGCTGAAAGAAGCCAAAACCCAACTAATGCCTTAAGAAACGTGCTCAGCCTCTGTGTCGGAAAAGCGGCTCTAGTCATTAGAAACGGAATAATCCATTTGCTTAAAATGGTCCACGGCGGAGCAGAATAACAGGCCAATACTACCGGAATTTCGCCGATCAAAGCCGCTATTAGGATTCGGCCTGGTCGGATCGGGAGGTTGGTAATTCGACCGAGAACGATAAGCAAAAGGGTGTCCATTCCTCCATTAATGAGAATAACCAGATCGAGATAAGTCTCTACAACGCTCATCTGGTGCACCCTTTCCATACGCTTCTCTAAAAATTATATCTGAAAGAGGAAGTAAAACCTGTCGCTTTCGGGGAGTTTTTAATGGATATTTTAGGAAAACTAATACGAGTGGTGTAGTTTTTTAACTAGGAAGCATATTGGTCGACAAGATATGTAAGCTTACGTGTCAGATAGCTCTATAGCGCGCAAATTAAGAAAATAAAAGACCTTCCCTGGATAGACGAAAGGTCTATCCCGAAAAGGTAAACGATAGACTTCCAATTTGCCTATCAGGGCGAAAAAACTTTGAAACTATAAATTTTCTTCACCTTAAAGAATTGCCGCTATTTCTTCGGAATTAGCTAAAATCCGCCTCACTTACACCAAATTATTCAACGTTTTAAGGCTAATAATGCATAGTGAACTCGTCCAACTAAAGCTGAACATCGAGACTTCGGTGACGTAAGTCTCCAGTGACGATAGTGTCCGGTGGACACTATCGCCGAAGGCGCATGCTCCATAGATTACTAACCGCC